>Ga0207639_10000638_pt1 | contig 24163 bp, 21 predicted proteins | sample KBSCornC32_FD_184299 | JGI IMG/M metagenome (GOLD analysis project Ga0207639, IMG submission 184299) | Corn rhizosphere microbial communities from Kellogg Biological Station, Michigan, USA - KBS Corn C3-2 (SPAdes) (version 2) | ecosystem: Host-associated > Plants > Roots > Rhizosphere > Soil ...
CGGCTCATCACATCCTGGGGCTGGAGCAGGTCCCAAGGGTTTGGCTGTTCGCCAATTAAAGTGGTACGTGAGCTGGGTTCAGAACGTCGCGAGACAGTTTGGTCCCTATCTGCCGTGGGCGTCGATTGTTGAGAGGAGTTGCCCCTAGTACGAGAGGACCGGGGTGAACATGCCTCTGGTGTACCTGTCATCGCGCCAGCGGTGCAGCAGGGTAGCTATGCATGGACGGGATAACCGCTGAAAGCATCTAAGCGGGAAGCCTCCCTCAAGATAAGCAATCATCGAACCGTCATAGACCATGACGTTGATAGGCCGGGTGTGGAAGCGCAGTAATGCGTGGAGCTAACCGGTCCTAATAGTTCTGTTCGCGCTTGTAGAATCCCACCATCAACGACAGTCCTGCGGACTGTCTGTAGTGGAGGATCCTCCAGCCAGACGCTCATCTAGAATACCAACAAACGCATCGATTAAACCGAACACAGGGTCCCATCGCAGTAATACTTCGATGGATGCCCAACACGCCGGCTCCATTGCTTGGTGGCCATAGCGTCTGTGACCCACCCGATCCCATCTCGAACTCGGCCGTGAAACCAGACAGCGCCGATGGTACTACCGCTCAAGCGTTGGAAGAGTAGGACGCCGCCAGGCATTGCAGCCGGCGTGGTTCGGTCAAAGAACCCATTCACAAGTCACAGGGCTTCGAGCCCTCGGAAAGAGGGCCCTCGTGGCCCTCTTTCTCGTCTCAAGCGAGGCGAAACGGTATCGCGGGGTGGAGCAGTCCGGTAGCTCGTCAGGCTCATAACCTGAAGGTCGTTGGTTCAAATCCAACCCCCGCAACCAACTTTGCCTGCTGAGGATCAGGGCCTTGATTGGCCCGGTCTTTGGCGGTTGCCAAGTGCAGAATTCCTGCCAAATCCCCCTTTAGATCAACATTCAGGCCGCCCCCATCGGCGGGCGACAGAACGATGCACTCGATCGGCGAGCGCAGCAGGTCGGCAGCTTCAGAGCGATACTCTTTCGAGGTCAGGGCCTTGCCCGGCGAAGCAACCTGCTCACGATAATAGCCCGCCATGTTCGAATGCAGGCCTTGAGCGGGGCGTTCAGTCGGAAGGACGGCGAGTTGTCCCCCGACAGCGTGAGTTCGAAAAATCCCGCTGATCGGGATGGCGGATAAATCGCGGTGCCGCAGACGGTGAGGTGATTGGTGAAACGGTAGACAGGTTCGTCGTCTCCCGGGCTCCATCCATGCTGCGGCTCGTAGGCGACGTAGTTGACCGCGCCCGACACTGACACCTCATGGCTTTCTAGCTTGCTGGTGATGTGCGTGCGCGATTCTGTGCGGATTCCGAATTGATCCCACCCGCCATTCCGAGGAATTCCCGACCGGGATTCCGAGCTGATCCCGCCCACCTCGTGGGGAGGTGCTGAGGCCGACGCTTTTGGACGCCTCAGATGCCGAAGGCGAAGAACAGTAGGCTTGCGGAGTTTGTGAAGCTTATTCTCCGCATCAGATGCGGAGAATAAGCTTGTGCTGTGCGGAGAAAATCAGATATAATCTCCGCAGAAGGCGCGGAGAATATGACCTATATCTACACGCGGGGCGAATGGCCGGATTTTGAGTGGCAGGACGATGTCCTTGCCGCCAGCCTTGCGCAGGTGCGCCACCGCCAGGGCCGATTGATCGGCCGCATGGAGGCGCTCGGCTTCAGGCTGCGCGAGGAAGCGGTGCTGCGCACGCTGACCGATGATGTCATCAAATCCAGTGACATCGAAGGCGAAAAGCTCGACGAGGATCAGGTTCGCTCATCCATCGCCCGGCGGCTGGGCATGGACGTTGCGGGGCTCGTGCCGGCCGAGCGCAATGTCGAAGGCGTCGTCGAGATGATGCTCGACGCCACGCAAAACTATGCCGAGCCGCTTGATGAAGAGCGACTGTTCGCCTGGCACGCATCGCTGTTCCCAACCGGGCGCAGCGGCATGAGCAAGATCATCGTCGGCGGCTGGCGCGATGATGCCGAAGGGCCGATGCAGGTTGTGTCCGGGACTTACGGTCGCGAACGCGTCCACTATCAGGCACCCGCAGCGGCGCAGCTTCCGGATGAGATGGCCGCTTTCCTTTCATGGTTCGAAAGCGACAAGGCGGTCGATCCGGTACTCGCTGCCGGGATCGCGCATCTTTGGTTTGTCACCGTTCACCCTTTCGAGGACGGCAACGGCCGTATCGCCCGCGCCATCGCCGATCTTGCGCTGGCGCGTTCCGAAGCCAGTCCGCAGCGCTTTTATTCGATGTCCTCGCAGATCAGGGCCGAACGCAATCGCTACTACGATATGCTCGAAGCAACGCAGAAGGGCGGGCTCGACATCACGCCCTGGCTCGAGTGGTTTCTCGAATGCCTCGATCGCGCTTTCGACCGGGCCGAGGAAACTTTGGGCGCGGTGCTGGCCAAGGCGCAGTTCTGGGAGGCGATCAAAAATCAGCCGCTGAATAATCGCCAGCGCCACGTCCTCAACCGGCTGCTCGACGGATTCGAAGGCAAGCTCACTTCCTCGAAATGGGCCAAGCTGGCGAAATGCTCACAGGACACCGCTTCACGCGACATTGCCGACCTGATGGACAAGGGCATCCTCGTCCGCGGCGCGGCGGGCGGGCGCAGTACCAGCTATGACCTCGCAGATTTCGGCGAAAAAATAAACGGTTAGAGGACGGAAGCCGAGAACAGTGGGTCAAACTGCTTGCGAGCCCCCGCAACCAACTTTACCCGCAAAGGGTCTTCTTCCCTCGGGACGGAGGCCTTTTTGCTTTTCTGCGATAGACTTGGGATGCCTGCGAGAGCGCCACCCGCGTAATCTCCCGGAGCGCAAGGTCTCTCTCCCGGTACATCCGCATCACCGAATGCGACCGATTGCTGACACCTGTTCAGCCGAGCGGGTGTCGGGCCGGTCGTTTCGCTCGTCAAATTCATGGCCGCGATCGTCGGGGGAAGGCTCCCCCGGCCACAGGGACGGTTGGAACAAACGCGACCCTGCGGGACGCGCTCAAGCCAGCGCCTTCGCCGCGGCCTCTTTTCGGGCGCGATTCCGTTGCTGACCTTAGGCATACCCCGATTAACCATCTCGACTCGCGCGCGCCCCCGCGATAGCGCTCCGGCGAAAGGAGCCGGTGGATGGCACGTTCCAAAGGCCAGGTAGCGATGGTCACCGGCGCCGGGCGCGGTTTCGGCCGGGCGATCGCCGAGCGGCTGGCGGCCGAAGGCTGGCAAGTCGCGCTGCTTTCGCGCTCCTTGGTGCAGCTCGATCATGTAGCCGACGCGATCCGCAGTTCCGGCGGCAACGCCATCGCAGTGCGCTGCGACGTCACCGACCCCAAGTCGATCGAACACGCCGTCTCGGTCGCCGAGCAGCTGCTCGGTCCGATCGACCTGCTCGTCAATAACGCCGGCGTGCCCGGCCCTTTCGGTCCCATCTGGGAAGTCGATCCCGACGAGTGGTGGAAGGCCCTCGCCGTTCACATCCGTGCACCGATGCTGTTCCTCGCGCGCGTGCTTCCGGGGATGATCCAGCGCCGGAAGGGCCGCGCGATCTGCGTTTCGGCGATCGCCAGCCGGCTCGTCGCCCCCAATCTCTCCGCCTACTGCACCGGCAAGATTGCCCAGAACCGCGTCGTCGCCGAGGCGGCCGCAGAGCTCGAAGGCACGGGCGTGTCGGTCTTTGCGATCGATCCCGGTTTCGTATTCACCGAACTGGCCCGCGAAACGATGGAGAGCCCCGAGGCGCAGAGATACCTTGGCGGCATGGTCGAGCGCCTGCGTGCGGCCGAGTCCGATCCCAATGCCCAGGCCGACCTGGCCCGCTGCGCCCAGCGTGTGCTCGATCTCGCGTCGGGCGAGTACGACGCGCTGTCCGGTGGCTACTTCGAACTGAGCGACGATCTCGACCAAGCGCTCGTCGCCAAACGCGAAGCACCGACAAGTGTCCATTGAGGCGCAGCTTGCCGCAGCGCAATCCGCGATTGCCGAGCTGCAGCAGGAAGTCACCCGGCTGAAGGACATCGAGGCGATCCGCATCCTGCAGCGCACCTACAGCTTCTGCATGGACAAGGGCCTCTACAACGAAGTGATCGATCTGTTCGCCGAGGAGGGCGAGCTGCACTTCATGGGCGGCATCTGGAAAAGCCGCGAAAGCGTCCGGCGGCTCTATTGCGGCCGCCTGCGCAATCTCTTCACCGGCGGCGTCAACGGCCCCGCCTACGGCATGATGGTCGAGCACTGGCCGAGCCAGGACGTGATCCACATCGAGCCCGGCGGCCTTGCGGCCCACGGCCGCTGGCGCTGCACGCTGATGGGCGCCGTTCACGATTCAAAACCCGACAAGCCGCCTCACCTGCCGCGCCAGTGGTGGGAGCACGGCATCTACGAGAACGAATATGTCAAGCGCGACGGCGTCTGGCTGATCAGGAAACTCGCCTACAGCCTGTTCACCGAAACGCCGTACGAAATGGGGTGGGCCGCGGCAAAGCCGCTGCCGTCACCGTTCTTCACCAAGACGGTCGAAGAAGACCCCGAGGGCCCCGACATCATCAGCGATGCCCCGTTCCCGAGCTGGCCGCAAACCGACCTGGTCCCGTTTCATTACGTGCATCCGGTGACCGGCAAGCCGATCGTCCCGGAGAAGCGCTAGAGCTTCGGCAGCGTCACTCCGCGTTGGCCCATGTACTTGCCGGCGCGGTCGGCATAGCTCGTCTCGCACGGCTCGTTCCCTTGCAGGAACAGGAACTGGCAGGCGCCCTCGTTGGCGTAGATCTTCGCCGGCAGTGGCGTGGTGTTCGAAAACTCCAGCGTCACGTGACCTTCCCACTCGGGCTCGAGCGGGGTGACGTTCACGATGATGCCGCAGCGGGCATAGGTCGACTTGCCGAGGCAGATCACCAGCACGTCGCGCGGGATGCGGAAGTATTCGACCGTGCGTGCGAGCGCGAAGCTGTTGGGCGGAATCACGCAGACGTCGGTCTTGCGGTCGACGAAGCTGTTGGCGACGAAGTCCTTCGGGTCGACGATCGCGTTGTCGACGTTGGTGAAGATCTTGAACTCGTCGGACACGCGCGCATCGTAGCCATAGGACGAGAGCCCGTAGGAAATGCATCCCTCGCGCCGCTGGCCCTCGACGAACGGCTCGATCATGCCGTGCGCCTGCGCCTGTTGGCGAATCCAGCGGTCGGAGAGAATCGACATGATCTAGGGATTCCGGAGCGCCGCACCCGCGGCAAGGGACAGCGCGACTTATCCCCCGGCCAGCAGGCTCGCATTCCCGCCCGCCGCGGTCGTGTCGACCGTGACCACCCGCTCGATCGCGAAGCGTGGCAGGTAGTGCGGGCCACCCGCCTTGGGGCCGGTGCCCGAGAGAGCCTCGCCGCCGAAGGGCTGACTGCCGACGACCGCGCCGATCTGGTTGCGGTTGACGTACATGTTGCCGACTTTCGCGTGCGCCTCGACGAAGCGGCGTACCGAATCAATGCGACTGTGAAGGCCCAGTGTCAGCCCGAAGCCGGTCGAGTTGATCTCATTGATCACCCCGGCGAGGTTGCCCACCTTCCAGCGGACGACATGGAGGACGGGGCCGAAGTTCTCGCGCTTCAACTCGTGGATCGAGTCGATCTCGATGATCGTTGGCGCAACGAACGTGCCGGCCTTGGCGCTCGTCGACAGGTCGCGTCGCCACAGCGGGCAGCCCGCCTTCTTCATCGCTGCGACATGCTTCTCGAGCGCGGCCCTGGCGTCTGCGTCGATCACGGGCCCGACGTCGGTTTCCACCAAATCCGGATCGCCGACCACCAGCGCCTCGAAAGCGCCGCGGATCATTTCCAGCGTGGTGTCGGCGATGTCTTCCTGCAGGTAGAGTACGCGCAAGGCGGAGCAACGTTGGCCGGCGGACTGGAACGCGCTCGCCATCACGTCGCGAGTCACCTGCTCGGGCAGCGCCGAGCTGTCGACGATCAGCGCGTTCTGCCCGCCGGTCTCGGCGATCAGCGTGGCGATCGGGCCATCGCGGGCGGCGAGCGCGCGGTTGATCGCGTGCGCGGTCTCGGTCGAGCCGGTGAAGGCAACCCCGGCGAGGCGCGGATCCGAAGTGATGGCGGCGCCGACCTTGCCGTCGCCGGGCAGGAGCTGGAGCACGTCGTCGGGGATCCCGGCTTCATGGCACAGGCGCACGGCCAGTGCGGCGATCAGCGGCGTCTGCTCGGCGGGTTTGGCCAGAACGGCATTGCCCGCCGCCAGCGCCGCGCCGGTCATCCCGGTGAAGATCGCCAGCGGGAAATTCCACGGAGCGATAGTGGCAAAGACACCTCGGCCATGGAGGCGCAGCGTGTTGTCCTCGCCGGTTGGCCCGGGCATCGGGAGCGGCCCGGCGAACAGCCGCCGCGCCTCAGCGGCGTAGTAGTGCAGGAAATCGACCGCCTCGCGCAATTCCAGCACCGCATCGAGCAGGGTCTTGCCCGCCTCGCGCTGGCACAGCGAGATGAACTCGCTGGTGTGCGCCTCGTAGAGATCGGCGGCGCGCTCGAGCCGCGCGGCGCGTGCCGCGCCGCCGAGCGAATCCCACCCGAATTGGGCGGCGGCGGCGCGCGAGAAGGCGAGGTCGATGTCCTTGGTGCGGGCGTAAAGCACCTGGCCAACGATCTTGCTGTTGTCCTGCGGCGAGCGGATCGGGTGCGTCGCGCCGCCCTTGCCGGCAAGCACCGTCGGCGCGGCGGCCCACTCGCGGCTGTGCAGCGCCTGCAGTTGGGCCAGCAGCGGCTCGCGCACCAGCGGGTCGGCGAGGTCAACGCCCTTGCTGTTCCTGCGATCAGGGAAGATGTCCGCCGGCAGCGGGATCGCGGGATTGCGGCGGGGCTTGAGCTTTACAAGGTCCTTCACGGGATCGGTCGTCAGCTCGCGCACCGGCACTTCGGCATCGGCCATCCGGTTGACGAAGCTCGAATTGGCGCCGTTTTCGAGCAAGCGGCGCACGAGATAGGCGAGCAAGTCCTTGTGCCCACCGACCGGCGCGTAAATGCGCACGCGCGTGGGCTTTTCGCCCTCCTGCTCGGCAAGCACCTCGTAGACGTCCTCGCCCATTCCGTGCAGCCGCTGGAACTCGAACTCCCGGCCCGCGGCGAGCGCCTTGATCGCGCCGATGGTGTAGGCGTTATGGGTCGCGAACGCGGGATAGATCGCATCCTCGGCATTCAGCAGCTTGGCGGCGCAGGCGAGGTAGGAGACGTCGGTCGCCACCTTGCGGGTGAATACCGGGTAATCGCTGTAGCCGCCGACCTGGCTGAGCTTGATCTCGCTGTCCCAATAGGCGCCCTTCACCAGCCGCACCATCAGCCGCCGGCCGTGCCGCCGGGCAAGCGCGACGATCCAGTCGGCGAGCGGCGCGGCGCGCTTCTGGTAGGCCTGCAGCGCCATGCCGAACCCCTGCCACCCGTTGGCGAACAGCGCCTCGTCGGCGGCGAGCGCCTCGATGATGTCGAGCGACAGCTCGAGCCGCTCGGCTTCCTCGGCGTCGATGGTGAAGTGGATGTCGGCCTTGCTTGCCGCCAGCGCGAGCTCGCGCACCATCGGGACCAGCGCCGCTCTGGCTGCCTCGCCATGGTAGAAATCGTACCTCGGATAGAGCGCCGAGAGCTTGACCGAGATCCCCGGGCTCGCCCTGACGCCGCCCTTCGCTTCCCTGGCCAGCCGGGCGATGGCGGCGGCATAGCTAGAGCGGTAGCGTTCGGCGTCGGCAAAGGTCATCGCCGCCTCGCCGAGCATGTCGAAGCTGTGGCTGAGGCTGCGCTTGCGCTCCGGCGCGGCGCGCTTGAGCGCCTCGTCGATCGTCCGCCCGAACACGAACTGCCCGCCGAGGATGCGCATTGCCTGCAGCGTCGCCCGGCGGATCACGGGCTCGCCCAGACGCCCAACCGCACGGCGCAGGTTGCCGGCCATGCCCTCGGCCTCGCGGCCGCGCAGCACCTGCCCGGTCAGCATCAGCGAGAAAGTCGCGGCGTTGACGAAGGTCGAGCTGCTCTCGCCGAGGTGCTCGCCCCAGTCGATGCCGGCCAGCTTGTCGTGGATCAGCGTGTCGGCGGTCTCGGTGTCGGGCACCCGCAGCAGCGCCTCGGCGAGGCACATCAGGGCGATGCCTTCCTCGGTCGCGAGGCCGTAGCTTTGCAGGAAGGCATCGAGCCCTGCCGCCTTGCGTTGCCGCGCGCCTTCGATCAGCCGGGCGGCGAGCGCGGCGGCCTCGCGATGAACCTGCGATCCCGGCGCCGCCTGCCGCAACCGCTCGGCAAGGCACGCCTCCTCGTCCATGCGAAAGGCCTGGCGAAGCGCGGTGCGGTCGATCATGCGCGGCCCCTGCACCCGGTTTCACTTGTAATCAAGTGCGCCGCGAAACGGCTAATTGACGAATCGCACCAAGAGACCAGCGCGCCAGGATGTCGTGCCCGATCGCCGCCGACGCGTCCTCTTGGCGCGCCAGCGTCTTGGCGCAGGGATAATGGCCGGCGAAGCCGGCCTATCGAGCCTCGACCCATTCGTACCGGAACGCATCGCCGTCGCGCTTCACGTGCCCTGCACTGGTACGGCGGAAGTGCGCCGGGAAGCACAGCAGCTCCTCGTCCGCCGCACGCTGCATCGTCCTCGCGCGCGTGGCGCTGGCCATGGCTCCGTCGGCGTCGAAGGCGAACTTCAAGTCGTGGCGGATGAGTTGCACGGGGTGGTGGATCACGTCCCCCCAGAACAGTGCCTGCGGTCCGCCCGCCTCGGCGCTGATCGTGCAACAGCCAGGCGAATGGCCGTATGCCGGCTCGAGCCAGATGCCGTCGTGGATCTCGCGGTGGGCGATGTGGTCCTCGTCGACCAGCTCGGCCTTGCCGGCGTCCATCACCGGCAGAATGGAATCGAGGAAGGCCTCGTGGTGCAACTCCTCGCCCTCGGGGTTGCTCTTGAAATACTCGTAGTCGCGCTTGCCGAAGAGGTAGCGGGCGTTGGCGAAGGTCGGCACCCACTTGCCGTTCTCCAGCCGGGTGTTCCAGCCGACGTGGTCGAAGTGCAGGTGCGTGCACATCACGAGGTCGATGTCGTCCGGCTGGAAGCCGGCGCGGCGCAGGTTGCCGAGGTAATCGGTGTCGAGCTGGCTCACCTCAGGCAAGGAGCGGGTCTTGTGGTTGCCGCAGCACGAATCGATCAGGATCGTGCGACCGTCGAGCTCGATCACCCAGCTGTGGACCGAGAAGGTCATGAAGCTGGTCTCGGGATCGGGATTCACTTCGTCGGGCTGGTCGTACCATTCCAGCAGCCGGCGCATATCCGCTTCGGTGGTGCCCGGCAGCTGGCTCAGCAGCGGCACGGGACTGTCCATCTCGTGCACCTTGTGGATGCGCATGCGCCCGAGCTCGATCGGCTTCATTGCTCTCTCCTGCCGGCTGTTCTAGCCGCTGAGGCGCATCTTGGGAGAAACCATGAGACAGGGCAACGGCCAAGCGAACCAACCGGTCCACGCCAACGGCACCGTCGCCGACGCTATCGCGGCGGTGCTGAAGCGCGAGGGCGTGACGGTCGTCTTCGGCTACCCGCGCAACCAGATCCTCGAAGCCGCCGCGCGGATCGACATCCGCACCCTTATCGTCCGGCAGGAGCGCACCGGCGTGCACATGGCCGACGCGATGAGCCGCATGTCCAAGGGCGGCGAAATGGGCGTGTTCGTGATGCAGCAGGGCCCCGGCGCGGAGAACGCGATGGGCGGCGTCGCCCAGGCATTCGCCGAAAGCGTGCCGGTGCTGGTGATGCCGCAGGGCTACGCGCTCAGCCAGGCCTACCTGCCGTACAATTTCAACTCGACCCGCTCGATGGCGACTTTTGCGAAGCACGCGGAGCCGCTGACCAGCGGCGACGAGGTTGTGCCTGTGATGCGCCGCGCGTTCGCGATGTTGCGCAACGGCCGGCCGCAACCAGTGGTGATCGAGCTGCCTTACGACGTTCTGGAGAAGCCGTTCGCGGGCGAGATGGACTATGTGCCGGCCAAGGTCGTCACGAGCGGGCCCGACCCGCGCGACGTCGAAGCCGCGGCCGAACTGCTAATCGCCGCCGAGAACCCGGCGATCTACGCCGGGCAGGGCATTCACTGGTCCGAGGCCTACGCCGAGCTGCGCGCCGTGGCGGAGCATCTCGCAATCCCGGTGATGACCAGCCTCCCCGGCAAGAGCGCGTTCGACGAGACGCACCCGCTGGCGCTCGGCTCGGGCGGCAACGGCATCAACGGCTGCGTCGCGAAGTGGCTCGCCGAGTGCGATGTGCTGTTCGGCGTGGGCTGCAGCTTCACCGCGACGCCATTCGGCCTGGCGATCCCGCCTGGCAAGCGCGTGATCCACGCGACGCTCGACCCACTGGACATCGACAAGTCTGTGCCGAGCGAAGCAGCGCTGGTCGGCGACGCGAAGCTGACGCTCTCGGCGCTGCTCGATGCGGTAAGGCGCCGCGTGCCACGGCCGCGCGACATCCAGCCGGTTGCGCAAGGGATCAGGCAAGCCGAGCGCGAATGGCTCGCCCAATGGGAGGCCAAGCGCTCCTCCGATGCCTCGCCGCTTTCTCCCTACCGCGTTCTGCGCGACCTCTACGATACCGTCGACGTATCGGGCACCATCGTCACCCACGACGCGGGCTCCCCGCGCGACCAGCTGGTTCCGTTCTGGAAATGCGTCACCCCACACAGCTACATCGGCTGGGGCAAGTCGACCCAGCTCGGCTACGGCCTCGGCCTGGCGATGGGCGCGAAGCTGGCTTGTCCGGACAAGCTGTGCATCAACGTCTGGGGCGATGCGGCGATCGGCTTCACGGGCACCGACCTCGAAACCGCGGCGCGCGAAAACATCCCGATCCTGTCGATCCTGCTCAACAACCACGCGATGGCTTGCGAGCTGCCGATCATGCCCGTCGCCACCGAAAAGTTCGCGGCGACGGCCATCACCGGCGACTACTCTGCCTTCGCCCGCTCGCTTGGCTGCCACGGCGAGCGGGTGACCGACGCGAGAGAGATCGTTCCCGCCTTGAAGCGCGCGCTCGCGGCGATCGAGGCGGGCCGGCCGGCGCTCGTCGAGTTCATCACCGAACAGGAAACCGAAATCTCGCGCGGGTGACTCTTTGCGGGAATCAAGTTCCGTCGATAGGACGGGCGCGAGGAGAGGGTCGAGCATGGCCGAACAGCAAGACGTGATCGTCGTCGGCGCCGGGCCGGTGGGGATGCTCACCGCGCTGGCGCTGGCGCAGACGGGGGCGACAGTGACGGTGCTGGAGCAGGAGCCGCACATCATCAATTCCCCGCGCGCGGCGGTCTATTTCCCCTCAACGCTGATCATCCTGCAGGAGCTCGGCCTGCTCGACGAGTTGCTCGAGATCGGCTTCATCAACCGCGACTTCGGCACTCACATTCCGGAGTTCGGCTACAAGTCGGTCGTCAGCACCGAGCCGATCGAGGGCATTCCGTTCGATTACCAGCTTCACGCCGGCCAGCACGAGGTGGCGCGCGTGGCCATGGAGCACGCACGCAAACTCGGTGTCGAAGTGCTGTTCAACCACGAGGTCAGCGCCCTCGAAGACAACGCCGACGGCGTCACCGTCACCGCCAGAACGCAGCAAGGCGAGAAGACCTTCGAGGCGAAGTGGCTGGTCGGCGCGGACGGCGCGCGCAGCACGGTGCGCCGGCTGGCGGGGATCGCCTTCGAAGGCCACACCTGGCCCGAGCGCTTCATCGCCACCAACGTGAAGTTCGATTTTCGCAAGCTCGGCTACGAGCAGGCGAACTTCGTGTGCGACCCGGTCAATATGGCGGTGATCGCACTGCTCGACCGCGACGGCCTGTGGCGTTGCACCTACATGGAGGACGCCTCGCTGCCGCTGGAGTCTTACGAGGAGCGCATCCACGAGCGTTACGCGTGGTTCATGCGCGGGAGCAAGGACTACGAGATCGTCTCGTCGAGCCCCTATATGCTCCACCAGCGCGCGGCCGAGACGCTGCGCAAGGGGCACGTGCTGCTGGCGGGGGATGCCGCCCACGCGACCAATCCGTGCGGCGGCCTCGGCCTGACCTCCGGCGTGTGGACGGGCGTCGTGCTGGCCGATGTCCTGGGCGCGGTGCTCAAGGGCGAGGCGCTCGAGAGCATTCTCGATCGCTTCTCCGACGAGCGACGGCGGGTGTTCTGGGAGGTCGTCAGCCCGGCGGCGACCGAGAACAAGCGCATGCTGCAGGAAAAGGACCCCGAGCAGCGGCAGAAGGATCTCGCCGCGGTCAAGGCGCTGTCCGACGATCCGGACTCGGGCGCGATGCTCATGCTGTTTGCCTACAAGGTGATCGGCGACGTGCTGCGGCCGGACTCGCGCTGGAAGGACGCCGATCCGACACCGAGAGTCCACCTCGATATCGCCGGGCGACAGGGCCAGATCCACTGATGCCCAGGAGCTACCGCCCGACAGACCTGCACGCGGCGGGATCGGAGCGTCCGCTGCAGCTGGCGGCGCAGGGGTTCTTCTGGACCGGCGGCGAGATCGTCGAGCATCCGCAAGCCGGCGCGGTGATGCGGGGGCAGCAGTACGTCGAGTACTGGATTCCGCGGGACCTCAAGCACGCGCTGCCGATCGTGATGATCCATGGGGGCGGCGGGCAGGGGACCGATTTCCTCGGCACCGCCGATGGGCGCGAAGGCTGGGTACACTGGTTTGTCCGCCGCGGCTGGGCCGTTTACGTCGTCGACCGGCCGCAGCATGGGCGCTCGCCGTTCAATCCGGCGGTGCAGGGCGAAATGAGCGGCGTTGCCCCGACGATCTTCCTCGAGAAGATGTTCACGCGACCATCAAGCTTCAGGGACAATTACCCCCAGGCAAGCCTGCACGATAAATGGCCCGGCGACGGCACCATCGACGATCCCGCGTTCCGCCATTTTCTTGCCGGCACCGGCCCCACTCTCGCCGATCCGGTGCAAAGCCAGAAGGACGCCCAGCGGGCCGGCGCCGAGCTTCTCGATCTTATCGGCCCGGCCATCCTCCTGACCCATTCCGCCGGCGGCCCGCCCGGCTGGCTGATCGCCGACGCGCGGCCTGAGCTCGTCAGGGCGCTGGTCGCCGCAGAGCCGCTCGGGCCGCCCTTCACGGCGCTTAGCGGCCAACTGCCATTCGGCATCGCCAACGCGCCGCTCACCTATGACCCGCCGCTCGGCGAAGGCGACACGCTCGAATGGGAGGAGCGGCCGTCGCCGGGCGCAGGGCTGATAGCCGGCAAGGTGCAGAAGGAACCGGCACGACGCCTGCCCAATCTCGCGCGCGTGCCGATCGTCGTCGTCACCGCCGAGGCGAGCTGGATGGCCGCCGACAACCACGCGATGGTCGATTTCCTCGCCCAGGCGGGATGCGACGTCGAGCATCTGCGGCTGGAGGACAGGGGCGTTCATGGCAACGCGCACGCGATGCAGCTTGAAGCGAACAGCGACGAGGTGGCCGGGGTCATCGAGCAATGGCTCCTCGAACGGGGCTTTCCACAAAAAACCGCTCGCAACCACCATTGATTGACAGTATCAAATAGGTCTGAGGAGAGACGGGGTGCGCAAGGCAATTGCAGGATTGGTTCTCGCGGCGTTCGTTGCCGTTCCGGCCCGGGCGCAGGACGCCTATCCGGCCGAAGGCGACTTGCCCGCCCAGCCGGCGGTCAATCGCCCGGCGACCCCGATCCCGCCGGAACAGTTCGACAAGATGGTGCCCAAGCACCCCGGCCAGCTGGGCGTGCTCGCGCCGGCCAACATCCGCAAGCCGCGACCCAAGCCGCCGTTCGACCTCACCGGCACCTGGTTCGTTGACCTTCGCCAGGGCTTCACCAAGTTCATGTTCGGCCCGCCATACCCCAAGTTCAACAGGCCCGGGCGCGAGGCGCTGATCGAAGGCGCCAAGGCGGCGGCCGCCGGCAAGACCTATCGGGATGCGATCGGCCAGTGCTACCCGCCCGGCATGCCCATGATCATGACCCGCGTGTGGCCGCAGAACTTCATCCAGATCCCGACGGCGATCTTCATGATCAGCGGGTTCAACAACTCGGTCCGCACGATCTTCATGGACGGGCGCAAGCACACCGATCCCGACATCGTCGTGCCGAGCTACAACGGCGAATCGATCGGCCACTGGGAAGGCGACACGCTGGTCGTCGACACCGCCTATTTCGAGCCCGAGCAGCACTACATCGACATGGGCATTCCAATCGACGACCAGTTCCACATGATCGAGCGCATCAACCTGCTGAACGGCGGCAAGACGATGCGTATCAAGTACATAATGACCGATCCCACGATGTGGGAAGGCGAATGGACGTCCACCAAGGACTTCCTCAGGGAAGACAATACCGACATCAACGAGGCCGAGTGCATCCTGCAATACAACGAGCACTTGCCCGGCACCGAACTCGGCAGCGAAAAGGCCGAGGAACGCGGGCAGACCGAGCTCAAAGGAGTCCCGAATGCGAATTGAGGCCCCGAAGCGGGCGATCCTGCTCGGCGCGCTTGGCGCCCTGGCCATCGCTGCCCCGGCAGCGGCGCACCACAGCTTCGCCATGTTCGACCAGCAAAAGATCATGACGCTCGACGGCACGGTCCACGAATTTCAGTGGACCAACCCGCACGCGTTCCTGGAAGTCGACGTGGCGGAGGGCGGCAAGTCCACCCGCTGGAGCCTCGAGCTCAACAGCCCGAACAACCTGAAGCGCCAGGGCTGGAGCCGCGACGCGGTAAAGCCCGGCGACAAGGTGACCGTGCGCATGAACCCGTTGCGCGACGGCCAGCCCGGCGGGCTGTTCCTCGATCTCAAGTTCCCGAACGGGAAAGTGCTCGATTCCGGACTGCCGAAAAACGGCAAGCCGGTGAACGTGCCGCAGCTCTAAGTGCGAGACAGGCGATGACCTACCCGATTACCCGCTGGCTGCTCCCCGCGCTGGCCTTCCTCGGCGCCCCGGCGCTGGCCCACCATTCCTACGCGATGTTCGACATGACCCGGACGGTCGCGCTCGACGCCACCGTCACCCAGTTCAAGTGGCAGAACCCACACAGCTTCATCGAAGCCGACGTCAAGGCGCCGGAGGGCTCGGAACACTGGGCGATCGAGATGACGGCGCCCAACAACCTCGTCCAGGAAGGCTGGAAGCGCACCACCGTGAAGCCGGGCGATCACGTGACGATCTACGTCCACCCGCTGCGCAACGGCGACAAGGGCGGCAGCTTCGCCTCGATCAAGCTGGCCGACGGGACGACGCTGGGCCAGAGCGCTTCGGGCAAGAAGAGCTGATGCGGCGCTCGCTGATCGCGCCGGTCGCGGCGCTGCTTCTCGCTGCTCCTCTCCCCGCGCAGCAGCTCGGCGCGGCGACCAAGTCGCCGCCGCCCGCGGGCGTCAAGGAAGGGCAGGGCGCGGCGAATCCCAAGGGGCATTACGCCGCGCTCGACAAGCTGCCGGACTGGGGCGGCGTGTGGTTCCTTACGTTCCAGGGGGCGGTTCCCGGCGCGGTGGCGCAGCCGCAGCCCAAGCTCAAGGGCGAGTACCTTGAAAAGCACGACGCGATGGTGGCGGAAGCCAGGGCCAACAACGGCGTGACCAAGCGCGACCGCTCGTACTGCAGCCCGCCGGGCATGCCGGGAATCATGCGCCTGGCCCAGTACCCCTACGAGTTCATCTTCGCCCCTGGCCGGGTGACGATCAACCAGGAAGCGTGGATGCAGACGCGCACGATCTGGACCGACGGGCGCAAGCACCAGGACGATCCGGACCCCACTTACATGGGCGATTCGATCGGCCATTGGGAAGGCGAGACGCTGGTGGTCGACACCATCGGCATCGATCCCGCGCTCGATATTGCCACCGGCTATGGCCACTCGGACAAGTTCCACCTCGTCGAACGCATCCACCTCGACCCCAAGGACCATGACGTCCTGGTGAACGAGATGACGATGGAGGACCCCGACGCGCTCGCCGAGCCGTTCCACACCACGGCGCGCTACCGGCGCGACCGTTACGGCCAGCTGCTCGAGTTCGAATGCTCGCAGAATGACCGCAATCCGGTCGACGCGAGCGGCAACACCGAGTTCAGGTAATCGAGCGCCTTGCGGCAAGCGGAGGGTGATTTTCGCCACCCTTTGTTGACGGAATCAAAAGTGTCGTTACACCTCTGGCTCAGGCCTCGAACCAACAAGATGGCCGTGCAGGGAGGGTCATGCTCGAGGTCCACACCTGGGAGCCGAACGCCAATTCGGGAAAGCCGCTCTTCTGCCTCCACGAAAAGGGCGTCCCGTTCATATACCACTACGTCGACATGGGCGCGCACGAGCACCATGGCCCGGGCTTTTTGGCGATAAACCCCGACGGAACGGTCCCGGCGATCGTCCACGACGGCTTGACGATGACCGAATCGACCCCGGCGATGGAATACATCGACGAGGCCTTCCCCGGTCCGCCACTCCGGCCGCGGGATCCGTTCCGGCGCTGGCAGATGCGCGTGCTGATGCGCTTCATGGACAACGTCGTTGCCCCGTCGCTGGCGATGATTGCTTCCAACCGCTTCGCGGCGCCGCGGTTTGCCGGCGAGGATCCCGGTGAGCTGCGCCGCAAGCTCGAGCGCATTCCACTGCCCGAGCGCAGGGCCACGTGGGAGCAGCTGATGTTTCAGTCGACCCCGCGGGAGGAAATCGCCGAGTCGGAGCGCCGCGTTTCGGACGCCATTGGCCGGTTCGACAGCATCCTTTCGAACCAGAAGTGGCTTGCCGGCGACAGCTTCTCGCTCGCCGACATTTGCGTGTTCGCCACCTTTTACGGCCTGCCGCACTCGCGAGAGGAGGACGTCAACGACGAGGCGAGCCCGCACCTCATGCGCTGGCTTCGTGCATGCCACGCTCGCCCCGGCCTCCAGGCGGCGCTGAGGATGGGCAACGGCTTCGTCGCCGAGCGCGCCGCCGAAGTGCGCCGGCGGATCGGCGTTTCAGAGACGGTTGCCGCATGATGCGGCTCCACTACGCGCCCGGCTCGGCACATTCCGCAGCCGTTCGCATCGTGCTGGCCGAGAAGGGCGTGGAGCCGGAGCTGCACAAGCTCGACATCGTCCATTTCGAGCAGCATTCGCCGGAGTATCTCGCGGTCAACTGCCACGGGACGGTCCCCCTCCTGGAAGACGACGGCCGCAAGCTGTTCGAAAGCTTCGCCATCCTCGAATATCTTGACGAGACCTATCCCGACCCGCCGCTCATCGGCGATGACCCGCGGAAAAGCTACATCGCGCGCAAGTGGGGCAAGTACGTCGAAACTCACATCGCCCCGCACCTCGCCATCGTTCGCTGGGCAGCGCTCGGCGGGCGCGTGGCCGCGATTGCGCAAGCAGGGCTCGACCGGCTCCTGCCGGAAAGGGCGGCGCTTTGGCGGCGGGCGCTTGAGGGCTTTGGCTCGGACCAGCTGGAGGCTTCGGCCCGCGCGATGCTCGCGGCCGGCGACCGTCTTGCCGCAGACCTCGCGGGGACGGTCTGGCTCGCCGGCGATCGCATGACGCTGGGCGACATCGCGGTCTACCCCCACGCGGCCCAGTTCGGCGCGCTCGGCCTGCCGCTGCCCAAGAGAGTGGACGCGTGGCTGGCCCGCATGGCGGAGCGCCCGTCCGTGCAAGCGATTCGCGAGGACTTGTTTCCGGTCGCGGTGATGGGCCCCGAGCCTGGCAGATGGGGCTGAGCGGTCCGAAGGTTGGAAGTTCCAGGGAGCACAAGCGAAGGGGAGAGCACCATGAACGATCAGAATCGTTGCGCCGCACACCGCTGCGGGTTTGGCCGTCGCCGGAGTTGGCTGTCCGGTATCTCGGCTCTCGCCATAGGTATCGCGTGGGCGCTGCCGGCGAGCGCGCAGGACACCGCAGCGGGGACGAAGCCGCAGGATACGGCCACGACGGCCGACGCCTCCAAGGGCGCCCGGGCGTCCGACAAGGGCCAGCTTAACGAGATCGTCGTCACCGCCCAGTTCCGCTCGCAGGCGCTGCAGAAGGTGCCGATGTCGATCACCGCGGTGAACTCCGACCAGATCCAGCAGCGCAGCATCACCAACGTGATCGACGTCGCCCAGGCCGCGCCGAACGTGACCATGACCGAAGGCGGCAACGGCTTTGGCAAGACCAACCAGGCCTTCATCCGCGGCATCGGCCAGCTCGACTTCAGCTTCGCCTTCGAGCCGAAGGTCGGCTTCTATATCGACGACGTCTATTACGCGACGACGTTCGGTTCGGTGTTCGAGCTGCTCGACATCGACCGCGTCGAGATCGAGCGCGGCCCGCAAGGCACGCTCAACGGCCGCAACTCGGTCGGCGGCGCGATCCGCATCTTCAACAAGAAGCCGCAGGGCGACAACTCGGGCTACCTCGAGGCGAGCTATGGCAGCTTCAACCATTACCAGATCAAGGGCGCGATCGACGTGCCGATCGTCACGGACACGGCGGCGTTGCGCCTCGCCGCCTCTTACAACAGCCGCGACGGCTGGGTTAAGCTGCTGAACTTCGCCTGCGCCAATCCTTCGGTCGCCGGCACGCTGCCCAAGACCGGGCTCGACAACAACGGCGGCACCGGCGGCAGCCGCAGCGGCTGCAAGGTCGGCACGCTCGGCGGCGGCGACGTGTTCACGACGCGCGGGCAACTGCGGATCCACAGCGGCAGCTGGGAAGACAACATCGAGGCCGACTTCACCGACGACCGCTCCGATGCGCCGGCCGAAACCCTGTTGCGCGGAAGCAACGGGGTGTCGTTCGCCGACAACACCCTGCTGCCCGACGGCAGCGGCCCGGCGCGGCCGCCGAACACGCCCAACGGCCTCGCCGTGTTCATCGCCAGCCCGTGGGGACAGTACTATGGCCTCGCCAGCCCGCTCGTGACCGGCGCGTTCCCGGCGACGTTGCAGAACCCGCTGTCGCCCGGAGCGGCGGCGCTATTGGCGGCGCTCAATCCCCAGGACCCCTACGTTTCCTACGCGATCTTCGGCAATCCCGGCGGAGGCAACGCGCTGGAGCAGTTCCAGAACCCGAACAAGAGCACGGTCAAGTCGTGGGGTGTGTCGAACAACCTCGACATCAGCCTGACCGACAGCCTCGAGCTGCTCTCGATCACGGCCTATCGCCACTACACCGGCGCCTTCGGCCAGAGCGACTTCGCGCTGCCCGCGCGCGAGGCCTACAACGAGGTGGCGCACCACCAGTTCACCCAGGAAGTGCGCCTCAACGGCTCGGCGCTCGGCGAGCGGCTGCATTACACGCTCGGCGGGTTCTACCTCAGCACCGGCAACGACAACTCGGGCCGGGTGCAGACCGCCGGCTTCTCGATCTTCGCCGGGCCGGCGGGCACCATCCCGTTCCTCCTCGACATGTATGTCGACGACAAGTCGACGGTGAAGAACATCTCGGGCTTCGCCCACGCCGACTTCGCGTTCAACGACATCTTCTCGATCGAGGGCGGCCTGCGGTATTCGCATGAGAAGAAGACTTATTCGTACTTCCGCCAGAACGTCGGCCAGCCGCCCAACCTGCAGAGCCGATCGCCCGATACCACGATCGAGCAGTGGAACCCGCGCGTCTCGCTGAACGCCCAGGTGACGCCGAACGTGCTGCTATACGCGGCCTATTCGACCGGCTTCACCGCCGGCGGCAACGATCCGCGGCCGTTCTTTCCCGGCGACGTCAACCTGACCTTCGGACCCGAGCACGCGACCGCTTACGAGGGCGGCTTCAAGTCGCTGCTGTTCGGCCGGCGCGTGCGCTTCAACGCCGACGTGTTCTGGACGGACTACAAGGACATCCAGTCGTTCCTTTCGGCCAACACCAATGGCTGCGTGCCCGGCACCCAGCCAGCCGGCCGGCCGCCCTGCACGATCTTCTATTACGGCAACGGCGGCAACGCGCGGATCAAGGGCTTCGAAGCCGAACTGGAAGCAAGGCCTGTGCCCGACTGGCTGGTGACGGCGGCGCTCGGCTACACCGACTTCCATTACCGCAAGCTCGCGCCCGAGGTTAACCCGACGAACGATCTCAACCTCACAACGCTCGCCAGCCCGCAGACGCAAGTGCCCAAGTGGAAGCTGACCTTCGGCACCCAGTACGACATCGACCTCGGCTCCCACGGCAGCCTCGTGCCGCACGTCGACCTCACCTATCAAAGCAAGGTCTTCTACACGACCAGCCTGATCAATCCGATCCCGATCCAGCCCGGCTACGCGATCGTGAACGCGCGCATCACCTGGTACAGCCCGGACAAGTCGTGGCAGGTCGCCGGCTACGTCACCAACCTGACCGACAAGCTCTACTACGTCGGCATCACCGACCTGCTGAACAACTTCGGCTATGCCTATGGCCAGGTCGGACGGCCGCGGGAATGGGGCGTGTCGGTGCGGCGCACCTTCTGATCGGGACCGCCGGCGGCGGGCGTTCCTTCACCGCTCGCCGCCGGTACGAACGTTACGTTTTCGAGGGGGGTGAGGAGAGGAAGCGGGATGGCAAGCGTTCAAGGCGGCGGCAAGCTGGCGATGCCGTCGACATTCGAGCCCGGCGCGGGCGCCGCCTCCGCAGGGCCGATCGATGTCCCAGCCAATGACTTTGAGGCGTTCCCGCCGCCGCGCCAGGCTTGGTACACCGTCGGCGTCCTGGCGGCGATCACCACCTTCGCGCTGCTCGACCAGAACATCCTCGGGCTGCTGATCCAGCAGATCAAGACGGACTTCCAGCTGACCGACTCAGAGGCCGGTCTGCTGCTCGGGCCGACCCAGGCGATCTTCTATGCGCTCGTCGCCGTGCCGCTGTCGCGCTACATCGACCGCTGGACACGCAAGTGGATCATGCTCGGCGGCCTCGTCGTGTGGAGCCTCGCCACAGCCGCGACCGGGCTTGCCGCCAGCTTCGGGCAGCTGTTCGTTGCCCGTTTCTTCGTCGGCGCGGGCGAATCTTTCAACGGCCCGACGGCCTATTCGATCACCGCCGACTGCTTCCCGCGCGAGAAGCTGCCGCGCGCGATCTCGACGCTCCAGATCGGCTCCGTGGCCGGCAGCGGGCTGTCGCTGCTCGCCGGCGGGGTCGTGATCTGGCTGGTGGCCCACTGGGGCTCGCCCGACCTTCCGGTCGTCGGTGTGCTGCGCCCCTGGCAGGTCGTGCTGCTCGCCGTCGGCCTGCCGGGGCTGCTGGTTTCGCTGCTGGTGCTGACGATCAGGGAGCCGCCGAGGCGAAATCTGCGGCTGGCGACGAGCAGGACCGGGTTGCGCCAGACGCTGCGCTATCTATGGCTGCACTTCGCGGTGTTCGGGCCGATGTTCATCGGCCTGACGCTTGGCTCGCTGGACGTCGGCAGCCGCCTGTGGGGCGCGGCCTTCTTCCAGCGGACATACGGCTGGCCGCCGCAGGAATATGCCCTCGTCGGCGGCGTGGTCTCGCTGGTGCTCATGTCGATCGGCCTCGTCCTCGGCGCCAAGTGGGCCGAGTGGTTCCAACAGCGCGGCGATGCGGCGGGCATGTACCGCGTCATTCTCTACACCCGTCTCGTCGCCATTCCGTTCGCCATCCTGATGCCGATGATGCCGACGCCCGGGCTGTCGATGGCGTGCAACGCGGTCGCCTTTCTCATGCTCGGGATGAACGGGCCGATGCTCAACGCGGCGATGCTCGCGATCACCCCGAACGAAGTGCGCGGGCAGGTGATGACGCTCTACCTGTTCATCTACACCGTCGTCGGTGTCGGCCTCGCGCCGTGGATCACCGGCCTGACGACCGACTACGTGTTCACTTCGCCCGACGACCTGCGGTGGTCGATCGTGCTGCTGCACGTGATCTTCATGCCGGTGGCGCTCGCGGTCACCTGGCTCGGCCTCAAGGCCTTCCGCCGCGAGGTCGAGCGCCTGAACGCCGAGGACGCCGCTGCCGGTCAAGTGAATTGAGGAGAGGGGAACAATGCTCAAGACACCGATCGCCACCGCCGCCGCCTTGCTGATCGCGCTGCCGCTGTCCGCGCCATCGGCGGCGCAAGGTCCCGGCGGCGTCATTCGCAATTATGCGCAGCCTGTCCCCGCCCAGGGGGTCAGGCTGCCATGCGAGCGTGCGTGCATGGAGGATCTCGCGGGCAAGATCCTTACCGCGCTGGCGAGCCATAATGCGGCCTTGCTGCCGCTGGCGCAGAACGCCCGCTATACCGAGAACGGCCAGGAAATGGGCTTCGACAACGGCCTGTGGCAGACGATGAGCAAGGTTGGCGCTTACCGCCACGTGTTCGCCGATCCCGCCACCGGCCAGTTCGGCGTGTTCTCGACGATGGACGAGAACGGCCACGGCCTCGTCCTCGGCATGCGGGTGAAACTTCAGCTCGGCCTGATCAGCGAGATCGAGCTGATCACTTATCGCACCGGCGCCGGCCCGGCGTGGAACGACGCCGGCTATGCCAATCTCGAGAAGATGAAAGTCCCCGCCGCGCCGTGGAGCGCGCCCTCGAGCGGCCGCCGGCTCTCCCGGCAGGAGCTGGCGCAAGTCGCCAATTATTACTTCGAGGGCATCCAGAACAACGACGGCAAGGGCTATTACCCCTTCTCCCCGGACTGCAACCGGCTGGAAAACGGCACGGCGACCACCAACAATCCCGGGATCGTCAAGATGGGGCCGGTGGACATCGGCGGCATGGGCTGCAAGGCGCAGTTCGAAACGGGCCTCTACGGGGTCGTCACACTGGTCCATGACCGCCGCTTTGCCGTGATCGACGAGGAGCGCCAGGCGGTGTTCTCCCTCGCCGTGTTCGATCACTGCGGGTGCAAGAAGTCCCTCACGATGCCGAACGGAACGGTGGTGGACGTGGGCTTCTTCAACAAGCCTTCGAGCATCCTGCTGGCCGAGGCGTTCAAGATCGACAACGGGCTGATCCGGCAGGTCGAGGCGGTCGGTGTCGGCGTGCCGTATCACATGCGGCCGGGCTGGGGGCGATAGGATCCGGCGGCCCACCTTCGATCATTCATCGGCTGAGCCGAGCTCTCGAGCGCAGCCTCAGGCGAAATCGCGCTTCCCCTGCGCCCGTCTCACACGTCGTTGCGGATCGTCGCCAGCGCGCCGCCGTCGATCTCCCAGCGGGCGCCGTTGACGTAGCTCGCCGCGTCGCTGAGCAGGAAACTGACGACTTCGCCGACTTCCTCCGGCTGGCCGACGCGGTTGAGCGTGGCGACTTCGCCAAGCTTGTCCATGCCGGCCTCGACGCTGTCGAACATCTGCTCGAGCATGCCGACCAGCAGCGGGGTCTCGATGACGCCCGGCTCGACGCAGTTCACCCGCACGCCCTTTTGCGCGACCTCGCTGGCGGCCGTGCGCGTCAGGCCGACCGCGCCGTGCTTGGCGGCGTTGTAGGCACAGGCGCCGGCGAGCCCGCGTTCCGATCCGATCGAGGCGGTATTGACCACCGCGCCCTTGCCTCGCGCGACCATGTGCGGAAGCACGTGGCGCAGGCCCAGGAACATGCCGCGCAAGTTGACGTGGAGCACGTGATCGAATTCGGCGACGTCGTACTCGTGCGTCGGCGCGAGCTTGCCTTCGATCCCGGCGTTGTTGAAGAACCCATCGATGTGCCCGAACGCCTGGAGCGCAGCCTTCACGTAGGCCTTGACCTGCGCCTCGTCGGCGCAATCGGCGAAGAACGCATGCGCATCGCGGCCGGCGGCCCTGAGTTCATCGGTTCGTGCCTGCAGCCGGTCCTCGACGATATCGACCAGCATCACCCGCGCGCCTTCCTCGGCGAGGATCCGGCACGTGGCGAACCCGATCGCCCCCGCGGCACCGGTGACGAGCATGGTCTTGCCTTCGTGGCGCTTCATTTTGCGTCTCCCTTGCGGAACGGCAGCGTCAGGATGAACCATGCGAGCCCGGGCGTCAGCAGCTTGCGGAACGCGCGCGCCTCCCGCGGCGTGAGAGTGGCGGCCATCGGCATCGTGCCGAAGACCTTGCCCTTGAGCACCAGGTTGTCGCCCTGGCGCTCGACCTTGCTGACCTGCATCAGTTCCGACTTGTCGGCGGCGTAGATTTTCATCTCACCGCTCCTTTCTTTGCCTCGTCCGGGACTTGTTTGAGGGTCCCCTCCTCGCCCGGCACCGGCGGC
>Ga0207639_10000640_pt1 | contig 24154 bp, 20 predicted proteins | sample KBSCornC32_FD_184299 | JGI IMG/M metagenome (GOLD analysis project Ga0207639, IMG submission 184299) | Corn rhizosphere microbial communities from Kellogg Biological Station, Michigan, USA - KBS Corn C3-2 (SPAdes) (version 2) | ecosystem: Host-associated > Plants > Roots > Rhizosphere > Soil ...
GCGAGTCGCCAAAAAAAGAATCTCGAAATTCTTTCTGGGAGTGCAGGTGGTCGAGCGACCGCGCCGAGGCCGGTCTCGGGCTCGCAGTGCGGACCCGACGGACACTGTCGGCGGGCAATCTGGTTGCAACGGCGATGAAACGGGTGTCTAATAGCGTCTGAATCCAGTGCGCACGCTTGGCTCATTCCGCGTCCAGTGCTATTTTCGAACATCACCGGGCCATGAATATCACATTTTCATGTGAGAATTGTAGCTCACAATTCACGGTCGACGCTGGCATGGTCGGTCGGCGGGCACGGTGCCGCAAATGCAATCAGAGGATGCGAGTTCCGGCCCAATCGGACGAGCCCGCCAGCCCGATTGCGGACAGGGCCGAGTCCCGTCGCAACGGCCATAGCAGCCGGTCGGAAAGTGAGCACAGGTCGTCGCGACGGCCGGCGGCTCCGGAACCTCCTGCGATCAAGGGGCCTCCTCAGGGCAAGGGCACGATGAGCTGGCTTGATGCCGTGAGCCAGATCGACATGAAGCCGATCACGACCATGTCGCAGCCCGCGCCCAAGATCAAGGACGAAGAATTCGAGAGTTCAATCACCAGCTACAAGCTGCCGATCCCGGCCGAAATGCGCCCCGTCAACGCGGTCGTCAACAAGACGAAGCACATGGTTGAAGCCGGGAAAATGGAGGCTATTCACTCGTACAAGCAGTTCTTCAAGCGGTTCGCCTATCTCTTTCGACGAATCAACGAACTGTCGTACGGCCTGTCGATCGTCTTTTTCATCATTGCGATCGTGGGAGGCTTCCGGGGGATGCACTCGATCACCGTGATGTGCGTCAGCGCGATCGTACTGCTGAACGTGGTCGGACTGGCTGCCGCAATTTCGAACCTGATCGCGCTGCAGTTCCGAGGGAATCCGATCAAGGGGCTGCTGTTTCTTTTTCCACCGATCGCGCTTTATTACCTGTGGACGAACTCGACGAAATGGAAAAAGCCGATCAATCGGGTGCTGACTCCGATCGTAGTCCTGTGCGCCGTCATCGGCGCCTATATGTACATTCCCTGGCTCAACGGCAGCAAATCGGGCCAGACGAGCTGGCAGGAGGCAGTCGGCACGCTCAAGCACGACTTGGACGATTCACTTTCGGAAGCTCGCGAAAAGGCCGAAGAGCTCAAAGATGAGCTCCCGGACGACATGAAAAACATCAATCTCGAAAAGATCAAGAGAAAGGCCGTCAGCGCCGTCGACGACCTGAAAGAGAAGCTCCAGGACGCGAAATCCTCTCGGTCGAAACTCCAGGACTCGGAGACACCGGAATCCAGCTCAGATGCCGAACCCGCGGCCGACGACCGACCGCAAAAGTCCAGGCCGGCGCCCCGGAAAAATGACTCGCCGCAGAAATCGACTGTCGGCCTGCCTGCGAACGAAATCGGCAGACCCAAAAACGTCGAAATCGGCGGCCCGGCCGCGAAGGATCCGTGATGCTGAAAGCCGACGATCAGCGTGGCGCGCCTGCCGACACGGACGACGAGATCGAACTCGAACCCGATCTGGCCGCCGACGGCGATGTGACTGCCGAGATTCTGCCCGATGAGGCGAGCGACATCGAGGAACAGGCGCCGGTCGTGTCAAAAGAATATACGGCATTGTTGCGGTCGCGGCTGCGGGCTGCCGCCGGGTTTGTGGCCTTGGCGTTCCTGGCGTTTCTGGCGTTCGAACTATCGAACGGAGACATGTTCCAGCGGACGGCATCGACGTCGATGGCGCTGCGCGCAACAGTCGCCATCCTGGTGTTTGGCCTGCTGGCAAGCCGTCTGCCTCTGTCGTACGCTCAACTGCGGGCCATCGAATATGCGTTTTTCGGGACCGAGATGCTGCTCTTGTTGTACGCACAGTATACGATCAATATCAAACTGATCGGACTGGGAGATGCGGACGGCACGCTGGCCATGGTGGCGTTCGAAAAGAACGGCGTCATGCGCACGATCATGCTGATGACGGTCTATGGCGTCTTCATCCCCAACGAACCGAAAGTCACGCTGCGGGTGGTGATGACGATGGCAGTCGGTCCGGTCGTCGTGCTGGCGATGGTGCTGCAATACGGGCTGAGCCTGAACACCGCCATCGATCCCGTCGCCAGCTCACAGAATATTCTCTCGAATGCACTGTTCCTGATGATCGGCGCGTCGCTGGCCACGTTTTCGGCCCATGTCGTGCAAGGCATGCGCAGGCAATTACACGACGCGAAGCAGCTCGGCCAGTACAAACTGCTGCACCAGATGGGCGCCGGTGGGATGGGCGAAGTGTACCTGGCCGAACATCGGCTGCTCAAGCGGCCTTGCGTTCTCAAGCTGATCAACGCCGACATGAAAGACAACAGGTTTGCCCTGGCCCGCTTCGAACGCGAAGTTCAGGCGGCCGCCACGCTGACCCACCCGAACACCATCGGCATCTACGACTATGGCCATACCGATGACGGCATTTTCTATTACGTCATGGAATACCTGCCGGGAATGAGCCTGTCCGAACTGGTGCGCGCGGCCGGCCCCTTGCCCCCGGGACGGGCGGTTTATCTCATGCGCCAGGTGTGCGGTTCTCTGGCCGAGGCGCATCGACTGGGGCTGGTGCACCGCGACATCAAGCCGGCGAACATTCACGTTACCATTCTCGGCGGCCGCTGCGACGTTCCCAAGGTCCTCGATTTTGGCCTGGTCAAGGTCGAGAACCCGCGCGACGGTCTGACGAACCTGACTGCCCAGTTCACCGTCAGTGGCACGCCGACGTTCATGTCGCCCGAGCAGGCCCGCGGTATCAGCGAAGTCGATGGCCGCACCGACCTGTACTCGCTGGGAGCAATCCTGTATTTCATGCTGACCGGCAAGCCTCCGTTCGAGCGCGAAAGCCCCATGGCCACTTTGATCGCGCATGCCGGCGAACCGGTTGTTCCACCGTCGCAGCTTCAGCCGGGCATCCCCGCCGACCTCGAGGCGGTCGTCATGCGTTGCCTCGAAAAGTCTCCCGACGCACGTTTTTCAAGTGCCAGAGAGATGGCGGCCGCATTGGCGGCGTGCGCGTGTGCGCGCGATTGGGACGAAAGCGACGCCGAAGAATGGTGGCTCGATCATGCCGCCAGTCACATGCAGAGAGAAGAGGCCGTGCGCGTGGGAGCGATCTGGGCGATTTGACCCTTTCTCGAGTCAGTAGCAACATTGGACTTAGTTTTGAATTATTGAGGAGCGTCGACTGACGTGTACGGCCGCCTGATTACGATGATGGTCTTCGTACTGCTGGGCCTGATGGCCATGGCCTTCGCGTTCAATTACCTGTGGTACAGGGTGTTCGGCATGTTCGGGGCCCGGCCCCCCCAGATGCCCCAGCAAACCCAGCAGGTTCAGGCTGAAGCCATCGAAGCCGAAAACGAGCTCGAAGAACAGCGCCGTGCCCGGATCAAGGCCGACCAGGAGAAAAAGGCCCAGCTCGCCGAGAAGCACAAGAAAGAGCTACCCTCCAAGCGCGCCGCCTGGAAGGCTAAAGAGGAAGCCAGGTCGGCCGAGGAAAAAGCCCAGGCCGATTTGAAAATGGCCCTCGATCTGCTCCAGGCCGAGCGCCGCGACGCGGCTCACCGCCGCTTTCGCGACATCATCGAAAAGTACCCCGGCACCGACGCCGCAGCCGAAGCCGAACGCCGGCTGAAGCAGTGATCCTGCTACCATCGGCCGACAAGCTCGAACTTCATTGGATAGATCAGCCCCCAGTCGCCGCGGCGTTCGTACGATTCCAGGGCCGTCGATAAGGACGGTTTCACTTTCGCCGTGACGCGATTCTGGCCGTTGACGACGACTGTCACCGGTTTTCCTGCGTCCACCATGTTCGGGTGCAGCCAGACCGTGAATCGCGCCACGTTGCGGGCTGTCACCACGATCGTGTTGTCGAGCCGGTTGACGGCTTCAATCGACGCTCCCGCGCGACGGCTCTGACGGTGCTCCAGGCGCCAATCGTCGAAATCGTCGGCGTCGTTGTCGATCAGCTCGTCGTACTCCAGTTTTCCGTCGAGCGCCTCGTTGAGCGTCAGCCAGCGATTGTGCTCCACCGGAAAGCAGTACCAGCGCTTGAAACCAGCCGGTGATGCCAGAACGACGTGTGGAAAATACGGATCTCGGCGCAGCGCCTCGTTCGATTTCAAGAATTTGGCGATATACGGCTTGCCCTGGCCTTTCCCATGCCCGCCCTCATGTTCGAAGTACACGTAATCGTGTTTGTCTTGGGAAAGCAGCTTGTCGGTCCAGCGGGCGTATTCGACATCGGTGTAATGCCAGCGTTCCCCGCGGACGGCGTCGTGCACGCCTTGAACGATGCACAACCGCGTCCCGCGAATGGCCGGCAAATGCGCCAGCGACCAGGAGCCGGCATTGACGACGACAGCCGCAAAACGATCGGGCTGGCGCTGAATGTGGTGGTAGGCGCCAAACCCGCCCATCGAATGACCCATCAGGAAGACGCGATCGGCGTCGATATTGAAGCGGGACTTGCACTCCAGGATCACGTCGGCGAGGTAGTCATCCGCCTCGGGAAGACACCAGCGATACGACGAATCTTCGTCCCAGGGGGCCGACGGGCCGACGGCGATCATCCCCGTGGCGTCGAATAGATCGCCCAACTGGTCGCTCTCGTCGTCGCCGTCGCCATCGCCATCGCCATCGTCCGGGAAGTTCATGGAATACCGCGGCGCCCGCCGTGACGTCGCGTTGCCGCCTCCATGCATGAACACGATCAGCCCGGTAGGCCGGTCCGGGCGGTAGCCTTTCGGCACGGTGAAATACAGCAGGTCGTACGGGTGTCTGGCACGCAGTTTAGGAACTGAAAACCGCTCCTTGGGATGATAGCCTGCCTCGATCGGCTCGAAAGACCGCTCGCTCAGCCTGCGGATCACCGGCTCGAAGTCGCCGTCGTACTCGGCCAGCTTCAAGGCCAGCTTCCGGCGCTGGGCACCGTCTTCACTGGCCAGATACTCTCGTGCGAGATCGACGGCCTGGCGCTCGTCCATTGTCTGTCCGGCGTCAGGCCAGACGATCCGAACGAGCATCACGATCATCGCGACGGGAACGCCGCCGAATCCAGCCATCCATTCTCTCCCATCGTCAGGCCCGGTGCCTAGCCAGGCAACAAATCGCTCTCTCTTAAGATGCGTGGCGATTGGCGGAATGGGGCGCGCCGGCGGGAGAATTCTTCAGATCAGGGTTGGTGTATGTTCTTGCTCCGAACCCAGGGTAGCCCGCTGCGCGTGCAACCCTGGGCTGAGCTGCACAACGCCTTCGGCGTAGAAAGCCGATCCGAGGCGGCAGGCATAACGCAGCCGCCAAGCGCCACCCATCGTCGCGGGACAAGTCGGGAAGTCTGCGTAAATCGCAGCCGCATTGTCGCCCGGGATCAGGGCAGCGGCTCCAGATTGACCGCGAACATGCGGCTGGCCCGCTTCTGGACCGAGTAGCGCACGCGACCGGCGCCGTGAGCCGCCTTAATCAACTTTCGGTTGTTGACCCAGATGAGGCACTCGCCTCGATTGAGATAGGCGATTCGAGAGAGCCCCGCGCGGTCCAGGTAATCCATGAACGCGTCGCGGTCGTCAGGATTGATGCCGATGCGGTACTTGCGGCGGATGACTACGTTGGCGCTAAAGCTGTAAATCTCTTCCATGACCGACGGAAATCAGGCTGGCCCCTGTTTGTGCGATGTCCCCTGGTTGTGCAATGTGTAGTCTTCCCGTGACGCTGCCGTGTCGGCGATCGCGCGGAGCGTTCTGGTTACGACAACCTCAACAGAGCGAATATCGTCCTCGGTCCAGCCTGCCGATCTCAACCCGGTTGTAAATGCGACGACCTGCTCGGCCGCGTTGGCCGCCGACTGGCAAAGCGAGAGGCAATCTCGAATGGCATGACTGACGTGACTTCGACTCATCGAATTACGATCCAGACGCTGCGAAAAAAAAGAGCCCGCATCTCCTGCGGATGCGGGTCATGACTTCCCAATTGGCGGGTCAAATCAATCTTTGAGAATCGTCGCCGTGTCCGCCACGATTTCGTCGATCGCCGCCTTATCGAGCTCGCCCTTGGCATAGACTCGATTGACTTTGACTGTGCCGCCAACCCACATCATCACGGTCACGTCGGCCGTCTTGGCGATTTTGTATCGGGGCGGCCCGGCCGGACCGTCGAACACCGTCAGCGGCGTCTTTTCGATCTTCTGCTTATCGGCCAGCTCTTTGAGCTTTGGCTCGACGGCATCGGGATCGTCCGTCAACAGGACGACGAAGGCAGCCATTTTCTGATCGTTGTGGGCGACGACTTTCTCGTCAATCTGCTTGACCAGACTGGTCAAGTTGTCGGTGATCTCGCGTGCAAACACGTTGACCACCGGACGGCCGCCGTAACGTCACCGATAACAGAGTGTCTTGCCTTGATTCGGTCCGGTGATGTCCCGGACGTTGTAGGCCGAAGTCCGATCACCGACTTGCAGGCCCGATTCGAGTCGTTCGGCAGCGACAACCACCCCGACGGTGGCCGCCAGCACGGCCGCGGACGACGCCATGAAGGTTTTCATGCGATGGCTCCTGAAAGAGTAATATCAACGTCGCTTAATATATCGGCGCCAGCGCCGCGGCCAGAAGAGCGGTTCTCGTGATATGGGCGAAGGCGTGATAAGCAGGACTTATCTAGCCAAAGCATCTTTCTCACCTGCCACGCGAGGTGGCAGGGGCTGTCGCGAGATATGCCACGGTCCCGTTACCCGCGGGCGTCTCCGCTCGCTTCGAGGAATTGCCGGAATACACGCGCTGGCGGAGACAGCACGCGGCGGGTGTCCCAGGCGACGTACATGGTGCGCTCCAGCGGCAGCTCCGCGATCTTCACGGCATGGAGCCGCCCCGCGGCGACCTCTTTTCGGATCGCCAGCGACGAGAGCACCGACGCGCCGATGCCTTTGAGCACCGCCTCCTTGATCGCTTCGTTGCTTCCCAGTTCCAGTACGATGTCGAACTCGGCGAGGGTTTTGCCGGCCGTGGCCAGCGCCTGCTCAAAACACCAGCGCGAGCCGGATCCCGGCTCGCGCATCACGAGCGGCTGCCCGACGAGCATCGCCAGCGGCACGGATTTGCGCCGTTTCCAGGCGTGATCCGGGGGAACGACAATGACCAGTTCATCCGAGGCAAACGGCTGGAATTCCAGATGCGACGTCGAAGTCTGCCGTCCGACCAGTCCGAGCTGCACGTTGCCCTGTTCCACCTCGCGCGTGACAGCGATGCTGTCGAGAACCGTCGCCCGCACACGGATCCTGGGATAGTGCTTGCCGAATCGGGCCAGTATTTCGGGGAGCAGATGCTCGCCGGGTATCGAGCTGGCCGCCAGCAACAACTCGCCTGATACCTGCGTCGCGCGGCCGGTGAGCGCTTCGAACGCATCGCGGTGCAATTGTGCAATCTGCTGTGCATATTCGTAAAGCTGCCGGCCGGCTTCCGTCAGAAGAATGCGCGTGCCGTGGCGGTCGAACAGGTTCTTGCCAATCATTTTTTCCAGGGCATGAATCCGCTGGCTGACAGCCGCCTGCGTGAGACCGAGCTCCTTTCCGGCGGCTGTGAAGCTCCCCAATTCGGCCGCGCGGGAAAATGTGTCCAGATTGGGCAGATTGATATCCGGGCGCTGGTCATTTCGGCGCTTAGCGGCAGTGCGTGTCATGGAGGGTCCGTACGAAATGTTTTTCGCTGCCTGCGGGTAAACGATCGATTGCGGCGACGTCAGTAGTCTCCTGGTTTATCCTCGCCATTGCGAGTGAAAAGCGCATTGAGCGTGGCTTGGCTGATCGAGTTGTTCACAAAGCGTACGCTGCCGTCTGCGAATACGGCCTGCAAGCCGCCGACGTGATCGCTGCTGAGCCCCAGTCGATCGCCCGGTTTTGGATGCAGCGTGACATCAATGTCTTGCGGTTTTGTCCAAGGAATGTCGGCCTCGGTCACGTCGGCAACGAGGAGTGTGTTGCTCAGTCCGTCGGTGATCTCTTCGATGCCGATCGGATCCGCCCCGCGAAACACGCATTGTGGCCCGTAAATCGCTGCGTATGCCGTACACTGGCGGCAGGCACCGCGCATACGCGTCGGGCATGCGAACACCGCTGGTCGGCGCTCAAGGAGTTTTTTGTTTGCTGTGCCATCCCACGCTTCGGAGAAATCGTATTGGGCGTGGAGTTGCCGGCACTCTTCGTCGAGGAAAGGGAGAATCAGGAGGCGCCAGCTATGAATTGGCCTCCCGGCTTTGTCGGCGACATAGGCCGGTGGAAAGCACCCATACGTTGAGTGATAAGCGTGCAGGGCGAGTCCGATTTCCTTGAGATTACTCTTGCACTTCGAGCGTCTGGCGGCCTCTCTGGCTCCCTGAACTTTTGGCAAAAAAAGTGCAACGACGAGGGCGAAAACGATTGTGAGGCAACCGCACTCTAAGGCATTCGGTCGCGGAAAGGTCGACCGGCGCGTCGGACGCGTTGAGGAAGGATTAGTCGGATTCTCTTTCGTGACCGCGATCGCTTGCTGACGGGCGCCGCATTCAGCACAAATCTGCTCATCGTCGTCGATCCACAGTCCGCAGACTTTGCAGGTGGGCATTCGGCGATTGTCCGACTACGGAAAGATGATTGTGGAAAGATCTCTCAAAATCACTGTGCATTCGTTAATCGAGCTGGTTCCGTGAGTATGCGCCGTCGACGTTCACTTATTCAAGTTCCCTGTTGGCGAAAGGGCATTCTTTCGCGGAGAAAGTCGACAATCTGGACGATTCGCGTGGACTAAAGGCCGCCCTGCAGTCACAATCGTGAAATGCATTGCTCCGACGGATAGTTCTCGAATCGCAAAATCCATAATGCCCACGCGCGCCCGCGGAATCCACTTCCCTCTCGCGATTTTCCTGCTGTTCGCCTGCCCGCAATTGTTGCTCGCAGCCGAAGAACCGGGACAGCCTGACGAATCAGGTCCCTATCCTCTGGGATTCACGTTGCGGCTGCTCGAGCGCGATCTGTCGAGTAAAGACTACGCCGTCGTCCTTGAGACGATGATTCCCACCGACCTGGAAGCCGAATGGAAACGCGTCGCCACGGCCGACAACCATGAGACCTTTCTTGCGCAGCACGGTGGAAAGGAAAAAGTCCTCGCCGATCCGGCCTTGAAAGCGGCCTGGGAACGGCGCGTCAAAATCGCCGATGGGTTTCTCGACCTCATGCGCGCGGCGTACAAGAAACGCAACATCACGCCTCCGTTCGATAAAGGCGAAAGGATCGATTTCCTGGCGGCGGGGGCTGCGGCGGGAATTGCGAAAGAACAGCCTGTGATCGCCGTCCGCGTCGTCCTGCCGGCTGCCGGGGCCGAAAAACAGTGGCCGCGGCTCCGCGGCCCGACAGGCCAGGGGACAGCTCTGGAGTCTAATTTTCCGCTGAGATGGAGCGAGACCGAGAACATCGTCTGGAAAACCGAGATTCCCGGACGCGGCAACGGTTCGCCCATCATCTGGGACCAGCGGTGTTCGTTACCTCGGCCAGCGAAGACGGCCAGGAGCGCTGGCTCTTGTGTTACGACCGGCGGACGGGAGACTTGTTGTGGCAAAAGTCGGCCCCGAAACCGGCCGCGCAGGAAAAGCTGTATTGGAAGAATTCATACGCATCGACGACGCCCGTCACCGACGGCGAGCGCGTGATTGCCTTATTCGGAGACAGCGGCCTGGTCTGTTTCGACTTCGAAGGGAATCAGCTCTGGCACCAGGACCTGGGAACATTTCCCACGATGCACGGTCCAGGCGCGAGTCCCGTAATGCACAAGGGTCTGGTTTTCGTCGTGCAGGACCAGACACAGGGTAAGTCGGTGTTCGCCGCCTTCGACAAGTCGACGGGCGCCAAAGTCTGGCAACACGAGCGCCCCCAGGCTGCCTGCTGGACAACGCCCACCGTAGTGCACGTTGGCGACCATGACGAATTGATCGTCAACGGTTCACACAACATTATTGCCTATCAACCTGAAACCGGCGACCCGATCTGGTCCGTTGCGGGATCGTCGCGCGAATCGATTCCCATGGTCGTCGTGGGCTGCGGGCTGATCTATTCAATGTCGGGACGTAATGGCCCGATGATCGCCATTCGACCGGGCGGGACGGGCGACGTGACCGAGACTCACATCGCGTGGCAGATGCCGCGGGGCGGGCCGCACGTTCCCTCGCCGGTTTACTACGAAGGCCACTTGTATCTCGTGAACGATACGGGGATCGCGTCGTGCCTGGCGTGCCGCACGGGTGAAACGATCTGGCAGACCCGCTTGCCCGGCCGGTTCTCGATGTCTCCCATCGAGGCGGGCCGTAAGTTGTTGTTCACCAGCGAGACCGGCACGACATATGTGCTCCTGCCGGGCCCCGAGTTCAACCTGATGGCCACCAATGACCTGGGAGAAGACGTGCTGGCCACGCCCGCCGTTCTGGGCGGACGGATTTACTTTCGCACGAAAGGGCATCTCGTGTGCGTCGGGAAGGGTGGTGCGGTGGAGTAGAAGCGAGTTGGGAGCGCGGCGGCATCTGATTCGTTTAACCCCGAGCCTACGGCGAGGCCGGCCGGGATTCGGGTCAATCCGGAGTAAGCGCCGGGTCGCGAGAGAGCGCCATCCAGTGTTCACTCTCGCGACCGACCGATATGAGATAAAGCTTTCCCCCCCGTATGGCCGGCCTCGCCGTAGGCTCGGGGTTAAACAAACTGTCTCGGCGGTTGGGCGCACAGCGGCGGCTCCGAGGGACCGTCGCTCTCCCGGCAAAATCGATCCAGCCTTTGCCAATCATGCCGCCGACGCCAGCCCGTATTCCGCCACAAACACGCTACGCTGCGATCGCCTGTCGGGACTCGTCCGCGGCCAACAGCCGCTCGGCCAGGACCATCGCGCGGGCGATGGCCTGATCCATGTCGTAGTATTTGTACTCGCCCAGCCTCCCGCACAGGAGAATCTGCGGATTGGCGTCGGCCCGGCGGCGATAGCGGGCATACAGCTCGGCGTTCGTCTTGTCCGGAAATGGATACTCGTATTCGTTGGGATTTTCCGGATCGACTGTCGTCTCACGCGTCAAAACGGTGCCGCGGATGCCGCGGACGCTCACCGCGGGCATCATGTGCTTCCACTCCATCTGACGGATGAACGGGCCGCTGGCGGGGTCCGGATAATTCACCTGTCCGCAGGGCTGGGCGAAGTCGACATCCGCATGATAGGTGTGATCGCGGCGCTGTCCTCGATAGCGCAAGCGACCCAGGTCGAATCCGAAGAATTCGTCGATCGGACCGGTGAAGATCAGCTTGTGACGAAAGGGAAACGCTCCGCGATGCAGCAGGTAATCGCAATCCAGCACGACCGGAATGCCGTCCAGCATGTTCTGCATGAACCCGGCATAACCCAGCGCGGGAATGCCCTGATGAACATGGCGGCAAAGACGCGGTTCGTCATCCTCGCGAACGTCGAATCGCTTCGCCAGATCGGCCGACAGCCCCGTCGCAGGAACTCCCCACTGCTTCTCGCTGTAGCCTTTGACGAACTTTTCGTAGACCTGCCGCGGCATCATCGCCAGCGACGCTTCTTCGAAATTCGAGGGCGTCCCGCCGAACACGGGTTGCCAGCCGTCGCCAATTGCCCGCCGGATGTAACTCCCGGCGATCGGCCAGTTCTCGTGCCGCGCGTCGACAAACGACTTGATGCAGGCCTCGTACCGATCAAAGGGCGAGAAGCGATTGACGAACTGCCAGATCTCCTCGGAATTCGTGCGGAAATAATGCGGTCCGTAGGTGTGAATCCGAATTCCGCTGTGATGCACGTGATCGTGCACGTTGCCGCCACGATGTCCGCGGCGATCGACGACCACCACGCTGCGCCCGGCATCGGTGAGCAGGCGGGCGATTACGGCGCCGGTCAGTCCCGAGCCGGCGATCACATAATCAGTGAGCACGTTTGGCTTCCTCCCTGAATGAAACGATGAATCCAGCGACCGTCGGTCACAGCGAAACGCGGGCGTTCTGCGGCGTCAGATGCGGTCGGTACGGGCTGTAATGGAGCAGGTGAACTTTGCGCGGTCCGGCCAGGCGGTATTTGATTCCGCGCCATTCGATTTCTTTCACCCGCAAGGCCATCGCCACGGCGGTGAGATACACGTAGTGAGTCAAGAGGCCCGCCGAAACCAGGTTCCACGAGAAGGGGGGGATCGTTTCGCCCCGACGCCGGGCCAGCGGCTGGACGGTGAATTCGCACAACAGGAACTGACAGGCCATTCCCACGGCGTAGATGCCAAACGCTCCGGCGACGGCGGCGGCTTCCGCGAGGTGTCCCGTGAGCAATGCGCCGGCCCCGACGACGAGCGCTCCGTTCATCGCGATGGCCGAGAGCGACGCGTACGCCGAGATTGCGCGCCAGGCCGGGTGATACATCCGGGCGTTGAGGACCTGCCGGCTGATGAATTTCGTGCAGCCCTTAAGATCGATCGACTCGCGATTGATCATCGTCGCCTCGGGAACAGTAATCAATTTGCTTCCCAGCATCTGGACTTCGTTCACCGTGAACGTATCCTCGAACATGATCTTCGACCATTTGTCGAGAATATTGGCGTCGCGGAGCAGGCTGGTGCGAACGGCCAGCGAGCCGCCCCACCCGATGCCGAAAGCGTGCATTTGCGGCACGGCTGCGACGTTCCAGAGGTGGCGAACCAGCGAGCCGGCGTTCGTTTCGTCGGGCATGTACCAGCGCACGCCGCTGGTCGCACCCACCTGCGGATCGGCCAGCGGGTTCACGAGGTCGCGCAGCCAGTTCGCATGGGTGACGACGTCGGCATCGGCGATCGCGACGACGCCGTACGAATCGTCCAGCCCCTTGACGGCCTGGATCAGCGAGCTCATCCGCAGGCTGCACGTGGTCAGCCGGTCGCGCAGCTCTTCGACTTTGACGTTTTTGCATCCGCGTTCGGCGATGATGCGGTGCACCATCTCCCAGGCCGGGTCGTCTTTGTGGTCGACGACAATTCGGATGTCGTAGCGCGGATAGTCGAGCTGCGTCAGCCCTTGCAGCGTTCGATCCAGAAACGGATCGGCGCCTCGCAAAGTCATGATGACGGCGGCTTTCGGGAGTTTGTCATCCGGCAACGGAGCGATTTTCGGCTCATGATACAACCGCACGAATTTCAGGCACCAGATTGCCTGCAAACCCACCGCAGCCACGAGCATGGAGGCGACGAACAAAGTTGCGATCAGCATAAGAATCCGTTCCGTTGGTGTCGTTAGCAGCCAGAGAATCTTCGATACGTTTCCTTGATCTAAGAAGATCGGCAATGTTTAACCTCCACAATACGTGGGACCTTTGGAACCGGAAGGTGCCTCATACTTACGCCCCCCGCAAACGTCGTACAGATACCCCATTTTCACTAAGAGTCGGTAACAAAACCTCTGCGGCTGACATGGTTTGAACGAGATCCGCCCCGCTATAATGGCCGCGGCCAGCAATGAGAATTTCGATACTAACCCGAAGCGCCGGCGAGGGAAAAAATTCACTCCCTGGCTCGCGCTTCGGGTTGGTGTCACTGGCGACCGAGAGCGATATCAATCGGAGAACATCCTATGTTCGATCTAGCGCCTGTGCAGGCGGCGTTGCGGGAATTTCAGTTCGACGGTTGGCTGTTGTGCGATTTTCGCGGGAGCAATCTGCTGGCCCGGCGGATCCTCGATCTGGCCGAGCGGCCTCTGATGACCCGCAGGTTCTTCTATTTCGTCCCGGCGCAGGGCCAGCCGCACAAGCTCGTCCACCGCATCGAACCAGGGGCCCTCGATCATCTTCCGGGCGAGAAGACCGTCTACCTGCGCTGGCAGGAGCTCGAAGCTGGCCTGGGCGCGATGCTGGGGAAAATCAAGAACGTGGCGATGGAGTACTCTCCCCGCAATGCCAACCCTTACGTTTCGCGCGTCGATGCGGGGCTCGTCGAACTGGTCCGCAGCTTCGTCCCCCACGTGGCCTCATCGGGCGACCTCGTGCAATTGTTCGAAGCGGCCTGGGACGACGAGCAATGGCAGATGCATCAAGCCGCCGCCGTCCACACCGACTCGGCCTACCCCCGCGCGTGGAAGTTTATTGCCGACGCCATCCGCCGCGGCCAGTCGCCGACCGAACGCCAGGTGCAGGCCGAGATCCTGCGGCACTTTGCCGAACACGGTCTCACGGCCGATCATGCGCCGATCGTGGCGGTCGGTCCGCACAGCGGCGACCCGCATTATGATACGGGAGATGCGCCCTTGCACGCAGGTGATTTCGTCTTGATTGACTTGTGGGCCAAGCTCGAAAAACCGCGCGCCGTTTACAGTGATTTGACGCGCGTGGGATTCATCGGAGCCTCGGTGCCGGAAAAATTCGAAAAGATCTTTCAAATTGTGGCCGCGGCCCGCGATGCGGCCATTGCCCGCGTCCAATCGGCCTTCGCCGCCGGCGAGTCGCTGCAAGGCTGGCAAGTCGACCAGGCCGCTCGCGACGTGATCACGCAGGCCGGCTACGGCGAGGCGTTCGTCCACCGTACCGGACACAGCATCGGCCAGGAAACGCACGGCAACGGCGCGAACATGGACAACCTGGAAACCCACGAAGAACGTCGCGTGCTGCGCCGCACCTGCTTTTCGGTTGAGCCGGGCATCTATCTTCCCGAATTCGGCGTCCGCAGTGAAATCAACGTGTTCGTCGACAAAGCGGGAACCGTCCACGTCACCGGCGGCGACCTGCAACGCCACGTTGTCGCGATTACATAGCCCGTGTTGACGATCCGCCGCATCAGTCAACTCGAAACGCAGGTCTGCACGATTTCTGCGTCTTCGTCGCGGCGCACGACGACCGTGAGCCGCTCGACAGGCCCCCAGTCGCGGCTGACGAGCGGAGATAGCGCAACCGCGAACGCCCGTGCATCCAATGGTCCGTAACCAGTTGCCAGCATGGGCATCGACACGGTGTGGGCCGGCAACGACTGCGCCATTCCAAGCGCCGCTTCGAGAGTCTTCCGGACGAGTTCCACCGAAGAGCCGTAGAACGGATCAATGGAGACGGCGTGCAGAATGTGCTTCACGGGCAAGGGTCCGGAACCTGTCCGAACCACCGTGCCGGCTTCGACGGCGGAACGACCGACAGCCTGCAAATAACTCTTCAGTTCGTCTTGAATTGAGGCCCCTCCCCGCCGCAGAATTTCGCCGTTCACGCCGCCTGACATGTTCAGCCAGGGATTCGCCGGGCAGATCAACACCTCGGCACATTCGGCCAGAACGTCTCCGACTTTGGCGTGAAGGTTCACGACTCACCCGATGAATCCTGGTCGGCCCCCGACTGACGCCGCAACTCGTACGCACGAACTTTTAGCGCTATCGTCGAGGCGTTTGCCCATGCCGCGGGCCCTGGAAGCCAATCGACGTCGGCCCGAGTCAGGCACAATCCATCCAGGACGTCGTCAACCATTTTTTCGACGCCATGTCTGGCCACATCCGCCGCATCGACGTAAACATTCGGACCTTTCGCCCTCGTGCGCCGAATTGATTCCTCCAATTCTTCGAGCAAGAACACGCACCCCGATGCCAGTCGACAGCCGAAACCACGTGCCGGACCGAGACCCTCCTCGACCCACGTGAACACGGGCATCTCGAATCGCTTTGCCAATTCGTCAACACGCACGCAGAGCGACGCCAGTGGGAAACAGTCAGTCGGCCATGTGTATTGCGGGAGCAGTTCCAGCATGCCCGGATAATACCAATCAAAGAAATGGTAGGGAAAGAGTCGCGAGCGTTATGGCTAATCTGGCGGCCTCCAATCCCGTCTGGGATCTATCGTCGTCACACCGTTCGAGTCTGTCCTACTGCTGGGGCCGGAAATTACCCAATCCTTTGCCGCAAACGCAGACGCGTATCTGCCGATCACGCGGCGGATGATCCGCGGCGAATCGAGCGCGAGCAGCGGCTGGTAGACGCTGGAAACGAATTCGTTGCCCAAACCGATGCGGCTGCTGATATAGCAGGCCGGGCCGAAGCCCGCCACGTAGAGCACGGGACTCGAGAGCACCGCAATGGCGGCCCGCGTGCGCTTCGTCAATCGCTTCCGGTGATTGACCGTCCAGACCGTCAGCCAGACACAGGTCGCAGTAACGACCGCGCCGAAGAACGGCGGGAAGATATGCGGGGGATCGACACGGCGGTCGAACCAGACTTTCTGCTCCACGTTTCGCGAACGGTCGTAAGCCACGAAGGCCTGGACGCCATCGGCCGTCCATTGTTGCGATTCTTCGCCGTCTCCACCGGGCGTGAGAAAATAGACCTTCCACGGCGGCCCCCAGGTTTTATGAGCAACCCCTCCGTTCTCGATCCACCACGTCTCCGCGTGGGTCGGCGTAATCCAATCGTAGGGCCCAGGCTTTCCCAGCAACAATTCGACATCGGCGGCGGCCATCCCGATCCGAACCATGTCGAATCGGAACCGCAGCCACTTGCCTTCGTTCGCACGTCCTGGCCTAAAGGCGGCCAACGTGCCGCGGATTTCCGGCAGATGTCGGTGCGCGATCCACCCGACCACAAACGGCAAAACAAATCCCAACGTCAGCACGACGGCCGTCAGGGCTGTGTGATGTCGATCCTTCATGCCGTTCTTACGTCATTTTGCGTCGACGTGACGGTCATTTCCCGCGCTACCGGAAAATCCGAAACTCGCGGCCTGACTGGATGAAATCGGAGATGACCGGATCGCTGACAGGGCAATTGAACAAGTACGTCAACACAACCGAATGGAACGGCAGAATATCCTCCAGATGTTACCCATGTCCCCGAACACCTGAAATGATTGTTGCCTCGAATTCTGGTATTGCCTATAATACCACAATGAGTGTGCGACCGCTTGTCGTTCTCGATACCGATGTGCTCGAAGCGGCGATGCGGTCACTGCGCGGGGCATCGTTCGCGATCCTTTCGCAAGTGGGGACAGGCGCTTTTGACATCGCCGTTTCCGTTACTCTTGTCTTGGAATACGAAGCCGTGCTGACGAGGCAAGCGGACGAAACGGGGCGGTCTGTAGCAGCCGTCGGCGATCTTATCGACTATCTGTGCAGTGTTGCTCGGCGTCAGCAAGTCTTCTTTTTATGGCGTCCGTTTTTGCCTGATCCTGATGACGATATGATCCTCGAACTGGCCGTCGCAGCGGGGTGTGATGCCATTGTGACGCATAACCGGCGCGATTTTCAGAAATCTGAAGAGTTGGGTATTTCCATCTTGTCTCCTGCCAGTTTCTTGCGGAAGATTGGAGTCAATCGATGAGCACATTAAGCGTCCGCCTTTCCAATTCCCTGCATAACCAGCTTCGCGAGCTTGCGCGCCGCGAAGGAACGTCGATCAATCAATTCATCAGTTCAGCAGTAGCCGAGAAATTGACGGCACTCCTGACGGAAGAGTTCCTGGAAGCTCGCGCGCGACGGGGCACACGGCGCAAGTTCGAAGCCGCTCTGCGTTCCGTCCCCGATGTCGAACCTGACGAAAATGATCGACTACCGAACGTCACACAGACCGGGACGCGGCGAAGTGCGAGGCCGAAGCGCAAATGATCACCCGAATAAGACGGCGGAATCGTAATTCCGGCGATCTCACCGCCACCACCTGGGTTCATCCCGGTGGAGCGCTGATTCTGCACTGAAAAGAAGCGCCAAACAGCCGAACGCCATCATTGGGCTTGTCCCAGAATGTCGCACGGATTGTAACGACCCCTGCCCCCTTGCGGGGCGGGTGGTCTGAAGCCCACCCTACGGTGCGCCTATCCGAAGAGGCAGGAATTCTCACGAATTCGGCTACTTGCCGTCGCCGTTGCCAGTAGGCTTTTCTTCGGGTTTGTCGGCCGGCTTCGCGGCGGCGTCGGCGGGTTTGTCGGTCGGTTTATTCGTCGCCGGGGCCGGTGGGGCGGGGCGGACTTTGACCGAGAGCGAGCCGACCAGGCGCAGGCCTTTGCCGCCGGGGAGGTCGAATTCCACGTTCATCGAACTGTTTCCCATCAGCACTTCGCCCGTTTCCAAGAGCACATCCAGGTTGCCCGAGAGGCTGCCGTTGACCACCGTGTCGTCGCCTCGGCGTGGACGCAGGTCGGCGTTGAGGCCAAACAGCGCCGTTTCGCGGCCGTCCACTTTACGCACCCCCAGATACTGGTACTTCACGTCGGCCTGCGTGGGGACGTACATTTCCGGGAGGCCCACCAGCAGCATTTTCTGCACGCGCACTTTCTGTTTGGGCTGCAACGTGTGATGCGGTAAAGGCAGCGACATCAGCTCCAGCGATTGCAACACCAGGTCGCTGATCCCGACCAGCTCCCCTTTGAATTTGGCTTCGGTGCCGCGCAGGTCGGGCTGGGCGTAGACCATCGCGCCCTCGTCGGAATAGCGGAAGGTGGCGGTCGTTTTCAGGAAGTTCTGGCCGAGCGGCGTCCATTTCTCCTTGGCCTGCACCGGCTCGCCGTTCTTGAGCATCCCCAGCGTCACCGTGGTGTATCGCAAATTGCCGCGCGTGTCGCCGTCTTCGTCCTGGGCGAACAGGTTGGGGGTGGCGATCGCGCGGACCAGCATCGTCAGCTTGTCGGCCCGCGTTCCCACCTGGAATTTGAACGCCGAATCGTTGGTGATCTCGATCGGCTTTTTGGCGCCGGCGGTCGATTTGAACGCGAGCGCGACTTCCCGTTTTTCGAGCGGCACGGGACGGTAGTTGGAAACCGTCGGCGTCCAGAACTCGCGGCCGCGGCCGTCGGTAAACGTCGCGCGGAACCAATACGCCGATTTGTCATCGGCCAGCGGCGGGACGAGAATGTCGGCCCGCGGACTCATGCGGGCGACCTGCACGGCGTCGACGGTCTGGAGCGGCCCGTCTCCCTCGACCGGTTCGGGGCGGGTCCACGACGCCACGCGGGGCTTGCCCTCGGTGTTGGGGGTCGTCCAGTATTCGAAGCGCACGTTCTTGATGCGGGCCAGCGGATCGAGGATCCGCAGGACGGCCGGAACCTTGATTTTATCCCCGTCCAGATACGACTGCTCGAGGATGAGATTGAGGTATTTGCCGTTCACCAGGTCGGAGACGAGCCGGCCCGGAATGGCGAATTTGATGTTCGTGCCCGTCACGCCACCAACCGCCACGCCAATGACCTCGCCCTTTTCGTTGACGATCGGTCCTCCCGAATTCCCCTGGTGAATCCCGCCGTCGAGCTGAATCTCTTTCAATTCGCCATTCTCTTTTCGCAGGCTGGTGATGCTCGACTTCGAGACGGTGATGCTCTTGCCCAGCGATTTGCCCAGCGGGAAGCCGAAGACGTACACGGTCTGCGTTTCGGTCAGCTCGGTATCGGAATTGAGCGGCAGCGGGTCGGGCAGGTCTTCCGGCTTGCCGTCGACTTCGAGCACCGTCAGATCGGCCTCGAAGGCGGCCCCTTTGTATTTCGCCGTGACCGTGCGGCTCGTCTTTTCTCCACTGTCGATCGTGACGTCGATTTTCTGCGGGATGCGTTTGTCGCCGCCGTGCATGTTCAGGACGTGGGCATTGGTGATGATCATGCCGCGGTCGACGAACCAGCCGGAACCTTCGGCCGTGCTGCCATTGGCCAGCTTGACGTGCAGGTGGACGGTGCCCTGTTTGGTTTTCTTGAGAACGTCCTCGGCCAGTTGCGCGTGGGCCGAACGTAAGGCGGGGCCCGTGGCCGAAAACGCGACGACGAGAATCAGGGCCGACAAGAAACGAGGAGCGAGGTACCCGGGGACGGAGCGCTGCATGAATGGCCCTTTGGAATCTGCGGAGGTGAACAGGATCGGCCAGGGAAGCAAGACCAGTCCACGCTACCCGTGGAGGGAGTACGGGTCAAGGACCGTAGTTATTTCAGCGCCCGTCTGGCCTTCTCCGCCGCTTTTGTTTCAGGATACTTTTCGACGAGCTCCTTGAGCATCCTGCGGTATCCCGCAGCATTGCCGGCCTTCAAGAGAGATTCGGCAGCACGGAACTTCGCATCTGCCGCCTTCTCGTCCCGCTCGGCGTTTGCAGCGGCCTGAGCTGGTGCAGCAGGATTCTTATTCTCCGGCGCCTGTCCCTTTGATTGCGGATCATTCCTGGGCTGCACCCCGATCGGCACAGGATTTGTCGGCGCTTTGGTGTCGGATTTCGGGGACGGAAGCTTCTGCGCGACAGGGCCAGGCGGTGGGCCGCGTTTACCACTTTTTGCGGGGACAACAGGCGCGGGTCGCGGCGTTTGTGCAACTTTCGACTGTTTGTTGGGCTTCGGTCCTGAATAAACCGGAGGAATGTTCACAGGTGTGTTGATGGCTTTCAACGACGCGCTGAATTCTTCTTGATCTCCTGCCTTGAACGTCAGCTTTCTCTCAAACACGAAGAAACCGTCTTTTCTGACTTCGACGTGACGTTCACCCGGCTGGACATGCACGCTGGCGTGCGTTCTGCCATCGTCCCATGCTGCTTTCGCCTTTTCACCGTCGATGAATATGTCGGCATCGGGTTCGTTGACCTTGATTGTCAAAATTGCGTCCGTCGGCCTTGACTGGAAGACCCCTGCGGCCCAGGAAGCGACGAACCCCACGATAATCACACCGGCCGCCGTTGCGACCCAGACGATCGTCGAGAGCGGCTTCCTGGCGGGCCGGACGCTGACCTGCGGGCTTGATCGGGCTGCCCCTGAACGGCCATCAGACTCGCGAACCGTCTCCACAATTGTCTGCAACGGGTTCGCAACGGCTGGGCTGGCCGGCACCGGGTTCGAGGTCGCCGGACTGGGAACCGGACCTGTTGGGGCGCTGGCCTGTGGACTGGCCGACTGGCTGGCCGACTTCGCAGGCGGCACGAACGTATCGCGCGATCGAAGGTTGTCCGTCTTCGTCTCCGTTTTCATCTCATGGGCGGGACTTGGCGCGACGTTGGAATCAATGGCCGAGGGCGCCGACTGCGAGAACGGCACGCCACTCGCCGGGATCGGTCTGATCCCCGATTTGAAGTAGGGCGCCAGCGCGTGAGCCACCTCGCCCGGCTCCTGATACCGCTCGGCTGCCGACTTGGCCATCATTTTGTTGACGATCGCCACCACTTCGGCCGGAACGTCGGGCCGGATTTCGTTGAGCGGCCTGGCCGGTTCCACCTGGTGTGCGTGCAGGACGGCGTACAGGCTCGTCTTGCCATCAAACGGAGGTGAGCCCGACAGCAAATAGTACAACGTGCAGCCCAGGCTGTAGATGTCGGCCTGAATGCCCGCCGTGGCCGCGTTTTCGATCTGCTCTGGAGCGATGTACTGCGGCGTCCCCAGCATTTGCCCTGTGCCCGTCAGTCCTCCGTCAAGCTGGTTTTCGCTCGTGGCTTTGGCCAGGCCGAAGTCCAGAACCTTGACGACCTGCCGCTTGCCGTCCCGCGTCAGCATCAGGTTCCCGGGCTTGATGTCGCGATGCACCATTCCCTTCTCGTGCGCGTATTGCAGCGCCTTGGCCGCCTGGTTGATGTAGTAACAGGCGTTCGACACCGGCAGTCGCCCATGCGCCTGGACCAGCTTGCTGAGGTCGGTGCCATCGACATATTCCATGGCGAAGGCAATCAATCCCTCCAGCGACAGGGCGGCGAACGCCGTCACGATATTGGGGTGGTTGACCTTGCCGGCCGAGCGCATTTCCCGCTCGAAGCGTTCGAGGGCCCCGGCCTGCTTGAGCAACCCTTCGTTGACGACCTTGAGGCATTCCAGCCGGTCCATGCGGCGGTTGCGGGCCAGATAGACGACCCCCATCCCGCCGCGGTTCAATTCGCGCAACACCTCGTAGTCGGGATTGTTGGCCAGCGCCGCCGGAATCGGCTCGGTCGGAGCACCTGCCGCCGGAATCGGCTCGGCCGCAGCAGCTACCGCCGGTTTCGTCGGCGCGGCGCCCGGCACCACCGTTTTCTGATCGCGATCGGAGGCATCCATAACCATAAGTGGATCCGGGGCAGCGAGAGACGACTCGGCTACGATGCTACTGCGTTCGATTGAACCCGACAACCATCCTGGAATTCGCTGCTTTACCAGGCTTCAACACGGAGCACAGCCCACGGCCTACTCCTTTTTCAGATTCATGGTCGCCGTCACTCGGGTCTGGCCGTCGCTTTCCAAGTAGGCATACGTTATTTCGATCTTGGTTCCTTTGATCGTGCCTGTCGAGTCAAATGCCTGATTCGTCTTGGACGTCCGGTTGAAATTGAACGAGGATTTGGATTTGACCAGGGTGACGTCTTTGGCCAGCCAGCTCAATTTGTTGCCGTTGACGGTTCCTTGAATTTCGCGGACAGCACCGGAGTTGTTCACGTCCAGGGTCGCCTTGAAGCTTTCGCCGCTGCGCTCCAGCACTGTCAACGTGACCATCTGCACTTCGGACCTTGCGTTGCGCATTTTCTTCGCGATGAGCACCGTCTTGCCCTTCCAGACGCTGCCAGCCTGTAGCAGGTCTTTATCTTTGACGCTTCCAGAGGCGGCACCGCCGGAGTCTGCGGACGAACCGCCCTCGGTCTGACTGGCGGTTTGGGGGCCCGCGTCAATGTTGCCAGTCTCGGGGACGGCGGCCAGGGCGATGCGGAAGCCGACTTCACCGTTTCCTTCCCGGCTGCCGCCGCTACGGCTGGCGACACGATTGCGATTGGCCGAGTCGCACGCGGCCGCCGGACCACTCCAGCACCCGCCGCGCATGACCCGATACAGATTCGAGGGCGAAGACCCGAATGGATCGCTGCCTCCCCGCATTTTGGCTCCAAACAAATCCTCGCACATCTCCCATACGTTTCCGTGCATGTCATACAATCCAAATGCGTTCGGCTTGCGTTGTCCGACTTCGTCCGCAGAAGCCTCGCTGCCTCTCGAATTCGAGAACAAGCCCTGCTTGTTGTACAATGCGTATTCGGCAGCTTGCGATTCATCGTCGCCGAAACTGAAACGGGTCGTCGTCCCGGCACGGCAGGCGAATTCCCACTCGGCCTCGGTCGGCAGGCGGTATGGCCTGTTCGAAATCTCGCCCAGCTTCTGGCAGAAGGCTTTGGCATCTTCCCAGGAGATGAACATGGCCGGGAAACTCACACCATCGCGCACGCCGCGTTTACCCTGCCAGGGCGTCGTCCCCATGACCGCTTGCCACTGGCCTTGTGTCACTTCCGTTTTTCCCAGATAAAATGCATTGGCAATCGTCGTATCGACCTGAGATTCGGTACCCAGCATGCCTGGGTTGATGGGTACCGGACCGGTATAACCGCCCCTACCCGCTGCATTTCTCCCCATGAGGAACTTGCCAGGCGGAATTAACACCAGGTCCATCCCTATCGAATTGCGCTCGACGACCTTTGTACCCAGCGCAGCCGCCCATGCCTTCTGAACTGCGTTCGCCTGTTTTGCAGTGAATGGGGCGACGAGCCTCTCGAACCCTTTGGGAAGCTGCGGCTGCAGCATACCGTCAGGCAGTTCATTGGCAGGAACAGAATCGATGCTGTGGGCGACGCTGGTGGGCGGCACGTCGACCTCAGGTCCGTCCGAAGATTCTCCGGCCATCGAAGCCGCTTCGTCGTCCGATGCTGCCGCCGTTTCCGGGGCGCTTTCGTCGGCCAGCGCCGGTGCGGCTTTGGCAATTGATGATCCGCCGCTGTCGGTTTTTTCCTCTCTGGCCTTGAAGATGCCGGTGGCCCAGATGCCGGCAAGTCCTGCGAAAAATAGACCAACAACGACCAGGGCCCACGCCCTGCCGAACAGCATTTTTCTTCCAGGGGCAACGGCTCGATTTCGTTCCGAACCCGTCGCTCGTTCGTCGCCGTCCCGTACGCCGACATTCGCAACCGTCGTTTGCACCGGACTCGCGGCAGGCGGAACGGCCGGCCGGCTGGTCGACTTCGCAGGCGGCACCATCGTATCGCGTGATCGAAGGTTGTCTGTCTTCGTGTCCTCTGGGCTTGGCGCGACGTTGGAATCGATGGCTGAGGGGGCCGACTGCGAGAACGGCACGCCACTCGCCGGGATCGGTCTGATCCCCGATTTGAAGTAGGGCGCCAGCGCGTGAGCCACCTCGCCCGGCTCCTGATACCGCTCGGCTGCCGAC
>Ga0207639_10000643_pt1 | contig 24069 bp, 24 predicted proteins | sample KBSCornC32_FD_184299 | JGI IMG/M metagenome (GOLD analysis project Ga0207639, IMG submission 184299) | Corn rhizosphere microbial communities from Kellogg Biological Station, Michigan, USA - KBS Corn C3-2 (SPAdes) (version 2) | ecosystem: Host-associated > Plants > Roots > Rhizosphere > Soil ...
GACGCGAGCGTGAGGATTCCTTCGTACGAACGGCGCGCCTGAACCTGGCGTGCGACATCCACGCGATCTGGCAGGGCTGCGGACATGGGCGCGCGATGGTAGGTGGAGGCCCCTCCGCTGTCAACCTGAACAAGCCGGCGCCACCCGGATCGGGGCTACACTTGCGCCAGGGGATCCTGGAGTACCGAATGTCCATTCTACTCGCCTGCGCCGTGCTGGCGCTGCTCGTGCTGTTGGCTGCCAGGCGGCGCGAGCGCCGGCTGTTGCGCCAGCGCGACCTGCTCGGCGAGATCCTCGACCTCGCCGACGCACTCGAACGGGAACTGCTCGAATGCCGTGCGCGCCTGCGCGAGGTCCCGGCTCTCGCCGCGGCGACGCTGTCGCCTTCCGAGCAGTTGTCGGCGCGTGCGACGCTCGCGGCCGAACCGCAGGTGCAGGATGCCCTGCGCGACCTGCTCGCGCATCGCCTGTGGCTGAAGCAGAATGCGGCGACCGCCTCCGAAACCGAACTGGTATCCGCGCGCGATGCGCTCGCGGCGACGCGCGAGTCGCTTGCACGGCAGATGGAACGCCTCGCCGACGTGCGCGCGGACTTCGAGCAGTCGCGTGGCGCGTTCACCGCGCACCCGACTCACAGCGCTTCGTGAGCGAACCGGCGGTGGTCGATCTCGTGCTCGCCTCGACGTCGCACTACCGGCGCGAGTTGCTGGCGAGGCTCGTTCCGTCGTTTCGCGTGCAGGCACCGCTGGTCGACGAGGCCGCGTTGGCGAACGAGTCACCGTTCGCGCTCGCGGTACGCCTCGCCGAGGCGAAAGCACGCGCCGTCGCCATGAGCTGCGATGCCGCCTTGATCATCGGCAGCGACCAGGTCGCCGAGCTGGATGGCCGCACACTCGGCAAGCCCGGCTCGATCGCCGCGGCACGGGCGCAACTGGCTGCGTGCTCGGGCCGCGAGGTCGACTTCCACACCGCACTGTGCGTCGTCGATACGCGCAGCGGGACGAGCACGCTCCACGCCGCGGTCGACCGCACGCGCGTCGCGTTCCGCACGCTCGATGCAGCGACGATCGAACGCTACATCGAGCGCGAGCAACCGCTCGATTGCGCCGGGAGCTTCAAGTGCGAAGGCCTCGGCATCGCCCTGTTCGAACGCATCGAGACCGTCGATCCGACCGCCCTGATCGGCCTGCCCCTGATCGCGCTCGCGCGCCTGCTGCGCGAATGCGGCATGACCATACCGTAGCGCGGGTGTAAGACCGGTGCAGGGCCGATGTACGGCGGGTCGAGCCCGAAGCGCGAGTCCCGCCGCACGTCGCGACCATCCCGCACCGGCGGCACGCGCCTTGCGCGTACGCCCTACGCGATCGGAGCTGGTTGCGCCGGTTGGCCACGCGCAAGCAGCAGGACAAGACGCCGACGCGTCTGCGCGTCGAGATTGTCCGGCACGAGCACTGCGCGGAAATGCGCGCGCCGATCGTGCCGCCACTCAAGCACGAGCATCGCGCCGAGGCGGCGGTGACCGACCAGCAGGGCGGGATGCTCGCGCCGCGCGCGGTCGAGCAGGGTCCAGCCGGCGGCACCATGCGCGATGCGCACGAACCCCGGCCGCGCGAAACGGGCGAGCGCGGCGATCGCGAGCAGCGCGGCGAGGACGGAAAGCACGCCGCAAGCGGCCACCGGCAAGGCCGACAGCCAGGGTGTCGCAGCCGCCGCCAGCGCGATCGCGCACGTCGCCGCGATGACCGCGCGCGACGGCCGGTAGTCAAACGCGATGGGCGGCGCGGATTTCATCGATGATCGTCGCGAAGCGCGGCGCCGGCACCGCATGGCCGGTCAGCCAATCCCACAGTTCCGGGTCGGGCGTGTCGAGCAAGGCATCGAAATCTGCGCGCTGCACGGCGTCCGCGCGCACGAAGCACGCATCGAGCCACCAGCCAAGCAGGCGATCCAGTTCGCGCGTGCCGCGCCGCGCGCGCCAGCGCAGGCGACCGAGCAAGGCGTCGCCGGCGCTCATCGCCGGGCGATGGTCTGCGCAGTCACCGCTTCGGCGCGGCGCTGGTAGAACGCGAGGATCGTGCGCGCCGCATCGTCCACGAGCAGATCGGCGAGCGCCCCGGCATACGCGTTGAAATGCGTGCTGACCCGGTAGCTGACATGGATCGCGAGGCGCGTGCCCCCGGTTTCCGGCGTCAGGCGATACGAGGTGTCGAGCAGGTCGAAATGGCGCCCGCCGACCGCGATGTGCTCGTCCAGCGCGCCCGGCGGGATCGAATCGGGCGCGAATACGTAGCGCCAGCGGATGTAGCGGTTCTCGACCCAGTCGAGGATCGGTTCGTCGAAGTGCACGCCACGGTCCCAGCGCAGCTTGCGCACGCGGCCCTCGTCGGTATCGACGGTGACCGCTTCCTGCGGATACGGCACGCCGATGCGCCAGGCGAGACCATGCGCCATTTCCGCCGGCTGGATCGCCGTCGCATCGTTGATCAGATGCCAGATCACTTCGGGTGGCGCATCGATGTGCAGCGATGCATCGGTCAGGCCGACGCGCTCGGGAAGCGCCGCGCCGCGCTCGAACGCGCCGAACGCGAGCGGCAGCAACAGCACCGCGCCGACGGTCGAGCGCGATGGCGTCACGACGCGCAGCACGAGCCAGCCGAGCACGCCGCCGAGCGACGCGAGCAAGAGGAAAACCGGCAGCGCCATCGCGATGCAGATGCTGCCTTCGATCAGCAGGACTGCGGTACCGGCGACGAATACGAGCAAGGGCAGCCACGGCGCGATCAGCGCCTGGCCGAACGTACGTCGCGCCGGCGGCAGCAGGTAGACCGTGAACGCGCCGAGCAGCAACGGCACCAGCAGCACGAACGAACTGAGCATCACGCCGCTTTCGCCCGCGCGCCCGCGGAACACCGGCAGCACGAACAACAGGCGCATGAGCAGGCCATAGCCGGCACCGGCGCCGAATACCCACCATAGATTGGGCCACGAAGTGCTGGCCGATGGCGCCGCGGGTTCGGGCGGCAAGGCCAATCCGCTATCGCTCATGCCTGCCGCGCCAGCGAAACGGCGAGTACGCCCCACAATGTCCACAGCACCAGTGCACCCGCGCAATAGGCGAGGAACCGGTGCATTACGCGGTTGTAGCTGCAATGGATCGCGCTGTGCGCAATGCGCAGCGCGACGAACAGCCAGGCGAGTGCGAGCAGCAGGCCGCTTGCTGCGGCAGTCGCCTGTGCGATCGCCAGCGCCGCATAGAACAGCACCGGCAGTTCGAACAGGTTGCGCAGGTTGTCGGACGCGCGCGTGTCGACGAAGCGCTGCCCCGCCTGCGCCGACATCGCGACGCTCTGCGGATGGATGTGCAGGCGGCGCATTTCGCCGATGCGCACCACGTACAGGCGCAGCCACACGACGAAGGTCAGCGCGGCGAGTGCGAACGCCGGCCACAGGATGGCGTGCGGACCGACGTACATGGCGGAATCAGCCGGCGCGCTCGACGATCAGCTTCTTGATCTCGCCGATCGCCTTGGCCGGATTGAGGCCCTTGGGACACGTGCGCGCGCAGTTCATGATCGTGTGGCAGCGGTACAACTTGAACGGATCCTCGAGTTCGTCGAGGCGCGCGCCCGTGTCCTCGTCGCGCGAATCGACGATCCAGCGGTACGCCTGCAGCAGCACCGCAGGGCCGAGATAGCGCTCGCTGTTCCACCAGTAGCTCGGGCACGAGGTCGTGCAGCAGGCGCACAGGATGCACTCGTACAGACCATCGAGCTTGGCACGATCCTGCTTCGACTGCAGCCGCTCCTGGTCCGGCGGCGCCGGCGTCTCGGTGCGCAGCCAGGGCTTGATCGAGGCGAGCTGCGCGTAGAAGTGGGTCAAGTCCGGCACCAGGTCCTTGACCACGTCCATGTGCGGCAACGGATGGATCTTCACGTCGCCCGAACCACAGTCGCCGATCGCCTTGGTGCAGGCCAGCGTATTGGTGCCGTCGATGTTCATCGCGCACGAGCCGCAAATGCCCTCGCGGCAGGAGCGCCGGAAGGTCAGGGTCGGGTCGATCTCGTTCTTGATCTTGATCAGCGCGTCGAGAACCATCGGCCCGCACGTCGCCATGTCGACGTCGTAGCTGTCGATGCGCGGATTCTCGCCATCGTCCGGGTTCCAGCGGTAGACGCGGAAGGTGCGGATGTCCTTCGCGCCGTCCTTCGCCGGGTGGTGCTTGCCGGCCTTGATCTTGGAATTCTTTGGCAGCGTGAATTCAGCCATTGCAGTTCATCCGTTTTTCGCCGGAGCGAGTGGCCCCGCATGAACGATGAGAAAGATCGCGAAGCCGATCCATGAGAGGAAGAACGCCAGCAAGGCCCAGCCTGCCTTCGCGCCACCCGCGACCTTGCCGGACATCAGGACGAGTACGGGCGGCAGGAAAAGCATTGCAAGGATCATCATGTGCCAGATCGAAAACATTGCAGGCTCCCCTAGTACACGCGTTTCTTCGGCGGCACCGGTTCGACATCCGTCGTCAACGTATTCATGTGCACCGGCCGTGAATCGAACGCGCACTTGCCCTTCTCGTCGACGTTGACGAGCGTGTGCTTCATCCAGTTCGCGTCGTCGCGCTCGGGGAAGTCTTCGCGCGCGTGCGCGCCACGGCTTTCCGGGCGCTGCTCGGCGGAGTTGATCGTCGCGACCGCGTTGTAGAGCAGGTTCTGCAGCTCCAGCGTCTCGATCAGGTCGGAGTTCCACACCAGCGAACGGTCGGACACGCGCACGTCGTCGAACGAGGCGAATACCTTGTCCATCTTCGCGCAGCCTTCCTGCAGCGTCTTTGCGGTGCGGAACACCGCCGCGTCGGCCTGCATCGTGCGCTGCATCGCGGTGCGGATCTCGGCGGTCGGAGTCGAGCCGTTCGCGTTGCGCAGGCGGTCGAAGTTCGCGAGGGCCTTGTCGCAGGTCGAAGCTGGCAGTTCCTTGTGCGGCTGGCCCGGCTTGATCGTCGCCGCGCAGCGCTGCGCGACCGCGCGGCCGAACACGACCAGGTCGAGCAGCGAGTTCGAGCCGAGGCGATTCGCGCCGTGCACCGACACGCACGCGGCCTCGCCGATCGAATACAGGCCCGGCACCACCGCGTTCGGATCGTCGCCGACCTTGCGCACGACTTCGCCGTGGATATTGGTCGGTATGCCGCCCATGTTGTAGTGCACGGTCGGCACCACCGGGATCGGCTCCTTCGTCACGTCGACGCCGGCGAAGATGCGCGCCGATTCTGAAATGCCCGGCAGCTTCTCGTGCAGCACTTCGGCGCCGAGATGCTGCAGGTTGAGGTTGACGTAGTCCTTGTGCTCGCCGACGCCGCGGCCCTCGCGGATCTCGATCGCGATCGAGCGGCTGACGACGTCACGCGAGGCGAGGTCCTTCGCATTCGGCGCGTAGCGCTCCATGAAGCGCTCGCCCTTGGAATTGGTGAGGAAGCCGCCTTCGCCGCGCGAACCCTCGGTGATCAGGCAGCCGGAGCCGTAGATGCCGGTCGGGTGGAACTGCACGAACTCCATGTCCTGCATTGGCACGCCGGCGCGCAGCGCGAGACCGCCGCCGTCGCCGGTGCAGGTATGCGCCGAGGTCGCGGTGAAGTAGGCACGACCGTAGCCACCAGTCGCGAGCACGACGCCGTGCGCGCGGAACAGGTGCAGCGTGCCTTCGCTCATGTCGAGCGCGAGCACGCCGCGGCAGACGCCCTCGCTGTCGAAGACGAGGTCGAGCGCGAAGTATTCGACGAAGAAGCGCGCGTCGTGCTTGAGCGACTGCTGGTAGAGCGTGTGCAGGATCGCGTGGCCGGTGCGATCGGCCGCGGCGCAGGTGCGCTGCGCGGTGCCCTTGCCGTAATGGGTCGTCATGCCGCCGAACGGGCGCTGGTAGATCTTGCCTTCCTCGGTGCGCGAGAACGGCACGCCGTAGTGCTCGAGCTCGATGATCGCGGGGATCGCCTCGCGGCACATGTACTCGATCGCGTCCTGGTCGCCGAGCCAGTCCGAACCCTTGATGGTGTCGTAGAAATGGAAGCGCCAGTCGTCCTCGCCCATGTTGCCGAGCGCGGCGGAAATGCCGCCCTGCGCGGCGACCGTGTGCGAGCGCGTCGGGAACACCTTGGTCAGGCAGGCTGTCTGCAGGCCGGTCGCGGCGAGACCGAAGGTCGCGCGCAGGCCCGCGCCGCCGGCACCGACCACGATGATGTCGTACTTGTGTTCCTGGACCTTGTAAGCGGTACCGGCCATGGTCAGCGTCCCAGCGCGATTTTGAGGATGGCGAGCACGCTGGCCGCGGCGCCGAGGAAACAGAGGAACTTCACCGCGATCTGCAGCGCGAGCTGCGAACCGCGCGCATGCACGTAGTCCTCGATCACCACCTGCAGGCCGAGCTGCGCGTGCCAGAACACCGTGACGACGAAGGCGAGCAGCAGCACCGCGTTCAACGGCCGCGCGACCAGCGCGTGTGCGCCGGCATAGTCGAGGTGCAGCAGCGACAGCACGGTCCAGACGAACCAGGCGCCGAGGAAAACGAGCGCGAGCGCGGTCACGCGCTGCACGATGAAATGGTGCGCGCCCTGGCGGGCCGAGCCGAGGCCGAGCGCATTCTTCAGCGGCGTGCGCAGGCTGCTCATGCGCCACCCCGCTGCGCGAGCACGCACGCCCAGACGAGGCCGGCCAGCACGAAGCTGCCGATCGTGACGATCCAGCCGTTGCGCACGAACTGCGCCGGCAGGTAGCCGTAGCCGAGATCCTGGGCCAGATGGCGGATGCCGTTGAGCAGGTGGTAGGCGAGCGCCCAGGTCCAGCCGAGCAGGAGGATCGTGCCGATCCAGGAAGCGCAGAACGCGGCGACCTTGGCCCAGGCGTCGGGGCCGCTCGCGAGCGCGAGCAACGCGACGACCAGCAGGAGCGTGCCGGCGGCGAGCGCAATGCCGGTCGCGCGGTGCAGGATCGAGGTGACCATCTGGATCTGCCAGCGGTAGATGCCCAGATGGGGAGATAGCGGTCGCGCAGTGGCTGGCATGGCTGGCTCGTGCTGACGTTGTGGTTCGACCGCCGCGCGACGAGCGCGCATGGCGCATCAGAAATCGATGCAGCGACCGTTCAATTCCCAATCCCCGTAGCGCGTCGGATCAAGCCCCGATGCGCGTCCGCCGATCTCCACCGCGGGCACGTCCGGAAGCGTCGCTGGCGCGTCCGTCGGAACGCTGGCCATCGCCGGATTCGGCTGCTCGACAGGGGAGGTTGTGGGTTCGGACATGGTGCGATGCGGCGCAAAGGTTAAACCCACTTGCCCGAGGTGACAACCTCGCCGCTTCGCCAGCAGGTGCGCGAGGACGCTTGAACCACGCACGCGTGCGGTAAAGTGGGCGATTGCTCCCGCGCGCATGCATCGATGCCGATACCGCTCTGCCCTGCCCACTTGCTCAGCCTCGACGGAACCGATGCGGTCGCCTTCGCACACGCGCAGTTCACCAGCGACGTACGCGCATTGCCGGTCGGTGGGTGGCAATGGAGCGCCTGGCTCGACGCGCAGGGACGCACCCGCATGGTGTTCGCGTTGTTGCGCCCGCAGGCCGAGCGCCTCGTCGCGTGGCAACCGCTCGGCGATGCGCCCGCGATGCGCGATGCCTTGCGCCGCTTCCTGTTCCGCAGCGCGGTGCGCATCGAGACCATCGACGGCTGGAGCGTGCACCGCGCCGCGGATGCACCGCCGGCGGCACATACGCTGGCACTGCATGACGACGGCTACCTGCTCGCCCTGCCCGGCTCCGCGCCGCGCGCGGCCTGGCTGGGCCCCCGCGCGGGAGAAGGCGATCCTGTTGCGCTCTCCGCCTGGCGCCGCGAGGACATCGCTGCGTCCCTGCCGCTGCTGCCGGCGTCGCTCGGCGCGGAATTCGTGCCGCAGGCGCTCGACCTCGAGCGGATCGATGCGATCCGGTTCGACAAGGGCTGCTATCCCGGCCAGGAAATCGCGGCGCGCCTGCATTTTCGCGGCGGCAACAAGCGCCACCTGCATCGGGCGACGGTGCAAGGCGACATCGCCGTCGAACCGGCGGACGAGCTGTTCGACCAGACCGGCAGCGTCGTGGGAAAGGTCCTCTATGCCGCCGACCCACCCACGCAACGCGCCCTCGTCGTGCTCGTCGACGGCAGCCCGCGCACGCTGGCAACGAGGAACCGCGCGAAGGTCGCGATCGACTGAGACGGGGAATCGTGCCGGCGCGCACGAACGCGCCGGTGCAAACGATCTAGTGTTCGTGCGCAAGCGCGGTCGTTCCGCCGGGGGTTCATCCATGCCACGAATGATCGCTGCCGCAGCGCGAGCGGGAATGCTCGCCGCCATCGCGACCTGCGTGTGCGCACTGGCGCATGCGCAATCGAACGACCCGATCTTCGCGTCCGGCTTCGAAACCCCGCCACCCCCACCCGGCCCCTGGACGTTCTGCGCCGACGACGGCGCCGGTTGCCACTACCACGGCCAGCGCTATGCGCGTTTCGGTATGGACGGCCACTACGTCTACGCACTCGTCTACGAGAACGTCGCCTGTTCGTCGGCGACATTCGGCGGCCAGGACCCCGCGCCCGGCGAGTCCAAACACTGCGACTATGGCCCCCTGTACAACCCGCGGCCCTACATGATGGGCGGCGTCGGCCAGTTCGTCGTGACGCCCCCCGACGCGGTCGGCCACGACGACCTGCGGATCGAGCCGACCAGCGAGCTGCCGGCGCCATCCGGCGACGGCATCGGCGCGTTCCGGATCAGCTGCGGGCTCTCGCACCTCTCGTTCGACGACCCGATCGTGTTTCCCGGGACACCCGGCGGCGCCCACCTGCACGCGTTCTTCGGCAACACGGGCACGAACGCCTACTCGACCGCGCCGACCCTCGTCACGAGCGGCAACAGCACATGCAACGGCGGCATCATGAACCGCAGCGCATACTGGGCGCCTGTCATCGTCGATGCGGGCGGGTTGCCCGTGATACCGAGCGACGCGATCTTCTATTACAAGTCCGGCTACTACGGCGTGCCACCGACGCAGATCCACGCGATGCCGCCCGGCTTGCGCATGATCGCCGGCGATGCGCGGGCCATGGCGCCGCAGGACGCGCATTACTGGGGCTGCTTCGAAACCTATATCGGCCACTTCCCCGAGATCCCGGATGGCCTGCTGTGCGGCGTCGGCAACCATGTCCAGCTGCAGATCGATTTTCCGCAGTGCTGGAATGGCGTCGATCTGGACTCGCCCAACCACAAGAGCCACATGGCGTTTCCGGTCGAGGGGCACTGCCCCGCCAGTCATCCGGTCGCGATTCCGGTCATCACGGTGAACATCCACTACCCCGTCCCGGCCAGCGGAACGGCGGGCTGGCACCTTTCGTCGGACATGTACGACTACAGCCAGCACGGCGGCTATTCGGCCCACGCGGACTGGTTCAACGGCTGGAATGCGGACCTCGAAAGCGTCTGGATCGCGCACTGCGTGCAGGCCGCGGGCGACTGCCACGCCCATCTGCTCGGCGACGGACGCATGTTCTACTGAGGTCGGGGGTGGCTTTTTCCGCGGTCGAGTCTCGCCAGGTGGCATCGAACCGGTTCGGCCAATCAAGCACTTGCGTGTCGGGTCCGGAGCAGGCGTTCGGGTTCGAAGGACGCCACCTCCCTGCCAGAGCTGCGGTTAAGGCAACCTGAACGGCTGGCCGCCGTTCAGCGACAAGTGGACCGTTCTCGGGTAGATTGCTCCCCACGCCCTGCTCAGTCAGGGCGTTTTTGTATCCACAACTTTGTTTTCCATGAGCTTTTCGGACGGCTGCCGTTGACCTGAGGCCAGCAACCGACCACGACGCAAGGCGCGTCGGCACGTGGCAAAACGTCGGAGCGACTGCCGGGGTGGCAGACGCGACTGACGGGCGCAAGGGTTATGACTTGGTCATGCCGGCGCCGCAGCTTCATCCAATTCGATTGGCAGCTCGACCAGCCGGCGGTGGTTCGCCGGTGGATGCAATGGCGCATGCGCCGTGGCAACCGGGTCGTGCCACCGACTGAGAGAGAGGTGCGAATGAAACTTTCCTTCCTGCTGTGGCTGGCTTCGATGATGCCGCAGCCTGCCGCAGACCATGTCTGCCTCGCGACCACGGTCTACCTCGAAGCGCGCAGCGAATCGAAGGTCGGCCAGATGGCGGTCGCAGAAGTCGCCATGCGCCGCCGCGAGAGCGGGCGCTGGGGCAGTACCGTCTGCGACGTGGTGCGTTCGCCCGGCCAGTTCGCGACGACCACGATGCGCAACGACACCCTGATCGCGAATCCGGTTGCCTGGAAGACCGCCGTCGAGATTGCCGGCCGTTCGCTGGCCATGTGGTCGCAACCACGCAACCAGCGCAAGTTCGTGGTGCCGAACGCCGACCACTTCGTACTGGCCGACTCGGTGTCGCCGGGCTGGATCAAGGGTCCGCCGCTGGCGACGATCGGCGCGCACAATTTCTATCGCATCAATTGAAGGACGCCGCCCGGTGGTGGTCTGGACCACTACCGGGCGGGATCATAGATATGCGATCCCGCGGCTCATCGTCACCGCGCGGGTCTGCCCGGGTGCTGCGCGCGTTGCGCGTACCGTCTAGCGCAGGCGCATCAGCCGGTTGTCGCGGATCATCACGCGATCGCCCGGACGCAGGTCATCGTTGTCCCACTGGGTGATCGTCGCCCAGCGACCGTCGTCGAGGCGGACCTGGAACTGCCAGGCTTCGCGATCGCCGCCGCGTCCGTTCGAATCGCGCTCGATCGCATTGCCGGCGAAACCGCCGGCCACCGCGCCCGCCACCGTCGCCGCGGTGCGGCCATCGCCGTGGCCGATCGTGCTGCCGAGCACGCCGCCGATGATCGCGCCGAGCACGGCGCCACCACCACCGGTACTGTTCTCGCGCACGTACACGCGCCCGACTTCGCGCACCACGCCGCAGCGCGAACAGTCGTAGGCGGCCCGGCGCTGGTAGTACGTGTCGTCATAGATGCGCGCACGCGGCGGGGTCGCCACGCAACCCACGAGAGCGACGCTGGTCGCCGCCGCCATCGCCATCGCCACAGTTCTGCTGCTCATCGCTCACTCGCCTCTGCTGGGGTGTGCGCCATGGTCACGCGCGCACCCTAAAGAGGCGATGAACGGCATGCGTCGAACCGCAACGCGCGGCTTCGATTCCGACTGCCCGAACCCGACGCGCATCGGCTAGCATCCCGGGGTCGCCGGGAGCCCGCTCATGACCCAACCGCAGACCGTGACCGTGGACGAATTGCGCGACCTCGACGTCGACGCCGCGGTGATACGGCTCGCGCCGTTGCCGGATGCTTCGATCGCGCGCCTGTTGCATGCGCTCGGCCCGGGCCGCGCGGTCGCGATCCTCGATCGCTTCGGCGTCGAGCGCCGCCGCCAGATCGCCTTCGCCGCCGGCCAGGGCGAGGACGGCCAGTGGCTGCGCGGACAGCAGTGGCCGGAGGGTTCGATCGGTCGCCTGATGGAACCGGCGCCGGCGGTGTTCGCCGAGAGCGCGACCGTGTCCGAGGTCATCGAGACGCTGCGACCGATCGTCTCGCACACCCTGATCACGTACGTCTTCGTGGTCGACGCGTCGCGCCACCTGACCGGCATCGTCGCGTTCCGCGAACTCGCGTTCGCGCAGCCGCAGCAGCGCCTCGCCGAAATCATGGTCGGGCGCCCGTTCGCCTTGCAGCCGCAGGTCGACGTCATCGACGCGATGCGCGAAGTCGTGCGCCGCCACTATCCGGTCTACCCGGTCTGCGATGCGGACGGGCGCCTGATCGGCCTCGTGCGCGGCGCGGTCATCTTCGAGGAACAGGCGTTCGAGATCAGCGCGCAAGCGGGCGCGATGGTCGGCGTCGAGAGGGAGGAGCGCCTCGCCACGCCGTGGCAGCGCGCGCTGCGCTTCCGCCATCCGTGGCTGCAGATCAACCTGGTGACCGCTTTCGTCGCCGCCGGCGTGGTCGGCCTGTTCCAGGGCACGGTGAACCGCATCGTGCTGCTCGCGGTATTCATTCCGGTCCTGTCGGGACAATGCAGCAACACCGGCTGCCAGTCGCTCGCCGTCACCCTGCGCGGCATGACGCTCGGCGAACTCGGCGCCGGCCGCGCGCGCGAGTTGATGTGGAAGGAAACCTGGCTCGGCTTTCTCAATGGCGCGCTGACCGGACTGGTCGCCGCGGCAGGCATGTTCTGGCTCGCCCACCATCAGCAGCACCCGCAGGCATTGATGCTCGCCGCGATCACGTTCGTCGCGATGGCCGGCAGCTGCGCCCTGTCCGGCGTCGCCGGCGCGGCGGTGCCGCTCGCGCTCAAGCGCATGGGCGCGGACCCGGCGACCGCCTCGAGCATCTTCCTGACCACGGCGACCGACGTCGTGAGCATGGGCCTGTTCCTCGGCCTCGCGGCGTGGCTCGTCGCATGATCGGACCCGCGCCCGCCGCGCGCCACATGGCCGCGCGCGCGCGCACGCGCTAACCTCGGCGGATGCCCCACCCCGTCTACCAATTCGGCGACTGCCGCGTCGACCCGCTCGCGCGCGAACTGCATCGCAACGATACGCTGCTGGCCTTGTCGCCAAAGGTGTTCGACTGCCTCGTCTACCTGATCGAACACCGCGACCGCGCGGTCGGCCGCGACGAGCTGATCGCCGCGGTGTGGGGCAAGGCCGACGTCAGCGACACCCTGCTCGGCCAGACCCTGCTGAAGGCACGCCGCGCCGTCGGCGACGACGGCAACGAGCAGAACGCGATCCGCACCATCCCGCGTTTCGGCTATCGCTGGGTCCGCGAGCTCGATGCATCGACCACGGACGGCGGCGGCGGATCGAACGCAGCTGAAGCAGTGGGCGCATCCACCGCCGACGCCGTCGGTCGCGACATCGCGTCGGCAGCGCCGGTCGAACCTCCGCCCGGCATGGCTGCGCGCACGCGACCGTCGTGGCGCAAGCCCGTCGCACTCGCGTGCGCGTTCGCGACATTGCTCGGGCTCGCCGCGGTTGCGTGGCAACACCTGCACCGCTCGTCGGAGACGAGCGCGACCACGATCGCCACCGACGCGCTGGTCGTCTTGCCGGCCAGCGTGGAATCCGGCGAAGAGTGGACATGGCTGCGCCTCGGCCTGATGGACCTGGTCGCCTCGCGCCTGCGCCAGGCGGGCCAGACCGTTGCACCGAGCGACACGGTAGTCGCGGCCTGGCGCGCGGCGAGCAAGGACGCTGCGACCGGAGCCGACCCCGCAGGCCAGGTCCGCGCGCTCACCGGCGCGCGCATGGTGGTCGTACCGCGAGTCTCGCGATCGGGCGACGACTGGCTGGTGGAGATCGAACTGCGCGGCGCCGACGGCACCCCGCAACTGGTACGCAGCCAGGGCCGCGACCCGATCGAGACGGCACGCATCGCGAGCGACCGCCTGCTGTTCCTGCTCGGCGCGACGCCGCCCCCACCACACGGCGACACCGTGTCCGTGTCGCTCGAGGACCTCGACCAGCGCGTGAAGGCCGCCTTGCTCGGCGACGATTTCGTGGCGGCGCGACAGATGATCGAATCGGCGCCGACCGCATTGCGCGATTCGCCGACGATGCGCGTCCGCCTCGCCCTGGTCGACTACCGCGTCGGTCGATTGCAGGCGGTGCGCAGCAATCTCGAACAGGTACTCAAGGTCGTCTCCGCGCAGGACGATCCGATCCTGCGTGCGCGCGCATTGCACATGCTCGGCGCGATCACGGTGCGCGAGGACCGCAGCGCCGAAGCGATTCCGCTGTTCACCGAGGTGATCCGGCTCACCGAGTCCGCGCACGAACCCGGCGTGCTCGGCCAGGCCTATACCGGACTCGCCGCCGCCCTCATCAATCTCGCCCGCTACGACGAGGCGGCGAACGCGCTCGCGCATGCCCGCGTCGCCCTCGCACTCGCCAACGACACGCTCTCCCTCGCGCGCGTCGACGCCAACGAAGGCATCCTCGACAACAACCGCGGTCGGCATGCGGAAGCGCTGCCGGTCCTGCGCCGCGCCGCCGTGCGCTTTCGCCAGTTCGGCGCACTCAACGACCTCGCGCTGACCCTCACCGCACAGATGAAGGCGGAGCTCGGCCTGCTCGACGCCAAGGCCGCGCTCGCGACCGCCGAATCCCTGCTGCCGCAACGCGGCCTCGTCGCGAATCCGCGCAGCCGCGGCAACTACGACCTGCAGCGCGCGAAGGCGCTGGCCGCGAACGGGCGCCTGCGCGAAGCGCGCGCGTTGATCGCCGAGCTCGCGCACGACACGGCGCTCGCGAACGAAGCCGAATTGCCCGGCAGCATCGCGACCGAAGACGCCCGCCTGCAACTCGCCGCCGGCGAGGCGAGTGCCGCGGCCGAGTCCGCACGCAAGGCGATCGCCGCTTTGCCGACCACGGACGAGGCGCATGTACGGGCACAGGCCTGGCTGCTGCTGGTCCGCGCGCTGCGCGCGCAGGGCCAGGCCGATGCCGCAAGGGAGCAGGCGGCACAGTTCAGCGCCTGGTCGAAGACGCGCAACGACATGCCGGGCGTGACCCTGTTCGCGGCGCTCGCTGCTGCCGAACAGGCGCGCAGCGAGCGGCGCAATGACGAAGCCGACAGCGGGTTCACGACCGCACTCGCCGACGCGGAACGCTGGGGCGTCCCGCGCGACCTCGTGGTCGTCGCGATGTCCTATGGCGACAACCTGCTGGCCGACAAGCAGACAGACCGGGCCAGCGTGGTGATCGGCCACGTCGCGCGCTGGGCCGAACAGGACTTCGATTGCGCTGTCCTGCAGGCACGCCTGTATGCCGCGCTGGGCCAGACCGAGGCCGCGCTCGCTGCCCAAGCGCGCGCGAAATTCCTCGCCGGCGAGCGCGCGATCACGCCGTCGAACGGGTCACGCGGCGCCGGCTGACCACGCCGGACGGCTGGATGGCCAGCCGCGCACGGTGCTCCACGGGGGCTTTGCACCATCCAACCGACGGGCCTGCACGGAATTCATGCGGCGCGAACCCGGCGCGAACGGATCACGAATGCGCGCTGCTGCGTCGCACCCGATGCTTCACCCACGCTTTTCACGGCACGTCACCGGTCGCACCGGGGTCGCGCCGTGCACGCTCCCCCGGTCGGGCGTCCCCCAACACCCGACCGGCCCGCCGCCGCCTCTCCCTCAGGCGGCGGCGGACTTCTTCAGTCGTCGTCCCACAGCGCGGCCTTCTTCGCCGCCGGTTTGCGCGGCGATGCATCGCCCGCGGCGAGCGCCTGCCATACCGCGAGCGCGTCGCGCGTCGGCGCGACATCGTGCACACGCACGATCGCCGCGCCTTTCTGCGCCGCGACCAGCGCCGCCGCGGCCGAGCCGGCCGCCCGCTCTTCGGGCCGTTCGCGCCCCGTCAGCGCACCGATCATTCCCTTGCGCGACAGGCCGACCATCACCGGCGCCAATTCGGGGAAGCGATCGAGCCCTCGCAGCAGGGCGAGATTGTGCTCGAGCGACTTGCCGAAACCGAAGCCGGGGTCGACCAGGATCTTCTTCTTGTCGATGCCCGCCATCTGGCACGCGAACAGGCGTTCGGCGAGAAAGCGGTGCACGTCGCCGACGACGTCGTCGTAATGGGGCGCGTCCTGCATCGTGCGCGGTTCGCCCTGCATGTGCATCACGCACACCGGAACGCCGAGCGCCGCGGCGGCATCGAGGGCACCGTCGCCGCGCAGGGCATGCACGTCGTTGATGAGACCTGCACCGGCACCGATCGCCGCACGCATCACCTCGGCCTTGGAGGTGTCGATCGAAATCGGGACGCGGACCTGGCGCACGAGCGCCTCGATCACCGGCACGACACGAGAACGTTCGGTCGCCGCATCGATCCCGTCCGAACCCGGCCGCGTCGACTCGCCGCCGACGTCGAGCAAGTCGGCGCCCTGTGCGACCAGTTCGAGGGCATGCGCGACCGCGCGCTGCGGATCGAGGAACGCGCCGCCATCCGAGAACGAATCCGGCGTCACGTTGACGATGCCGCAGACGAGCACGCGGTCGAGCACCAGCTCGCGGCCGTTGCAGTCGAGGCGCGGCGCGAACATCAGCCGCCGTCCGCCTCGAACGCGTCCGCGAAGATCTGGTCCAGCAGCGGTGTCGACACGACCGCGGCGTTGTTCGCGGTATTCGAATCGCTCTCGCTCGATTGCACCGAGAACGAGATGCTGACCGGGTCCGACGGATGCGCGGCGACGACCCCGTCGAGGACGAGGCTCGCCTGCGCACCAGCGGCCAACGGATCGGCCCGGTTGCAGTGCAGGTTCGCGCCATGGCCGAGGCAGGTCCAGCCCTGTCCGTCTGCCGCGCTGGCGCTGACCAGGTCGGGCGTGCTCGCGGTGACCTCGATGCCGCTCGCCGCCGCGGGACCTGCATTCGTGATGGTGAGCGTGTACTGGATCGCCTCCCCTGGCAGCACGCGCGTGGCCGCCGTCGTCGCCGCCAGATCGAGATCGGCGCCGGCAGGCGTCGCATCCACGCAGTTGTAGCAGACCAGCGCGAAGTCCTGGTCGGTCGCATCGCCGGCGTGCGGCAGCGCATCCGAATTGATGTCGCTCGCGAACACTTCGATCGTCACGCTGCCGGCGTGTTGCGCCGGTTGCAGGAAGACCGCTTCGGTATTGTTCTTCGCGTCGGCGCTGCCGCCGGTGGTGGACCAGCCCGCATTGTCGAGCACGTTGCCGAGGTAGCTGCCGCCGTTCGCGCTCACGCGCAGGTCGAGGTCGTTGTTCCAGGCCGGAGTCGAGCCGCCAAGGCCGTGCCCGGGCGCATCGGTCCACGCGAGCATGATGCGGATCGGCTTGGCCGGATCGGCGGCGGCGTAGGTGTGCGACCAACTCTCGCCGGTATTGTCGAACACCGTCGTCTGGTCGACGTATTGCACCGCTTCGGTCGGCGCCAGCACCGGCGGCAATTGCAGGCGCCCCCAGCCCTGCCGGTTGTCGAACAGGTGGGTGAGGACGGCACCATCGGCGTCGTGGTTGCCGGTCAGATTCTTCGCGACCGCGGTGAATGCGGCCTTGATCATCGCCGGGCTCGGGTCGTGCCCGAACAGGTTGCGGTAGTACTCGACGAACAGCGCGGAGGCTCCCGTCACGTGCGGCGACGCCATGCTGGTGCCGCACATCAGCTGGTAGCCGGTCGCACTCGCACTCGAATCGACGCTGCAACCGGGCGCGACCATCGCCGGGATGCTGCGACCGTCGAGCGCCGGGCCGTGCGCGCTGTTCGAGGAAACGTCGTCGATCGCGGTGATCTGCACGGTCGCCGAACTCTGCATCTTGGTCGAGCCGATCGTGAAGATGTTCTTCGCCTCGTCGGGCGTGCCCTGGCTGCTCGTGCCGCCATTGCCGTTCATGATCGACAGCACGAAGTTGAACGGCTGGTCGCCGGGCGCGTCCGGATCGGCGTCACGCACGCCGACATCGACCTGGCGCGTATCGCCGTCGTAGCCGAGCGGCGAGCCCGCCGGTCCCCAGCTGTTGCCGGACATCACCGCGTGGTTGCGCGACGATTCGGTCATCAGCAGCAGCATGCCGCCGGGCTGGGTGAAGGTCGGGTCGTAGAGCTGCTCGACGAGGTTCGCGCCGGGCGCCATGCCGAGTCCGCGCAGGAATCCGTTCGCCATCACGCCGGAACTGCCGTCCGCCGCCATGATGCCGGACGTGTGGGTGCCATGCGCGTCGACCGCGGAACCGCCGCAGGTCGTGCCGGTGCATGGCAACATGCGATGCACGAGATCCGGGTGCGTGTCGTAGACGCCGCCATCGACGTCCGCGATGACCACTCCGGTGCCATCGACGCCGATCTGCGCGAGGTAGGTGCGATAGCCCGGTACTGCGAGATTGCCGGCGCCGATGTTGCCAGCGCTGACCTGGTCGCTCATTTCGCCGCGCAGGCCGCCGTCGCGCGGCACCGGCTGGATGCTGTACACGCCCGCGATCGTCGCGAGCGAGGCGAGGGCCGAACCCGCCACGTGCGCATTGACCACGCTGAATCCGCGATCGACCGCGCGCGCGCCGTCGACGAGCACGCCGGCCGAACGCAATGCGCTCGAGACGCTGTCCACCGCGGCGCGATACACCTGCAGGTGCACCTCGATCGTATCGCTCGACAACGCGCGCCATTGCGGCTGCACGCGGTAGGCCGGCAGGAAGTCGCCGCTCCAGCGCACGGTCGAGCGCGCCGCTGCGTGCTGCAGTTGCGCCGGATCGCTCCAGACGACGTAGGTGAACGGATGGATGTATTGCAGCGGTTCGACGCCCGCGCTGCGCAGCGCATCGAGATCGGACTGGCGTACCGGTCCGCCGAACTGCACGAGATGCAGGTCCTTCGCGCCGCTCGCATCGGTGGACGTTGCGTCCCATCCCGCCGGAGCCAGGGGCGGCTGTTGCAACGGATCGAAGCGCATGCCGCCGAGATCGAGGTCGAACGGTGCCTCGAACTCGCGCACCGCGAGCCCGGCTGCCTGCAGGCGCACGAGCGTCGCATCGTCGACCGCAAGCCACTGGAAGCGCCCGTAGTCGGCGCTGTCGATGCGACGACCGCTGGCCTGCGCGAGGCGGTCGGCCGTCGTTTCGACGCGCACCCAATGCTGCGCAGCAGGCGCAGCGACGGAAGCGTGGGCGACAACCAGCGATGCGATGAGGATGGAAGCGCGGGTGTAACAGGTCATGCGGCAGCTCCAGCTCCGAAGCGGCGGGGGTTTCCGCGCGTGAACCGAAGCGTGTGCAGGCGAAACCCGGAGCGTTTCCCCAGCGCTCCCCGCGATGCGCACGCAAAGGATCACTGTATACCACCGTTTGCGCCGGACTTCGGCGGCGCGGCGACGAAAAAGGCCGCCCAGCGGGCGGCCTTTCTTGACACATTGCGATACGACGGGTGGCTCAGTCGTCGATGCGCTGGCGCGGCTGCACCGCGGGCCCGCCGATCGGGCTTTCGCCGCGCGGCTTGTCACCACCGCTGCCCGTGCCGGGCTTCTTCTCGCGCCAGTCCTTCGGCGGACCCGGCTCGCGGTCGTTCATGATGTCCTCGATCTGCTGAGCGTCGATCGTCTCGTATTGCAGCAGCGCTTCGGCCATCGTGTGCAGCTTGTCGAGATTCGCGGTCAACAGCTCCGTGCTGCGCGCATAGGCGCGGTCGAGGATCTCGCGCACCTCCTCGTCGATCAGCCGTGCGGTTTCGTCCGAGACGCTCTTGTGCTGCGTGACCGAACGGCCAAGGAACACTTCGTCCTCGTCCTCGCTGTACGCGATCGGGCCGAGCTTGTCGGACAGGCCCCACTTGGTCACCATGTTGCGTGCCATCTTGGTCGCGCGTTCGATGTCGTTCGAGGCCCCGGTGGTGACCTTGTCCGCACCGAAGATCAATTCCTCCGCGACGCGTCCGCCATACAGCGAGCACAGCCGGCTGATGATGTTTTCCTTGTTGTAGCTGTAGCGGTCGTTCTCCGGCAGATACATCGTCACGCCGAGCGCACGACCGCGCGGAATGATCGTGACCTTGTAGACCGGGTCGTGATCCGGCACCAGGCGACCGACGATCGCGTGGCCGGCCTCGTGGTAGGCGGTCAGTTTCTTCTCGTCCTCGCTCATGATCATCGAGCGGCGCTCGGCGCCCATCATGATCTTGTCCTTGGCGCGCTCGAAATGCTCCATGCGCACTTCGCGCGAATTCTCGCGCGCGGCGAACAGCGCCGCCTCGTTGACGAGGTTGGCGAGGTCCGCGCCGGAGAAGCCCGGCGTTCCACGCGCGATCGTCATCGGCTCGACATCGGCCGACACCGGCACCTTGCGCATGTGCACCTTGAGGATCTGCTCGCGGCCGCGCACATCGGGCAGCGGCACCACGACCTGGCGGTCGAAGCGGCCCGGACGCAGCAGCGCCGGATCGAGCACGTCCGGACGGTTCGTCGCGGCGATCACGATCACGCCCTCGCTGCCCTCGAAGCCATCCATCTCGACCAGCAACTGGTTCAGCGTCTGCTCGCGCTCGTCGTGGCCACCGCCGAGACCGGCGCCGCGATGGCGACCGACCGCGTCGATTTCGTCGATGAAGATGATGCACGGCGCATGCTTCTTCGCCTGCTCGAACATGTCGCGCACGCGCGCCGCGCCGACGCCGACGAACATCTCGACGAAGTCGGAACCGGAGATCGAGAAGAACGGTACCTTCGCCTCGCCCGCGATCGCCTTGGCGAGCAGGGTCTTGCCGGTACCGGGCGAACCGACCATGAGCACGCCGCGCGGAATCTTGCCGCCGAGCTTGGTGAACTTGGACGGATCGCGCAGGAATTCGACCAGTTCGCTGACCTCTTCCTTCGCCTCGTCGCAACCGGCGACGTCGGCGAACGTGATCTTGACCTGGTCCTCGCCCTGCAGCTTGGCGCGCGAACGACCGAACGACATTGCGCCGCGGCCGCCCGCACCCGCCTGCATCTGGCGCATGAAGTACACCAGCAGGCCGATGAAAATGAGGATCGGCAGCCATTCGATCAGCAGGCGCACGAACGGGTTGACCGTGTCGGGCGGCGTCTGGCGCACCTCGATATTGCTCTTCGCGAGCAGTTCGAGCAGCTGCTTGTTGCCGTCGATCGGCACCATGGTCGAGACCGAGGTGCCGTCCTTCAACTTGGCCGTCGCCTTCGACGGCAGTTCGGCGTTGAACGTCACCGTCGCGATGCCGCCGTTGCCGACCTGCTGTGCGAACTGCGAATACGGCACGTCGGTCGGCGCCGTCGCACGCGGATTGAAGCTCTGGAATACCGCGAGCAGGACCACCGCGATGACCACCCACAGCAGCAGGTTCTTGGCCATGTCGTTCATGGGGTGTCCCCCGCAATGAGGTACGCACACACGGAAGCGTGTGCGTCACGGAAAGCATGGGTCGGGGTGGCTTGCTCGAACATCAAACGTTTCCTTTGTCGCGCTTGCCGGTGGCCAGCGCATACACCTCGGGACTGCGTGCCCGCGAGGCCTTCGGCTTGCGGATGCTGACGCGCTCATAGCCTGCACGCAAGCGCCTTACAAAATCGTCAAATCCTTCGCCCTGGAACACCTTGGTGAGGAAGGCGCCGCCCTTCTTCAGATGAACGGCGGCGAACTCCTCGGCCAATTCCACCAGATGCATCGAACGCGCCTGATCGACGGCGTTCACGCCACTCATGTTGGGGGCCATGTCGGAAAGGACAAGATCGACCTCGGCCCCGGCCAGCGCCTGTTTCAATTGTTCCAGCACCGCGTCCTCGCGAAAATCGCCGAGGATGAATTCGACCCCGCCGATGCCCTGCATCGGCAGGATGTCGAGTGCGATCAGGCGTCCCTTGTCGCCGAGGCGCTCGCGCGCCACCTGCGACCAGCCGCCGGGCGCCGCGCCGAGATCGACGATGACCATGCCGGGTTTCAGCAGGCGATCGCGCTCGATCAGTTCCTCGAGCTTGAACACCGCGCGCGAACGCCAGCCTTCGGCCTGCGCGCGCTTGACATAGGGGTCGTTGAAATGTTCCCGCAACCAGCGGGAACTCGATTTGCTGCGCGCCACCGCGGGATCCTCGGAATCGCGATGTCGCACCGTTTGCAGGCCCGCGCGCACGGCGCCGGCTCGCGAGGGACTCGCACGGCCGCCATGATACCCTGTACGGCCTGCGCGGCGCCGCGCCGCCCGTCCCGATTCGGTCCCCGTTCATGCCCCCGACCAAGAAACCGCGAGCGAAATCCGCCCGTTCATCCGCCCCGGGCGGCAAGCGCACCGGCAAGCCACGGCCGAGCGTCGGCCGCTACGCCGGCCCGCCCGGCACCCGCGCGCGCAGCGAAAGGTCGGACGACGCGAAGCCACGCGCCCGCGCGGCAAGGCCGGACGAGGCCCGCCCCCGTGCAGCCCCGAAGAAGGAAGCGCCGGCCCCGGCACGCCCGCTGTCCGCCTCGCAGAAGCGCCACCTGCGCGGGTTCGCGCACGAGATCAAGCCGGTCATCCTGGTCGGCCAGAAAGGCGTGACCGAGGCGCTGCTGGCCGAATTCGCCGGCGCGCTGGAGCACCACGAACTGGTCAAGGTCAAGCTCGCCGACGACGACCGCGAATCGCGCGCCGAATCGATCGAGCGCATCCGCGACCACGCCGGCGCCGAACTCGTGCAGGCCATCGGCAAGACGGCGACCTTCTACAAGCGCAACCCGGACCGCAACCAGTACCCGCTGCCGAAGTAGACCGCCGGTGCAATTGAGCCACGACTTCCCGGAAGGTTACCTGTTCTTCCGCAACTGCTCGCCGGACGCGATCACCATCGTCGACCGCGTGCTGACCCGCAGCTTCCTGCTCGCGCCCGATCGCCTCGTCGAGAACTGGCCGGTCACTCACGCCGAGGCTTTCGACCTCACCGCCGCCGACGCGCTCGCCGCGCTCGAACCCGAGGTCGTCCTGCTCGGCACCGGCGAAAAGCAGGTGTTCCCCGCGCGCGAAGCGATGGCCGCCCTGCTCCGCCGGCGCATCGGCATCGAAGTGATGACGAACGCAGCGGCGTGCCGCACCTACAATCTGCTCGCAGGCGAAGGCCGCCGCGTCGTCGCGGCGATCATGCTCGCCGGCGCGGAGCCGGCACGCGAAGGCTAGCGTCGCCCTCGCGCAGCACTCCCCAGGAATGCGTCAGGCCGGACCTGGTTGGATGCAGGTCTTGAATGGCATTCGCTCCAATTGACCGCAGCGAAGCATTGATGAACGATGCCGCGCAACGCCCGGTTGCGGGCTCGATTCCGGCCGGATTGCCATGGCACTGTTGACGGCGCTGACAAGCCTGCAACCTCGGACCAAGACGTACATGGTCGCGGGACTTCTCGTCGCGTTCGCCGCAAACGGATTTCTCGAGACAACCAGCGCGCCCTTCGCACTCGTCTCGACCGTTTCCGGCGCTCTGGTCGTGATCGCTACAAGCCTGGTTTTTCGCTGGCCGTTCGCTCGCATCGCGGCGCTTGTTCCCCTGGCATTGACGGCTGCGCTCAGCCTCTTTGTCGTTGCATACAACACCATCATGCTGTTCGTATTCGCGCCGCCAACTCTCGAGCAATCCGGCGGGTTCGTCCTGTCCGTCGTCATCGGCCTTGCTACGGTGCTGTCTGCGCGTTGGCTCGAAAGTGTCCAAGCCAAGGCATACTTCTCGCGTATCCCGCCGTGAACTCATCGCGCAGGCACGCAGCGATTCAAGCACCGTATTGCAATGCACCTTCTGACCCAACCGGAGAACCACATGAAGCGCGTGACAGGGATTGGCGGGATCTTCTTCAAGTCGAAGGATCCGAAAGCGCTCGGCGCCTGGTACCGGGATCACCTCGGGCTCGACGTGACCGATTGGGGCGGCGCCATCTTCGAGTGGGGAGGTCCCGGGAGCGAGAAGGGCCAGACGATCTGGAGCGCGTTCAAGAGCGACACGACCTATCTCGAACCGGGAACATCGAGTTTCATGATCAACTTCCGAGTCGCCGACCTGCACGCGCTGCTCACTGCGCTCAAGGCCGAGGGCTGCAACGTCGTCGACCGCACGGACGAGTCGGAGCACGGCAAGTTCGGCTGGGTCCTCGATCCCGAGGGCAACAAGGTCGAGTTGTGGGAACCGCCGGCCGGATCGTGACCGGCACTCCGACAATGCGATCCGGCCGACGACGTTTCACGGCGCGACGCCATGCAGGCGCCCGACACCCATGACCTCGCATCCGCCGTCCACGCGCATTCCGAAGTACCTGTTCGTGCTGATCGCGCTCTACTGCGCGGCCAGCCTGGTCCACTTCGCCCACAACGCGGAGTTCATCGCGGACTACCCGAACCTGCCTGCGTGGCTGACCCGCTCGAAGGTCTACCTGGCCTGGCTTGCGGTCACGTCAGTCGGCGTCTTCGGCATCGTCCTCCTCCGGTTCAGGCATCGCTCGTGGGGGCTCGTCGTGGTCGCCGCGTATGCGGCACTCGGTTTCGCAGGCCTCGACCACTACTCGGTCGCACCGACGGCGCGGCATACG
>Ga0207639_10000645_pt1 | contig 24025 bp, 18 predicted proteins | sample KBSCornC32_FD_184299 | JGI IMG/M metagenome (GOLD analysis project Ga0207639, IMG submission 184299) | Corn rhizosphere microbial communities from Kellogg Biological Station, Michigan, USA - KBS Corn C3-2 (SPAdes) (version 2) | ecosystem: Host-associated > Plants > Roots > Rhizosphere > Soil ...
CGGAACTCGCGACGACCTCGCGTTACAAGTCCGAGTTCCTGGCCAACATGTCGCACGAGCTGCGCACGCCGCTCAACAGCATCCTGATCCTCGGCCAGCAACTGGCCGACAATCCGGACGCGAACCTCAGCGAGCGCCAGGTCGAATTCGCGAGAACCATCCACGCCGCCGGCACCGACCTTTTGAATCTCATCAGCGACATCCTCGACCTGTCCAAGATCGAGTCGGGCACGGTCACCGTGGAAAGCGAGGAGATCGCGTTCGCCGACCTGCGCGGCATGATCGAGCGCAGCTTCACCCACGAAGCCGAACGTCGCAAGCTCGGCTTCTCGGTGGAGTTCGACGATACGCTCGGCCGTGCGATCAACACCGATCCCAAGCGCCTGCTGCAGGTCATCAACAACCTGCTTTCCAACGCCTTCAAGTTCACCGAAAAGGGCAGCGTGCGGCTGCACGCGCAGGTGGCCGAAACAGGTTGGACGCTGGGCCACCCCATCCTCGACAAGGCGCCGGTAGTGGTGGCGATCGCAGTCGAGGACACCGGCATCGGCATCTTGCCGGACAAGCAGAAGATCATTTTCGAAGCCTTCCAGCAAGCCGATGCGGGCACCGCACGCAAGTACGGCGGCACGGGCCTGGGACTTGCCATCAGCCGCGAACTTTCGGCGCTGCTCGGCGGTGAAATCCAGCTGCGCAGCCGCCCCGGCGCTGGCAGCATCTTCACGCTTTACATCCCGCTCAATTACATGGGGCCGCCCGTTGGCTACGCAGACGAAGCCAAGCCGGCGGTGGCGCTGGCCGCGCATCCACTGCATTTGCCCGAGCAAGTCGACGATGACCGCGCGGTCCTTGCGCCCGGTGAACCGACCTTGCTGATCATCGAGGACGACCCTCGCTATGCCGGCGTGCTGCGGGACCTCGCGCGTTCCCGCGGCCTGCGCGCGCTGGTCGCGACGTCCGGCGCCGACGGACTGCGCCTGGCCCAGCAATACCAGCCCACCGCAATCAGCCTCGACATCGTCCTGCCCGACATGCTCGGCTGGACGGTGCTGGCGCGACTGAAGCAGACGCCTGAAACCCGCCATATCCCGGTCCAGATCATCACGGTGGAAGGCGAACGTCACCATGGCATGGAGCGCGGCGCATTTTCCTATCTGATCAAGCCGGCCACGGCCGCCGCGATCGAGACGTCGCTGGCCAAGATCACGCAGTTCGCGCTGCGTCCGGTCAAGAAGTTGCTGGTGGTCGAGGACGATGGCGCCGCGCGCGACAGCATCGTCACCCTGATCGACCACGAAGACGTGGAGATCACCCCCGCCGGAACCGGCAAGGACGCGCTCGAACAGATTCATTCGGGGGCGTTCGACTGCGTGGTCCTCGATCTCCGGCTGCCGGACATGAGTGGCTTCGAGTTGCTTGACCTGATCAAGGCTGACGTCGGCGCACGGGATGTGCCGATCGTGGTATTCACCGGCAGGGACCTGTCGCCGGAAGAAGAGCAGCGCCTGCTCGCCGTCGCGCGCAGCATCATCGTCAAGGGCGTGCATTCGCCCGAGCGACTGCTCGACGAGACCGCGCTGTTCCTGCACCGGGTCGTGTCGAAACTGCCGCCGGCCAAGCGGGGGATGCTGGAGACGCTGTACCAGTCGGACGGTTCGCTCAACGACAAGAAAGTGCTGGTGGTCGACGATGACGTGCGCAACATCTTCGCCATCAGCAGCGTCCTCGAGCGCCATGGCATGCAAGTGCTGAAGGCGGAGAACGGCCGGGACGCCGTCGCGCTGGTGGAGGCCCAGGACGACATCGCCATGGTGTTGATGGACATCATGATGCCGGGCATGGACGGCTACGAAACCATCCGCGCCATCCGCGCCACGCCAAATCTGCGTTCGCTGCCGATCATCGCGCTGACCGCCAAAGCGATGAAGGGCGACCGCGAGAAATGCATCGAAGCCGGCGCGTCCGACTACATCGCCAAACCCGTGCACACCGACCAATTGCTGTCGTTGTTGCGCCAATGGTTGCACCGCTGATGAAGAACGATGCATTTGTCCACGGCGAGCCTGCCAACGTCCTGCTGGTCGACGACAATCCGGCGCGATTGCTGAGCTACCGCACGATCCTGGAGCCGCTCGGCGAGCGGCTGATCGAGGCCAACTCCGGCACCGATGCATTGCGCACGGTCATGGAAACCGATTTCGCGGTGATCCTGCTGGACGTGAACATGCCGGATATGGACGGTTTCGAAACCGCCAGCCTGATCCACCAGCATCCACGCTTCGAGAAGACGCCGATCATCTTCGTGTCGGCGATCAACGTCAGCGACATGGACCGGTTGCGTGGCTACAAGCTGGGTGCGGTCGACTACGTGATGGTGCCGATCATCCCCGAAATCCTGCGGGGCAAGGTCGCGGCGCTGGCCGAACTGTTTCGCAAGCGGCGTGAACTGCAACGGCTCAATGCGGAACTGGCCGACACCAATGCGCGGCTGGCGCGCAGCAACGAGGCGTTGCGCATCGAGCGCGAGCGCGAAGTGCACAAGCTCAACCAGGCGCTCGCCGACAGCAACATGAAACTGGCGACCAGCAATCGCGAGCTCAAGCAGGAGGTCGACGAACGTCGCCGGATCGAGGAGCGGCTGCGCGAGGCGGATCGCCGCAAGGACGAATTCCTGGCGACGCTGGCGCACGAGTTGCGCAACCCGCTCGCGCCGATCCAGAGTGCGCTGAACGTCTACCGGCTCGGGCATGACACGGCCGGCGGCACGATCTACCAGATCTTCGAGCGCCAGACAGGGTTGCTGGTGCACATGGTCGATGACCTGCTGGATGTTTCGCGCATCACCCGTGGGCGGCTGCAGTTGCGGCTCGAACGCGTCGTGCTCGGCGACATCCTGGCGGCCGCGATCGAAACCGCGCAACCGCTGATCGATGAAGGCCGGCATCGGCTGGAACTGGACCTGCCGCGGCAGCCGGTGCACCTCGACGCCGATCCGCACCGCCTGGCCCAAGTGTTCGGCAACCTGCTCAACAACGCCTGCAAATTTTCCGACCCGGGCGGCTCCATCAAGGTGCGCGCCACGGTCGACAACGGAATGGTGGACATCCAGATTCGCGACATTGGCATCGGCCTGACTGCGCAGCAGGTGCGCTTCATCTTCGACCTGTTCGCACAGGCGGACACCTCGCTGGAACGACCGCACAGCGGCCTTGGCATCGGGCTCACGCTGTCGCAACGGCTGGTCGAGTTGCATGGCGGCCAGATCCACGCCAGCAGCGAGGGACTCGGCACCGGCAGCACCTTCAAGGTGACATTGCCAATCGTCGTTGCCCCTGCCGTCGCGCCCGGAGAATCTACGGCGGCGCCGGCAGAGGTGGCCATGGGCAGCCTGCGGATCATGGTGGTGGACGACAACCGCGATTCGGCCGACATGCTGGCGATGTCGCTGCAGATCATGGGTCACCAGGTGCGCGCCGTGTACTCGCCGCTTGGGGTGACGGAGGCCTGCGGCGATTTCGAACCGGAGTTGATGATCATCGACATCGGCATGCCGGAGCTGAATGGTCTTGCATTGGCCGAGCGTTTGCGGGCGTGCGCGTGGCGCGGTCATCCGCCAAGGCTGGTCGCCCTGACCGGCTGGGGCCAGGCCGAGGATCGCAAGCGTTCCCTGGCGGCGGGCTTCGCCGATCACCTGGTCAAGCCGGCCAATCTCGCCACCATCGAGCGTGTCTGCCGCGAAACATGGGTGGCCTGCGAAAGACAACGCAAGGAAGTCGCGGCGCGGCAACGCGAATGATCACCGCGGATCACGCAACCGCGAGCGAGTGATCTGCCGATCTGCCTATGGGAGCGCGTCATGTCCAAGACCATCCACCTCAAGGTAAACGGCAAGCCGCACACGCTCGAGGCCGAGCCCGGCACGATGTTGCTGTACCTGTTGCGTGAACAGTTGGGATTGCACGGGCCCAAGTTCGGTTGCGGTCTCTCGCAATGTGGCGCCTGCACCATCCATCTGGACGGCGCCGCCGTGCGTTCTTGTGTTCTTCCGGCGACCGCCGCCGAAGGCCGCGCGATCACCACGCTCGAAGGACTCGGCAGCGTGGACAAGCCCAATCCGCTGCAACAAGCGTTCATCGACGAACAGGCCGTGCAATGCGGCTACTGCATCAACGGCATGATCATGACCGCGCAGGCGTTCCTCGATACGCATCCGAACCCGAGCCGGGACGACATCAAGCAGGCCCTCAACGGCAATCTGTGCCGCTGCGGCACGCACATGCGCATCGTCCGCGCCGTCGAACGCGCCGCGAAGAACGGGAGGCAGGCATCATGAATGCGCGTCCTGAATCCACATCCGCGACTTCCGACATCTCCGACTTCGGCGCCAGCCGCCGCCAGTTCCTCAAGACATCAGGCGGCTTGGTGCTGGGCTTCAGCCTTTTGGGGCCGATGGCGGCGCTTGCCCAGCAACCCGCCACGCGGCTTCCGGCCAGCGCAACCGGGGGCGCACAGACGTTCGCTGGGGTGGATCCGGCCAGACTCGACGCGTGGCTTGCGATCCACCCCGACAACACCGCTACGCTCTTCACCGGCAAGGTCGAGCAGGGCAACGGCTCGCCCAATGCGCTGGCACAGATCGCAGCCGAGGAACTCGATTTCCCGTTCGACAAGCTGTTCGTGGTGATGGGCACCACCACCAGCACGGTCGACCAAGGGCCGACGTACGGCAGCATGGCGGTGCGTTATGCCGGTCCGCAGATCCGCCATGCCGCGGCCGCGGGACGCCAGGTGCTGTTGTCGATGGCGAGCAAGCGGCTGCATGTGCCGGTGGAGCAACTCACGGTACGCGACGGTGTCATCTCGGTCGTGGGTGTGCCGAAACGCAGTGTTACTTATGGCGAGCTGGTGGACGGCAAGCGCCTCGACATGACGATCGGTGCGACCGGCAAGACGTTCGACATGAAAGTGGCGCCGGATGCCAAGCTCAAGGATCCCTCGAAATACACGATCGTCGGCACGTCGGTGCCGCGCAAGGACATTCCGGGCAAGGTCACCGGCGAGTTTACCTACGTGCATGACGTCAAGGTGCCGGGCATGCTGCATGGTCGGGTCGTGCGGCCCTACGGGATCGAGTCCGATCTGTTGAGCGTGGACGAAAGCGGCCTCAAGGACATTCCGGGGTTCGTCGCGGTGGTGCGCCGACGCAACTTCCTGGGCGTCGTGGCGAAAACCGAGTGGGGCGCCATCAAGGCTGCTGAAAAACTGGGCTCGAAACGGGTACGCAAAGGCCCCGCGGACGGCCAGGCCAAGTGGTCGGATTGGCAGGGCTTGCCGGCGACGGCGGACGACCTTTGGCAAACACTGCGGGATGCTTCGGGCAAGGTCATCACGGTAGCCAAGCGAGGCGACGTCGACGCGGCGCTGGGCAAGGGCGTGAAGACGCTGAAGGCAACCTATCGCACGCCGTTCGAGACCCACGGCTCGATCGGCCCGGAACTCGCGATTGCCGATGTCGGCAAGGGTTACGCGAAGTTCTGGGCCGGCACCCAGATGCCGCACCAGGCGCGGCGCGACATGGCCGAACTGCTGGATCTTCCGGTCGAGAACGTCGAGGTGAACTGGGTCGAGGCGTCCGGCCAGTACGGCCGCAACGGTCTGGAACCCGTGATGGCGGATGCCGCGATCATGTCGCGGGCGGTCGGGCGCCCGGTCCGCGTGCAGTGGATGCGCTGGGATTCGCACGGCTGGGATCCCAAGGAGCCGCCCATCGTGCAGGATCTCGAAGGCGCGCTGGACGCCGCCGGCAACGTCGTCGCGTGGCGCCACCACATGTGGGTGCCGACGATGAGCAATACACGCCTGCTGGCCTCCGAACTGATCGGCAAGCCGGTCGGCAAGGTCAACCTGGGCGACGCTGCAATCAAGTACGAGTATCAGTTCGACAGCGCGGATGTCGTCGCGCACGGCGAAAGCCGGGTCGGCGTGATCACCGCATGGATGCGCGCGCCCGGGCAGTTCGAAACCACCTTCGCGATGGAGTCCTTCATCGATGAACTGGCTGCGGCGGCGCGCCAGGATCCGCTGGCGTTCCGGTTGAAACACCTCAAGGAACCGCGCGCGATTGCGGTCCTGGAGGCGGCCGCCAAACAGTACGGCTGGAAGAGCCGGCCGTCATTTCCGGGCAAGCAGGCTGGGCGCAAGACGACGGGCCGCGGCATCGCGTGGGTCAACCGGGACGGCAGCTTTGTCGCGACCATCGCGGATGTCGTGGTCGATCGCGACACCGGCGGGATTTGGGTCAAGCGCGTGGTGGTGGCGCACGACTGCGGACTGGTAATCAGTCCCGACGGCATGCGCAATCAGATCGAGGGCAACGTGATCCAATCGATCAGCCGGACCCTGCACGAGGAAATCACCTTCGATCGCGCGCACGTCACCAGCCGCGACTGGGCGAGTTACCCGATCCTCACCTTCAACGAGATTCCCGACAGCATCGAGATGGTGTTCGTCAACAACAGCGCCGAGTATCCGTCGAATGGCGGCGGTGAACCCTCGACCTGTCCCACCGCGGCGGTCATCAGCAACGCGGTCTATGACGCAACCGGTGTGCGCTTGCGCCAGAAGCCATTCCGGAAGGAGCGCGTCAAGGTGGCGCTTGCCAGGGCATGACGTTCCCGTGACCGCTTGCGTCGGGTGTTATCCATGAGCAGCGCGGCAGAGTGGCGCGCGCTGATCGACGCGATCGGTCGCCTTCCCGAAGGCACGCCGACCGCGGCGCTGGCGACGCTGGTTCGCACGCGCGGTTCGACTTTCCGCCACGCCGGCACGCGCATGCTGGTCCACGCCGACGGACGTGTCGTTTGCGAACTTTCCGGCGGCTGCCCTCAGCGTGACATCGTCGAGCGCGCACGCGCGGTCGTCCGCGATGGCAGATCGAAGCGGGTTGCCTACAACGCCGAATCGGGCCTGGACGTACTGATGGAGATGGGTTGCGGTGGCGAACTCGAGGTGTTGATCGAGCCGGTTGAGCGCGCGGATGCGATGGGCTGGTTGGCGCCGCTCGAAACCTGCTTGCGCGAACGCCGGCCGGCGACGCTGGCGACGTGGTTCGCGCGCGATGGCGCGACCATCACGCCACGTCATGCGCTCGCCGATGGGATGGCAAGGAACACGTCCGCGTACGACACGCTGCGAACTGCGCTTGTCCGGCCGCGACCGGACCGCGCCGAAGTGATCGCCTTGTCCGGTTCAACCGGCCGCGACGAGATCCTCCTTGAACCAGTGCAACCGCCGCATGTGCTGATCGTGATCGGCGGCAACGCTACCGCGCGTGCATTGCTGCGACTGATGCAGACACTCGGCTGGCAGACCACATTGGTGGACAATGATCCGCGTCGGCTCGATGTTTCCGGCCTTCCGCCGGGACTCACGACGTGCTGCGCCGAGCCGGCCCAGTTGCGCCAATCGCTCGCGCTCGATCCGCCCACCTCGGTGATGGTAATGACCCACAATCTCACACAGGACGCGGCCTACCTGCACGCGCTCGAAGACGTGCCGCTCGCCTACGTCGGCGCACTGAGTTCGCGCGAGCGGGCAGCACTGCTGCGCGCCGGGCTGGAAGCGCCAGGATGGTCGTTGCACGCGCCAGCAGGGCTGGACGTCGGCGCCAACACGCCTGAAGAGATCGCGCTTTCGATCGCAGCGGAAATTCTGGCCGTCCAGCGTGCACGCGAGGGCGGTCCGCTACGCGCTGGCGCCGGTGTCATCCACGCATGAATACATCATCACTCGGTCATGAAGAGACTGTCGTGGTGCTGCTGGCCGCCGGTGAGGGGCGCCGTTTCGGCACGCTCAAGCAATTGGTGCCAATCGATGACGAACCGATGGTCCGTCGCGTGGTGCGCACGCTGTTACGCCTGCATCTCCCGGTGCTGGTAGTGACCGGTGCCGGTGGTGAAGCCGTGGCCGCCGCACTGGCCGGGCTGTCCGTCACGTGCATACAGAATTTTGATTGGCGCGACGGTCTGGGCGCATCACTCGGCGCCGGTATCCGCGCGGTGAGCGAACGCTTCCCCGGCGCTTCGTCCGCGCTGGTGTGCCTGGCCGACCATCCATTGCTCGATGCGCGCGCGTTGCAGGCGTTGCTCGATCGACATGTGCAAGCGCCGGATCGAATCATCGCCGGTGACCACGCGGGCAGGCCCGGTCCGCCAGTGCTGTTTCCCGCCGATTGTTTTTCCGAACTTGCCGCGTGGCACGGGGCAGTAGGCGCGCAGGCATGGCTCCGCAGCCAAGGTACGCGTGTCGAGCGTGTGCCCCTCGACGTGACGGATGTGGATACGCGTGCCGATCTCGATTGCGTGCAGCGGCAACTCGCGCGGCACGAAAGTCCCCCCCTCGAGCGTTAGCTGGCGCCGTGCGCGGGTGATCCAACCCGCGACGGAATCACACGCTGGAGCGACCGCTCTGCTTGAGAGCGATCATTCGGGCATTCCGGTTGAACGGCTTCTTGACACTTGGCAAAACAAACGCGACAAATAAAAAAGACGCCATATCAGCGGCTTGCGAGTGCATATGGCGGAGAGGGTGGGATTCGAACCCACGTTACGGCATAACCGTAAACCGGATTTCGAATCCGGCGCATTCGACCACTCTGCCACCTCTCCAGAAATATAGCCGCTCGATTTCGCGGGTACTTGTTCCGGCGCACTGTTCGCATCATCCGTAGTGCTCGCCTCTCCAAAAATCGCGCGCGGGACAGCGAGCGATAATTGAAGGTGCTGTTGGTCTCAACGACCGGTACCTTCCGTGCAATGCATACCCGCAGCGGGCATCCACGGCGGCGGACTGGCCATGATAATTGCGAATGCGCAGGCGAGGCAACACGGGTCGGAGTTTCTACACGCTCCGCTGGTTCCTCGCGCGACGGACGACGAGTGTTTCTGCCGACTCGATGGCAGTCGCCTCCCAAAGATTGCGAGATGGCTGGCAATACAGGGCCGCGGTACTTGTGGCCTATTGCGCCTCATTGACTTTGGCGGAAGGATTCAATGTGGCCGTATAGACCGCTTTTTGGGGTTGACTATGTCTGCTCACAATCCGCTGGAGGGTGCGGGTGGCGATGCGTTCGGGGTGGGGGCGCTGAGCGTCCCGGAGCGTTTCGACGGCTTCATCCATGAGCAGTACGGCGAATTGCTGCGGTTCTTGCGGCGCCGGACCAATGGCTCCCAAGAAGCCGAAGACGTGGCTCAGGAAAGCCTTCTCAAGTTGTTGCGATATCGGGAGTCGGCGCCCATTTCGGATTGGCGGCGATTGCTCTACCGCATTGCCATCAATTCTGCGCACGACCTGTTTCGTGACAGCCGCCGTCAACGGGCGAAAGCACAAGCGATGGCTGAAGATGGCGGAGCCGTGGCGTCGGAGCGCGAGCCCGATGAGTTCACCGCATACCAGCAAAGGCTGACGCGCTTGCGGGAGGCCATTTTGCAATTGCCCCCCAAGCGCCAGCGGGTGTGTCTTCTCAGGTTCGCTCAGGGAATGACCAACGCACAAATCGCGAGGCGCTGCGATGTCTCGGTCAAAACGGTCGAGAAGCACCTCACAAAAGGCCTGTCAGCGCTGCGGCGGAAGGTGGGCGATTCGGCCGTGGGACCGTTTAAACAAGCATGACGACACCTTTGCTCAATGGCGGCATCGATCCGCGCGTGCGCAGCGAAGCCGAACGTTGGCTCGTTCGGTTGCTGGATGTGGACACGAATGATCCGCGCCGCACCGAATTCGAGCGGTGGATGGCTGTCGATCCCGTTCACGCCAAGGCCTATCATCAAGCCGAGCAGCTGTGGTGCCTGGGTGTGGAAGCAGCCAGGCATCCGGATCTGCGGGCGGCGGCGGACCTGGCCATGCGCGAGGCGCACCGGAGCCCGGGCCGGCAATTGCGCATTTGGCTTGCCCCGGCGATGGCTGTCGCTGCGGCCGTATTCTTCCTGGGAGGCATGGTCGCTCTCTGGTGGCCGGCCCGCGAGGCTCCTTCATACGGTGTTCGTTATGCGACGCGCACCGGTCAGCAACTGGCGATCCAGCTTCAGGACGGCTCCGCGTTGCTGCTGGATACCGATTCCTCGGTGGTCGTGCGCTATGGCAGCGAGGCGCGCGGAGTGGTCCTGCTGCATGGCAGGGCAGAGTTCCGGGTCCGCCACGATGAAGGCTGGCCGTTCATCGTGAGTGCCCGCGGCGGTACGGTGACCGATATCGGTACCACCTTCCAGGTGAGCATCGGCAACCATCACGAAGTCAGTGTCGTGCTGCTGGAAGGAAAGGTTTCGGTGACAACGGCGCAGTCGGAATCCATGTTGACTACCGGTGAAGCGCTGCGCTTCGATCGCACTGGAGTGGTTCGTGCCCCTCACCCCGCCGACCTGCAGGCGGCTCTGGGCTGGACTTCTGGAGAAGTGGTGGCGCGCGGCTGGGCCCTGTCACACCTGCTGGCCGAGATGAACCGCTACAGCAGCACGAAACTGGAATTGGGTGATGCCACTTTGCGGGATGTCCGGGTTACCGGCACGTTCCGCGGAGGGGATCAGGAAACGCTGCTGAAAATTCTGGAGTCCGGATGGCCAATTCACGCGCACCGATTGTCCTCCACCAGAGTCTTGCTCCTGCGCGAACAGCATGCCCCGGGCCAGCCATGACCTCCGTGGGTGTGGGTCCGGGATGCGCCCGAGCGATTGTCGACGGAGGTAGCGATCACCGTCAGCGATGTCCTCTCCGGCGGGGTGGCCGGTACGGCGCTTTGCACAGCCCGACACAGCGGTTCTTGGATCGCGAGGTAGGGTTTCCGTTCGTTCGTACCGTTGATGCTTGAAAGGGAGGCGCAGCGCGAACTGCACCGTCGCCATGATCTCGTCTGCTGGAGAACGCACGTGAAGGCCAACCCATACTCTGCTGCACGCCGCGCACACAACATTCCCGCCCCACGCGGGCGCGGCGATGGTGTACGACTCCGGCGTCGCACACTTGCGCTTTCCATCGCCATCGCGATAACGGCAGCGACTGTCGCGGTTGCGGCGCCCGTCCGCGCGGCGGCCGCTCAAACGTCGCGATCAAGTGCAGAAAACATCCCGCACGCCAGCGACTACAAGATTCCGGCTGGGCCTCTCGATGCGACGCTGAACATTTTCGCCGCGCAGGCTGGCGTGCACGTCGACTATTCTACCAATCTCGTGGCCGGCAAGACTTCGGGCGGCGTGTCGGGACACTATGTTCCCGCGCTGGCGCTGCGTACCCTGCTACGCGGGACCGGCCTGGAATCGCGCGCCATCGATCCAACGACCTTCGTCTTGCAGGCGGACCCACCGGCCCAGATCGATCCGCCTCAGGCGCTGGCTCCGCCGCCTCCCAAACCCCAGACACTTCAAACCGTGCAGGTGACCGGCTCGCACATCCGCGCGGCAGAACTCGCGACCGCCAATCCGGTGGTGACCGTCACTGCGCAACAGATTCAGCAGACCGGCGACCTGACGATCGGCCAGATCTTACAGAACCTTCCGGCTGTCACGGGTCCGGTGGGCAGCTCCAACATCGACAACGGGGGTTCTCGCGGGCAAACGGAGCTCGGGCTTCGCGGGCTGGGACCATCGCGCACTCTGGTGTTGCTCAACGGACAACGCATCATCAACAACGACCTCAATGTGGTTCCGGCGGCCGCGGTCGAACGCGTCGAAGTCATGACCAGCGGAGCCTCGTCGGTGTATGGCTCCGATGCCATCGGCGGCGTGATCAACATCATCCTGAAGAAAGACTATCAAGGAGCCCAGTTCCAGGCGAACTACGGCATTTCCGATCGCAATGATGGGGAACGCAGAGGGTTCTCGTTCGTCTTCGGGCAGACGTCGGACAAGGGATCCATCCTTGCCGGCGTTGACTACAACAAGGAAGACGCAATTTCCCAGTTGAGTCGAAAGTTTTCCAGCCAGACGCTGTCGATCACGGGAAGCACGAATACTCCGATCCACCTGATCCCGGGAGGGTCGAGCTTCACGCCGGGCAGCGTGACGTTCTTGCCGAAGAGCCTGCAGGGGCAGTTCGGTTGCAACGCAGTCACCTTGAACACGGGTGCGGAAGGACAGCCCCAGCCTCTCACTCCGTCGGATTTCCACTGCACCACCCGTACAGACTATTTCAGCTACTCGGCCTATCGCCCATTGACCCAGCCACAGGAGCGCGCGGACGCGTTCTTCCACGGGACGTATCACCTGACATCGAACGTTGATGCGTTCGCGACGGTGCTTCACAACAAGACCGACAGCAGCTTTACCCTTGGTCCACCGGTGTGGGCATCCTCGACCGGCACGGTGATATCCCAATACAGCTATTACAATCCGTTTGGCGTCACGTTTTCGCCTACGAGTGGCAATCGTTTCAACTCGCGTTTGACGACCATCGGCAATCGGGTCACGCCGATCGGACGCACGCAGGACGACGTCATGGTCGGGCTGCGTGGCGCCATGACGTTCCTGGACCACGATTGGCAATGGGAGGTCGGGTACAACTACGGGCATCTGAGCAGCGTCAACCAGGCCAAGGGTCTTCCCATACTCTCGAAGCTCAATCCGGGCCTTGGGCCTTCCATGCCGGATCCGGCGACCGGTCAGGTCGTGTGCGTTGGCACACCTGGCGACCTTACCACCGTCATTCAGGGCTGTACCCCGTGGGATACCTTCAATCTCAACAACCCCGCGTCACTGCAGGTCGTGCAGGCGCCGGGGACCACGGCGACAGGTGTTTCCAACACGTATAGCCAGGAGCGCATGAAGTACGCGGATATCTCCGGCGGAATCCTGGATCTTCCGGCGGGAACGGTGCAGTTGGCACTCGGTGCATCGTACCGGACGGAATACCTCAACAGCGTCGTCGGCAGCGGCATTCTCGCCGACGAGAATGGTCTGTGCCCGCTCAGCAGTCAGTGCACCTCGCCCGTGCATGGTGGCTACGACGTCAAGGAAGCCTACGGAGAATTGTTTGTGCCGTTGCTGAAGGACCTGCCCGGCGTATACCAAGCCAGTCTGGATCTGGGCGAGCGTTACTCCAAGTACAGCGACTTCGGCAGCACGTCCAACTGGAAGGTCGGTCTCGAGTACCGGCCGATCGAAGACCTGTTGCTGCGTGCGAACGTTTCCAGGGTGTTCCGGGCTCCGACGATCGGTGACATCTTTGCGGGAATCGGTTTCGGCGGTGAAACGCTGAGCAGCGATCCTTGTGAACACATCACCGCCGCGAATCCCGCGTGTGTCGGCGTGCCGACCAATGGGGCCTTCGTCAACGATGCCGTAGCCAACCACATCCAGGTCAACGTATTGGGGTCCGGTTCCGCGTTGGCGGCATTTCCCTTGGGGCCGGAAAACGGCAAATCGTACGACTTCGGTGTCGTGTGGTCGCCCAGCTTCGTCCCCGGATTTTCCGCCAGTGCGGACCTGTGGCGTATCTACCTCGACAACGAAATTACCGGCGTATCGGGGAAAACGGTTTTGACAGCGTGCTTCAACGGCATCGAAAAGTTTTGCCCGCTGATCGAGCGTTATGGCGCCGATACGAACAGCCCGGGCCAGATTCGTGAAATCCGACTGCCAACGGTCAACCTTGGCCGGATCGACGTGAAAGGGGCGGACTTCAATGTCGGGTACCGGCTGCCTCAGTTTTCGTTCGGGCAATTCGATGTGGCGGTGCACGCCACGTACATGACCCAGTACAAGGAGCAGACGGCCCCGGGATTGCCTGGCAATCAGGTATTCGATCTCGTGGGCAACATCAATACCGACCTGGGCGGCGGTATCGGGATATTGATGCCGCGTATCAGGGCCCTGGGGACGTTGAATTGGCAACTCGGGCCGTGGAGCGCGTTCTGGCAGATGCAGTTCATCGATCACTTCGACGTCGGATCGAACGTCGTCGCGCGCGATTACTCTGCCGCCCGTGGCTTCGTGGTTCCGTATGTGCTCCATTACGGTTCGTACGTGTACAACAACTTCGCCGTCGGGTATGACATACAGCCGATCAACACCCGGATCGACGTCGGCGTCAACAACGTGTTCGACAAGCAACCGCCTGTCCTCTACTACAACTTTTACGGGCTCGGCAATGGCGCGACGGACGGGGCAGACTTCGACGTGATGGGTCGCTATTACTGGGGACGCGTGACGGTGAATTTCTAGCGCTTGCCGCGACAGGCTCGCGCGTTGGCGAAGCAGCTTGGCGCCAGTCGAAAGCCTGGGGCCAAGCTTGCAGCTGAGGGTTCAACCATGCGCATCGCGGTCCGCGCGTCGATCATGGCGACCGTGCGCGCTAGGGTGGTGGCACATCATCGGCGCTGGATCGTTGCTGGAGACAAAACTTGATGAAGTCCACAAGCGTTTCACGGTGGCCGCAACGTCGCGCCGCCTGGATTCCCAGGGTCGTGCTGACGGGTTTGATTGGCCTGATCACCGCCTTGTCGACGATCGGAACCGCGCAAGCAGGCATCGGCCGCGGCGATCACTACGCCGGATCACCGTGGCAGACGCGCTCGCCGGTGCTTGCACAGCATGGCATGATCGCGAGCGAGCAGCCGCTGGCCTCCCAGGCCGGCATAGAAATCCTGAAAAAGGGCGGCAGCGCCATCGATGCGGCGATTGCCACGAGTGCGATGCTGTGTCTCACGGAGCCGGTATTGAACGGGCTCGGCGCCGATGCGTTCGTGATCGTATGGGATCCAAAGACGCACAAGCTCTACGGGTACAACGGCTCCGGTTGGTCGCCCAAGGACCGCTCGCTGAAACAGATGCAAGCGGCGGTCAAGGCAGCCTACGAAAAGGCTGGCATCGATCCGACCGACCAGATTCCATTACTTGGTCCGTTGCCCGTCACAGTGCCGGGGATTGTCGATGCCTGGTTCGCATTGCACCGGAAGTTCGGCAAATTGCCGATCAGCGAAGATCTCGCACCGGCCATCTATTACGCAACCCATGGGTTCCCCGTAACCCAGGTCGTGGCCAAATACTGGGAGGGCAACTGGAAGGCATTCGAAAAGCATCGCGGCCTGATCAAGGACTTCGAGAATGCGCAGAAGGTTTTCCTGATCGACGGCCATACGCCGCGCCAGGGAGAGATCTTTCGTAACCCGGACATGGCGCACACGCTCACGCTGCTGGCGAAAGGCGGCCGTGACGCGTTCTACAAAGGCGAGATCGCGCATGTCATGGCGGACTTTTTCAAGCGCATCGGTACCGGACCCGCGTACTCGGATTTCGCGGATTTCCACGGCGAATGGGTGATGCCGCAGTCGGTCGACTACCGCGGTTACGACGTCTATGAGCTGCCGCCGAACGGCCAGGGTTTCGCGACGTTGGAAATGCTCAATGTGCTCAAGGGCTTCGATCTCAAGAAGACGGGGCTGGGCAGTCCCGACACCTTGATGGCCGAAATCGGAGCCTTTCGCCTGGCTTCGGCGGATCTGTCCAGGTGGTATGCCGATCCGCGCTTCTATCACGTGCCGGTAAAAGGTCTGTTGTCTGAAGCATACGCGGACCAGCGCCGCAAGCTGATCGATCTGCAGCATGCCAATCCGAATATCGTTCCGGGCAATCCCTTGCCTTACCGGACCGGTGTGTACCCTTCGGGAAGCGGTGACACCACCGATTTCGAGACCGCCGATGCGAGCGGAATGATGGTTTCGATGATCGAATCGAATTACGCCGGCATGGGCTCAGGCGAGGCGGCTCCCGGGCTTGGCTTCATGTTCCAGGATCGCGGCGCGTTGTATTCGCTCGACCCGAAGAGCGCCAACGTGTATGCGCCGCGCAAGCGCCCGTTCCACACCATCATTCCGGCATTCGTGATGAAGGACGGCGCGCCTTGGATGGCCTTCGGTGTGATGGGCGGTTACTTCCAGCCACAAGGTCAGACCCAGGTCCTGGTCAACATGATCGATTTCGGCATGAACGTGCAGGAAGCCGGTGACGCCGCGCGTTGGGCACACGTCGGTGACGCGACACCGACGGGGGTGTCTTCAAAGGGTGCGGGGATGGTGTTGCTGGAATCGGGCTTTGATTCCGGGCTTGCGGCGGCGTTGCGCGAACGCGGTTACGCGGTCAAGGTCACCACCCATGCCGAGGGCGGGTATGGGGGTTACGAAGCGATCCAGTACGATGCAAAGCATCACGTCTATTGGGGCGCGACCGAAATGCGCAGGGATGGCGAGGTGATTGGGTATTGACTCGGGTCTCGCGGGGCGTCGGCTGAAGTTGCGCTTGCGGCGAGCCGGTCGATTTCGCGGTAGTGGCGGGTATGCTCAGCCGGGAGGTGTGGTAATGGGGATTCGGGTGCTTGGCGGGTGCGCGGTTGTGCTGCTGGCCGTGTCGGTGATCGCCCTGGCCGCGCCGCCGGCGTCGTCACCGGGGTCATCGACTGATCAGGCGATCGATTACGCCAGCATCACGACGTTGCGGGACCGGATCGTGCGGGGACAGCTCGATTCGCAACAATTGGTCGGGGATTTCAACCGGCGCATCGATGCGCTGGATCAGTCCGGGCCGCGGGTCAATTCGGTGCTGCAGTTGAATCCGGATGCGATGAAGGTCGCTGCCCAGCGCGACCAACAGCGCAAGACAGGCGACCACGGGCTGTTGTGGGGTATCCCGGTTTTGCTGAAAGCCAATATCGACACCGGCGACAAGATGCCGACCACGGCCGGGTCGCTGGCGTTGCTGGGCGCGCCTGCGCCGCACGACGCGACGGTGGCGGCGAAGCTGCGGGAAGCCGGCGCCGTGATTCTCGGCAAGACCAATCTGAGCGAGTGGGCGAATTTTCGATCGACCCGCGCGACCAGCGGCTGGAGCGGGCGTGGCGGACTGACGCGCAATCCCTACGTCCTGGACCGCACCACGTGCGGATCGAGTTCCGGCTCGGCCGCGGCCGTCGCGGCCGGGTTCACCACCGTGGCAATCGGCACCGAAACCAACGGTTCGATCATTTGCCCTTCAGCCGCAAACGGTGTGGTGGGCATCAAGCCAACGGTGGGATTGGTGAGCCGAGCCGGCATCGTGCCGATCAGTTCAACCCAGGACACTGCGGGCCCGATTGCGCGCGACGTGCGCGACGCCGCGATCGTGCTTTCGGCGATCGCCGGCAGTGACCCGCGCGACCCTGCAACCGGGAATGCCGACAAGCATGCGACGGACTACACGAAATTCCTGGATGCCGACGCGCTGAAGGGCAAGCGCATCGGCGTGGTGCGTGAGTTGGCCGGGAACGATCCCGGGGTGGATGAACTGCTCGATCACGCGATCGCGGTCTTGCGCGCACACGGCGCCACCGTGATCGACAACGTCAAGATTCCTCACGTGAACGAGTATGGTCACGCTGAGACAACCGTGCTGTTGTACGAATTCAAGCAAGGCGTCAATGCTTACCTCGCCACACGCGCGGGCCTGAAGGTGCATTCGCTGGCCGACCTGATTGCGTTCGACAAGGCACATGCCGCCGAGGAGATGCCGTGGTTCGGTCAGGAGCTGTTCGTCGAGGCGGAGGCAAAGGGCCCACTGACCGACAAGGCATATCAAGACGCGCTGGCGAAGCTCAAGAAGCTGGCGGGCCCCGCAGGCATCGACGCCGCGATGGATGCGAAACATCTGGATGCATTGCTCGCACCCGCACAGGACCCGGCCTGGCGTATCGATCTTGTAACCGGTGATCCGGGCGGCACCGCCAGCGCCTACGGTCCCGCGGCGGTGGCGGGCTACCCCTCGATCACGGTGCCTGCCGGTTTCGTGCACGGGCTGCCAGTCGGCATGCTGTTTTTCGGGCGCAAATGGAGCGAACCGGGTTTGATCGGGATTGCTTATTCGTTTGAACAGGCCACGCACGCACGGCGCAATCCGCGATTCCTGACGACGCTGCCCGCGCCGGCCGGCATCGACCCTTACACCCAGAAATCCAGCACCTCGGCACGGCCCGCGAAGCCAGGAATTGATTGATCACGCGGCTTGCGCGCGGTGCTGCTGCAACTGCTCCAGCACCGCCTTCGCCGCGCCGGCCGATGATGCCGGGTTCTGCCCCGTGATCAAGTTTTCGGAAGTGACCACGTGCGACTGCCAGTCGGCGGCCTTGGAATAATTGCCGCCGGCTTCCTTCAAGGCCTCCTCGACCAGGAACGGCACGGCTTCGGCAAGGCCGGCGGCGCGTTCTTCGGAGTCGGAAAACCCGGTGACGGCCTTGCCGCGGACCAGCGGCAAGCCGAAAGGCCCGCGCGCGTCGCGCAGCGCGGCTACGCCGTGGCACACCGCCGCAACCGGCTTGCCGCCCGCGTACATCGATTCGATCAGCCGCCGCGAATCATCGTTCCCGGCAAGGTCCCACAAGGGTCCGTGCCCGCCGGCGTAGAACACCGCATCGAAAGCCTCGGGATCGATGTCCGCCAGCTTTTGCGTGGCGGCAAGCGCCTGCATCGCCGCGGCATCCGCGCGGAACCGCTGGGTAGCTTCGGTCTGCTTGTCCGGCTGCTCACTGTTCGGGTCGATCGGCACTTGGCCGCCCGCCGGGGACGCCAGCGTCACTTTCGCGCCGGCATTCCGGAAGAGGTAGTACGGTGTGGCGAGTTCCTCCAGCCACAGGCCGGTTTGCTGGCCGGTTTCGCCAAGCCGGCCGTGCGAGGTCAGCACCATGAGAATGTTCATCGCAGGACTCCATAACTTGCGTGCCGCATTCCGGCACTAGGTTGCACTTTGGGGGAGTGCGTGCTGGTTGCAAGGGAAGGATGTGTGAAGATCGTGTTGTTGTTACGCTTGGCGTAATTTTCCCGGACAGCCATGAAATGAGCCTGATCTCCGCCCCCGTGTCCTTCGGCGAACTGATCGACAAGATCACCATTCTCGAAATCAAGTCCGAGCGCATGACCGACGCGGCCAAGCTGGCCAACGTGCGTGATGAGCTGGAGCTGTTGAGCGCGTTGTGGCAGCGCGATCCCGCATCCAGCACCGACATTTCTGCCGAACGTGCCGAGCTGAAGCGCATCAACGAGGCGCTGTGGGAAATCGAGGATGAAATTCGCCTGAAGGAGCGCGATCAGGCGTTTGATGCGCGTTTCATCGAACTGGCGCGCGCGGTGTATCACACCAACGACAAACGCGCGGCGGTCAAGCGCGCGATCAACCTCAAGCTGGGCTCGCGGCTGGTGGAGGAGAAGTCGTACCAGGATTACCGAAGTGGAAAGTGAGACCGATCGGGACCTGGCGATATTGCAGGGCCAGTGGAAGCAGATCGGCTTTGAGGAGAACGGATTGGATGCCTTGACGAGCGAACACAGTGCCGCGAGTGCCATCACGACGATCAATGGTTGTCAGTTCAGCGTCCGCGCATCTGATGGCGAGTTGTTGCTGGCGGGAACGTTTACGCTCGACGCTTCGGTGAGACCCAAGGCGATTACCTGGATGGATTCGATCGGCGCGGACGCTGGGAAACGGTTACCCGCAAGCTACGCATTGAACAGCGATCATTTCGTGTTCATTGCGGCCGACGAAGGCGCTTCGCGGCCAACCGAATTTCGCACGAAACCTGGTCAGATCCTGCGCAGGTTTGTTCGCAAGCGTTGATCGGCTCAAGAGGGCATCTAGTCGGATGCCACGGATATCGCGGCTTCCAGTTTCTCGATCACGTCGTCGACCGTCACCAGATCCATTACGCCGGGGTATTCGATCTTGCTGCCCCAGGGGATTTCCGCCGCCGGCTTGTGCAGGAATTTGCGCGCGGCGTCGTCGTAGCGGTCCACGCACCAGCGGCGATCCGAGTACGGACCGGAACGCGCAGGGTTGCTGGCGGCGTGCAAACCCAGCACGCGTGCGCCGACCGCGTTCGCCATGTGCATGGGGCCCGAGTCGGGCGTCAGCACGATCGCGGCGCGCGGGTACAGCGCCAGCGCGCGTTTCAGGGTGTCCTTGCCGATCAGGTCCAGCGGTTTCGTGTGCATGCGTGACGCGATGGCATCGCCCAGCGCGCCTTCGGCCGGCGAGGGCCCGCCGGTCAGCACGACGCGCATCCGCAACGCCTGCGTCGCGTGATCGGCGACCGCAGCGTAGCGTTCCGCGCGCCAATTGCGTAACGCGTGGCTGGACGCGGCGCTGATGACGAGCACCGGTTGCCCATCTTCAGGCCACTGCGCGGCAGCCCATTCCCGCGCGTCGTCGGGAATGGGGATGTCCCAACGGACGCGCGTCTGCTTCAAACCGAGCGGCTCGACGAAGCTGCCAAGCGCATCCAGCACGTGTTCGCCGGTGCGCGCCGGAATGCGCTCGCGCACGAACAGGCCGTGCAAATCCTTGCTGCGTGCGCGGTCGTAGCCGATGCGACGATCAGCGTGCACGGCGAGGCTCAGGAGATTGCTGCGCAGCGCCACCTGCATGTGCAGCAGCGCGTCGAAGTGGCGCCCGGCCAGCGCGCGGCGCACGTTTCCGTAACCCGCACGGCCCGCGCTCTTGTCGAAGGTCACGAATTCGACACCGGCGATGTCGCCGACCAGTTTGCGTTCCAGCTTGCCGATAATCCAGGTCAGGCGCGTCGACGGCCGCGCGGTTTGCAGCGTCCGCACCAGCGGCACCACGTGCGTGACGTCGCCGAGCGCGGAGGTGCGCAACAGGCACAGCGATGGCAAGGTTTCGGACATCGTGCTTGCTAGACTTGGGGCGTGAACAACCAGATGCGGTCAGATACCGAACGCCGCGCGGTCGACCCGCGCATTGTCGCATCCGGCCGCGATGCGATGGTGTTCGATGCGACTCTACCGGAAGCGCCGACCGCGGAATGGTTCGATGCTTCCTGGTGGCAGGCGCGCGAACGCATGCAGCGCGTCGATGGGGGGCGTGGCGGGGTGGCGTTCCTGGACACGCCGGTGGGTGCGTGCGTGTTGCGCCACTATCGCCGGGGCGGCTGGATGGCGCCACTGATGGGCGACCGCTATCTGTGGAACGGGCGCGCGCGCAGCCGCGGGTTCGCCGAATTCGATTTGCTCGCGGCGCTGAGCCTGCGCGGCCTGCCAGTACCGCGCCCGATCGCGGCGCGTTTCCAGCGACGTGGCCCGTATTACCGGGCCGATCTGATTACCCGCGCGATCGAAGGTGCTTCGACGCTGACGCAGACCGTACGCGACCGGCGCCTCGATGCCGCCTTGGCCGAACAGGTCGGGGCCCTGGTCGCCCGGTTCCATGCGGCGGGCGTGGATCATGCCGATCTGAATGCGCACAATATCCTGCTCGATCGCGAGCAACTCTGGCTGATCGATTTCGATCGCGGCGAGATCCGCGTGACCGGCACGGCATGGAAACTCGCGAATCTTGCCCGGCTCAAGCGTTCGCTGTTGAAGGTCGGCGCGTGCGATCATGACGAAAGCGCGCTGGATCGCCAGATTTGGGCACCCCTGATGCGCGGTTACGAACGGGTTCTCGGAAACGCTGCATGAGCAAGAAAAATCAGGCGGAAGCGCAGGTGCAAGATTGGAAACACGACGCGTCGGTCTGGTCGCTGCACGTGCTGGGCACGGGCGCCGCGAATGCGATAGCTTTGGGTTCGTCCGCAGCTGTGCTGGAACGTGACGGCAAGCCGATGCTGTTGATCGATTGCGGGCCGGGCACGTTCGAACATTTCCTGCGCTGCTACGAGACACTGCCGCCTGCGGTGTTCATCACCCACGGCCACATGGATCACGTGGCGGGACTGGAGCGCCTGTTCCACGAATCGTGGTTCGATCCCGCGCGGCGCGGCAAGACCAGGATGTTCGTGCACGCGAATCTGCTGCCGGTGCTGCAGGCGCGGGTCGCCGATTATCCAAGCGCCATTGCCGAGGGCGGCGCGAACTTCTGGGAAGGCTTTCACCTGATCCCGTTTTCGCGCGGGTTCTGGCTCGAGGGCTGGTGGTTCGACGTGTTTGCGACGCGGCATCACGTTCCGGGCACTTCGTACGGTGCCGCGCTGCGCGGTTGCTTTGCGTGGACCGGCGATACCCGTCCGATTCCGGAAGCATTGTCCGCGGTCGCCGATGCGCACACATTGGTGGCGCACGATTGCTCGCTGGTCGGCAATCCCTCGCACACCGGTGTCGATGACATCGAACGTGAATATCCCGAGGACCTGCGTGCGCAATTGCTGCTGTATCACTACGGCAGCGAAGCCGACGCGCAGGCACTGCGCAACCGCGGCTTCAAGGTTGCCGAGCCGGACGGCCGTTATCCTTTGCACGCGCCGCCTCCGGTGCGTGCGGACGCCGGCTGATGAAACCGGAAGCACCACGCGCGCTGCAGGCTTCGGCATCTCCCCCGGATGCGCTGGGACGTGCGTTGGCGGACCTGCGTATTTCGGTGATCGACCGCTGCAACTTCCGCTGTCCGTATTGCATGCCGGACGAGGCGTATCCGGCCAGTCATGCATTCCTGCGCGCCCGCGAGCGGCTGGACTTCGATGAAATCGAACGCCTCGCCCGCGTGTTCGTGTCGCTGGGCGTGCGCAAACTGCGACTGACCGGCGGCGAGCCGCTGCTGCGGCGCGACTTGCCCGTGCTGGTCGCGCGTCTCGCCGCTATCGAGGGTGTCGAGGATCTGGCCCTCACCACCAATGGCGCGCTGTTGCCACGTTACGTTGTTCCCTTGCGCGATGCGGGCCTGCAGCGGCTCACGCTCAGCATGGATAGCGTCGATGCCGAGGTATTCCGGCGCATGTCGGGCGGACGTGGCGAACTGGCACAGATCGAAGCCGCCATCGCCGCGGCGGAAGCGGCAGGGTTTGCGCGTCTGAAGATCAATTGCGTGGTGATGCGCGGCGTCAACGACGACGGCTTGCTGGATCTGGTCGCGCGTTTTCGCGGCACCGGGCACGTGCTGCGCTTCATCGAATACATGGACGTCGGCACGGTCAATGGCTGGCGCGGCGATCGGGTGGTACCGGGTGCCGAACTCGCGCGACGCATCGGTGCGCACTGGCCCCTGGAGCCGCTGCCACGCGACGCGACTGCCACCGCGCGGCGCTGGCGTTTCCGCGACGGTGCCGGCGAGGTGGGCTTCATCAATTCGGTCACCGAGCCGTTCTGCGGCGGTTGCACGCGCGCGCGGCTGTCGGCTGACGGCAAGCTGTACACGTGCCTGTTCGCCCGCGCCGGCCACGATCTGCGCGCGCTGCTGCGCGCGGGCGAATCGGATGCGGCGCTGCGCGCGACCGTCGCCGGCATCTGGAGCCATCGCGGTGACCGCTACAGTGAACGTCGCGCGGAACTGCGCGCGGCGGGCGTGCTGGAGCATGTCGAGATGTTCGCGATTGGTGGGTGAGAGCGTATGCGAGCGATCTTCTCTTTTGTCGTCATTCCGGGGCTGCCCGCGCGGGTCGCGGGCAGAACCCGGAATCCATTTGGGACTCGGGGACACAGCCGGAATAACGAAAACCGAGACTTTCTTTCCGGCGATCCGTCATGAGCAAGGCATTACTGACCCATCTCGACGCATCCAATCGCCCGCGCATGGTGGATGTCGGCGCGAAAGCCGTGACCGCGCGGACCGCGGTTGCCGAGGCCGTGGTGCGCTTCCCGAAAGACGTCGCGGATGTCTTGCGCGACGGCGGGATGCGCAGCAAGAAGGGGCCGGTGATCGATACCGCGATCGTGGCCGGCACCATGGCCGCAAAACGCACGCACGAACTGATTCCGTTCTGCCATCCGCTGGCGATCGAACGTTGCAGGATTGAAGCGGATTTCGTGTCGGACACCGAACTCGCCATCCGTTGCGAAGTCGCGATCGCACACAAGACCGGCGTCGAGATGGAAGCGCTGACGGGCGCCAGCGTCGCGGCCCTCACGATCTACGACATGTGCAAGGCGCTGTCGCACGAAATCGTGATCGAACGTGTGCGGTTGCTGGAGAAATCCGGCGGCAAGCACGAAGTGAGGGCCGGGAAAGCCGCCCCGCGCAAGCAATCGAGAGCGCGATGAATTACCGGCTGCTGTATTTCGCTTCCCTGTGCGATG
>Ga0207639_10000647_pt1 | contig 24008 bp, 26 predicted proteins | sample KBSCornC32_FD_184299 | JGI IMG/M metagenome (GOLD analysis project Ga0207639, IMG submission 184299) | Corn rhizosphere microbial communities from Kellogg Biological Station, Michigan, USA - KBS Corn C3-2 (SPAdes) (version 2) | ecosystem: Host-associated > Plants > Roots > Rhizosphere > Soil ...
GATTGTGTCTCGTGCCGAAGTGGCGGAATTGGCAGACGCGCGTGGTTCAGGTCCACGTACTCGCAAGGGTGTGGGGGTTCGAGTCCCTTCTTCGGCACCAATCACTGAAAACAAATAAGTTAAGTAGCTGGCTACACTTTTCCTGCGAGATATGGCTGGTTTTTCCCTTCTGACGGGTATTTGCCCTCAGGAGAGAAATCGTGAAAGTCCAACTCTATCTCCGTGTTCGGCTACCCAACGGCAAACGTTACTTCGCTAAAGCCGCGTACGCCGCAAACGGCAGGATCAAGCCGTTCTACTGTATCGTTCACAAGCAGCTCGAACATCACTCCGAAGGTGTTTACCACCTGCGCTACGTCAGGGGTGACAAGCGCGTGTGGGAGTCGCTCGGCACAGATGCCTACGCCGCGATCACTGCTCAACTCAAGAAGGAAAAGGCCGTCGCCGCCAAGGCCGCCGGTGTAACGGTCGTCGAGGACGGTGGCTTAAACGGCTCATGTGGGCGCGATTTCGAAGCGGCTCTCGTGGAGTACATCGGTGAAGTGAAGGCTGCCCGGGCCAAGGCGACATACATCGCCTATAAGTACACGCTCCGGCAGTTCCAGGAGACATGCAATAAGAAAACCATCGAGGTGCTTGATCGGGGTGACGTCCTCAGGTTCGTTGGGGCGTTGCGCGACGAGGGCATCGCGCCCCGGACCATTTCGAACAAGATGACGTACCTGAAGACGTTCTTCCTTCATTATCAACTCGACTGGCCGCTCTTGAAAACGGATCGGATCAAATACACGGAGAAGACGGTCGAGGCCTACAGCACCGAGGATTTGAATGCCCTGTTCGCTGCAGCGAATCGTGAAGAGGGCGACCTCTTCCAGTTCCTGCTCTGTACCGGCGTTCGTGAGCAGGAAGCAGTGCACGCAACATGGGCAGATGTCGATTTCCATCGCAAGAAGTTTCATGTCCGTGAGAAGCGCGATCAGTTGGCCTTTACTCCCAAAGACCACGAGGAACGCTCCATTCCAATTCCAGACTCTCTAATCGATCTCCTTCATGCTCGGCGCAAACGGCTGCCCAGTTCGCGGCTAATCTTCCCAGTGTCAAATGGGAAGTTGGATTACCACTTTCTGCGGATTCTCCAAGACCTCGCCTTCCGCGCCGGATTGAACTGCGGCGAATGTTTCAACAAAAAAGGGCAGTGCTGCTCCAACCGGGCAATGTGTCACCACTGGGGACTTCACCGTTTCCGCAAGACGTTTGCGACCATGCACGATGAGGCTGGTGTTTCGGTACGCACGATCCAGCGCTGGCTCGGTCACTCCAGCCTCGATACCACGCTCCGCTACCTGGCAGGATCAGACGACGGCAGTGAGCGTACCCGCGAGCGCGTGAACAGTACGTTCGCTGACCTGCAGCCCCGGAAGATGGAGGCCGTAGCTTAGGGACCGTCCTTCCAGGCGATGGACCGCTGCGCGGCATATATCGAAATTTTTTCGTTGCAGTCACTCCATAAATTGATCGCGCAAGCCAAGAGTCAAGTGGAAAGGTTCTGGGGCCGGCACTGGATAAGGCCGCCAGAAAGGTGTTTCACATGACTTATTACTGGAATTTGAATCCCATGCGGCTTGGCTTGAAAGACCGCATCCTCGCAGGCATCGCGGTCGCGGGAACGCACCCTGCCGATGTGCTGAACAACATTATCGAAATGATGACCAAGACTGATCGGGCGGTGGCCGAGCGTTTCCTCATGTGGGCCTGTCAGAACGAAGTCACTCTCAAAGCCGAAACCATCGAGGTCCGATACCACGAGTATAAGAAGAAGCTGTCGCCGATTTCGGACGAAGAAGCTGCCGAAATTTGGCGGGCATTTGATCCCGATACGCCTCCCGAGGCGCTGTGGGAGTTCGTGCTTCACCGCAATTCCGACTTCCGTGGATATGTATCTGCCAACCCGTCTGCATCAGTCGACATCCTGAATTTTCTGTCAGTGGACAAGGACGAAGAGGTACGCCGTCGGGTGGCGATGCATTACAGCACTACTGCAGAAATCTTTGAACGGCTCGCAAAGGACAAAGAGTCAAGTGTTCGCGACGCGGTGTTAAAGAACTATACTTCGGGTCCCAAGGCTCTCGCGGAATTAGCCGGAGATACCAACTGGTATATCCGCAGGGACGTCGCCGAACATCCGTCTACTGATGCGCAGACTCTTGCGCGGCTCGCGAACGACCGCGAGGAATACGTGCGCGAGAAGGTTGCCCGCCACCCTTCCACTCCCGCAGCAGCTCTTGCACAACTTGCTGGCGACCGTGAACCAAATATCCGCGCCTGCGTTGCGAGGCATCCGGCTACCCCGTTCGATGTCCTTGATCTTCTGGCGAAGGATCCACACGAATACGTCCGTGAGGCGGTAGCGGAAAATCCCGGCCCCCCACCGCCGGTACAGAGGACCTTCCGCGATCTGCTGAGTGAATACGAAGCGGCAAAGCAGGCGCTCTTGAATTACCTGAATGAAAAGTATCCTTCTGGAGAGCCAATCAAGACGCGCAGCATTGAAGGAACGATCCTCAGTACGTCCATCAGCAACGGAGACGATCCAGTATTGAGCATCGAGAGCCCAGGTGGTCGGCTGATTGAGGTCAACCCCCTCGAACTTGATAGCGACCCTCCGGAGAAACCGAAAAGGGCACGCGATCGCGTTTTCAACAAAAAGTGATTCTGCCCACCCGATTTCACACTGCTCCCGGCGGGCCTGAACTATTGCACGCCGGGAGCCTTTCTCGGGGGCCGTTACATCGCGATCACCAGGTTTGATCAGCGCGACGACCGCCTTCGCCCTACTCCTGCCTCAGGGGCAGTCTCCTTGATGCGCGATACTGTTGAGGTGCAGATTCAACCGCTTCGGGACCTTTTGAAGCGATCACGGCAGTGAGGTCACTTTAAATGCCACGTCAGGAATCCTTCTTTCGCGAGAGCAAAGATGATGTTGTGGTGGAGGTCACGAAAACATACGACCGCTCATATGCTCGTGAAGTGTTTGGCTCAATCGGCGATGAAGCCATGACGGCGCTTGCAGCGGCTCTCAACATCAATGCGAACTATGACCCGAGTGAGGTTCCGGCTCCAGACGGAAACGACTACGAAGACTTTGTGTGGCAAGAACTATGCGAGGCGGCGCTTGAGGATGTGCGACAGGACCCGAATCTCTACTCATTTTTTGTTGTGAGTGAGACCCGAGCCGGAAAGATCGAAGACCTGTACATATCCCCGGATTGGCCGAGTGCAGAAGCGTTCGCCAGAGAGCGGCTAAAAAGCTAGGTGTGCCCTTTCCGACTCCTCCAGCAAGGCCGTGACGCATATGGAATCGCCAGGCCAATCACTTTTTCTTGCTCTTCCGAGGTCGACCTGGGGGCAGATAGTTCACACCTTTCTTCATCACATCTAACAGCTCAATTACTTCTTTGCGGCCATCTTTTTGCCCTTGGTCGTAGACGGCCTGCATCACCTCAGCAAGTCGCACCCCGGAATATAGGGTCATGTCCTGGGTAATTTCTGCCAGAGCTTCGCGGACCTTTACACCAGCGTACAACGCGATCTGGCCATCCGTTAATGCCAACGTGGTCTTGACATAGCGGGGTTTCTTTATTCTTTTCGATCTGCTCATCCGGTGTTCTTCCTATCGCCTTGACCTTGAGAGATTGCTTCGGTTTCTCGAACGGCCTTATTCAAAATCGTCGATCTCTGAGTCCGCAAGAATACAGACTGCAAACGGCGACAGGTTCGAACACCTGCTTGCGGGAGCACAACGCGACTTCTAGGAGGACTCAGCGTCAGCCTGAACTGGCTCCAGGGTCCTCAGGGTCCACAGTTTGGTGTCGCGATCTTGTTCAACAGTGCCTTCTGCTTCCATCAACGCAAGGATGGTGCGTGGTATGTGTCCTTCATGTCCTACGTGACCAGGATATATACCGAGAGACCGCCCAATCTGAGCATTGGTAAGGCCCTTCGGAGCGCTTTCGAGGAGGGCATGAACCGCAGTTCGCAATTTTGCCATAGCCTCCTGTGCGAGTTCATAAGCTTCGTTCATGAGAGGCTCTCTTCCAATTTGAAGCGATCGAATTCTTGCGGAAGTAATTCCAGAATTCTCTCCGGTGAAAGGTCGGTCATATCCCATGTGACATCGAGCTGCTGACGGACTTTTCCGAGACGTCGCGGTGTTCCGGCACCCTTAGAGGACGCGCCATACTTTACAGCACTTTTCTTTTCGTCGAAATACAGGATTCGACTCGCTTGCATGAAATTCGCGCTGAACATATCCTGTTGCGCCGTCAACTGCTCTCTGATCTCGGGCCCCACGGAGGGTTTGCCGCAAATCAGATGTTCTGCGTCGTCGCCGAATGCGTAATACAAGAGGGTTGGCATTCGAACGAGGTGGCGCTGTGCCTTTTGCCAGTCGTTCGGGGCTGCCGGATACCAACGATGCAGCTCCTTGATTTTTCTATGTCCCTCAACGACAGGAAACAGACAGTCGATTAAGGCAAACGTAAGCCACGACCAGAGTTCGATATCCCCAGCAAGTGCCTGCGGAGACTCACTGCCAAGAGACGCACAGATTGCTTGAGCCATCTCTTTTGCAGTTGCGAAGTCGGAGATGATCAATTTCGAGGTGCCCTCAAATGGGATGACATACTTCGGACTCGAGAGATTGAGTGCACTCTCAGCCACTTGTCCCGTCATGACTCGGTTGAAGAGTTGGAGCCCTTCAGCCGTAAACCGGTAGAGGTTGGAGAATTCGCCACTCATCGCACACCTCCCATTGTGGCTAGAACGCGATCAGCCAAGTTATGACGATTCGCAAAAGAGGAGATCAAATCGTCGATCCATCTCACCTTTTCTTCGTCGAGACCCCCGAACGGAGGTTTCTTCCCAGGCATCAACGTGTAGGCCCAAGTTATCCAATCGAACTCCCAGCCATCTTCGGGAGAGCCAGGTAGAGAAAGTACTTTGCGCATAATCTCCCCCACAACGTGCGGGAGGACACAAGCTGCGAACAAAGGATCCGATTTTGCCCAAAGGGCAGCATCAGGTATGCGCTCATCCACGTAGAGGATGGGTTGTACATCGCCAGAATCAGGTATGTCTAACTTCCAAAGCCGGGGTGCAGTATTCGAAGGTTGGAAGAGGAGTATGCCATCTGAATCCCCGCCGTTTCTAAGTGTCCATGCATTTGTGCTGCCAAGGAGTTTGCCACTAGCTGCGCCATCGCGACAGACCAACCGGACTTCACAGGAAGGTGCTCGGAAGCTCTTTTCCTTAATTTCTGCGGAGCTTATCGGGCTGGCAACAGTTCCAAAGCGTAGAACCTCGACCAACTTGTTCTCGACGAGCTTCACTCGTATCTCTGATTCTGATGGAAACCCGTCGAGTTCGTTGGGGACGATAATCGAGAACAATCCAACCAATTTACCGTCATTTTCCGAAAGCGACAGACCGAAGGCAGATTTTGCGAGTTGTTTTCGACCGGTGAGTCGGATGTTCCTACGCATTGCGGATTGCCTCCAAGAACGTCACGAGTTCGCGACGGGTATCAAACCCCTGCACCTCGAGGATGAAGTCTGATTTGCAATTGCGGCATTTGATGACGTTGTTCTTGTATTCAGGTTCATCCCCACCGCCTTGTGTCACAGATAGCTTCTTAAGATCGAAGTCATATTTGCTCCACCGTGGACGACGTGTGCCGTCCGCATATGCGACCTCGAGGTACAAATCGACCGGCCCACCAGCGTAATTTGGATTCATACGCACGCGGAATCCATCCGGGAGGTCGTCTAATTTGAAGACTTGGGGCTTAGGAGGTGGAGGCGGAGGTGGCGGAGGTGGTGGTGGATCTGGCTTATGCTTTTTCCCCGATCCGTTCTCCTTGTTTTTTTCCTTGTCTTGCTGGGGAATCGAGAAGAAGCCGCTGAAAATCGACGCATCAGGCTTATCAGCATCCGGCAGAACAAGTCGTCTGAGGTCATCCGGCAAGTGCCGAACCATCCTCTTGATCGAATATCCTCCAGAAAAGCCCTTTTCGATTAGCTTGGCTGTCACTTCCTTGTTCTCGATCAGCCCAAGGTGAGCTTTACCCTCGCAGAAGTTGAGGTAGGTTGCGAGTTCCCCGCTGTTAGATATAAGGACCAGATCCACATCAGCAGTGTTGCGAGCAGACACCTCCGGAAGGCACATGCCCTCGCGAAAAAAGAGGTCTACGGGCTTCTTCCCTTTTGGAGCACGTGAAAGTGCGCAGCGGAGATAGGATTTAGTAGTTTCCCCGTTCCGCTTGACCGGAACTTCAATTGCGAGAGTCAGCTTTTCGTGGTCGTCGAAATCTTCCCGGATCTTTTCAATTAAGTCTGGATCGACTGCTTTGATAACGCCATCACTTGGCTGCTCAATAGAAATCGTGTACGTCGGGTCCTGCATTGATTGCCTGATAAGATCCAGAAAGCGACCGGGATCATCGCGAAGTGGGCCCGGAGAAAAATTAGCGGCGACCTGCTTTGCGTCACTGTCGATCGAGGTGGCGTTCACTGGCTGATCGTTGAATTCGAGAACTAGTGCTCCAGAAAGAATTGCGGGAGCAAAGTGCTCGATTGCCGCAGCGATGATCGCTTCGCGTGTCAGCTTTTCATGCGGGTAAGGAATTATCAGAGATAAACCGGTTGAGTTCTCTTTCCCGTAATCAGCGGTGCCAAATGCGGCGGCAAGACTCGTAGCGAACGACTCGTCTTCGTAGAGATCGTAGATGTTCTCGTTCTCTGCCTTAGCAAAGTATGCGTAGCTGCTCTTGAACTTGCCAGCGACAACCCCCGGCTTCAGAAGGCTCATGCCGCACGCAGCAACCTTGCTATCGTCCAATCGGCGGGTTACTCCGATGACGGTGCTGATCCCCGATCCAATAAGGAAGGTGATCCGTCCTACTCCACGGCCGCCGCGACCTGAGCCTGTCTTGTTCGAGATTCCAAAGTTCAGCCAATAATTCCAAAAGTCGCTTGTTCTCTCCTCGAGGCTGCCTCTGAGCCCGGTGGAGTTTTTATCCTCAATCACTAACCAGGTAATTTGACCCGAATCCCATGAGGTCGGCCAATCCAAGCCCGAAGCGGCCTTCTTCTCCCGGAGATCCGCCAGAAACTGTTCACGGCCCCCTAACGAATCGCTGCACAGAGCAAAGCGCACCAGAACCGGCTTCTCCGGATCCTGGCGTGCATCCAAGCTGTTCTGGATCGCTTCGCGCACAAAGGTCTGGGCAAGTGGAAAGCGCTCAGAATCAAAGGTTTCAGTATCCAAGCCATAGTTCACCGCTGTGGGCCCTACTGCAGGCCACTGCCATGCTCTCGATTTCGTCATAGCCCATCTGCCTCTTTTGTGACCTTATTAGTGTCGTTCGTCAAAAAGCGAATACTTGCGTGCATCCCGTTCCCCCTAAATACTGCGGGCATTAGACTCCGAAGTTAGCCGTTCAGAGCTTGAATTCTCCTCCGCCTGCGCCACCCGTTTGCGAGAACCGCGCCTTAGCATTGTCGAGGGCCTTCTGCAAAGCTCCAAAAATCTTCTTCACATCGGCCTCAGCGAAATCGTACGCTGCGCGATTTGAGAGATTCCCTATCAACTGCATATCTTTCAATGCCTTATTGACCCGAGCTTCCGCAAGTTCAACAAACTTTGCCCGCCGGTCGCTCATGTGCGTGATCTCCTTAATGAAATTAATATCACATATGTGAAATATTTGTACATAAATTTGGTACGCGTTAGAACATTACTACGGTCATATTATCTATATATTATAAATATTTTTAATACATGCGCGTAATATGCGGAGGATATGTCTGCGGAAGGAGAGAGATATTTGGGCGCAGGATCAAACTTCGCAGCATAGAACGCAACTCTGGATCGGAGGGACATGGACCAGTCTGAGCACGAATTAAACCCTTTCTCGCAGTCAATCCCACAGGGAGTGGACCTCCTGTTGATTTGGATTGCCCTACCGGGCAAAAATGCGCCGACCTTCTAGTCCTCAATCCGTTTGCGGGGAGCCATAGGGAATTGCCTCTGCCCGCCGGGCCAGGTATCCTGGAGTGTGATTCCAGTCATCGATTTGTTCGCCGGGCCCGGTGGCCTCGGTGAAGGGTTTGCTGCCCTCTTGGACCGTAAGCGTCGACGTGCGTTTCGGATAGCACTGTCTATCGAAATGAACGGTTCTGCCCGCTCAACATTGCGATTGCGAAGTTTCTTCCGCCAGTTTGAACGAACCGAAGTGCCAAATGAGTATTACGAAGTCTTGAAGGGAACACTTGGCGTCGCGGAGCTGTACCAGAAGTTCCCAAAGCAAGCCGACGCCTCGGATCGGGAAGCTTGGCAGGCTGAATTGGGAAAAACTGATAGTGATGAAGTGGACCGCAGGATTCGAGTCGCTCTAAATGGCGCTAAGAACTGGGTGCTAATCGGCGGTCCTCCTTGCCAGGCTTACTCACTAGTGGGTCGGTCGCGTGTGATTAACGTAGACCGGGAGAAGTATGAGAAAGATCATCGCCACTTCCTGTACCAGGAGTATCTGCGAATACTGGCAACACATCGCCCGCCAATATTTGTGATGGAGAACGTGAAGGGGATTCTATCCTCGAAGGTCAAGGGAAGCCTCATCGTCGAAAAAATCCTGGCCGATCTGGAGAGACCGATCCCGAATACACCAGCAGGTGGAAAAGGAAACTTCGGCTATAAGCTATACCCCTTCGTTGATTACGGTGGAGCGCTTCCGTTTGATGGCTTGGATAGCTCTCCGTCTGATTTCGTTATTCAATCCGAGCTGCACGGCATACCGCAGGCCCGACACCGCTTCATTGTTCTCGGAGTACGTAATGATCTGAGTTGGATTCCTGGAAAGCTCAATCTAACCAGCAGTGTCACAGTTCGGGAGGCTATCGGGGACCTGCCTCGTCTCAGAAGCCGCATATCGAATAAGGGCACCAAAGATCTCTTACCGGACGATCACCCAGCGTGGTGCGCAAGTGTGCGTGAGATCCTCGATCAGAATTTGGATAGCCAAGCTGGCTTCGGTCCGGAATTAGAAGGTAAAGTTGTTGCGGCGCTCGCACGACTGAATACCACCAGTACTGGAGCTGCGTTCGTTCCAACTACTCGGCAGCCAATCTGGCAGCGTCGATGGTTAAAGGATTCGAAGTTGCAAGGGGTTTGCAACCATGAATCTCGACGACACAGAAAGGACGATCTCTGGCGATACCTATTTGCATCCTGCTTTGCCCAGATACATGGCAAATCCCCTACGTTACGCGACTTTCCTCTGTCACTGCTTCCAGAACATAGGAATGTACAGAACGTTGAAGGTGATGAAGAGGACATCGTCTTTGCAGACCGCTTCAGAGTCCAAGTGAAAAACAGGTATTCAACGACTGTCACTTCTCACATTGCGAAGGACGGACACTATTTCATCCATTACGACCCGAACCAGTGCAGGAGTTTGACGGTGAGGGAGGCAGCGCGCCTTCAGACCTTCCCAGACAATTATCTGTTCCTTGGTGGGAAGACCGATCAATATCATCAGGTGGGCAATGCCGTGCCGCCACTTCTCGCTTACAAACTTGCCAAGATCGTCGCAGAATACTTCACCACAACGTAGGACATGGCTGTGGACACGTTGACTAGGGATCGTCGCAGTTGGAACATGGGACGCATTCGCTCCAGGAACACACGTCCAGAACTCAAGGTGCGATCCGCTCTGCATCGACTTGGCTTTCGGTTTCGGCTTCATGCGAAGCAGCTTCCAGGCAAGCCAGATATCATTCTCCCGAAATGGAAGCGCGTTGTATTCGTACACGGCTGCTTTTGGCACCGTCATTCGGGTTGCAAGCTGGCATACAACCCAAAGAGTAGGGTTGCGTTCTGGTCGGAAAAATTTCGACAGAATGTAGTGCGAGACCGAGCTGCAATGGAGCAACTGGAGCAACTCGGGTGGGCCGTATCGACGATCTGGGAATGCGAAACTGAACGCCCCGAGACATTCAGGAATGCTCTTGACAGACTAGTGATCGAGATTTCCGCATCAGAGCGAGTTCAATAGCGATTCCCGTCGATTACCCAGAGCGCACCCCTCACACCACTTTGCCATTCTATTGAAAACACCGCACTCTCTTTTTGAGTTTTCGGTAGAGTGGCTTGGGAACAGGAAAAAGAGGAGTAATCGGCGTCAGTCACTCAACCGGGATTACCCATGCAGCAACCTCACAGGAGGGCAGCGCCGAAGTCGGTTCGCAAGGAGCCCCTCGGTGCTGTCCTTGATCCGCACTTTAGTAATGCGTGTTGGCATTCCGCACTCGGCTTAAGGACGAACATCTCTTAGCGGGGTGTATTCGCTCATAGAAGCAGAAACGACGACAGGGCGCACGGAGGCAACTGGAGCGCCCAACGGGCGGAGTGCGCCCGATCACTACGAGCGAGTCGCAGCGAACTGACTTCCAGAATCAAGGTGAACCTTGGTTCGCGTAATAGGGAGGGCAGTTCTTATGCCAGAAGAGAAAGATCGCTATCCGCTTCTCCGCGAGTTCCTGACCCTGAAGGGTCTGGAGATGAAAGCCGCATTCACCATGAAGGATGTTGCCGACATTTTCGGCGTCTCAACCCGTACGATCCAGTTTTCGATTTCAACCGGGAAGTTGAAGCAGCGTGACGTGCCGGGCAGGGCAAAAGATCCTCCCCACCGACTTGGAAGAGATGCTGGCGCGTCGTCGTGAACCGGCGGAAGAGTCATCAGGTACTGAGACCCGGGTCACTGGCCCTAGGCCCGTCCCGCGAAGGACAACGCCCACCCATCCCAACAACGCTTACACGAAGAGGCCTGCGTAGTATGACGGTGCCTCGACTCGCCAAATTGCATCCGGTAACTTCGGATTCCTTCGGAATCTTGCGGCAGAGCTCGTCACCTTCATCAGGGTTCGCTCTACTTCGAGGAACCGCCCATTTTCTCCACCTTTTTGGCACACACCACCAAGAGCTTTTCGTTGTTGATCTGTGGAGTAAACGGAGAGGTTTCCCGAGAGTTTTCTCCCAGTATTTTGGGCGCAAACTCCATACCGCGTGATCCCCGGGGGACCAATGCAGGATTAAAAATTTCATTTTCCGCAAGTTTTCTTCTCACTTAAGGACGAACTTCCTATTGCTGCGGGTAGTTGCAGGTATGAACCCAAAGAAGGCTGTCCTGAAGCCTTTTGGCCAAATATCGGCTGCGGGCATCGAGGAGAAAAAATGCAAGAAGACTCAGACCAATACAAAACACTCCGGGAGTGGGCGGCTTTTCACAATCTCCCGCTGAAACCTGCGTACACGGTTACGGAGGTCGCGCGGATGTTCGATGTCTCGAAACGGACTGTCCAGCAATGGGTGGCCGACGGGTTGATTGAGACTCGCAACGTGCCGGGACGTTCCAAAATCTTCGCCTCACACTTGGAAGAAATTCTGTCTAAACCAGCTCAGAAAATGGAGACGCAGAGCAAGAAGGACGCGCTCCCGCACACCGGCGTCTTCAACGTCAAAGCTCCCGGCGACTCAGCCGGAGGTGTTCGTTGAGCACGCCTACGGTACCCCAACCGCTTCCGGAACCTGCGCCCCTCTTCATGTTTTGGCGCTATATCACCGCGTTCAACCGGACATCTCGTCAAGTGCGGCAACGCGCATGCTCCTTCGCAACACTTCGCGTTTTATATGCGCATTTAGCGCCAAGTACGAATTCAACCAATGAAAGGAAATGCATATATGAATTCCACAATTGAGGCCATTGGAATGGAGATTGCAGAAGGCATCTCCACCACGACGACTGAATCACAGGTAGCTCAGGAACGGCAGCTCGTTTATCTGAGCGATCTCCTCACTGCATTAGAGGACAACCCAAATCTGCCGATGCTGCGGTCAACTGTCGCGAAGTTCTCTGAATTTTTGGGAGATACCTGCGATAAAGTCACGATTGAAGCGTTGGAAACCGACCGCATCGATTTCAGGGACTACCTCAGGAACCGGAAATACTCGAAGAACTCCGTCCGCAGCTACGGGAACTACCTCAACATCCTTCTTGCGCGTGCCAGGGACTTAGGTTGGCGGCCAGAGAAGCCGGTGATTCCCGCCGAATGGGAACCTGTATTCGAGTTGAAGATGCACAACTCGATGAGGCCGCTGATTCGTTTCCTGATCAAACAAGGCCTCTCACCCAGCACCGTGGAGGAACGGCATCTGTCGGACTGGATTGACAAGCGTGTTCACAACGGGGGAGCATATTCGAATGCAAGCGCAGGAGCAAACTCTCTGCGGAAACTGCTGGTTGAACACAACTTCAATTCCCGTCTCTCAAAGAAACGGGTAATGAAGGGTAATTACGCCGTTCCGATTGAGGAATTCCCTGCAGCCCTTCGCGAAGAGATGGAGGACCTGCTTCGCTGGAAACTTGACCGCTTCATTACAACCCGGCCCGCAAACGCTCAGATTCGGCCTGTTACAGCAAAAAAGCTGGTGCACACCCTCTGCCGTTTGTATGGCTTCGCCGTCAACATTCGCCATGTTCCGAATGTAAACAGTCTTCGGGACCTGATCACGGAGAGCATCGTTGGAAAGTACCTTGAATGGGCTTTCGGCACGCGGAAATGCAAAAGTAACGGGCTGATTGGTAGCTTCGGTAGCGTCTACGCGGCGCTGGCTCACAACCCCAATTACGCTGATATGCAGTTGAGTTGGCTGCCCGCCGTGCTCCAAACACTTCCCGAGGATTCTGAAGAAGAAGCTCTCCGCCGGAAAGAGGAGAAATACCTTCCATACGACAAGCTTCGCTCCATTCCAGAGCAAATTCGCGGTGAGCGTGCCGGTTTGTTCAAGGCCGGACAACGCGAGATTGCCCTCTCGCTTCGCAACGAACTTGTTGTTGAATGGATGATCACGCTGCCGTGGCGTCAGCGCAATCTGCGTGAATGTCGGATCGCTGGCGACAATCCAAACCTGGCAAAAATGCGGGTTCCATCACTTTCGAGCATCACGAAGCCTGACTGGCTCGCCGATTTGGAAAAGCAGAAGCCAGAAATTGAGGTTTGGCAATTCCGCTTCACGAAGGACGAAACCAAAACTCATCACGACGTCCACTGCGTGCTCCCCAAAAGGCTGATCGACCTCTTGGAGCGCTATTTGGAGTATCGTAAGTACCTGCTCAGTGGGCCAGACCCCGGCACCCTGTTCCTCAACGACAAATGTACCGCCTACAACCAACATACATTCGCGTTCTTGGTGAGCACCCTGACGTTGCGGTACGGTGGGAGGAGGGTTACTCCTCATCTGTTTCGCGACATCTTCGCATACATGTGGCTGGAGAAGATGCCGGAAGACTACCTTACCCTCTCGAAGCTTCTTTGGCACCGGAACATTAACACAACAATTCGGATTTACGGGCGTAGGTGCAATGAATCGACGGCTCTGTGCAGGATGGAGCGCGTCCTCGGTCTTTAACTTCACTCGGAAACCTGCCGAGCATTATGGATTGTAGTGAGGCTCGCGGTAGTGCATAGATCAACAATATGGAAAAGCGAAAACGCTAAGGCCGAACTTTCGCTGCCGCGCGTATTTGTAGGTATGACGATTCCGGAACAGCTCCGATCAACTCGGCGACCTCTCACGGTGAAAGAGGCTGCCGACACGCTCGGACTTCACCCACAGACGCTGTATAAATGGACGCGGACGGGTCGCGTGCCGGTAATGAGGATTGGCGGTGCCCTCAGGATCGATCCCCAGGCACTCGCGGTGTGGGTAGAGGATCGAACCGTAGCTTGATTGGGAATGAACCGATCATTGGACGATTGGAATAGGTTCGGGAGCCATCACGCAACCGACGTTCCGATTGAGATAGACCGCAGCCCATCAAGAACGTGCCTAAATTCTAAAGATCTCGCTCCATATTCACTGCCAGTGCTGCCAAGAGTGGAGTGGAATGAGCAATTTGATAGGCGGGTGACTAAATTCGGATCTCGGCACTATCATACATAGTCCCTGCCAACCATCTCCACGGAGGGATGCGTGAGCCACCGACATTTTTGCCCCTACTCGAAGCACTTCTTTGAATGCGACGGCACTGCGATCCGACTGTTCGACAGAGAGCCCACCACTTGCCTTTGCCCCGATCATGGAACACCCATAGAGGAAGGCAACCACTCTGACTGTTCAATCGACCACGTAACTTGCCCAGAACATCGCCGCGCACACTTGATCGCACTTGGCCACAATCCGGACGACCCTCCTGATCCGGTTTCGCTCCTGAGCGTGTTGCCGTTGTTTTCAGATGCGGATTTATATCCGTTAGCGGGATGGTGCCATTGGTGCCTCGCCGAGTTTCGATGTCGGGATAGATTTGAGAGCCACAAGGGCGATCTCTGGAACAATTGTCTCGCGTTCGAAGCGCTCCGAAACAACAAGTTCGTAGTGGAGTTCCTGGACGCGATGGATGAATTTGACTTCCCGGATGAAGAGTCAGCGGAATAGACCAGAGCCAACGCGGTCGCGAGCTTCCGTTGAACCAGGGTGTATCTGTGCGGCCGCAACCCCCATACCCGGTCGGTACCTGTGCGCTTCTCAGAAGATTTTCTACGTTTTCCACGAAGTTAAGGACGAGAAAACAGCACAATGAGTATTTGCAAACAGAGGAGAAACAAAATGAATTATCAAAAGGCATATTCAATTCTTGAACAGTGCGATTCAGATACCGTGCTCCCGAAATTGCTCCAAATGAGGCGGGGTCTGAACCGCGAGGATTTTCTTCAGCTCGCCGGTGTGAACTGGTCCCGATGCAACGTAATCGACGTCTTCGACTCCGAGAAGCTTTGGACCCCGAGGATCATCAACGCCGCACTTCCCGATCTCTTCACTCCTGGCACGGGCCACATTCCGCTGATGATGACTAGCGAGGAAGAAGAGGCTCTGGCCGCACTTCCGGAGCAGGTCACCATCTACCGGGGATGTGGACCCGAAAACAAATATGGTCTGACATGGACACTCGACAAGACCACCGCCGAGAGAAAGCGGTTCGTGATGCGCTCCTATCAAAGCATGCCGTTACTGATGACGGCAAGGATCAACCGGGACAACATATGCGCACTCAAGTTGAACGTCGGCGCTCCAAGGATCATCACCCTCCAGATCCGCTCTCATGCGCTTGGAATTGGAAAGCAAAAGCTCCCACGTGTCTTTCCCGAGGTTGTCGAAGAAGGTGTTGATATCAATTCCGAGCTGGCTTTGGCCTAGTCAGTTCGCGTCCTTCGTCCTCATAACGGCGCGTGGCTCTCAGTCAGGCATGCGCCACACTCCCGGCCACGTCGGCAACACCAAGACTGTCTAGGCTCGGCTTCGAGTTCCGGGTACCGATTTCGGTATGATCTCAGCTTGTTGCGGGGTGCCTGTGCGATCAGATCCTGGATACAAACGGAAATCCAAGGGCCAGATTGTGATGCCGCAGGGTGTGCTGGCCCCACAACTGGAACGTGCGTGGGAGATCAAGTCGGACGAGTTGAATATCTTCAGATTGTCATGATCAAAGGGCTTGGTCTTTCACACTCTGCCCATTGCTGTCAACGATGCGCCAACCATCATCATACCGCTGGAAGAGTACGGTCGCAGGGTAGGCACCCGAATCGGCGGAGCGGCTGAGAGTAGCTGGCCAGGAATCAGTGATGAAATCCTTGTAGTAGTCCGTGCCGAGGACGCTCAGACGCTGTTTGTCCACTCGCGCAGCGATTGGTTTCAACTCCTTCGCAAACGGGGTCAGTTCCCACGGTATGAGTACCCTGACCTTGGCGTGGGTAGCGTCATCCTGAACAATACCTGTGATCTTGAATTGTGCGGGGTGCTCGACCGTGAACGCAGGCAGATTGCACTGACTGCCATTCGTGTTCTTTGCATAACAGTAGAACACGTTATCTGAGGTCATCTTTGTTGAATCGGTGCCTACTTCGGCCCTCGGCGTGAAGTTTACAACCCGCGATTTGTCGAAATGCGTGGAGCTAGGAGACTGATCGTATTTCACAGTCAGCGGACCACTAGGTTGCACCGTGATGTACCCAAGCTGCGCTAGTGCCTCATAGGTGTAGTCTTCAAGGCCAAACGATGCCTTGTCTCGCGGTGTTCGATTATTGAAGTCACTGATACCGCTCGCACCTGAATGGAAGAAGCTATCGAAGCCAGATATCGGCAGGGATTTGCGGCCATCTCCGTCGCCGTTGAGAAGTGACGAAAGCACCATGTCTTTGAATTCTCTGATTTTTCTCTCGTTGAGTTTGTCCTTGTCTTTCGGCACCCTCTCCTTCACGATATCCGAGACAGTGGCTGTGATGACGTGCTGTGCCTTACTACGCGATAGCTTTGCATCGTTGCATCCCGTAAGTAGTACAGTGCTCAGCCCCGCGATCAGTATCGCGAGTTTGATGAGGTGCTTGTTTCGCATAGGTCCCTTTCAGTTCTGGGCGCTTTGAAGGATGTTCTTTCGGATCACACACCCAGATTCGATCTAGGCGATATGATCGGCAAGCAATTCATGGCGCGAATACTCATACTTGGCTCGCATCGCGATTATGTGTAAAAGTCCGCGCGTGATCCTTGCCCACTCTGGCGATGTAAATACGTATGCAAGCCAACCTGTCGTTGCGAGAAATCCAACAGGGCCTATCAGGAAAGCGATGGTCGAAGTCATTCCTGTGTAAACAACGAATGGCAACGTGACGCCGAGTGCATGAGAGACGAGCCCCAGAGCAGTCGTGGCGCCTACGTACACACCAAATCCAGACGCTTGCGCTGCCGCGAGGGCAGCCAAAGTGGAAACAGGACCCGCCCACTCAGCCGAATGGAACTCGGCTGCCATTAGGCCCAACTGCACCTTACGAGTCAGGAATTCGTGGCGCTGACGCGCATTCATTGCGACCAGAATCTTGGCGATAATGGTCTCGAAAAGAAAAATCTCAAGGAGTGGGACCGACTCGCAATGCGAGTCCTTGATATCCAACTTGCCACACGCCTCCCGGAGCAGGAATTCATAGGTCAAGGACTTTGCGTATGCATGGAGAGGCTCGACTGGACCAGGTCGTGGTGTTCTGCTCTTCATGAAGTCAGGCAAAACGTCGTATGCGGTTGCCAAAGCTTGTGCCGCCCCATGCTTGGTTTCGGCAATTGTCTTCGAGTTGTATGCCCAGAAGAGTTGCTCAGTTCCACAAGAAGGTAGAGAGTCTCTCGAACTTGGCGCTGAAACTTTTTCGCTGGGACGAACGCAACAGAAAAATGCGTTCAGTTCCTCGGCTGTCCATACTCCCATGAAGCGTTCAAGATCGGGTATAGCGGGCCCATTCTTCACAACTTCCTCATTTCTTAGCAACGCCGTTCCAGTGGAGCACTGGTGGCCGTTCACCTCGTTCTACGCCGCATTAGCAGGACCACTGCACGATCGGCACCTTCGAAAAAAGGGCGATGAACCACAAATGCGATATACATGGTACCGCTATCCCTTCGAAGAAATCTGTGACTAGCAGATGGCCCTGTGAGGACGATCACAGTCGCGCCTGCAGGTCACGCCGAAAGATTGAAACCAGTCGAGAGAGGCGGTGGCCCTGAGTCTGAGACTGTGCGATCAGGGTGATGAAAGGGGCAACGGGTGATTGCAGAGTACATTGTGAAGGTTGGAGCAGCCACTGAGCAGGACGCAAAACTCGCACTGAGCACGTATTTACTTCATCGATTTGTAAACGAGGCGACGTTCAACAATTGCGCCTGCGCGGCGGATAAGGAACCCTGGTATCTTGCCTCCGGCGCAGTAATGAATACTGTCTTCGGGGAGATTGATCTTGACTACACCGGCTCTGCGACGCACTACAGGAAAAGGGAGGGCGCTGAACCGCCGGTAGCACAAAATTGGATTCCCACGGACACCGTTCAGTTTGCTACGGATAATTCACGTCAAATTCGAGAGGAGATCCAAAAACTTTCACGCGAGTACAAGCTTCAGGAGATCCTGACTGGAGCTGCTTTCAACATTGGCTATGCGCGATACATTAAGGCCGGTGGGAGTCGTGGAATCTTCTCGAATCAATTCATCACGCATGTCCGCGTTTTAGCAAACTTCGAACCCGAACTATACCTCAAGACGCTCGAGAAGATTCGCGAACTTGACCCCTGGATACTCAGACCGCTCCATGCTCTTTACCACTACAATCTGCTGTCCCGCCTTCCTCGTAATCCAAACGAACGGGATTACCTGACCGCTGTCCAAAACTTTGCAGAGGAGATGAGCAGGATTCAGATCGTGATGCCGGAACGGCGCAAGAAGGAGGCTTTAGAGTCTTCGCTGGCAGAGAAGGGCGACTGCGCAACAGACAGACCGATGGAAAAGAACGGAATCGATGCTGAGTACCCGACTCCGGAGCAGATGAATGAGGCCTGGGAAGCCTACAAGAGCGGCAAGCCCGGAGCGATCGCGGAGGTCCTGCGGAAAAGAAAGAAAGAGCGGCAAATATGCTTGGCTGCTTCGCCGATTGTACAACCTAAGTCTCCAGGCGCTCTGAGCGATTCTTTGAGAATTCGAAACAGGGCCGGTGAGGTCATCTTTATGCTGGAGTCCGCCAAAGATACCGCAGACTTGGTCCGCGCGGCTGTGAAGGCGAACATCGACCTGGGCAGTGCAAACTTGGCGGGGGCCGACCTCCATGGGATTGATCTGTCTGGGGCCAACCTGAATAAGGCCACACTGCGCGACAGCGACCTCCACGGAGCCAAACTATATCGAGCCAACCTGGACAGAGCCGACCTGTATGAGGCCAATCTGCGCTGCGCCAACCTGTCAGACGCGAATTTACATGGTGCCAATCTCCACGGAGCCAACCTGCGGGACGCTGATCTCCATCGAGCCAATCTGGAAGAGGCCACACTCGGAAGGGCTCTCCTTTATAGAGCCAACCTGCGCAGCGCGAACCTACGCGAGGCTTTGGCCTACGAGGCCAATCTACACGAAGCCGACCTGCGCAAAGCCGACATGCGCGATATCACACTGCGGGGGGCCGACTTGGAACGAGCCAACCTAAAAGGAGCCGATCTACGCGACGCTGACTTGCGAGATGCAAACTTGCGTGGTGCGGACCTGAACGGATCTGACCTGCGTGGAGCAGACTTGGACGGAACCAATCTGGACGATGCAAATCTTAGCGACGCGGACAGCTTAGGCACTTGACGGCGGTACTAGGCCGAAATCAAGTTTGATATGACTTGGTTTACATCCACATGTGTGCGAGCGAATCGGACATGTTCTGCATGATGAGATTCCCACTTTCGTAACCGTCCGTCACAGACCACAAGCTCTGGTTGGTGCGAGAATGTGGCCGCAGTCCAAAAAGGGGAATTAAGTGAACCTTACTAATTGGGCCGTCAAAACGGCCCTTTTGTTTGCCTTGTCTGCGTCGATTGCGCCGCAGGTTGTTTCGGCCCAAGATGCCAAGACCTACAAGCACGCGTCACAGTACCAGGTAGCCATTCTGGATCAGAACCTTCACCTGTCTACTGGGACGGATGTGACAGCGGCGAAGACCATGACTGACGCGAAGTTGAGCGGTGGCGGACAGGGCTTTCACATGTTGCATACCGATCAGGGCGACTTCCGAGTTGAAGCGCCTGTCAATAAGGGAAGAAGCTTCGCTGCTGCATTCGCACAGGGTATGGCGAACTCGAACCGACCATCCTGGGCGCAACAACAGGCTCCTACCATTCACAACAAGTGGTTTCTGGATAATGTGCAGCCTGGGACCAAGGTCCTGTTTGCCTCTGAATGCGGAAAGCCCAACAAGAAACACCCGAACGATACAGTCCGATGCACGTTCTGGTTTCCTGACCCCGACAGCACCAAACACGAGTACGAGACGATTGGGGACTTCACTCCATACCTCCTCGGCGATGGAAGTAATGTGCAGAAGACAGCAAATACTCTGTGCGGTACTGGGAAACTGAATCCCGCAACAGAAGCTCAACTCTGTGGCACCACACCGTCGAGCGCAACACCCGCACCAGCGTCAGTACCAACGCCCGCAGCTGCTCTTGGAGCCCAACACCCTTAGCCGATCTGCTTAGAGCGCTGGGGGTCTGCTGAGTGTCCCATTCCGTATAGGTGAAGATCATCTTAAGTACACACTGCGTTGATCGGTGATTGTGTATGCAAACAATCACTGAAGGTCGGGAAGCTGCTTATGATTGCACGAAAAAACGTCCGTTCGATCTCGAACCGGACATCAGTCGTTTTCCTTGTCCTTACCTCTACCCTCGCCTTCTGTCCTGCCGTACCCGGCCCGGGACAGCCAGTGGCCCTTCAAAAGAACACGGAGGGTGAGCGTTTCGCCTCGTTCCAATGTCCGGAAGAGTACACCTCAGATGCAGCGAAGCAAGCGGCTCTCAAGGAATTCATACAAGCCTACGCTCAGCGGTTTCCTAGGAAGAATGTTCGCGACATGGCGCTGTTCCGCTATCGACTTCTGGTCGACCATTCTTGCGTTCAAACGTTGAAATCCATGCTGACTGATGTCGGTCGGATTACCCAAATGCTGCGTTTCGAGAACGATGATTCTGGCCCGAGGACCGAAGAGTACAACACGAACACCAGGGTTTGGACGGTCTGGTTCAGAAAGGATGGTGAACCTCCGGAGCTATCTGATGAAGACCTAATCGTTAACTTCTATGGTTGGCCAGGTCCCTCCCCGGAAACGGTGGCAGACGCATTCGCGAGACCACGGGAAAGTGTTCAAGTGATCGGAAAATTCCAAGCTCCAGACGAACTGACAAAAAAACCTGCGTTCTTTATCCTCTCGGAGACTCTTTACTCGGACGAACAGTATGGGTACGTGAACATCAGCAAAATCACCTCCGTTGGTAGTGGGACATGCACTGTCACGTTAGCCAAGAAGATTCGAGGAGATTCTGTCTCTGATGTCGATAGGAACGCAAAGGCATGGTTTCTCAGCGACGAGGGAAAAGCAGCAAGCCGCACATTAGGGCGTATTGGTATTGATCGATCTTGGGAAGAGTATTTCGCTGACAAGAAAAGGTAGGGGGATCGTGGGCTTCGTTTGGGATGTCGTCAAGGGTCTTACAAAGATGGCTGTAAACATTCACACAGTAGGAGCGTTTGACACGCCGATTTTCGAAGATGATGAAAGTGATGGACGAATCAAGAGTGAGACACGCTCGGATTCTTCCGGACAACCTCCGATCATGGATGACGACGCCGCGCTTAATGCGGCAGCATCGCGGCTTTTGATCAGACTCAAACCAGCTGCTGCAGCAACTTGCGACTGGGTCGCTCAGCTCCGAGACAAGACGTCGCTGACTGATTTTGAACTGAGCTTGAGTCTGTGTGTCTTTTGCATGCTCCTTGAGTGGAGCATCGCTCCTGCTGGTAAGGAACAGTCCAATTTCTGGGGAAATTCTGACGATAAATCTAAAATCGCGAACGCCGTATTCTACGAAGCCCTTGCCAACTGTCCTGAGGCGGTTCTTGAGATACGACGAAAGGTGTCCTCTTTTGATCCACTCGCCGAGGCTGCAATGGCTCACGGGTTCGTCAGTGAACGAGAGCGAGCAAGATGGAATCCCTGCCTTACCAGAACAACGCTGCTTGGAACCAAGGCACTTGCAGGTAGCGTGGCAGTCCACCTTGGGGTCCGGAGCCCTCTGGGGCATGAGGATTATTCGTTCGGAGAGATTGCACTGACTGTTCCTTTCCCCCTCATTCTGCGAAGCAGCGGGGGCTGGCTTATGGAACACCTCAGCGAGCCATGCGTCGCATTTCTAATTGGAATTCAAATGCCTTAGCATCCGTCCGTTGTCTGGTGGCGATCCGTGACGTTTCTTGGGGCAATGGTAGCGCTGCTTCTCGGTAGCGTCTTGATTAGAACGTTGGTCAATCGAACTGGGGTTGCGGTTGCTCAGAGGACCGACAGCACCGGCTGCGGTTGCCTGGCTGCATTGCTTGTGCTCGCCTTGGTCGCGATTCTGGCGGGGTTATTGTGAGCTTCTCAGGTGCTTGTACAGCCTCAAGAACCTGAAGTTCACTTTGTATGTCGTTACTAATCCTGCCCGCTGGGCTGAGCGCGTACGGCGTGTCGGCAGGTTCCAGATGTGGTCAAGAATCCTGCACTTCGTAGCAAACAGCACTGTATTCAACATCACTTTCGGTGTGACCCATCAACTTGTAATTTCAACAGGCATGACTGACTTTAGCCGGGAATTTCCTCTTAATTATCTAACCAATGATGTGCTCACTGAGAACAGTTGGTTCACCGACTTGCTTCGGAGGTGGCAACCGGCTGGGAACGAAATCAAGATCTGTCTGGGCGACACCGGAGATGTGCCGGTGCAAAACTGCGCGAAAAAGAAGAGCGAGATGGGGCATCTCCGCGCGGCGTTTCGCGGTGGTTACATGAATTTCTACTGTGGCGGGCAGTCCATAAGTAATGTACGTTTCTCCCGTAGTGGACTCCGAGCAATGATCCATGAGAAGTACGTTTACGGCTCCGAACGAACGGGCAAGAAATACGCCAAATTGACTTCCGAAGGAATACGGGAGCCCTACACAGGACAACTCGTCCCCTATAGCGATCAGCACCTAGAGCAATGGATTTGGAATGCCAAAGACAAGATCGGTACGGAGAAGCGCTTCGTAGACCTCGTTGTTGCTCATAATCCAAATGTGATCGACGTTGAGATGGGTCTCCCGGCCTTTTCCACGGTCCGAGAAGAGAGGGTAGCCCCGCGAATCGATATTGTAGCTCTGGAGCCGTATGATGGCAGATGGCGGGTCGTCCTGTGGGAGGAGAAGCTCGTCGGGGACGGACGTCTACGTTGCAGGGGAAGCGCACTACCGAAGGTTGTCGGCCAACTGAAGCACTATTCTGATTGGCTCAGCGACCCTGAACGCGCGAAAAGAGTGACGAGTGCCTATCGAAACAATTGCCGTCTGCTTGTCGGATTGCACGCGATTACAGGGTGCGCCCTTCCGGAACTCGGACCCGGGATTCGAGCGGTTGCAGCGAGTGATGCGCCTCCACTCATAGTCGATCCAAACCCGCGTTTGCTGATTATCTACGATAAGACCGACAGGTCGTTCGAAGAGAATGGGCATGCTGACAAGCTGAGAGGCGCGGGCGTCCCTTTGAGGATCGTGAAGAAACTCAATGACCTCGCTCTATGCGGGTTGAGATGAGCTTAGCCCTTACTGTTCATCGCGGCACCCGGCAGATCGGCGGCAGTTGCATTGAGATCGAACACCCGCAGGGTGACCGCATCATTCTCGATGCGGGGCGTCCGTTGGATGCTCCTGAAGGTGCGAGCGGCCTGCTGCCCGCATCGCTCGATCGCAGTCGCCACGCCACCGTCTTGATAAGCCATCCGCACCAGGACCACTGGGGTCTGGTCAACGAACTTCCCGCTTCCTGGCCGATCTGGACTGGATCGAACTCCGCGAAGTTGATCTCCGTTGTCGGCGACGTCACACGTCATCCGCTTAGCCGGACTATCGAAACATGGACGAGCCGCACCCGACGATTCGCCGTTGGGCCTTTTATGATCAAGCCAATACTTACGGATCATTCAGCTTTTGATGCCTACATGTTGCTGATCGAAGGTGCCGGAAAGAGGATCCTCTACACTGGGGATTTCCGTCGCCATGGCCGCAAGTCCGTTTGCGTCGACAGAATGATGGCGAAGCCACCGGCGAATATCGACGTCCTTTTGAGCGAGGGCACAAACCTCGGATCGGACAAGCCGGTTAAGACGGAGCAGGACCTTGAATCCGACTTCGTCGAACTGTTCAACCGCGGGACCACGACCGTCTCGCTCGCCGGCATGTCCGTTCAGTATGCGAGCGCGACCGGAACCGGCAATTTCGCCGCCAACCCAGTGACGACTCTCACCGGTTCCCTCGC
>Ga0207639_10000649_pt1 | contig 23939 bp, 24 predicted proteins | sample KBSCornC32_FD_184299 | JGI IMG/M metagenome (GOLD analysis project Ga0207639, IMG submission 184299) | Corn rhizosphere microbial communities from Kellogg Biological Station, Michigan, USA - KBS Corn C3-2 (SPAdes) (version 2) | ecosystem: Host-associated > Plants > Roots > Rhizosphere > Soil ...
TCACCTTCCAGAATTATTTCCGCATGTATCCCAAGATCAGCGGCATGACCGGCACCGCCTCGACCGAGGCGACCGAGTTCTTCGAGATCTACAAGATGAACGTCGTCACCATCCCGACCAACCGGGACGTGCAGCGCATCGACGAGGAAGACCTCTTCTATAAGAGCACCGAGGATAAGTTCCGCGGTATCGCAAGGACGATCAAGGAGCATGCGGCCAAGGGCCAGCCGGTGCTGGTCGGCACCGTTTCGATCGAGAAGTCCGAACTGCTTTCGGAATTTTTGAGGCTGGAGGATGTGCCGCACAGCGTCCTCAATGCCCGCTTCCATGAGCAGGAAGCGCATATCGTGGCGCAGGCGGGCCGGTCCGGCGTGGTCACCATCGCGACCAACATGGCGGGTCGCGGCACCGACATCCAGCTGGGCGGAAACCTGGAGTTTCTGGTCAACGACGAACTGGCCGACATGCCCGAGGGGCCGGAGCGGGACGCCGCCATCGAGCGGATCAAGGCGCAGATCGAGGCGGAACGGCAGCAGGTGCTGGCGGCTGGCGGCCTGTTCGTGCTGGGCACGGAACGGCATGAGAGCCGCCGCATCGACAATCAGTTGCGCGGTCGTTCCGGCCGTCAGGGTGATCCGGGCCTCTCGCGCTTCTATCTCAGCCTCGACGACGACCTGTTGCGCATCTTCGGTCCGGACACGCTGTTCGCGAAGATGATGCGGTCCAGCCTGGAGGACGGTGAGGCGCTGCCCCCGTCCAAATGGATGTCCAAGGCGATCGAGACCGCGCAGAAGAAGGTCGAGGCGCGCAACTACGACATCCGCAAGCAGGTCGTCGAATATGACGATGTGATGAACGACCAGCGCAAGGTCATCTACGAGCAGCGCAGCGACATCATGGACGCCGACACGGTGGACGATGTGGTCGTGGATATGCGGCACGAGACGGTCAACACGCTCGTCGGCACCGCCTGCCCACCGGGCGCCTATCCCGAGCAGTGGGACATAGCGGGGCTGAAGGCGAGCGTCGCCGACACGCTGAACCTGGAGCCGGACATCGACGGCTGGTTGCAGGAAGACCATGTCGATCCGGAAATGCTGGAACAGCGTCTCGCCGCGCTCGCGGACGAGGCGGTGGCGGAGAAGGTCGCGCCGATCGGCGAGGAAAGCTGGCATCAGGTGGAGAAAAATATCCTCCTCCAGAATCTCGATCATCACTGGAAGGAGCATCTCTCGACGCTCGACGCGCTGAGGCAGGTGGTTCACCTGCGCGCCTATGCCCAGAAGACGCCGATCAACGAATATAAGCAGGAGGCCTTCGCGCTGTTCGAGCGGATGCTGAACAATATCCGCGAGGATGTGACGCGCACCGTCGCCCATGCCCAGTTCCGCACCGCCGACGAGCCGGTCTTCCCCGACCTGCCGGTGCTGCCCGACTTCATCACCACCCATCTCGACCCGTTCACGGGCGAGGACGACAGCGCGGACCGCGACGGCGCGTCGGCCGGTTTCATCACCACGACCATTCCGCGCTTTCTCCCCATGGCGGCGACCGATGCGGAGGGCGAGTACGCCAATCTCGACATCAGCCGCAACGCGCCCTGTCCGTGTGGATCGGGGGAGAAGTACAAACATTGCCACGGGGCGCTGGCGTAACCCTCATTCCCGTTCGGGTTGAGCGAACTCGAAGCCCTTTGCCGAGCCTGTCGAGGCACTTCGCCTCCGCTCAGTTCAAGGCTTCGACTTCGCTCAGCCCGAACGGGCGGGTAACTCCCTTTACCCCCTGTTAACCCTCCTCCTGTACGATTCACCCCAATGGAATTCATCGGGGAGCGAGCGCGCATGAGCCGGCAGATCATCACCTTCCGCATCGGCGAGCAATATCTGGGCGTCGACATCATGGCGATCCGCGAGATTCGCGCCTGGTCGCCGACCACCCGCCTGCCGCACGTGCCCCCCTATGTGCACGGCGTCGTCAACCTGCGCGGCTCCGTGCTGCCGGTGTTCGACCTGTCGGCGCGTCTGGGCTGGGGCATCACCGATCCTACCGCGCGCCACGTCATCATCGTGGTCCAGCTCGGCAACCAGCTTCAGGGCCTCATCGTCGACGCGGTCAATGACATCGTCACGCTCGGCGAGGGCGCGTTGCAGCCGCCGCCGAACGTCGGCGACGACGAGGCCGCCGCTTTCCTCGAAGGGCTCGCCTCGGTCGATGACCGTATGGTGATGGTGCTGTCGCTGGCCCGGCTTACCGATGGCACGGACGATCTGGAACAGCTCGTCGCCGCCTGAATTACCTCTCCCTCCCGAGAGGCAACAACCGCGCCCGGTGATCGCAGGATCGCCGGGCGTCAGTCTTTGGGCGACAGCAGCAGGCCGATGAGGCTGAGCGCCGCCGCGACCGACAGATAATAGCCGACCGCGCTGCCGCCCAAAGCCTCGGTCAATATCTGCGCCGCGATGGGCGCGCCGGCGCCGCCCACTATGCCCCCCGCATTGAACGCGACCGACGCCCCCGTATAGCGGACCCGCGTCGGAAACCGGTCGGTCAGCCAAGCGCCGAGCGGCCCATAGGTCAACCCCATCAGATAGAGGGCTAAGGCAAGGCCGAAGAACATCTGGAGATAGGAACCGCTGATCAGCAGCGGCCCGAACACAAATCCCATGGGTACGGTGCCAAGGCAGCCGGCGATCAGCACGCGGCGCGGGCTCGTCCTGTCCGACCACCATCCGGCATGGACGATGCCGATCGCCATGAGCAGGATTGCGCAGAGCTGGACGATCAGCACCGTCTCGCGCTTCAGCCCCATGATCTGCGTCGCCTGACCCAGCGCAAAGGTGGTGGAGAGGTAGAAGATGGCGAAGCAGCAAATGACGCCCAGCGTCGCGGCGAGCGTCGCGCCCAGATGCCTGCCGAACAATTCGCCCAGCGGCACGGAGGGCGGCGGCGCTTCCTCCAGCGCGGCGGCAAATTCCGGCGTTTCGGTCAGCTTGAGGCGAACCCACAGGCCGACCCCGACCAGCACCGCGCTGCCCAGGAACGGGATGCGCCAGCCCCACGCCATGAACTGTTCTTCCGTCAACAGCGCGCCCAGGATCAGGAACAGGCCGTTGGCGACGATGAAGCCGACCGGCGCGCCGAGTTGCGGCATCATCCCGAACCGGGCGCGCCAGCCGGGCGGCGCATTTTCCACCGCGAGCAGCGCCGCGCCGCCCCATTCGCCGCCCAGCCCGAAGCCCTGGCCGAAACGGAGCAGGCACAGGATCAGCGGCGCCACCCAGCCAATCGTCTGGTAGGTGGGCAGGAAACCGATGGCGAGCGTCGACCCGCCCATCAGCATCAGTGAGGCGACCAACGTCGATTTGCGTCCGATCCGGTCGCCGAAATGGCCGAAGATGCTGGCCCCCAACGGCCGCGCCACAAAGGCAAGGCCGATACTGGCATAGGAGGCCAGAAGCTGCGCCGATGGGGAGCTGGACGGGAAGAAGAGATGCCCGAACACCAGCGATGCCGCCGTGGCATAAATATAGAAATCGTAGAACTCCACGGCCGTGCCGGTCAGGCTCGCGATCAGCACGCGCCGGTTCGTCCACATGACGGAAAGGCCGTCCCCCCGTGCCTGCGTCATCGTCACGCGCTGCCTTCCCCGCTTGCGCCCTTGCGCTGGTTCACCACTTCATAGGCCATGACCGCCGCCGCGACGGAGGCATTGAGGCTGTCGGCGCGGCCCAGCATCGGGATTTTGACCCGCACATCGCAGGCCGCTTCATAGTCTTCGGGCAGGCCGCGCGCCTCGTTGCCGATGAGCAGGAAGGTGGGCGTGGCGTAGCGCGGATACTGATAATCCAGATCCGTGTTGAGGCTGGTGCCGACGAGTTGGCCCTGACCGGTGCGCAGCCAGGCGAGGAAGTCCGGCCAGTCGGCGGGTACGATCGCCTGGGTGAACAGCGCGCCCATGCTGGCGCGCACGGTTTCGACGGAGAAGGGATCGACGCAATCGTCGATCAGTATGACTCCCCCTGCGCCCACCGCATCGCCGATCCGCATCAGGGTGCCGAGATTGCCGGGGTCGCGCATCGCCTGCGCCACGAACCAGATCGGCGCCCTGTACCGGTCGATCTCGCCCAGCGGGGTAGGCCGGTCGCGGTAGACGCCGACCAGCGCCTGCGCATTATCCTTGGCGGTGATCTTGGCGAGGATGTCCGCGCTCGTCCGCACCACGTCGCCGCCCGCCGCCAATGTCTCAGCGATCAGCGTTTCGGTCAGCGGATGGGCGCGGGCATCGTCCGCCATCACGAGGATTTCAGGCAGCGTCCCCGCGTCGCGCGCTTCGGTCAGGATACGCAATCCCTCGGCGAGGAAAAGCCCCTCGCGCTTGCGATGCTTCTTCTCGCGCAACGAGCGCAGCCGCTTGACCAGCGGATTGGAAAAGCCGGTGATGTCGCGGATCAACTGCGTGGCGCTCCCGTGAGGACAAGGGAAATCGCTTAGGGACAGGGTTGGGGGAGGGCAAGCGTCGTGGAGGAAACATCCCGCCAGGCTCGTGCGTCCGGATTGCTCCGGCCCTTCCCGTGATGCGCCATTGCACCGCCGAACCGGATGCGGACGGCTGGACGAAGAATCGAGGACGGAACCAAGGCCAGAGCCGGCCTCCTCAGTCCTCCCCGAACTTTTCCTCGACCAGCGTCGCCAGCATTTCCAGCGCCATCTCCGCGTCATCGCCGCTCGCGCTGATCCTGATCGAATCGCCCATCGCGGCGCCCAGCATCATCAGGCCCATGATCGACGTGCCCACCACCGCCGGCCCGCCATCCTTCGCGACGCTGACATCGGCCGCCAGGCCGCTCGCCATCGTCACGAACTTGGCGCTGGCGCGCGCGTGCAGGCCGCGCCGGTTGGTGATCTTCACGACCTTCGAGACGCCCGGATCGTTCGCTACGTCGTTCGCGACGCCATTCACCGCATTTTCGCTCACGCCTCTTCCCTCAATTGTCGCCCAGCAGTTCGGACGCAACGCTGATATATTTTGTTCCCGCCTCGCGCGCGGCGGCGACCGCCTGTTTCACCGTCATCGCCTTGCGCGCGCTTTCCAGGCGGATGAGCATCGGTAGGTTGACCCCGGCTATCACCTCGACATGGCCCGCCTGCAACAGCGAAATGGCGAGGTTGGAGGGGGTGCCGCCGAACAGGTCGGTCAACAGGATCACGCCGGCGCCGTCATCCACCCGTGCCACTGCGGCGGCAATGTCCGCGCGGCGCGCCTCCATGTCGTCGTCGGGGCCGATACAGATTGCCTCGACCGCCTGCTGCGGTCCGACCACATGCTCCATCGCGATACGAAACTCGGTCGCAAGACGCCCATGCGTCACCAACACCAGCCCGATCATTACGCCCCACCGCCCCGTACCATATTCGGTCCTGTCTGTTCGGCTCGACCCATATCATCGGGTCGTTCCACCTGTTCGGTCCTGCCCGCCCCCCGGCGGCGATCCTCATAAGCTTCCAAAGGTTGTGATTCCAGATTGCGATGGGAAATGGTCGGCGAAAACCCTGCGCCGCGCAAGCGGTTCGCCATGTCCTGTGCCACGCAGACCGACCGATGTCTCCCCCCGGTACAACCGAACGCGACCGTTACATAGGATTTTCCTTCCGCACTATAGCGGGGGAGCACGGTCAGCAGCAGGCGTTCGATTTGTCCCATGACCAACTCATAGGCGGGATCGTCCGCGACATAGGCCGCCACGTCGGCGTCCAGCCCGGTACGAGGACGCAGGTCCGCCTCCCAATGAGGATTGCGAAGGAAGCGCATGTCGAAGACCAGGTCGCTGTTGCGCGGCACGCCGCGTGCGTAGCCGAAAGACAGGATGGTGAGCGTCGCCTCTATGTCGCGACCGAAGCGCGCGCGGACCTCCTGCTGGAGCGCGTTGGCGTTGAGGTCGGTGGTGTCGACGACATGGTCGGCGAAGCGGCGCAGCGGCTCCATCAGTTCGCGTTCGCGCGCGATGCCGTCCGAGGCCGGCCGGTCGAGCGCCAACGGGTGGCGCCGCCGCGTTTCGGCATAGCGCCGTTCGAGCACCGACCCCGCACAATCGAGGAACAGCGTCTCCACCGTGACATCGGCGCTGCGCAGCGCGCCGGCCCGTTTGATGATGTTGGCCGCGTTAAAGCCTCTGGTGCGGCTGTCGATGCCGATGGCGAGGGGGCGTTCCTCGGCCGGGTCATGCCCTGCCGCCGCCGGTGCGGCGAGCAATCGGTCGAGCAGCACCAGCGGGAAATTGTCGACCACTTCCCAGCCGATATCCTCCAGCGTGCGCAAACTGGTGGACTTCCCCGCGCCCGACAGGCCGGTGACGATCAGGATCGCCTTGGCTCTGGGCGCGGGGTTGGGGCGTTGGGGCATCAGCGCGGCCCCAAACCGCGCAGCGCCATTTCCGCCTTGATCGGCGCGGAAGCTTCACGCGCGTCGAGGCGGAGGAGCGGGATGGCGACTCCCAGGATCGCGGTGCATTCGCTGCGGTCGGGCATACGCTCAGGCTTATCATCCAGCCGAATCGCCAGTGCAACCGGAAGATCGTGCACGTGCGGTAAAGTCACGATCCCGAGATGACGCACTTCGATCTTGCCGGCAATGCTGGGCGGCGGGGCGGCAAGGAGGCGGCCATCCACGAGCGACAATTCGGTATAGTCGTCGCTGACCAGGCGCGCGCCCCGGTCGATCAGGCGCAAGGCGAGGTCGGATTTGCCCGATCCGCTGGCTCCGGTCAGCAACAGGACGCGGCCATCGACGGCAACGCTGGTGGCGTGCAGGACGGTCGCGGCATCACTCATGCGTAGCGCCTCATGCATCCGGCCCATGATGATGGTCTTCGGCGAGCGGCAGGCGCACGACGAAGCGCGCCCCCGTCGCGCCATCCGGGCGGTCCTCGATCATGATCGTGCCATTATGGCCTTCCAGGATGGATCGGGCGATGGCCAGCCCCAGTCCGCTGTGCTTGCCGAAATCCTCGCCGGGCGGGCGATGGGAGTGGAAACGACGGAACACGGGTTCGCGCTCGTCCGGGGGAACGCCGGGGCCTTCGTCCTCGACGCTGACCGTCGCCCAGTCGGTGTCGGCGGTGAGTCCGATGCGCACCGTCCCGCCTTCCGGAGAAAAGGAAATGCCGTTGGCGATGAGATTTTCGAACACGCGGGCCAGCCGCTGTTCCTCGCCGACGATGGACGGCATCTGAAAGGGCGGGGGATCGAGGCGCAGCCGCACGCCATTGTCGACGCCCCGCATCTCATAGGCCCGGATCATGCGGGTGAGCATCACGCCGAGATCGATCACCCGGAAAGTCGCACGGGAAAGCTGCGCATCCATGCGACTCGCCTCCGCGATGTCGCCGACCAGACGGTCGAGGCGCAGCACGTCATCCTCCGCTATGGCCATGAGGCGGGCGCGCAGCGCCGGATCGTCGATGTGGCGCAGCCCCTCCAGCGCCGAGCGGAGAGAGGCGATCGGGTTTTTCAGTTCGTGGGAGACGTCCGCCGCAAAACTGTCGGTCGCGTCGATGCGCTTCCGGAGCGCCTGCGTCATGTCCGACACCGCGCGGGCGAGCAGGCCGATCTCGTCGCGCCGGTCGGGCAGGCGGGGCACGATCACCTCGCGCGCCCGGCCCAGGCGCACGCGCACCGCCGCCTGCGCCAGCCGTTGCAGGGGCAGGACGATGGTGCGCGCCAGGAACAGCGAGAGCGAGATGGAGATAATGATGGCCGCCGCCAGCACCAGGCTGATCCGCAGCCGCTCCGCGCGAACGGTCATGGTGATGTCGCGCGCATTCTTGGTGGCGAGCAAGACCGATCCGTCGCCGCCAAAGGGTGCTGCGACCGACAGCACCGGCGTACGGTCGGGCGCGAAGCGATAGACGCTTGCGGTGCGGTGCGTCGCGCGGGCGGTGCGGGCCTCCGGCCAGGCGGCGGCGACATCCTCCGCCGGTTCGGCGTAGCGGGGCGGGATACGGGCGAAGACGATGCTGTCCACGACCTTGTCCAGCAGGCGGGCGGCCCGCATGTTGAGCGGCTCGCGCGCCGGGTCGAGCAGCCGGTCGCCCGCGATGCCCAGCGCGACGCTGTCCACCGCGCGTGCGCCGTCGGAGCCGTAGAGGCGCAGGCGATAGCCGGTCAGCGCGGCGAACCGGGCGATCCTGGCCCGGCGCGTGCTTTCTGGCAGGGCGGGCCGGTCGGCGAGGGCGGCGCTCATCACCACCATCTCGCGCGTGATGCGGCTTACGCGCTCGTCGATGACGCGCGTGCGATAGCTGTCGAGATAGAAGAAGCCACCCGCGAGCAGCGCCAGCGCGAAGATGTTGACCGCAAGGATGCGCCGCGTGAGCGAGATCCGCCATGGCCATGAGCGCGGGGCGCTCCGCCTACTCCTCCGAAAAGCGGTAGCCAGCGCCATAAAGTGTGTCGATCGCGTTGAATTCGGGGTCCGCTTCGCGGAACTTGCGGCGCAGGCGCTTGATGTGGCTGTCGATGGTGCGGTCGTCGACATAGATGTCGTCGTGATAGGCCGCGTCCATCAACTGGTTGCGATTCTTGACGACGCCGGGGCGTTGCGCCAGCGCCTCCAGGATCAGGAATTCGGTGACGGTGAGCGTGACCGGCACATCCTTCCACAGCACCTTGTGCCGCGCCGTGTCCATGGCGAGGGCGCCGCGCACCAGAGGTTCCGGTTCCTCGCTCGTCGGCTCGGCGTCTTTTCGGGCCATTTCGGCGCGACGCAGGATCGCCTTGATCCGTGCGATCAGCAGCCGTTGCGAGAAAGGCTTGGCGATATAGTCGTCCGCGCCCAGCGTCAGACCCAGCGCCTCGTCCGGCTCGTCGGTCTTCGATGTCAGCAGGATGACGGGCAGGGCGCTGCACTTGCGCAGCCGGGTCAGCAGTTCGATGCCGTCCATGCGCGGCATCTTGATGTCGCAGATGGCAAGGTCCGGCGGGTTTTCGAGCAAGGCCTTCAGCGCCGACTGGCCATCGGAATAAAGGCGCGTCGCGAATCCTTCCGCCTGCAGCGCGATGCTGAGCGAGGTCAGGATATTGCGGTCGTCATCGACGAGCGCAATGGTCGGGGGGGTAACCGGGGTAATCGTGGCGCTCATGCGCGGGGCTGCTCCCAGCAGGGAAGGGCGCGGAAAGGGCCAATACGGATAGACCAAGGGTATCGCGGCGGCAAGCGTCTGTCCCTTTGGGCCAGAGCGGGACAGAATCAAGCTAACATACTTAACTTGGAGGGACACTCATTTGACGCTGCGATGCGGAAGCATTATGCGAATTTACAGGGCCTGTTCAGGCTTATTCTTGCGAATCACTGGCGCTGGCGACAGCCCCAAAAACAGACTCAGGAGCAAAGAGTGCGACCGCAATCTTCCCACGGCCTGTCCGATCAGGGCATAAATACTGTCGCAACCGTCAAATGGAACCTTCTGACCGCGCCCCTCGTGGAAGAAGCCGTTCGCAATGGCGAAGGCATTCTTGCCAAGGATGGCCCGCTGGTCGTCCAGACCGGCAAGCATACGGGCCGCTCCGCCTCCGACAAGTTCATCGTGCGCGATGCGGAGACGGAAAACACGGTTTGGTGGGGCAAGACCAACGTCGCCATGACGCCCGAGCATTTCGCCGCGCTGAAGGCCGATTTCCTGGCCGCGCTGGCTGAAAAGAAGCAGCTTTACGTCGCCGACCTGTTCGGTGGGTCGCAGCCGGAGCATCGCGTCAACGTGCGCGTCATCAATGAGTTCGCCTGGCACAATCTGTTCATCCGCACGCTGCTGGTGCGGCCCGAGGCGGATGAGCTGGCGAACTTCCAGCCCGAATATACGATCATCGACCTGCCCAGCTTCAAGGCCGATCCGGCCCGTCACGGCAGCCGCAGCGAGACCGTGATCGCGGTCAACTTCTCGGAGAAGCTGATCCTGATCGGCGGCACCGCCTATGCGGGCGAGATGAAGAAGTCGGTGTTCGGCATCCTCAACTATCTGCTCCCCACCAAGGGCGTGATGCCGATGCACTGTTCGGCCAATATCGGTCCCAACGGCGATACGGCGGTGTTCTTCGGCCTTTCCGGCACCGGTAAGACGACGCTGTCCGCCGATGCGAGCCGCACGCTGATCGGCGACGACGAGCATGGCTGGTCGGACACGGCGGTCTTCAATTTCGAGGGCGGCTGCTACGCCAAGATGATCAACCTGTCGGCCGAGGCCGAGCCGGAGATTTTCGCCACCACCAAGCGTTTCGGCACGGTGCTGGAAAATGTCGTGATCGACGAGGAAACGCGGGTCATCGACCTTGACGACAACAGCCTCGCCGAGAACAGCCGCGGATCCTATCCGATCGACTTCATCCCCAATGCGAGCGAGAAGAATCTCGGCCCCGTGCCGCAGAACATCATCTTCCTGACGGCGGATGCTTATGGCGTGCTGCCCCCGATCTCGCGCCTGACGCCGGATCAGGCGATGTATCACTTCCTCTCGGGCTATACCGCGCGCGTTGCCGGCACCGAGATCGGCGTGACGGAGCCGACCGCGACTTTCTCCACCTGCTTCGGCGCGCCGTTCATGCCGCGTCACCCGTCCGTCTACGGCAACCTCCTGAAGGAGCGCATCGCCAAGGGCGGCGTCACCTGCTGGCTGGTCAACACCGGCTGGACCGGCGGCAAATATGGCGTCGGCAAGCGTATGCCGATCAAGGCGACGCGCGCGCTGCTCAATGCCGCGCTCGACGGCAGCCTGAACGCGGCCACGTTCCGCACCGATTCCAACTTCGGCTTCGAGGTTCCCACGGCGGTGGCTGGTGTGGACACCCAAATCCTCGATCCGCGCGCGACCTGGGCGGACAAGGACGGCTATGACGAAACTGCGGCCAAGCTGGTCAAGCAGTTCGTCGACAATTTCGCGCAGTTCGAAGAGCATGTCGATGCATCGGTGCGCGGCGCCGCGCTGACGGCGGCCTGATTTGGCGGCCTGAGCCATTCATTACACCTCCGCGCGGCTTTCCCGGCCGCGCGGACCATGCTATTCATGCCGGCCTACACTTTTTTCGTGTGAGGTCGGCATGAGCATTTTCGACGGTATTCTCGGCAATCTCGAAGGCATGGCCGAGAAATTCGGTATCCCGGCCGACCAGCTTCAGGCGCTCGTCGCCACCGCGCAGGAAAAATTCGCCAGCGGCGACATGTCGGGACTGATGCAGATGGCGCAGGACCATGGCATCTCGCCCGACAAGATCCAGGAAATGATGGGCGGAGCGGGCATGGCCGATATGATGTCCAAGGCGACGGAGATGTTCGGCGGATCGGCCGGTAGCGACAATCCGCTGGGTGGCCTCGCCGATATGGCGAAAGGGATGTTCGGCAAGAACTGATGGTGTGGTGATCGTCGGAGCCATCTCCCGATAGTCTTCGATAATCAACGCAAGCCCAACGCCAGCAATTGCGCGCGCGCCTGCGGCCAGAAACGTTCCCCTGCCGTCGCCCCGGCGGGAAAGGCGGCTTCCAGTCGCTCGAGCGCGGTGGCGTCCAGGACGATCTCGTTCGCCGCGACATTGGTTTCCAGATTGGCGATATGGCGCGTCCCGGGAATCGGCACGACGTCGCGGGCGATGAGCCACGCCAGGCTGAGTTGAGCGACGCTGGCGCCGAGGTCGGTCGCGATCCCTTCGATCATGGCGAGGCGGGCGGCGTTGGCGGCGATCACGTCCGGCTGGTAGCGCGGATGCTGGTGGCGGCGGTCGGTCGGGTCGGTCGGCACGTTGCCGGCGAGGAAGCCCCGTCCCAGCGGGCTGTAGGCGACGAAGGCGATGCCCAACTCCCGCACGGTGGGCAGGACGCTGTCCTCGACATGCCGTTCCCAGATCGAATATTCGCTTTGCAGGGCCGCGATGGGGTGTACCGCATGGGCGCGGCGGATCAGGTCGGCGGGCGCTTCCGACAGGCCGATGGCGCCGATCTTGCCTTCCTGCTTGAGCCGGGCGAGACCCTCGATCGTATCCTCAATCGCTGTTTCGGGATCGACGCGGTGGAGATAATAGAGGTCGATATGGTCGGTGCGCAGCCGGCGCAGGCTCGCCTCGACCTGACGCCGGGCATAGTCCGCCGTTCCGATGACCGCCCGTTCTTCCCCATCGGTCGGCATCCGATTGCCGAACTTGGTCGCGAGCACGATCCCGTCGCGCCGTCCTGCCAGGGCGCGGGCCAGCAATTCCTCGTTATGGCCGTTTCCGTAGACATTGGCGGTGTCGAAAAACCGGACGCCGAGATCGAGGGCGCGGTGGATCGTGCGGATCGAGTTCTCGTCCTCCGCCTTGCCATAGATGCTGGACAGCCCCATGCAGCCATAGCCCTGCCTGCCGATCGCGGAACGGGTGAACTGAACTATGTGCCTATCCTCTGCCACTGAGGCTGTTTCGCCCTGCTATGCTATAACAGGGCTGGAGAACATGAGTTCATCTTTACGGAGGATGAGATTTTTCATCCGGTTCGATCATCTTCCAGCCGCGCGCTGGCAGGCGCGTACCGGGGGATTGCGCAGGGGCGGCAGGAGTGACCGGGATCGCAGAAGGGGAGAAGGACGTTCGCCTTCCCGCCGAATCCCACTAACTCGCCGGCCAGCCAACCGTCAGCGTCGCTCCGGAGGCTGCAACCACCACCAGCCGCGCACCCACTTCCGCATCGGGACCGACCGCGTTCCACGTCCCGTCGTCGAGCCGTACCCGACCCTCGCCGCCCGTGATGGCCTCGACTACCACCACCTGCCGCCCGACCAGACGCGCGGCCCGGTCGTTGAGCAGCGGGTCATCCGACGCCACCGGATTGTCCCTGTACCAGCGCCGCCCGGCCCATGTCGCGATCAGGCAGAGCAGCGCGAACACCAGCATCTGGAGCGGCACGCCGATGGGCGCCAGATAGGCGATGCCGCCGGTGATGGCGGCACCGATGGCGATCCAGATCAGGAAGATGCCCGGCAGGATGATCTCGCCGATGGCGAGCAGCACCGCGAACACCATCCAGCCGACCCAGGGCGCCATGTCGCCCACTGGCAGCCCCGCGAACATGGCGCTATTCCTGCGGCCGGGCGGTGGTGGGCACGCCGCTGCCCGATGTGGGCGGGGACCGGCGTGGCGGAACGGCGGGCGACCCGCCGCCGCCGCCAAACGCCTCCTGCGCCAGCGCGCCGATGCCGCCGAGCGTGCCGATCAGTTGCGTCGCCTCGACCGGGAACAGGATGGTCTTGGCGTTGGGGGATGTCGCGAACTGGCTTATCGCCTCCACATATTTCTGCGCGATGAAATAGTTGATCGCCTGGCCATTGCCGCCGGCGATCGCGTCGCTGACCACTGTCGTCGCCTTTGCTTCGGCCTCGGCGGCGCGTTCGCGCGCTTCCGCCTCGCGAAAGGCGGCCTCGCGCTGACCCTCGGCCTGGAGGATGCGCGCCTGCTTCTCGCCCTCTGCCCGCAGGATCTCGGCGCTCTTGAAGCCTTCCGCCTCCAGGATATTGGCGCGCTTCTCCCGCTCCGCCTTCATCTGCCGGCCCATGGCGTTGACGATGTCGGCCGGCGGGCGGATGTCCTTCAGTTCGACGCGGGTGATCTTCACACCCCAGCTGTTGGTCGCATGATCGACCACGGAGAGGAGGCGGGCATTGATCTCGTCGCGCTTGGACAGGGTCTCGTCGAGGTCCATCGACCCCATCACCGTGCGCAAATTGGTGGTGGCGAGCTGGAGCAGGGCGATGGACAGGTTGCTGACCTCATAGGCGGCCTTGGCGGCGTCCAGCACCTGGAAGAACACCACGCCATCGACCGAGACCATCGCATTGTCGCGGGTGATGATCTCCTGCGACGGCACGTCGATGACCTGCTCCATCATGTTGATCTTGCGGCCGACGCTGTAGAAGAAGGCCGGGAAGAAATTGAGGCCGGGATGCGCCACCTGGGTGAAGCGGCCGAACCGTTCGATCGTATATTGAAACCCCTGCCGCACCACTTTGACGCTGGCGGCGAGATAGATGAAGACGAGGACGGCGACGAAGACAGCGAACGTGCCCATGGCGATAATATCCTCCCGCTAAGTCCCTCGCTTATGCCGCCAAAGCCCGTCGCGGCAAAGGACAATATGGGGGCGAAACGATGGCGCGGCGGCTCGCGCAACGGCGAAGGTCGATCAGGGCTTAACAGGGCCTAGCGGCGCGGAGCCGAAATGGTTACATGGGCCGCCACGATTCCCTGTCGGTCAGCATAAGGTGGCGCATTCCATGGACATAAGGCTCGGCCTCACATTCGACGACGTGCTGTTGCAGCCGGCCGAATCCGACGTGCTGCCCAGCCAGGCCAACACCGCCACCCGCGTGAGCCGCGATATCGCGCTCAACATCCCCATACTGTCCTCCGCGATGGACACGGTGACGGAGGCGGACATGGCGATCGTCATGGCGCAGCTTGGCGGCATCGGCGTGCTGCACCGGAACCTGACCGTCGAGGAACAGGCGGCGGCGGTGCGCGCGGTCAAGCGGTTCGAGAGCGGCATGGTCGTCAATCCCATCACCATCGGGCCGGACCAGCCGCTGGCGGATGCGCAGGCGCTGATGGCCTATCACAAGATCAGCGGCATCCCGGTGGTTGAGGCCAGCGGTCGGCTCGTCGGCATATTGACGCACCGCGACGTGCGCTTTGCCGAGAATCCGTTGCAGCCCGTGCGCGAACTCATGACGCACGAGAATCTGGAGACGGTCAGCGCGGGCGTCACCACCGGCGAGGCGCGCCGCCTGCTCCATCAACGGCGCATCGAGAAACTGCTGGTCGTGGACGAGGCCTATCATTGCGTCGGCCTCATCACCGTCAAGGACATTGAAAAGGCGGTCAATTATCCGCAGGCGACCAAGGACGCCACCGGCCGGCTGCGTGTCGCCGCCGCGACCACGGTGGGCGACAAGGGGCTGGAGCGGACCGAGGCGTTGATCGACGCCGAATGCGACCTCATCGTCATCGACACCGCCCATGGCCATAACCGGGAGGTCGCGCGCGCGGTCGAGCGGGTCAAGCGCCTGTCCAACCGGGTGCAGGTGATCGCCGGCAATGTCGCCACCGCCGAGGCGACCCGATCGCTGATCGATGCGGGCGCGGACGGGGTGAAGGTCGGCATCGGTCCCGGCTCCATCTGCACCACGCGCGTCGTTGCAGGCGTCGGCGTGCCGCAGCTGACGGCGGTGATGGATGCGGCGGCGGAAGCGGACAAGGTGGGCGTGCCGGTGATCGCCGACGGGGGCTTGCGCACCTCGGGCGATCTCGCCAAGGCGCTGGCGGCAGGCGCGTCGAGCGTCATGATCGGCTCGCTGCTGGCTGGAACGGCGGAGGCGCCCGGTGAGACGTTCCTGTACCAGGGGCGCGCCTATAAAAGCTATCGTGGCATGGGGTCGGTCGGCGCGATGGCGCGGGGATCGGCCGACCGCTATTTCCAGGCCGACATCAAGGACCAGATGAAACTGGTGCCCGAGGGGATCGAGGGGCAGGTGCCGTTCAAGGGGCCGGCCAGCGATGTCATCCACCAGCTGGTCGGCGGCGTGAAAGCGGCGATGGGCTATACCGGCAGCCGCACGCTCGCCGAACTGAAGGAGCGCGCGCGCTTCATCCAGATCACCAACGCCGGGCTGTCCGAAAGCCATGTCCATGACGTGACGATCACGCGCGAGGCACCCAATTATCCGACGCGCTGAGCCTGTTCTGCGCTCTGACAGGTCTCGGGCGTCGGTGACCCCATGACCCCCGCTGCCCGCCTCCAGGCCGCGATCGACCTGCTCGACGCCATCATCGTCGCCGCCACGGGGCAGGGACCGGCGGCGGACACGCTGATCGCGCGCTATTTCAAGGAGCGGCGCTATGCCGGTTCCAAGGATCGCCGGGCGGTGCGCGATCATGTCTATCGGGCGATCCGGGCCTTCGCCGCGCCGCCGTCGACCGGGCGCGCCGCGATGGTGGCGCTCGCCGCGCAGGATCCGGCGCTAGCGGCGCTGTTCGACGGATCGGTCCATGCGCCCGCGCCGATCGTGCCGGGAGAATCGGCCGTCGATGCCGGCACCGATCCCTTGCCCCCTTGGCTTTCGTCGTCGCTCGCCGCGCTGGTCGACGAGGACGAGCGCGCTACGTTGCTGGAGCGCGCGCCGCTGCATCTGCGCGTCAACGCGCTCAAGGCGACGCGCGAGGTACTGCTGGCGCGCTTACCCGCTGCCGCGCCCATCGCCCGGTGCGCCCATGGCATCACCCTGCCGGAGGGAACCGCGCTCGAAGCATTGCCTGAGTGGCAGGAGGGGCTGATCGAGGTGCAGGATGCGGGCAGCCAGATCATCGCCGCCGCCTGCGATGCTCGCCCCGGCCAGACGGTGCTGGACCTGTGCGCGGGCGCGGGCGGCAAGACGCTGGCGCTCGCGGCGGATATGGCCGGGAAGGGGAGGTTGATCGCGGCGGATATCAACCGCGACCGCCTGTCCCGCCTGCCGCCGCGTGCGCAGCGGGCGGGTGCTGATTTCATCGAGACGATGCTGCTCGACGGCGGGCGGGAAGGGCAGTTGCTCGCCCCGCTGATGGGTGCCTGCGATTGCGTGCTGGTCGATGCACCCTGCACGGGGATGGGGACATGGCGCCGCAATCCCGAGTCGCGCTGGCGACTCACCCCCGATGCGATCCGCCGGTCGACTGCGGCGCAACATCATGTCCTGACCCTTGCGGAGCCGCTGGTGAAGCCCGGCGGCACCCTGGTTTACGCGGTTTGCTCGCTGCTCGACCCGGAAGGCAGGGAGCAGGTCGAAGCGCTTCTTGCTGCGAATGCGGCCTGGAAAGCCGAAAAAAGCGACGGACCCGGATATGAATGGGGCAATGGGCGGTTGCTCACACCAATGTCTGCTGCTAGCGACGGGTTTTTCTTCGCAAGGCTCCGGAAAGCGTGTTAATAGGCACGTCGGTTGGGATGAAAAAATCCCGTAACGAATCCGTTCTGGAGGTGTTGATGCGATTTACGCCCGCGGCTGTGTCGCTTGCCGTTCTTTTCGCCGTTACGTCCAGCGTAAGCATCGGGCAGAAACCGTCATCCCTTAATTCGCGTTCGGTCCAATGGTCCGAAGTGGGCGTCGCGGCCTTCTCCGCCGGTGATCTTGACAAGGCGACGGACGCCTATGAAACGGCGCTGGTGCTCGACCCGCGCAACCGGGTCGCCTTCGTCGGTCTGGCCCAGGTCGCGCAGTCGCAGAACCTGCCGGGCAAGGCGATCCGCTATTATGACGAGGCGCTGTCGCTCGATCCCAAGGATGTCGACGCGCTCCAGTTGCAGGGTATCGCCATGCTGGAAAAGGGCGCGGTCGAAAGCGCGCGCGGCAACCTCGCCAAGATCAAACAGAATTGCCACAGCCGCTGCACCGCGGCGGATCATCTGGCCACCGCGATCGCGAGCAACGGCGTAGCGCCGCCGCGCATCGTTTCCAGCGCCGAGTTGAAGCCGGTTCCATCGGGCGCTGCCATTCAGGAGTGAGGGTGCGGGCTTTTTGTGGGTCGGTCTGGTGTGGCGGACTCTGGTAGCGCATCGAGATAGGAAAGCTCGGCCAGTCATGGTCGGGCTTTTTCATTGGAGGCTAGAGTGTGACGGCGGATGTCTGATGTGGGTGGGGAGCTAACGGTCCGCTTTCAAACCTCGGCTGCTCATAAGGACAATCTCAACCGTCATGCCAGCGAAGGCTGGCATCTTGGGCGGCTTTGCGTGAGGCCGCCTCATGGCGAAAGGCGGCTACACCTGCATCATGACGAACAAGCCGAAAGGGGTGCTCTATATCGGCGTGACCGCTCATCTCGCCTTTCGCATCGGCCAGCATAAATCCGGCACGGGTTCGGCGTTCTGCCACAAGTCTAATCTCTCGATGCTCGTACGTGCGGAGCATCATGAGGACATCATCTCGGCAATCAGCCGAGAGAAAGCACTCAAGGCATGGAAACGGGAATGGAAAGTCCGGCTTGTTGAAGAGGTCAATCCCGGCTGGCGCGATCTGTTCGGCGAAATCCTGCAGCCGCCTGAGACCCCAGCCTTCGCTGGGGTGACGAAGAGGGAAATGGCCGCATCATAGCGCTCATTCGAGGCTGAAGAGCGTCAGCCAATCGTCGGAAACGGTCACCGCAGCCCGCCTCACTCCACCGCTGCAGCCGTCCGCGTCATCAACAACCGCCCGCCTTTCACCGCGAAGGCCATGCGCCCCTCGACCAGATCGAGCGCGTCATGGCCGAACTGTTCGTAGCGCCACCCCTCCAGGATCGCGAGCCGGTCGCGCGCGCCCGCCGCCAGCGCATCCAGTTCCTCTCCGCGCGCCAGCAGCCGCGCCGCGACGTTGATCTCGCGCGAGCGTATCTTGAGGAGGAGTTTGAGGAGGTCGGCGACCAGCGCGCCGTCCTTGCCGGGGCCAGCGCGATAGGGCTCGCGCTCCGGCATCTCGTCCTTCGACAGCGGCTGCGCGTTGGCGATGGCGCTCATCAGGCGCGCGCCGATGTCGTTGGTCTTCCAGGCCGGCGACAGGCCGCGCACCTTGACGAGGTCCGCCTGATCGCGCGGCGGATGGGCGGCGAGGTCGGCCAGCGTCTCGTCCTTGGCGATACGGCCGCGCGGCAGGTTCTTGTCCTTCGCCTCCGTCTCGCGCCATGCCGCGATGGCCTTCAGCCGGCCCAGCACATCCGCCTTGCGGCTCGACACGCGCACCCGTTTCCACGCATCGGCCGGATCGGCGGCATAGTTGGACGGATCGGCCAGCCGCTCCATCTCCTGATTGAGCCACGCGCCCCGCCCGGTCTTGCGCAACTCCTCCAGCATCATCGGGAAGAGGGTCGACAAATGGGTGACGTCGCCGATCGCATAGTCGATCTGGCGCTTGTCCAGCGGTCGCCGCGCCCAGTCGGTGAAGCGCGCGCCCTTGTCGAGCGTGATGCCCAGCCACGCCTCGACCAGATTGCCATAGCCGATCTGCTCGCCCTGGCTGAGCGCCATGCTGGCGATCTGCGTGTCGAACAACGGATGGGGGGTCTTGCCGGTCAGATTGTAGACGATTTCGATGTCCTGCCCGCCGGCATGGAAGACCTTCAGCACATCCTCATTGTCGACGAGCAGGTCGAGCAGAGGCTTCATGTCCAGCCCCGGCGCCTTCGGATCGATGGCGGCGGCTTCCTTGTCGTCGGCGATCTGGATCAGGCACAGTTCCGGCCAGAAGGTGTTCTCCCGCATGAATTCGGTATCGACGGTCACGAAGTCGGCGGTGGAGAGGCGGGCACACAGCGCGGCGAGAGTGGCGCTGTCGGTAATCAGCGGATGAATTTGCATAAGGCAGGCGATCTTATTATGGGCCGATGCTCGGTCGGCGGGCTGACGGGTTGACTGGCTTCGATCCTTAGCCCCGTCGCCGCACTTTGTCATTCATCCTTGGAAAATTCGGGAAAACTTGTCGATGCACGCCTATCGCACGCATAAATGCGGGGAACTCCGCGCCGCTCAGGTCGGGGAGACGGTCCGCGTGTCCGGCTGGGTCCATCGCAAGCGGGATCATGGCGACCTCGTTTTCATCGACCTGCGCGACCATTATGGCATGGTGCAGATCGTGACCGAGGTGAGCGGACCCGCGTTCGCCGTGATCGAATCCCTGCGCGCCGAAAGCGTCGTCACCATCACCGGCCGGGTCGTGGCGCGCGCCGCCGAAGCGGTCAACCCCAACATGCCCACCGGCGAAATCGAGATTCGCATCGACGAGGCGGTCGTCCAGTCCGCCGCGCAGGAACTGCCCATCCCGGTCGCGGGCGATCAGGAATATCCCGAGGAAACGCGGCTGCGTTACCGTTTCCTCGATCTGCGCCGGGAAAAGCTGCATGCCAACATCATGCTGCGCTCGGCGGTGATAACATCGCTGCGCAACCGCATGGTCGCGCAGGGTTTTACTGAATTCCAGACGCCGATCCTGACCGCTTCCTCGCCGGAGGGCGCGCGCGACTTCCTGGTGCCCAGCCGGATGCATCCGGGCAAATTCTACGCGCTGCCGCAGGCGCCGCAGATGTTCAAGCAATTGCTCATGGTCGCCGGCTTCGACCGCTATTTTCAGATTGCACCCTGCTTCCGTGACGAGGATGCGCGGGCGGACCGCTCGCCGGGCGAGTTCTACCAGCTCGACTTCGAAATGAGCTTCGTCACGCAGGAAGATGTGTTCCAGACCATCGAGCCGGTGCTGGCGGGCGTGTTCGAGGAATTTTCCAACGGCAAGACGGTGACGCCGGCGGGTAGCTTCCCGCGCATCCCCTTCGCCGAATCCATGCTGAAATATGGGTCGGACAAGCCGGACCTGCGCAACCCGCTCGAAATCAGCGATGTGACCGAGCATTTCGTGGGATCCGGCTTCGGCATCTTCGCCGGTATCGTCGAGGGCGGCGGCAAGATCCGCGCGATCCCGGCCCCGGGCGCGGGCGCGGGCAGCCGTAAATTCTTCGACGACATGAACAATTGGGCGCGCGGCGAGGGCCACTCGGGCCTCGGCTACATCAATATCAAGGATGGCGTGCCGGGCGGCCCCATCGCCAAGAACCATGGCGAGGAAGCCACCGCGAAGCTGATCGCCGCGCTGGGCCTCGGTCCCAACGACGGCGTGTTCTTCGCGGCGGGCAAGGAATTGCAGGCGGCGAAGCTGGCCGGCGCGGCGCGCACCCGCGTCGGCGACCTCCTCGGCCTGATCGAGCAGGGCTGCTTCAAATTCTGCTGGATCGTCGATTTTCCGATGTTTGAATATGACGAGGAAAACAAGAAGGTCGATTTCAGCCACAATCCCTTCTCCATGCCGCAGGGCGAGATGGCGGCGCTGGAAACGATGGACCCGCTCGACATCAAGGCGTGGCAATATGATATCGTCTGCAACGGCGTGGAGCTGTCGTCGGGCGCGATCCGCAATCACAAGCCGGAAATCATGTACAAGGCGTTCGAGATCGCCGGTTATACCGCCGAGGAGGTGGAGAAGAATTTCTCCGGCATGCTGAACGCGTTCAAGTTCGGCGCGCCGCCGCATGGTGGTTCCGCACCGGGCGTGGACCGCATGGTCATGCTGCTGGCGGATGAGCCGAACCTGCGCGAGGTGGTGCTGTTCCCGATGAACCAGAAGGCGGAAGACCTGATGATGGGCGCGCCGGGCAATGTCAGCCTCAAGCAGCTGCGCGAACTCTCCATCCGCGTGGTGGAGCCGCAGAAGAGCTGAGACGTTCGGCCATCGTGCAAGGGAGATTGTGATGGCCATCCACCTGTCCGATTACGAAAAGGGCGCCGATTTCGACGGCGATTATGCGAAGGCGCTGCACAAGGTCCAGCAGCGGCTGGAGCATATCCAGACCGCGCACATCGTCCACCGGCGGCGCAGCGTGGTGATGCTGGAGGGCTGGGACGCGGCGGGCAAGGGCGGCATCATCAAGCGCATGACCGCGATGATGGACCCGCGTTTCTACCATGTCTGGTCGATCGGCGCGCCGAGCGAGGAGGAGCGGGGGCATCATTTCCTCTGGCGCTTCTGGACGCGGCTGCCCGCCGACCGGCAGATCGCGGTGTTCGATCGCAGCTGGTATGGTCGCGTTCTGGTCGAGCGGGTGGAAGGCTTTGCGTCCGAGAAGGACTGGAAGCGCGGCTATGACGAGATCAACGAGTTCGAGGCGCAGCAGGTCGACAGTGGCACCGCGATCATCAAACTGTTCATCCACATCACGCAAAAGACACAGGACAAGCAGTTCGCCGAGCGGCTCGACGACCCGTGGAAGCGGTGGAAGACGGGCGCCGAGGACTATCGCAACCGCGCGCGCCGCAAGGACTATAAGGAGGCGCTGAAGGAGATGTTCCACCGCACCGACACGCGCTGGGCGCCCTGGACCGCGATCGACTGCAACGATCGCAAGGCGGGCAGGATCGCCGCGCTGACCACCATCGCCGACGCGCTGGAGCAACATGTCCCGATGAAAGCGCCAGAGGTGGATGCGGAGGTGGTGAAACTGGCGAAGGATGCGTTCGGCTATGAGCCGAAGGATTGAGATCGGCCTGCTCCTGGGATGGGTAGCGCCGCCCTATTTCCCCGCCCGCACATAGCGCAACGCACCCAGCCGTTGTTTCAGCGTCAACGCCTCGCCCTCGACCACAACCTCCGCTCCATCGAAATTCGCGACGCCCAGGTCATTGGGCTGGAGGGTGAAACGCAGCGTCTTCGTCCCGGCGGGGATCATGATCCTGTCCGAGGTAATGCCGTTGACCGGCTCGACGAGTTGCACCCAGAGGGGCGTGCGGCCCTCCAGCGATTCCGTCGACCATCCATAATATTGGGTATAGCCCTCCAGCGGATCGCCACGGTCCATCTCGACATGGAAATCCACCCCGGCGATGCCATTGGTATCCGGGCCGCTCGCGCCCGCGCTATTGGTATCGGGCGAGCCTTTTGGCCCGGCGACGAACAGGAACAGGGCCGCACCCTCCTTGCCCTCCGGCGATGCGGTGTCGAGCGTCAGGGTAGGGGGTTTGGGCTTCGGCTCCGTGAACAGGTGAACGGTCGCGCCGTCGCGCGTCCAGCGCCCCTCCGCGCCCTCGTCCAGCGCGCCTGCGGAGAAGAAGTAGCGGAAATGGCCGTCGGCGCTCAGGTCCAGTTCCGACGCCGTGTCCGGTCCCATCGCGCCGCGCCAGGTGCCGACAGCCGGATCGGTGGTCTGCGCCGCCGCGTGCGACGCGAGCATCAGCGCCGGTGCCAGCAGCAGCCGACACCACTCAGCCCTCATAGCGGATCTCCGCGATTTCCCATTCCTTGATGCCGCCGGGCAAGGCGACACGGCGCAGGTCGCCGAGCGCGGCGCCGCGAATCGCGCGGGCGAGCGGACTGTTCCAGCCAATGCGCCCTTCGCCCGCGTCCGCCTCATCGTCGCCGACCAGCGTCACGGTGCGCTGCTTGTCATCCTCGTCCGCCAGGGTCACGGTCGCGCCGAAATAGACCCGGCTCTTGTCCGGCTGGGCGAGCGGATCGACGACCCTGGCCGCCTTCAGACGAATGGCGAGGAACTTCAGCCGCCGGTCGATCTCGCGCATGCGCTTGCGGCCATAGAGATAGTCGCCATTCTCGCTGCGATCGCCATTGCCGGCCGCCCAACTCACCACCTCGACGATTGCCGGCCGTTCGGTGCCGAGCAGATGGTCATATTCGGCGCGTAGCGCGGAGAAGCCCGCCGGCGTGATATAATTGGGTGCGCGCTCGACCGGCTTTGGCGACCCGCCCGCCATTATTTGCGGCGCTTGGCGTACATCAGCGCAGCGACGAGCGCGGCGGAGCCGACACCGACCGCCGTACCCATCCAGACGGCGTTGGATTTCGCGCCATTTTTGGCTTTCGCCTCGTCCGTCGCGGGCGGGGTGGTTTGCGTCGCGTCTGGCCTGGAATCGCTGTCGGTCATGGCATCCATGTCTTTGTTGTTGATAGAAAAAATCAATCGGTTCAGCCGGGGCGGTACTTGCCCAGATAACGGCTTAGCGGAGCCGCGACGCGCACCCCGCTGTTTTGCGGATTGAGCAGGTCGTAGACCACCGCATTCTCCAGAACGCGTTGCACGTAATTTCGTGTCTCGGAAATCGGAATATCTTCGACCCATTGCACGATGTCGCCGCCCTGGCGCGGATCGCCATTGGCGGCGAGCCACTTGTTCACATTGCCCGGCCCGGCATTATAAGCAGCGACGGCAAGGGGATAGCTGCCATTATAATAGGTCAGCATCCGCTGGAAATAGGTGCTGCCGAGCTGGATGTTATAGCTGCTGTCATTGAGGGACGAGGCGTCATAGCCCAGCCCGATCTTGCCCGCCGTCTCACGCGCCGTGCCGGGCATCAACTGCATCAGGCCGCGCGC
>Ga0207639_10000651_pt1 | contig 23922 bp, 21 predicted proteins | sample KBSCornC32_FD_184299 | JGI IMG/M metagenome (GOLD analysis project Ga0207639, IMG submission 184299) | Corn rhizosphere microbial communities from Kellogg Biological Station, Michigan, USA - KBS Corn C3-2 (SPAdes) (version 2) | ecosystem: Host-associated > Plants > Roots > Rhizosphere > Soil ...
CGTCCGACCCGTTGGATTCGATGGCGCCGAGCTGGCTGACGCGGCCGTCGGCCGGGCAGGCGATCGCGAGTGCGTCCGCGGGCGCGACGCGCGCGCCCGTGCGCAGTGCGCGCGTGAAGAACGCATTGAAGCTGGCATAAGCGAATGCGTCGGGTTCCGCGGCTTGCGCCATGTCCACCGCATAGCTCTTGACGACATGGCGAATCAGGAAATTCTTCCACGGCCGCCAAGTCCAACGCGTAGCCCAGTACACGATGCGCGACAGCAAGCGATGCGGCAGTGCGTATTGCAGCAGGATCGATGGTGACGGCAACGATGCGCGCATCAGCGAATCAGTGCAGAAAGATCGGCAACGATGTGCGCCGCAGTGAACGGCGGCCGGAACATTCCGACCAATTGTCCTTGCGGATTGATGATCACGGCCGAACCGCTGTGATCGACTTGCACCGCGCCGTTCGCGTCCGTCGTGCGCGCGTACATGAGGCCGAGCGCGCGCGTGAGTCGCGTCAGTTCCTCGTCGCTGCCGGTTGCGGCGACGAAGTCAGGGCTGAAGAACGCAACGTATTTGGCCAGGTTTTCCGCGGTGTCGCGTTGCGGATCGACCGAGATGAAACCGAAGCGCACGTTTTCCTTGAGCACGCCCAGGTCTTTCCAGGCCTGCTTGAACATCGCCAGCGTGGTCGGACACACGTCCGGGCAGCTCGTATAGCCGAAGTAGACAACGTTCCAATGCCCGCGCCACGAAGCCAGATCGAGCGGCTGGCCGTTGGCTTGCGTCAAATGAAACTCCGGTATCGGCCGGGGCGATGGGTACAACACGGCATTCTGCAGCGCCGGCGCCGCCGGTGTGGCGAGGTAATGCTGGCTCAACCACAGGCCGGCACCGGCGGCGACGGCGGCGAGCAGAATCAGCCAGACGGGCAAACGCGAATCGGAGGTCATCGGCCCATTATAACGAGCGGCTTCGCCTATACTTCGCGGCCAGCAAACGGATCGATTGCCGAAGAAGCCAGCCCGTGACCGCCGAACTGTCGACCATCATCGATTTCATCCGCTACGGCGCGAGCCGTTTCGCCGCCGCCGGGCTCACGTTCGGCCACAGCTACGACAACGCACTCGACGAGGCCACGCACGCGGTGCTGCAGACGCTGCATCTGCCTCACGATTTGTCGCCGAATTACGGCGCGGCACACATCACGGCGACCGAGAAGAAGCAGGTGCTCGCGCTCATCGAGCGGCGCGTGCGCGAGCGCCGGCCGATCGCATACCTGACCGGCGAGGCGTGGTTCGCCGGGCTGCTGTTCAAGTGCGACGAACGAGCGCTGGTGCCGCGCTCGCCGATTGCCGAGTCGATCCGGGCGGGATTTTCGCCGTGGCTCGATGGCGCCGATGTGCGCCGCGCGCTGGATTTGTGCAGCGGCGGCGGCTGCATCGGCATCGCGATGGCCGTGTACAACCCGGATTGGCACGTCGATCTGGCCGATATCAGCGATGCAGCGCTGGCGCTCGCACGAGAAAATATTCTTTTCCAGAATGTGGAAGACCGCGTGCGCGCCGTGAAGTCCGATTTGTTCGGCGCACTCGAAGGCGAAACCTACGATCTGATCGTCAGCAATCCGCCGTACGTGACCGAGCAGGAATTTGCCGCGCTGCCGCCCGAATATGGCCACGAGCCGGCGCTAGCCTTGCGCGCTGGCGACGACGGGCTGGATTTCGCGCTGCGCATTCTCGACGAGTCGCCGAAGCACCTGAGCAAGGGCGGCTGGCTGATCGTGGAAGTCGGTGAAAGCGAACGCGCATTGTCGCGTCTGCTGCCCGGATTGCCGCTGAACTGGATCGAATTCGAAGTCGGACAGATGGGCGTGTTCGCGATCGCGCGCGAAGACATCGTCAAGCACGCGAAGGCGATCAAGGCGGCGTTGAGAAAACGAAAATAGGACATTCGTCTTTCCGGGGCCGCCGCAGGCGGAGCCCGGATCCGGTTCCTGCTCTGAATGCGAGATCAGGAACTGGATTCCCGCCGGCGCGGGAATGACGAGCTTCGGAGCAAATCGTGTCGAGCAACTCGTTCGGAAAACTGTTTACGGTCACCACGTTCGGCGAAAGCCACGGCCCGGCGATCGGCTGCGTGATCGATGGCTGTCCGCCGGGATTGGCGATTACCGCCGATGAATTCCGCCGCGATCTGACGCGCCGCGCGACCGGTACCTCGAAGTACACCTCACAGCGTCGTGAGGCCGACGAGGTCGAGATTCTTTCCGGTGTCTACGAAAACACGACCACCGGTACGCCGATCGCGCTGCTGATTCGCAACACCGATGCGCGCTCGAAGGATTACAACGACATCAAGGACGTGTTCCGGCCCGGCCACGCCGATTACACCTATTGGCAAAAATACGGCATTCGCGATCATCGCGGCGGCGGTCGCGCGTCCGCGCGCGAGACGACGATGCGGGTGGCCGCCGGCGTGATCGCGAAAAAGTGGCTGCGTGAGAAGTTTCAGATCACGGTGCGCGGCTGGCTCGCACAGCTCGGGCCGCTGACGCCGCGTGCGTTCGACTGGGGTTCAGTTGAGGGCAATCCGTTTTTTTGGCCGGACGCGGCGATGATCCCGGAGCTGGAGAAATATATCGACGCGTTGCGCAAGTCCGGCGATTCGATCGGCGCGCGCGTCACTGTTGTTGCCGACAATGTGCCGCCGGGCTGGGGCGAGCCGATCTACGGCAAGCTCGACGGCGAACTCGCCGCGGCACTGATGTCGATCAACGCGGTGAAAGGCGTGGAAATCGGCGACGGTTTCGCCGCCGTGGCGCAGCGCGGAAGCGAACATCGCGACGAAATGTATTTGGACGGCTTTACGTCCAATCACGCAGGCGGTATTCTGGGCGGAATTTCCACGGGGCAGGCGATCGTCGCCTCGATGGCGCTGAAGCCCGCCTCGAGCATCCTAATTCCCGGACACACGGTGAACGCGGCCGGCGAGCCGGCGCAAGTGCGTACGAAGGGCCGCCACGATCCGTGTGTGGGCATCCGCGCCACGCCGATCGCGGAAGCGATGGTCGCGCTGGTGCTGATGGATCAAGCGCTGCGACAGCGTGCACAGTGCGCGGATGTGGGCGAAATACAGCCGCGCCTGCCGGCGGTGCGGCCGGCGTCCGGCGATTCGTAGGAGAGCGCGTTTTTGGCGAACAACAATCCCGGTCGACCGCGCGTGTGGGTGTCACGACCGTTGTTCGACGACATCGTCGAGCGGCTGCGCGAATACTTCGACGTCGAGGTTGAAAGTGCCGATCGCGACTGGACGCGCCAGGAAATGGCGCAGAAGCTGCGCGACAAATCCGGCGCGGTTCTCGGCTTGGCCGATCCGGTCGACGCGCAAGTGCTCGTCGATACGCCGTTGCTGCGCGCAGTGGCCAATCGCGGCGTCGGCTACAACAACCTCGATGTCGCGGCGCTCACGCGTGCCGGTGTCGTCGCAACGAACGTACCCGGCGTGCTCGATGAAACCGTGGCGGATTTCGCCTGGGCGCTGATGCTTGCCGCCGCGCGGCGCGTGACCGAAGCCGAGCGCTGGCTGCGCGCGGGCAACTGGCACGGCATGTCCTTCCACATCATGCTCGGTGCCGAGGTGCACGGCCGCACCTTGGGTATTTTGGGCATGGGCCGCATCGGCCAGGCCGTGGCGCGGCGCGCGGCCGGGTTTCGCATGCCGGTTATTTATCACAACCGCTCGCGGCTTGCGGCGGACATCGAACGCGATTGCGCCGCGCACCATGTCGATCGTGAAACGCTGTTGCGCGACGCCGACTTTCTCGTCATTGCGCTGCCGCTGACAAAGCAAACGCGCCATGCGATTGGCGCCGAGGAACTCGCGCTGATGAAACGCGATGCGATCGTGATCAACATTGCGCGCGGCGGCGTTGTCGACGACGCAGCGTTGATTGCCGCACTGCGCGAAAAACGCATTGCCGCTGCGGCGCTCGACGTGTTCGAGCACGAGCCGGACGTGCCGGCGCAGCTGCTTGCGCTGGACAACGTCGTGCTCACACCGCACATTGGCAGTGCGAGCCTGGCGACGCGGCGCGCGATGGCGAGCCTGGCGGTCGATAATCTTATCGCTGCACTCGGCTGCGGAGCACACGCCGGACGGCCGCCGAATCCGCTCAATCCCGAAGTCCTGCAACGACCGTAATCCGCAAAATAATTTCTGCCCCGAGTAAATACGATGAACAAGAAAACCGAGTACAAAATCGCGATCGCCGGCGCCACCGGCGCGGTCGGTGACATGCTGCTGGCGATTCTCAAGCAGCGCAAATTCCCGGTCAGCGAACTCGTGCCGCTGGCCAGCGAGCGCAGCGCCGGCGGCAAAGCCGAGTTCGGCAACAAACAGATTACCGTACGCAATCTTGCCGACTACGATTTCACCGGTGTCGACATCGCGTTCTTCTCCGCCGGCGGCAAGGTCAGCCGCGAGCACGCGCCGCGCGCAGCCGCGGCGGGGGCCGTGGTCATCGACAACACGTCGGAGTTCCGCTACCAGGACGACATTCCGCTCGTCGTCAGCGAGGTGAATCCGGACGCGATCGCGCAGTACACGAATCGCGGCATCATCGCCAATCCGAATTGCTCGACGATGCAGATGCTCGTCGCGCTGGCGCCGATCCATCGCGCGGTCGGCATCGAGCGCATCAATGTGGCGACGTACCAATCGGTTTCCGGAGCGGGCCGTTCCGGTCTGGAGGAACTCGGCCGCCAGACCGCGGCGCTGCTCAATTTCCAGGAGATCAAGCCGTCGAAATTCACCAAGCAGATCGCGTTCAACGTGATCCCGCACATCGACGATTTCCAGGACAATGGCTACACCAAGGAAGAAATGAAAATGGTGTGGGAGACGCGCAAGATTCTTGGCGACGCGTCAATCCAGGTGAATCCGACCGCGGTGCGCGTGCCGGTGTTCTATGGACACGCCGAAGCGGTGCACATCGAAACCCGCGAAAAAATCTCGGCGGCGCACGCACGTACGCTGCTCGAAAAAGCGCCGGGCGTGGAGATCATCGACACCCGCCAGGCTGGCGGTTATCCGACGCCGGTCGGCGATGCGGCCGGCAAGGACCCGGTGTTCGTCGGGCGCATCCGCGAAGACATTTCCCATCCGCGCGGCTTGAATCTTTGGATCGTCGCCGACAACATCCGCAAAGGTGCGGCGCTCAATGCCGTGCAAGTCGGTGAGTTGCTTGCAAAAACCTACCTGTAAGCCAGATCGACCGAGCTGTGCGCGCGTTCACAGAATCGGCAAAAAGGGGAAACAAGTTTAAAGTTTCCCAATAGTTACCTTTGTGTTATAAGGAGTTTTCGAGCTTCGGTTGAGGCTTGCGGCGTGCACGCCGGCCTTGTCTACGTTGTTGGGGGAGTGACCTCATGAAAGGATCGACCAAATTATCCGTTGCCGTCGCCTTGGCGCTGATTGGCGGCAATGCGTTTGCACTCGGCCTGGGTGCGATCCAGGTCAAGTCGAAATTGAATCAGCCGCTCGATGCGGAAATCGCGGTACTGTCCGAAAACGCCGCAGACGCTGCCGGGCTCGACGTCAAGCTCGCCACAGCCGAGGATTTCCAGCGCGTCGGCCTCGATCGCGGACGCGTCGCGATTCCGATCGACTTCAGCGTCAGCACGAACAACCGCGGCCAGTCGGTAATCCGCGTCACGAGCAAGGACGCCGTGCGCGAACCCCTGCTCGACTTCCTCGTCGAAGTGAACTGGGCGAAAGGCAAGCTGCTGCGCGAATACACCGTGCTGCTCGATCCGCCGGTCGTCGCGCCGACGCGCACGGCTGCCGCACCCGCGCCTGTGCACGAGACGCAAGCCGCGCCTGCGGAGAAGATCGCCGCAGAACCGGCGCAGCCCAAGCCGAAACCTACGCCGGCGCGCGTCAAGCCGCCGCGTCCGGTGGCCGAAACCAAACCCGCACCGGCACCCGCACCGGCTCCGCCGAAACCAAAACCCGTTGCGGCGCCGCACGCCGCGCCGTCGGGAGACTACGGTCCGGTCGCCGACGGCGAAACGCTCTCGGAAATCGCACGCTCCACGCGCCCGGATGAAGCAACCAATCTCAACGAGATGCTGTTGGCTTTGTACAAGGCGAATCCGAACGCGTTCTACAAGGAAAACATCAACGCGCTCAAACGCGGTGCAATCCTGCGCATCCCGTCGCGCGACGACGTCAAGGCCAGCGGTTCGGTTGCCGAAGCCGCCGCCGCCGTGCACGAGCAAAACCAGGCTTGGGCGAACAAGACGCCGGTAGCCAAACCTACGGTCGTCGCCACGACCGGTGCGCCGAAGAAAGCGCCGGAACCGCCGGCAGCGAAACCCGTAACGACCAAACCCGGCGAACACCTGGCACTGGTCCCGCCCGGCGCAGGCAAGGGTGGGCAGGGCACGTCGGATCATCCGGGTACCGCCAGCGGCACGGCCGGCGGCACCGAGATGAAAGCCGAGATGGCGCGCGTGAAGGAATCTCTCGCCAGCCGCGAGCAGGAAGTGACCGAATTGAAGTCACGCGTAAAAGATCTGGAAAAGATCAACGGCGACGACAAGCGCATGCTTTCGCTCAAGCAGAACGAAATTGCCGATCTGCAGAAGAAATTGAAGGATCTGGAGACCAAGGCTGCTGCAGCTGCTGCCGCCAAGCCGGCCGTAACGACGCCAGCGCCGTCGCCACCTGCAACCACGGCGGCGAAGCCGGCAATTACGACACCCACTACGACACCCACACCTTCGACGGCGACCGCGCCGAAACCGGCGGAAACCGTCGCGACCGCCGCGAAGCCAGCCGAACCGGCGAAACCCGGCGACGCCGGCAAGGCGAACGGTCTCACGGCCAAGGACGTCTGGGGCAGCATCAGCGCGGGCGAAACACCGCCCAAAGCGACGACCTCGCCGGCGCCCGGCACGACGACCGCTGCGCCGACCGGCATGCCTGCCGCCAGTACGAGTCCGGCGGCAACGACCGCGCCGACGACCGCACCTTCGACCACGGCGAGCACCACCGCTCCTCCGGCGGCGACGCCCGCGTCCAAACCTGAAGAACCCGCATCGACCTCGACGGCCACGCCATTGAAACCGACGACTGCACCGAAGCTTGCACCGCTTGCGCCACCGGCTGCCGAGCTTCCGTGGTGGCAGAACCCGACGTATCTCTACGGAGGCGGCATCGGCCTGCTGCTGATAGGCCTGCTCGCGTTCATGCGCCTCATGCGCAAACCCAAGGCCGAACTTCCGGTTGTCGGCGGCATGGATATGTCGCATGGCGGCGAGGCGGCGGCGCTCGACGAAGAGCATCAGCTGCTCGACGAGTTGCGTCACAACCCGGGCGACCCGCACCTGTCGCTGCAATTGCTCAGCCTGTACTACGCCAATCGCGACGCACACAAATTCGAGGCCGCGGCCGAGACGATGTATGCGCACATCGCCGATCCGACACAGCCGGAATGGCAGGAAGTGCGGCGCATGGGTGAAGATCTGGTACCGCACAATCCCTTGTTCGGCGGCGCCGATGACATTGCGCAGGCCGCCGCCACGGACTGGCCTCACCACGAACCGGTGCAGCAGCACGCCGACGTGCACGCCCACGAGGAGAGCTTCGACCTCGGACCGTTCGACACGCAGGTCGCCGCGAGTCCGATGCCGAAAGCGCCCGCACCGGAAGAAAGCTTCGACTTCGACTTGACCGACAATACCGCGACGGCCGCGAGCTCGGCCGCGAGCAGCCATCCGACACCGCCGCCGCCTGCTTACGTGCCACCTCCCGCGCCGGCCTATGTGCCGCCGCCCGCAGCGGCACCCGTCCCGCCGCCGCCACCGGCTGCGAAACCAGCCGAGGATTTCTTCGCTGGCGAGGACGCGATCGGCACCAAGCTCGATCTGGCCAAGGCCTACCTCGACATGGGCGATCCGGAAGGCGCGCGCTCGATGCTCGACGAAGTCATGGCCGAAGGCAACGACACGCAAAAAGGCGAAGCGCGCAAGCTGCTGGCCGAAATCAAGTAACGAACTCTCCACGTTGTGATTACGGCCGGGCGAGTCCCGGCCGTCTTTTTTTGCGACAGGCAAAGCAGGAATCAGCGCTACCATGCAGCCTTCCGCGCCCCGTCCTCAGGCACCCATGCGCATCGCCCTCGGCATCGAATACGACGGCACCGATTTCCCGGGCTGGCAGCGCCTCACGCATTTGACGGCGATCCAGACCGTGGTCGAGGACGCACTCGGTTTCGTCGCCGATCATCCGGTGCAAGTGACGTGCGCCGGGCGCACGGACGCCGGCGTGCACGCGCAATGTCAGGTGATCCATTTCGATACGCATGCGCAGCGCAGCGATCGGAGCTGGGTGCTCGGAGTGAATTCGCGCCTGCCGCCCAGCGTCGCGTTGCGCTGGGCCTGCCCGGTCGGCGACGATTTCCACGCGCGCTACGGAGCGCTCGCGCGGCGCTATCGCTACGTGATCGTCAACCGGCCGATGCGTCCCGCACTGCAGGCGCGCTACGTTGCGTGGGAGCGCGTGCCGCTGGACGCGCCGGCGATGCAGCGTGCCGCACAGGCTCTCGTCGGCGAACACGATTTCAACGCGTTCCGCACCGTCGCCTGCCAGTCGCCCACGTCGATGCGCAACGTGCATGAGATCAGCGTCATTCGCGATGGCGATCGCGTTATCGTTGAAATCCAGGCCAATGCGTTCCTGCATCACATGGTGCGCAACATCGTTGGCAGCCTGCTGCCCGTCGGCCGCGGCGAACAGCCGGAAAGCTGGATTGCACAACTGCTCGCTGGCCGCGACCGCGCCGCCGCCGGATCGACCGCGCCGTCGCCGGGTCTGACGTTCCTGTATCCGCTATATCCGGCAAAATATGCGTTGCCTGGCGAAGTGACGATGCGCACGTGAGAACCCGGATCAAATTCTGCGGCATGATGCGAATGCAAGACGCGCTTGCCGCGGCCGCGCTCGGCGTCGATGCGATCGGGCTCGTGCTCACCCCGCGCAGCAAGCGCTGCCTCGCACCCGCGCGTGCGCGCGAGATTCGCGCGGCGCTGGCGCCATTCGTCACCGTCGTCACGTTGTTCAACGACGACGATCCCGGCTTCGTCGCCGCGGCGGTCGCCACCGTCGCGCCGGACCTCATCCAGTTCCACGGCAGCGAGAACGCCGAGGATTGTGTACGCTATGGACGACCGTACCTGAAATCCATTGCCATGGGCGGCGCGGTCGATGTCGACGCGATCGTCGCCGCGCATCCGCAGGCAATCGGGTTTTTGTTCGACAGCCACGCTGCGGGCGGGCAGGGCGGCAGCGGCAAGACGTTCGACTGGGCGCTGATTCCGAAAGAATTTCCGCGACCGCTGGTTCTTGCTGGTGGGCTCAACGTCGAAAATGTCGGTGCGGCGATCCGCTCGGTGCGCCCGTTTGCGGTGGATCTGGCCAGCGGTATCGAATCGGCGCCGGGCATCAAGGATGCGGACAAGATGCGGCGATTCGTCGCCGCCGTACGAGAATGTGAAGAAGTATAAAATGGAAAATGTGACCGATTACAACAACCTGCCCGACGCCCACGGCCGCTTCGGTCCGTACGGCGGCAGCTATGTCGCCGAGACGCTGATGGCGCCGCTGGCGGAGTTGACGCAAAACTATCTGCGCCTGCGCGGCGACGCCGATTTCATCGCCGAACTGGACCATGACTTGAAATACTACGTCGGCCGGCCGAGTCCGATCTACCATGCGCGGCGGCTGTCGGAAAAGATCGGCGGCGCACAAATCCTGTTCAAGCGCGAAGACTTGAATCACACCGGCGCGCACAAGATCAACAACACCGTCGGTCAGGCGCTCGTCGCCAAGCGCATGGGCAAGACGCGCATCATCGCCGAGACCGGCGCCGGACAGCACGGCGTCGCGAGTGCCACGGTGGCCGCACGGCTCGGACTGGAATGCGTCGTCTACATGGGCGCGACCGACATCGAGCGGCAGAAGATCAACGTTTACCGCATGAAGTTGCTCGGCGCGACCGTGGTGCCGGTGACCTCGGGTTCAAAGACGCTCAAGGACGCGCTCAACGAGGCGTTGCGAGACTGGGTGACGAACGTCGCCGATACGTTCTACATCATCGGCACGGTTGCCGGGCCGCATCCGTATCCGATGATGGTGCGCGACTTCAACGCCGTGGTCGGGCGCGAGGCCCGCGCACAGATGCTCGAACAATTCGGATGCCTGCCCGACGCGCTCGTCGCCTGCGTCGGCGGCGGCTCCAACGCGATCGGTTTGTTCCACGCCTTCCTCAATGACGCGAGCGTGGCGATCCACGGCGCCGAAGCGGCCGGCGATGGCGTCGCCACCGGGCGGCACGCGGCATCGCTCGTGGCTGGGCGCCCGGGCGTGCTGCACGGCAATCGCACGTATGTTTTGTGTGACGACAACGGCCAGATCACCGAAACGCACTCGATTTCCGCGGGTCTCGACTATCCGGGCGTCGGTCCCGAGCACGCGTTTCTCAAGGACAGCGGTCGCGCCACGTATGCCGCCATCACCGACGACGAAGCGCTTGCCGCATTTCACGAACTGGCACGCACGGAAGGCATCCTTGCGGCGCTGGAATCCAGCCATGCCGTGGCGCACGCGGTGAAGCTCGCGCGCGATCTGGCAAAGGATAAATTGATACTTGTGAACCTTTCCGGCCGCGGCGACAAGGATGTCCATACGATCGCGGCCAAGGAAGGTATCGCGCTGTGAATCGCATCGACGCAAAGTTCGCACAGCTCAAGTCCGGCAATCGAAAAGGCCTGATTCCGTTCGTCACCGCGGGCGATCCGTCGCCGCACGGCGTCGCCGCGCTGATGCACGCGCTCGTCGCGGCCGGCGCCGATCTCGTCGAACTCGGCGTACCGTTTTCCGATCCGATGGCCGACGGGCCGGTAATCCAGCATGCGAGCGAAAGGGCCCTGGCCAACGGCGTCGGCCTGACGCAAATTCTGGGCTGGGTCCGCGAATTCCGAACGAAGGATGCCAGTACACCGGTCGTCTTGATGGGCTACCTGAATCCGGTGGAGATCTACGGTGACGAGCGCTTCGCGCGCGATGCGGTCGCGGCCGGCGTGGACGGCGTGTTGCTCGTGGATTGTCCGGTGGAAGAGGGCGAGGCGATGCGGCCGATGCGCGCGGCCGGCCTGCGCCGGATTCTCTTGGCCGCACCGACCACGACCGACGCGCGCCTGGTCGCGGCCTGCGAACAGGCCGAGGGATTCCTGTACTATGTCTCGTTTGCCGGGATCACCGGCGCGGATCGATTGAGTTTTGCCACGGTGCGCGAGCGCGTAGCGGCCATCAGAAAAAAAGCCCACACGCCGATTGCAGTCGGCTTCGGCGTCAAGGATGCCGCATCAGCGCGCGAGATAGCCGGCTTTGCCGATGCCGTCGTGATCGGCAGTGCCCTCGTTGAGCGGCTTGCTGGAGCGGCCTCCGCGCAAGCGGCTTGTGCGGCGGCGCGCGATTTCCTTGCGCCGATCCGCGCGGCGCTGGACCAGCCGCGTGGCGCATGATCCGCGCGACGATGCACCGCCGCCGGAAGGCGCACCGGCGCGCACGGGAGATGTTGACGATATGAGTTGGCTGCAAAAACTGATGCCTTCGCGCATTCGCACCGAAGGCAACACGACCAAGGGCAAGGTGCCCGAAGGATTGTGGGAAAAATGCGAAAGCTGCGCCGCCGTGCTGTATCGGCCCGAGCTCGAGCGCAATCTGGAAGTCTGCCCGAAGTGCGGCCATCACCGGCCGATCGGCGCGCGCAAGCGCCTCGCCGCGCTGCTGGATGAAGGCAGTGGCGAGGAATTGTTCGCCGCGCTCGAGCCCGTCGATGCGCTGAAATTCCGCGACTCGAAGAAATACAAGGATCGCATCGCCGCCGCGCAGAAACAGACCGGCGAAAAAGATGCGCTGATCGCGATGCGTGGTCTGCTCAAGACGCGTCCGCTGGTCGCCTGCGCGTTCGAGTTCGCCTATATGGGCGGCTCGATGGGCTCGGTGGTCGGCGAGAAATTCACGCTCGCCGCCGAACGCGCGCTCGATGAACACATTCCGCTCGTGTGCTTCTCCGCGACCGGCGGCGCACGCATGCAGGAAGGCCTGTTCTCGCTGATGCAGATGGCCAAGACCTCGGCCGCTCTCGCACGTCTGCGCAGCGCCGGCGTTCCGTACATCTCCGTGCTCACGCATCCGACCACAGGTGGCGTGTCGGCGAGCCTCGGCATGCTCGGCGACATCAATATCGGCGAGCCGAAAGCCCTGATCGGCTTCGCCGGCCCGCGCGTCATCGAGCAGACCGTCCGCGAAACATTGCCGGAAGGCTTCCAGCGCTCGGAATTCCTGCTTGAACACGGCGCAATCGATGCGATCGTGGATCGTCGTGAGATGCGTGACAAACTGTCGGCGCTGTTGGCGCTTCTGACGAGAGAACCACGCGCGGTCTAGGCCGGCACGAATACTGCTAGCCGGCTCGACTGCCTCTAGCCTGCAACGGAATTAGGCCTATACTGGCTTCGCCTGCGCCGGGTTGCCCGCGCGGGCCGATGTCCACCAACGAGGGTCTTTCCACTTTGGCCACGCCAGCAAGAAAAACCGCCAGCAAATCCAAAACCCGTTCCACCGCAACACTCGCAGCGAAGACCGATCCGGTCGAAGTCCTGCGCAAGCAAGTCCTCGCCGCTCTGGACGAGCTCAAGGCGAAAGACGTCAAGGAAATCGACGTCCGCGGTAAAACCAGCATTGCCGACATCCTGATCATCGCCAGTGGCACGTCCACGCGCCATGTCAAATCGCTAGCCGATGAAGTCGTCAAGTTCGTCAAGAAGGCGGGCATGATGCCGCTCGGCGTGGAAGGCCAGCGGGAAGCCGAGTGGGTGCTCGTTGACCTCGGCGACGTCATCGTGCACGTGATGCTGCCGCGCATCCGCGAATTCTACGGCCTTGAACGCTTGTGGACCGTCGGCGATGAAATGCCCGAAGCAGCCAATGCCGAGTGAGGCACTCGCACCACGTCGATAGGCGCCGACCATGCGCGCATGGCTGATCGCCATTGGCGAACGCATGCCCGCATGGGTGGCCGACGGTTTTTCCGAATACAGCAAACGTCTTTCCCACGAGTTGCCTTTGCAACTTGTGGAAATTTCCACAAAATCACGCGATCCGGCGCGCATCGCTGCGGGCGAAGGCGATGCGCTGATCGCGGCGATTCCCAAAGGCGCGCACGTCGTCGCGCTCGACGGGCGCGGCAAGCCCTGGAGCAGCGAGGAACTGGCCACGCAACTGTCGCGCTGGCGCATGCTCGGCAAGGATCTGGCATTCCTGATCGGCGGCCCGGAAGGACTGGCTCCGGCCGCCCTTGAGCGCGCCGATCAGCGTTGGTCGCTGGGACCCCTCACGCTGCCGCATCCACTCGTGCGCATTCTTGTTGCCGAGCAGCTGTACCGGGCGGTGAGCCAGCTGGCGAATCACCCATATCATCGCGGTTGAGCAAGTCGCTCGCGGCCGTCACAATCTGCGAATGCTTTATCTCGCCTCGCAATCGCCGCGGCGCCGTCAGCTGCTCGATATGGCTGGCGTGCACTTCGAAGCCGTGGAAGTCGATGTCCCGGAAGTGCGCGCGCCCGGCGAACGACCCGAGGTTTACGTCAGCCGCGTCGCGCGCGAGAAGGCGCGCGCCGGCCTGCTGGCACTGCCGGATGTCGCTGCGGTCGTCCTTGGCGCCGATACCGAAGTGGTGCTGGCTAATGAAGTGTTCGGCAAACCGCGCGACGCCGAACACGCCGCGCAAATGTTGCGGCGATTGTCGGGACGCACGCATCAGGTGATCAGCGGCGTGTGGTGCATCGACCGCAGCCGCGAACAACACGCGCTCAACATCACGCAGGTTACCTTCGAAGAACTTACCGATGCGCAGATCGCGGCCTACGTCGCCAGCGGCGAATGCATGGGCAAGGCCGGTGCGTATGCGATCCAGGGCCGCGCCGCCGCGTTTGTGCCGCACATTGCCGGCAGCTATTCGAGCGTCATGGGGCTGCCGCTGTTCGAAACATTGGAGTTGCTCAGAGCATTCGGCATCGGGCCCGCGTAGAATACGTGGGTTTGCCCGGCTTCCGACCCTCGCAATTGTTGCCGTGCCCGGCTATAAGACGGTAAGAACAACGGGTAAGATTTTCGTGACAGAAGAAATCCTCATCAACATCACTCCGCGCGAGACGCGCGTTGCGGTGGTCGAGAACGGCATGCTGCAGGAAGTGCACGTCGAGCGTGCGCTGCGCCGCGGCTATGTCGGCAATATCTACAAGGGCCGGGTCAGCCGCGTCATGCCCGGTATGCAGGCGGCGTTTGTCGAGATCGGACTCGAGCGCGCGGCGTTCCTGCACGCCTCGGACATCGTGCGCGCGCTGCCGGCGTTGATCGGCGACAGCGCGGAAAACGGCAGCGCGCCGGCGCCGCAGCCACCGATCGCCGAACTCGTGCGCGAGGGCCAGGAAATCGTCGTGCAAGTGGTCAAGGATCCGATCGGCAGCAAGGGCGCGCGCCTGACCACGAACTTGTCCGTACCATCACGTTATCTCGTGCTGCTGCCGTACGTGAAGGTGACCGGCGTTTCGGTGCGGATCGAGGACGAAACCGAACGCGCGCGTCTGAAGGAGATTCTGCAGAGCTTGCCGGCGGAGACCGGTCACGGCTACATCGTGCGCACGAATGCGGAGGGGCAGCCACGCGAGGCGCTCGAGGAGGACGTCGGGTACCTGTCCAAATTGTGGGGTTCGCTGCAGGAAAATCTCAAACAGACCGGCGCCGGCGCGCGCGTGTACGAAGACCTGTCGCTGCCGCTGCGCGCGCTGCGCGATCTCATGCGCAAGGATGTGGAAAAGGTGCGCGTGGATTCGCGCGAGACGTTCGACCGCATCGTCCATTTCGCGCGTACGTTCATGCCTGATTTGGCCGAGCGCATAGAACATTACCCCGGCGAACGCCCGATCTTCGATCTGTACGGGGTCGAGGACGAGATTCAGCGCGCGTTGAAGAAGGAAGTGCCATTGAAGTCCGGCGGCTATCTCGTGATCGATCAGACCGAGGCGATGACGACGATCGACGTCAACACCGGAGCGTTTCTGGGCCATCGCAATCTCGAGGAGACGGTGTACAAGACCAATCTGGAGGCCGCGCAGGCGGCGGCGCGCCAGCTGCGCCTGCGCAATCTCGGCGGCATCATCATCATCGATTTCATCGACATGACCGACGAGGAGCACAAGCGCCAGGTCCTGCGCATGCTCGAAAAGTCCCTCGCTCACGATCATGCCAAGACCACCGTCTACGAAATGACGCAACTGGGCTTGGTGCAGATGACGCGCAAACGCACGATGGAAAGCCTGGAACGCCAGCTGTGCGAGCCGTGTTCGACCTGCGAAGGCCGCGGCAGCGTGAAGACCGCGGAAACCGTGACCTACGAAATCTTCCGCGAGATCACGCGCGCCGTGCGCCAGTTCGAAGCGAAGAAACTGCTCGTGCTCGCCGCGCCGAAAGTCGTCGCACGTATCCTCGACGAGGAATCCGCCGCGGTCGCGGAACTGGAAGAGTTCATCGGCAAGACCATCCGTTTCCAGCCCGAGGAGCATTACGCGCAGGAGCAGTACGATGTTGTTCTGCTCTAGGCTCGTCATTCCCGCGAAGGCGGGAATCCGCTTCTTGTGTGTGCGACTCAAGCAAGAACCGGATTCCGGGCTCCGCCTGCGGCGGCCCCGGAATGACGGTGTCTCATCGTGATCTGGCGCCGCCGCATCCATCGCGCGCGCCTGTGGCTGCAGGCATTGTTTGCCTCGTTCTTGATCCTGATTGCGGTCGTCATCGGCATCACGCAGATCGCGTTACCGTGGATCGCCAGCCATCCGGATCGCATCAGCGCATTCCTGAGCGAACGCCTGAAACGGCCGGTCAAGCTCGATGGCGTGGAAGGGCGCTGGGAAGGCGGCGGGCCGCTGCTGATCCTGCATGGCGTGCACATCAGCGGCGCAACTCCCGATCAGCCGCCGGTCAGCGCGATCCCGCAGGCGGAGTTGAAAATCAATTTCTTCTCGCTGTTTCACCGTAACCAGGCCTGGAACGAATTCCGCCTGGTCGGACTGGATCTGCATCTGCTGCGTGACGACGCGGGCAACTGGGCATTGCAGGGTTTCGGCAATTCGGATTCGAACAAGGATGCCGACAACTCGCTGCTGCTGAACCTCGGCGCGCTCGTGTTGCGCGACATGCATCTGACGATCGACGATCCGGCGGCGAATCGCCACCTTGCGCTCGGCGCCGACGAAGTACGCCTGCTCAACTCCGGAACCGAGCATCGCGCGGTCGCGCGTTTGCGCAGCATGGAGGCGGCGAAGTCGCCGATCGACGTCGTCGTGCGCTACAACGCCGACGACCACACCGGCGAACTGTATTTCGGCGGCCAACAGCTTGATCTCGCCGCGCTGCTGCATGGCTTCGCTCCGGGCGGGCTGGAACTCACGCAGGGCAATGGCCAACTGCAGGTGTGGAGCGAGTGGAATCACGACCGCCTGCAGCTGGCGCGTGTCGAACTCGACCTGCACGGCGTCGTGTTGACCACGCCGACACCGATTGATCTGGACGACCATCGTCAGATCGTGCCGCGCTCGGGCTTCGATCGCCTCGCCTTCGGCATGCGCTGGCAGCGCAGCGAACATGGCTGGCAGCTCGACGTCGCCGACCTCAACGTCGCTCGCTTCGGCGAAACGGCGCCGCCGGCGAATATACATGTGGAAAAATCCCGGCCGGACCAGAGCGCACCGGCAAGTTATCTGGCGCGGGTTGCCGACATGGACATCTCCGCGCCCGCGACGATTGCGATGTTCAGCGACACGCTCGGGGCGCCGTTGCGCCGCTGGCTGTATCTGGCCGATCCAGTCGGCATCGTGCAAGCGGCGACGTTGCGCTGGGGCAGCGCGCAAGACTATGCCGTTACCGCGACATTCCGCGACGGCGCCTGGCACGCGGTCGACAAGCTGCCGGGCGTGAGTGGCATCGGCGGCACGCTGCTCGGCGATCAGGATGCGTTCAATTTGCAACTGCCGGCACACAACGCATTCGGCGTCGACGAACCGAAAGTGTTCCGCCAGCCGCTGGAGTTCTCGGAATTCAGCGGCGAAGTCGCCGTGTATCGCGGCGACGCCGGCTGGCGCATCGAAACCGATGCGATCGATTTCGAAGGTGCGAGGTTCGGTGGCCAGTTGCGCGGCGCGGTCGATCTGCACGACGACGGAAGCAAGCCTTCGCTGGATCTGGCGGCGCTGATTCGCCACGCCGAAGTGCCCGCGTCACATCTGTTCTGGCCCATCAACATCGTGCCGCCGCCGGCCGTGCGTTGGCTCGACCGTGCGCTCGATGCCGGCACGATCCGCTCCGGGCGCGCGGCCTTCCACGGCAATCTCGCCGATTGGCCATTCCGCAATTTCGCCGGGCGTTTCGAAGCGCGCGCCGAAGTGGAGGACTTGCGTCTGCATTATCTGGACGACTGGCCGTCGATCGAGCACGGCCACGCGCTGGCGACGTTCGTCAACGTCGGTTTGCACGTGGAAGCCGATGCCGGCGCGATTCTCGGCAACAGAATCGGCTTGTCCACGGCGGAGATCGCCGATCTCGGCGAACCCTTGCTCGACCTGGAAATGAGCGGCGCAGGCTCCGGCCACGACTTGCTCAACTTCGTCAAGGTCTCGCCGCTCGGCACGCGTTTCGGGCCGCAACTGCTTGGCGTCGACGCCAGCGGCCAGGGCAAGGTCGATCTGCATCTGAACGTGCCGATCAAACACGCGGCGGATATGAAGCTTGTCGGCGCGGCGCTGATGAGCAATTCCGATCTGAGCGACGCGAAGTACGGCTTGAAACTGGAAAAATCCAACGGCAAGGTGCGTTTCAGCAAGGATGGACTTTCCGCGGACGATTTGGCGACCACGTTTCAGGGTCAGCCCGCGCAATTCAGCCTGATGGTCGGCGCCTTCACCGCCGATCCGCGGCATGCCGTCGAGGCCAACCTCAGCGTGAATCTGCCCGCGCGCAGCGTGCTCGCGTACGCGCCGCCGCTCGTCGCCTACGCAGAGCACGTGACCGGCAACGCCGATTGGAACGCAAGTTTCAGTGCGGACAGTGGCGACAAGGGCGGGCAACGTCTCGTGCTTACTTCGAACTTGCGCGGCGTGGCTTTGGACTTGCCGGAGCCGTTGCGGAAATCAGCGGATTCGGAATGGCCGTTGCAAGTCACGCTCGGGGTGCCGCTGCTCGGCGGCAGCCTGGATTTGTCGCTCGGCGATTTATTGCGCGTGCACGGCCGGCTGCCGACGCTGAAGGATCCGTTCGCCGCCGAAGCGATTTTCGGCGGCAAGAGCAGTCGCGCGCCGCTGCCGGAGCGCGGTTTCGTCATCGGCGGCACGGCGGCGGCGCTGGATCTCTCCGGCTGGATGGATTTCGCCACCGGCAACGGCGGCGACAACGGCATGCTCGCCGGCGTGGACCTGCACACGGCGTCGCTGCGCGCCTATGAGCGCGATTTCGGCGCCGGCGAATTCACGCTGACGCCGACCAAGGACGGTCTCGATCTCGGCTTTCGCGGTGCGAATATCGAGGGCGGCTTGCAAGTGCCGTCGACGGCCGCGCGCAAACGCGGCATCACGGCGCGCTTCGCCAAGCTGCATTGGCCGGAGTCCAAGGACAGCGACGGCGCCGAAGCGTCCGGCCAGAATCCGGCCGCGCTGCCGGCGCTGCACATACAGATCGACGACATGCGCCTCGGTCAGGCGAACTTCGGCGAGACCACGCTCGAAAGTTATCCGATCAGTGGTGGCACGCATTTCGAACAGGTCAGCACGCATTCGGACAATGTCGAGATGCGCGCGCACGGCGACTGGACCGGAACCGCAACCGCCGATCATTCCGCGTTCTCGATCGATTTTTCCGCGCGCAATCTCGGCCGCATGCTCGACGCATTCGGCTATGCCGGCGCCGTCGACGGCGGCGCGACGGTGGCGCACGTCGAGGGTTCCTGGGCCGGGGCACCGTCGATGTTCGCGCTCGCACGCCTGAACGGCACGCTCAAGGTCTCGGTGCGCGAAGGCCGTATTCCGGACGTCGATCCCGGCGCCGGCCGCATCTTCGGCTTGTTCAATCTCGGCGCACTGCCGCGCCGGCTGTCACTGGATTTCGGCGACTTCTTCAAATCCGGATTCAGTTTCGATTCGATCGAAGGCCAGTTCACGCTCAAGGACGGTAACGCGTTCACCAGCGACCTGCAGGTGAAGGGACCGGCCGCCGACATCAAGGTCAATGGCCGCACCGGATTGAAGACGAAAGATTACGACCAGACCATGGACGTGACACCGCACGTCGGCAGCACGTTCGTGATCGGCGGCGCACTCGTCGGCGGGCCGATCGGCGCGGCGGCCGGCGCGGTCCTGCAGGGTCTGTTCAAGGGCGCGATCAACGATGTCGCGCGCGTGCGTTACAGCGTTACCGGCAGCTGGGAAAAACCGGTAATCACGCAATTGTCGAAAGTCACGCGCACGGCAAAGGATTCGAGCAATCCGCCGGCGGTGAAAAAGGACTTGTGAGTCGCCCCGGCGGCTTCATATTAGAATCGACCCCCGCAGTTTTTGCGATTTTCCGATGACCCTACTTGCCCTTGCCGAGCAGCAGTTGCTCAAACCCGGCGGCTTCGCCAGCACCGATCTCGATCGCGTCTTTGCCCAGCTCATGGGGCCGTCGATCGACGCCGCAGACCTGTATTTCCAGCATTCGCGCAGCGAGTCGTGGATGCTCGAGGACGGTATCGTGCGCGACGGCAGCCATTCGATCGAGCAGGGCGTCGGCGTGCGCGCGGTCAGCGGCGAGAAAACCGGTTTCGCCTATTCCGACGAGATCGTTCTGCCCGAACTGTTGACGGCGGCGCAGAGCGCGCGCGCGATCGCGCAGTCGGGCAATCCTGGCAACGGTCACGCGCTCAGCGCGCGCGAAGCAAAGGCTTTGTACGCGCCGATCGATCCGGTCGAATCGCTCGGCAATGAAGAAAAAATTACACTTTTGCGCGAAGTGGACAAATTCGCGCGCTCGCTCGATGCGCGCGTGACGCAGGTGATCGTGAGTCTGGCGGCTACGCTCGACACCGTGCTGGTCGCCGCCAGCGACGGCACGCTCGCCGCCGACGTGCGCCCGCTCGTGCGCCTGAGCGTGCAGGTGATCGCCGAACAAAACGGCCGCCGCGAACAGGGCAGCGCGGGCGGCGGTGGCCGCTACGGCTACCGCGAACTGCTGGCGAACGGGCGCGCGCACGCGTTTGCACGCGAGGCCGTGCGCGTGGCACTGGTGAATCTCGAATCGGTGCCGGCGCCGGCGGGGAGCATGACCGTCGTACTTGGCCCGGGCTGGCCCGGCGTGCTGCTGCACGAGGCGATCGGCCACGGTTTCGAAGGCGATTTCAACCGCAAGGGCACCTCGGCATTCGCCGGGCGAATGGGCGACAAGGTTGCATCGCCGCTGTGCACCGTCGTCGACGACGGCACGCTGCCGGATCGGCGCGGTTCGCTTTCCGTCGACGATGAAGGCGTGCCGGGCGAATGCACGACGCTGATCGAAAACGGCGTGCTCAAAGGCTACATGCAGGACAAGCTCAACGCGCGTCTGATGGGCATGCGCTCCACCGGCAACGGCCGCCGCGAATCGTTCGCGCACCTGCCGATGCCGCGCATGACCAACACCTACATGCTGCCGGGCAAGAGCGATCCGGGCGAGATCATCGCCTCGGTGCCGCGCGGTCTGTACGCGGTGAACTTCGGCGGCGGCCAGGTCGATATCACGAACGGCAAATTCGTGTTCTCGGCGAGCGAGGCCTATCTGATCGAAAACGGCAAGATCACGCGCCCGGTGAAAGGTGCGACGCTGATCGGCTCGGGACCCGAAGTGCTCACGCGCGTATCGATGGTCGGCAATGATCTCAAACTTGACGAAGGCGTCGGCACGTGCGGCAAGGAAGGGCAAAGTGTTCCCGTGGGTGTGGGGCAGCCGACATTGAAAATCGATGCGATGACGGTCGGCGGGACCGCGGCGTGACGTGTATGTCATTCCGGCATGGAATGCCGGGATCCTGACCGCATGGATGCAAAAAAAAGCGCGAAGCGAGAGCTTGCCGTCCCTGGCTACTGGATTCGGGCGCTCCATGCCGGAATGACGAGCCTAGGTTTCGGCAGCGTCAAGCAGCTTGCGCAGGATGCGGAACAACTCATGAAACGCATGCAACGGCTTGTTCTGCTCGCGTTCGGCGCGTGCGTTGCGCGCGAGTTGGCGCAGGTGCTGGCGGTCGGCTGATGGAAACTGCTGCAGCAGTTCGCTCAATGCGTCGTCGCCGTCCTCGAGCAGGCGCTTGCGCCAGGTTTCGACGTGATGCAGGGCGGCCGATTCGCGGCGCGCGTGACTGCGATCGTGTTCGAGCGCAGCGCGAATCGGCTCGATTTCCTCGTCGTCACGCTTGCGCAACTGCTTGGCGAGGAACTGGGTCTGGCGTTTGCGCGCGATCTGCTGGGTGACGGCACGCGTGCGCACGACCTCGGCGCGCAGATCGTCGTCGAGTGGCAGGTGCGCGAGCTGCGCGTCGGATAACGATGCCAACGTCTGCGCGAGCTTGAGCACGTCCAAAGCCTCGCGACGACGCTGGCTGCGGCTGGGTTCTTCGTCGTGAACCGACTCGTCTTGATCTTCTTGATCGTGCATCATCTTTGAAACGGAAACTGAAATCGTGAATGCAATCATCGCACACTCGGACGACTCTCTCGCCCAACTCGATCGCCTCGCCAATTTGGCGCAGGACGTCATACGTCGTTGTCGCAGCGCGGGTGCGAGCGAAGCCGAAGTCGGCGCGAGTGTCGACACCGGTTTGAACGTCAACGTGCGCCTCGGCGAAGTCGAAACGATCGAGCACACGCGCGATCGCTCGTTCGGCGTCACCGTGTATTTCGGCAAGCGCAAAGGTTCGGCGAGCACGGCCGACCTTAAGCCCGAGTCGATCGCAAAAACGATCGAGCAGGCGTGCGCGATCGCGCGCTACACCGAGGAAGACCCGTTCACCGGCCTCGCCGATCCAGCGCGTCTGGCCACGCAATTCCCCGATCTGGATCTGTGGCATCCGTGGGCGCTGGCGCCGAATGCCGCGATTGCGCTCGGCAAGGATATCGAAGACGCCGGCCGCAGTTTCGACGGCATTTCCAATTCCGAAGGCGCGACCGTGCAGGCAGGCGAAGCGCTCTCGGTGTACGCCACATCGGCGGGATTTGTCGGCCGGGAACGCGGTACGCGGCATTCGCTGTCGTGTGCGCTGATCGCCGATGACGACGCCGGCATGCAGCGCGACTACTGGTACGAATCGGTACGCGCGGCCGCGGATTTTCCCGACGCCGCAAGCGTCGGCCGCAAGGCGGCCGAACGTACCCTCGCGCGCCGCAACGCGCGCAAGCTCGATACGCGGGCGTGTCCGGTGCTGTTCGCGCCGGAAGTCGCGCGCGGCCTCGTCGGGCACCTGGTGTCCGCGGTCAGCGGCGGCGCGCTGTATCGCAAGGCGAGCTTCCTCGTCGATCACGCCGGAAAAAAACTATTTCCGAATTTTGTCGAAATAATCGAGCGGCCTCAGCTGCCGCGCGGGCAAGGTTCGGCCGCGTTCGACTCCGAAGGCGTGGCCACCGCCGATCGCGATCTCGTGAGCGGCGGCGTTCTGCAGCGATATGTCCTCGGCAGCTACTCGGCGCGCAAACTCGGCCTGGAAAGCACCGGCAACTCCGGAGGCATCCACAATCTGGTCGTAGCGCCAGGTGCGGACGACTTCGCCGGCATGCTGCGCAAACTTGGCACCGGATTGCTGGTGACCGAAGTGATGGGGCAGGGCGTGTCGATCGTCACCGGCGATTATTCGCGCGGTGCGGCGGGCTTCTGGGTGGAGAACGGCGAAATTGTCTATCCGGTCGAGGAAATCACGATTGCCTCGAACCTGCGCGACATGTTTGCCGGCGTCGCGGCAATCGGCAACGACGTGGATCGGCGTTCGCATATCCTGACCGGATCGATCCTGATCGAGAAAATGACGCTCGCGGGAAGCTGATATTCTTGCTGCGTCGGACAGCCAAGGAGTTTCCATGAGCGTTCCTTCAAGTGATGTCACCGCTCCGCCGCCTGCGCCTTCCGGCGTGCCAAGTAACGAAGAGAAGCAATGGGCCTTGTTCGCGCACTTGTCCGCGCTGATCGGCTACATCATTCCGTTCGGCTCGATCATCGGGCCGCTAATCATCTGGCAGGTGAAGAAGAACGAAATGCCGTTCGTCGACGATCAGGGCAAGGAGGCGCTCAATTTCCAGATCACGATGGCGATCGCCGCCATCATTTGCATTGTGCTGATGCTCGTACTGATCGGACTTCTGCTGATCTGGATTGTGGGTGCCGTCGACCTGATCTTCATCGTTGTTGCCGCTATTTCGGCGAACAACGGACAGGCGTACCGCTATCCGTTCAATTTGCGTCTGGTCAAATAACTAACTGGCGCGCTCGGCGACGTAACGCGCCAAGGCAACGAGTTCCCCGGCCGCCGCGCCAAGCGGGACCAGCGCGGCGACTGCCTGGTCGGTCAGTTGCGCGAGCTGCGCGCGCGAGGCCTCCATGCCGAGAACCGTCGGATACGTCGGCTTCGCGTTGGCGAGGTCCTTGCCAGCAGTCTTGCCCAACGTAGCGCTGTCGCTTTCCACGTCGAGGATGTCGTCGCGGATCTGGAAAGCGAGCCCGATGCCATGACCGTACCGGTCGAGGGCGGCCAGCACGGTTTCGTC
>Ga0207639_10000655_pt1 | contig 23815 bp, 20 predicted proteins | sample KBSCornC32_FD_184299 | JGI IMG/M metagenome (GOLD analysis project Ga0207639, IMG submission 184299) | Corn rhizosphere microbial communities from Kellogg Biological Station, Michigan, USA - KBS Corn C3-2 (SPAdes) (version 2) | ecosystem: Host-associated > Plants > Roots > Rhizosphere > Soil ...
GGTGCGGTAGGACATGGCGGTCGCGGAAAAGTCGGTCTGGAGGACGACGGGGCGCGCATCGTGCAGGAGTATGCCGGGCGTCCGTTCCGCATATTCATAAAGGCGGGCGTTGAGTTCGTTGACCTGCCCGCACAGGGCCGACGTGCTGATGACGTTCGATCCCACTTCCATTTCAATGACCACGATCATGCCTGCCTGACGCGCCGCATCGGCCATCGCCCGGATATTGGCGAACGCCGTCGCGCCGCTCGAACCGGCCGTGGGATAGTTCTGGGCGATATCGTTGAGGCCGCCCTGCAGGTAGAGCATACCGGCGCCGGTGGCGATCGCGCTGTTCAGACGCGCGATCATCTGGTCCGTGCGATCGCCCGATACGCCGAAGGTCGCACCCACCACAAGCCGCTGATCGGACAAGGCATTGGCCCAGTTGAGGGGCGAATGGGCGCTATAGCTGCCTTGGCCGGCGTTGGTGTAGATCGCCGCGATCCTGCTGTCCCCCAACGCCGTGACGACATGCGGCAGACGACGATGGGGCAGGATCGCATAACGCGAGAGACTGCTGGGCGCGACGTTGGCGCCGTTACCGGATTGGCGCATATGCTTATGCCTCCGCGATCAGGTCGGTTGCGGTCGTGCCACTCGCCCGCACATGGCTCACGCGGACGGCGACATAGCTGCCGTCCGCCAGATTGCGGTAGGTGACATCGGCAGCGGCATCGACGCCGCGCAGGGTGATCGTCCCCCCGGTTCCGACATAGATGCCTTTGGGGACCACCGGCAGCGGGTTGGTGTCATGGGGCGTGATCGCAAAGGGCTTGCGGCTCGCCGTCAACAGACTGGGCGCGTAATCGCCGAATTCGTCATCCATCGGGCATTCTCCGGGTAGTTGATCCATAAGAATGTTCGTCATATGTTCCATTTCTTCCTGTAGGACAGCGGAAGACGGTCATCCCCGGTTCATTAAATTGGCGGCAGGCTTGTCGCAGCGCACAATCGGATTCGAAACGCGATGACTCTCGCCTGCCTTCGCCCACCCGCGATTCGTCGTACGTCCGGCACAGCCCGCGGGCGATGCGGCGCAAATGGCCGCCAAGCGCGGTCGGCCATGAATTTGGGCGTGACGCGTCTGCAACAGGTGGTTATACCCCGTCCCGAAACCGGACGGATGAAATATATGATCGCAAGACCGTCACGCCTGGAAAGAACACACAATGGGGGGTGCCGGATAACCGGCGTGAACACTATGGTCATTCAACATCGGAAATTGTTGCAGCGCAACACGGGGTATTCAAAACCATCAGCCGCAGATTTCACTGTGGCGGTTTCATCAACATGTCTTGCCGCGACGCTGGTTATGGGGTGCGGAACCGTGGCTCATGCGCAGGAAGCATCGACAAACGGGCTTGCTGTCCGGCCGTCCGTCGAGGCTACCTACGACAGCAACGTCTTTCGCCAGAACAGCAATGTGAGGCCGACACGGGACGACGTGATCGTCTCGCCGGGTGTCGAGGTCGAATATTCCCGTCCGCTGGGACGCAACAGCCTGAAGGTCCGGGGCAGCGCCTATCTGGATGCCTATGTCAACGGATCGACTCAGGCCCGTCTGCGCGCGCTGGCCGCCGCCGACGGCATCATCAAGGTTGGCGCGCGCTGCCAGACGGTCCTGACCGGCCTGTTCCAGCGTCAACGCTCCGACTTCGGCGACATCAACACCACGACCCCCAATCTCCAGAGCGTCAGCACGCTACGCGGCGAGTTCGCCTGTCCCGAAGCCGTCGGCTTCTACCCGATCGGATCGATCGAGCGCACGACCACGGACAATTCGCGCGCCTATGCCTTCGCCGACCAGACGACGATGAGCTACAGGGGCGGCGTGGGGTTCGGCACGCCCAGCATCGGAACCTTCAGCCTCTATTATGAGCATAGCGACACGGATCGGCCGAGCCTCGCCCTGACGAACAAGATCGAGCGGGCCGGCATCACCTTCAATCGCTCCGTGGTGTCCCATGCGGCGATCGAGACCGATGTCCACTGGCTCCGGGTCAGGTCGAGCAATGCCGGCGTGCCCGACTATGACAATCCCGGCTGGAAGATCAGCCTGGTGCTGAGCCCCGTTCCGACGGTGCTGTCGTTTCGCGGCAGCCTCATCCGCGCGGTCGTGAACGACAGTCTGGTTCCCGCCGGCTACGCCGTTTCGACCAGCTATCTCGGGTCCGGCGAATGGCTTTTCTCGGACCGCACCAAAGCGGAATTTTCCTACGAGCACGCAGACCGGTCCTATCGCCGCGATCCCTTCCTGTTTTCCAGCTTGATCGACAGCGACAAGGTCAACCTGTACACTCTGGCCGTGCGCAGGAAGATCGGCCGGGCGCTTGAGTTTTACCTGCGCGGCCAGAGGGTGACGCGCTCCACCAACAGCGGCATCGGCCGCTACACGGCCAACCTCATCGGACTCGGTGTCAGTGCGGATTTTTGACACCGCGGGAGAAGAATGGTGATACGGGTAGCCATGCGTAAGTTTCTGATTTTCATTCTTCTCGCTGCGACGTTCGGCATCCCGTCGTTCGCGCAGGCGCCCCGCGATACCTCTGCCGCCGCCACATCTTCCTATGTGCTCGGTCCGGACGACGAGATCGAGGTCACCGTGTTCGGCCAGAAGGACATGTCGAACAAGACGCGGATCCGGTCCGACGGAACGATCATCCTGCCCTATCTCAACGCGATCCGGGCGGCCGGCACGACGACCGCCCAACTCAGCGCCCTGATCGCGACGCGATACAAGCAGGAAGGCATCCTCGCGGCGCCATCGATCAACGTCGAGATTACAAATTATGCCAGCCGCACGGTCACCATATTGGGCTCGATTCCCAATGCCGGCGTCTACGCGCTCGACAAGCCCTATAGCGTGGCGGCGATTGTGGCTAAGGCGGGGGGCATCCGTCCCGATGGAGCGGATGTCGTCGTTCTGACCCCTGCGGATGGTCAACCCCCGGTGCGCATCGCCTTGACGGACATGTCGGGCGCCGCCGGTCGCCTGGTCGAGCCGGGCGACAATCTCTTCATTCCCAAGGCCGAGTTGATCTACGTCTATGGCCCCGTCAACAAGCCTGGTTCCTATTCCTTCACGCCCGGCATGACCTATCGCCAGGCGCTCGGGGAGGCCGGCGGCCCCACCGTCGCGGGCAGCAGCCGCAAGATCGAAGTACGCCGGGGCGGCAAGAAGATTCACGCCACTATCGACGACCTCGCCAATCCAGAGGATGTGCTGATCATCAAGGAGAAATTCTTTTGATGTACCGAACTGCAGCCACGGGGCATTTTGGCGGTCCGCGGGTTTCCCGCAACTCGTTCCGGCGGCACTGAGCCATGTTCAAGCGCATCTGGAGCTGGCTCGCGAAGCCCTCGCCACGGCGGTTGACCTATAATCCGGGCAGCATGCCTGTCATGGATCGAAAATTCGATTGGCCCGCCATCCCGTCGGCGGACGATGGCGAAACGCAGTCGCCAAGTGCGCGGCCGCCCTATTCGGCCGATGCCACCGGGGCGCCCACCGACAAGAATCCCGCACGCCGCCGGCGCAAGGAACTGATCCGGGAGGTGTTCGATCCCAGTCGCCCCGTGGACGGTCGTTTCGGGCTCAGCGGCCGCGAGGAGGAGCTGAACCGGCTGATCGACGCCGTCCTGTTCGAACATAAGCATGGCATCGTTTTCGGCCCTCGCGGATCGGGCAAGACGTCGCTCGCGCGCGCCTTCGGCGACATAGCGGATGGCGATGGCGCGACCGTTCTCTACAACTCGGCGGGCGGCAACCTGTCCTTTGTCGACCTGTTCCGTCCCTTCCTTCGCGAACTGGCGAACTCCTCGACGCATCTGGCCCGAACACCGGCGATGCAGCAGTTGCTGGGGGACGGCTTCGACGCCAGCCTCCTTGCCAGCAGCCTGGCAGAGACGGTGACCCGTCGCACGATCTTCCTGGTGGATGAATTCGACCGGATCGAATCCCCGACGATCAAGGCCGAGGTCGCGGCATTGATGAAATTGCTGTCCGATATGCGCTCGAACATCACCGTCATCATCATCGGCATCGCCGGCAATCTCGACGACCTGCTGTGCGGCCATCCCTCGCTTCGTCGGCATTTGACCTCTATTTCCCTTGCCGGGCTGGCGATCGAGGATCAGCGTCAATTGTTGCAAAGCTGCTGCGATCGCTCGGGCCTGACCATCGATGCGGATGCAGCCCATAATATCCGCGTGGCGGCAATCGGGTCGCCCTATCACATCCGCCTGTTCGGGCTTTATGCCGCGCTGGTAGCCGAGCGTTCCGAGAGCACGCACATCACCAACGAAACGGTGGAAGCGGGTTTCTCTTCTGCTCTCGGCTATTGGAGCGAACTCAATTTCGATGGTTTCCGCGAGCTCAGCCTCTATGTTGACCGGCATCCCGCATCGCTCCTTTCCAGCACGATCGCCTGCTGGCTTGCGGCCATGCACGGGCGCTTCACGCAAAAGACCGTCACCGAAATGCTGATCGCGGAGAGGATCGCCACCACGCCCGTTCATGCGGCAAGGCGGTTCGAGGAAATGCTGCGGGAATGCGACTTCCTGTTCCATCGCAGCCCTTCCGACGACAGCTATAGCGTTCGGGACACACTGCTTCCGCAGTTTTTCATATTGATGCTGCAAGGGGTCCGCCCCCCTTCGCGCAAATCCGACGGCATCGATCCTGCGCTCAGTGTCATTCTCGCCGACGAGCGGGCTTCTGAATTCACGTTGAAGGGAGCAGCAGGATGATCGGATTTTTTGATCTGATCGAAGCGGTAAGGCAACGTTTGCGTCTGGCCATCATCATTGGCGCGTCGGTCTTCGCCGTCATCGCCATATTGGCGCTGGTGCAATCACGCTCCTACACAGCGCACTCGTCTGTGCTGATCGACCTTGCCAACACCGATCCGACGGATTCGCAGAAAAGTCCCGATCCGTCTGTAACCAATGCGGTACTCGGCACCCAGGTCGATCTGCTGCGCAGTTCAGCGGTGCTCCAGGAAGCGGCGCGTCGCCTCAACCTGCTTAACGATCCCACATTGGGTGACACCCCCGAGCTTCGCCGCCAGAATGCGGAGCAGATGCTGCGCCGGAAGGTGGAAATCACGAGCGACGAGAACAGCAACGTCATTCGCATCGGCTATACCGATCATGATCCCAAATTCGCGGCCATGGTCGCGAACATGATCGTCGACACCTATCTGGAAATGCAGGTGGAACTGCGGGTCACGCCCGCACGCACGGGCGCCAAATGGTTCAATGCCCGCACGAAGGATGTTCGTGAGCGGTTTGAGAGCGCGCAGAAGCGCCTGTCCGATTTCCAACGGGCGAACGGCATCGTCGGCGTCGACCGCATGGATGTGGAAGGAGACAAGGCCCGCAGCCTGTCCGTGCAGATGGTGGAGGCACAGGCGGCCGCCGCACGGGCGCATTCTCGGTCGGGCGCGTCGAACGATCCCGACGTCGCCGGATCCGACATCGTGCAAAATCTGGAACGCGAAGTGGGCCTTCAGGCGGGCAAGGTCGCCGAACTCTCCAAGACCTTTGGTCCCAACCATCCCGACATGAAGGCCGCCGACGCGCAACTCCAGGCGCTGCGCGGTTCGCTCGCGGCGGCGCGCGGCGGCCAGACCGCTTCGCTCTCCTCCGCCAGCCGCTCGGCATCCATGCAGGTGGCGGAATTGCAGGCGCAACTCAACGCCCAACAGGCCCGCATGATCGCCTTGTCGGGCGTCCAGGACCAGCTCATGGTCCTGCAACGCGATGTTGATGCGGCGCGGCAAACCTATGACATGGTGCGCCAGCGCTATAATGAGGCCACGTTGAAGAGCGAAGTCTCGCAAGCCAGCGGGCGTCGCCTCGATCGGGCTTCGCCCCCCGCCCTTCCGTCCAAGCCGAACCTGGCCGTCTGGATGTTCGCGGCGCTGCTTCTGGGCGGGACCGCCGGTATCGGCGTCGTTGCGGCCCTCGAACTTTCCGAGCCGCATGTCAGGACAAGTGCCGGGACGGCACGCATGGCCGACGTCGAAGTGATTGTCGATATGACCAACGCGAACTGGGTCGCGCCCATCTCTCTGCGATCCGCCAAAGAGGAGATGTTCGCATGAGGATTCGCTCTTCGGCAAGACAGGGCGACACGGTCCCCATGCCGCGCCATGACGGTACGCCCCGCACGCGGGACGATCAGGACCAGCGGCTTGGCGCCATTCTCCAGCGGGAAGGCGTTCTGAGCGCGGACGACATCGCGCAGATCGCCCGCGTCCAGGCGGACAGCGGTGAACTGTTCGGCGAATCGGCGGTTACATCGGGCAAGGTCACCGAGGAACAGCGCGACCTCGCCCTGATGCTCCAGGCGGATCGGAGCTATTTGCGGCGCGGTGAAGCCCGGCTCGACCCGCTGCTGGTGGCGGCCTTCGACCTCAACGACAATTATGTCCACCGTATCCGCACGATCCGCGCCCGGATATTGCAGGCGCAGGCGACCCAGGATGTCACCGATATGCAGACCTGCGCGCTGCTGGGGCTGGATTGCGATGAGGAAATGGCGGTCATCGCCGCCAATCTGGCGATCGTGATGGCGCGTCTGGGCGCGCCGACCCTGCTGGTCGATGCGGCGCTGCACAAGCCGCGGTTGCACGAGTTGTTCCGCATGGAAAACCGTAACGGCCTGGGCAACATGCGCCACGACCATTCCGTCGACGAGCTTATCCAGCAAACGCCGATCGACAATCTGTGGCTGCTGCCCGCCGGCCCCCAGATGCCGGAGAAGGGTGTCGCCTTTGAACGCGAATCCCTGCTCAGCCGGTTCAGCGAGTGGCGCATACCGTCGACCAACCTTCTGGTCTCCCTGCCGCTGCGCTCCCGCAACCATATCTCGACGATCAACGCCAGCCTCGCCGGCTTCGGCAGCGTGGTACCCGTCGTGCGGAAGCATGATACGAGGATCGGCGACTTGCGAGCGCTCGTGGATCTGCTGGACGAGCAAGGCACGCCGGTATTGGGCACCGTTATCGTCTAACGCCAGAGTATTTCGATCAGGTGTCCCTCACCGTTTTTGGACGGTGGGGTGGGACCATCAAAATTTGTACCAAAGCCCCACGGTGCCGCCGCGCTCGCGCAGGGCGTTAACACCGGCGACCGTGCCCATGACACCTGCCTGAATCGTGATCCTGTCGGTCAGGTCATAAGCGCCCGTCAGGAACAGATTATGATAGCGAAAGTCCTGCGCGAATATTCCGCGTCCTTTGCCGTCGGCGAAGGTGTTTGAACTGAACGCCATGACCATGAATTTCGGCGCGACCCGCAAGCCCAGCGTCACGTCGAGTTTCCACTCGTTCGCCGGATCGTCGTAGCGGACGCGATACCCACCGCTGGCGGAAATGAAATGCCCCTTGCCGAAGCTGTAGGCAACCTGCGCGCGTGTATCGATTTCATAGTTGGTGCTGCCGATCTGGGCGACGACATCCTGGCGGCGCGCACCGGGAATGCGCCCCGTACCCTGAAGCGAGAAGACAAAACCGTCCTTGTTTACCAGGCGATAGCGCGCGCCCAGTTCCGTGTAGCCAAGCCCCGATGTGCTATCCGTATTGTCGATCGACACAAACCGCAGGCTGGGCGTTGCGATCAGCGTCAGGTCGTCCGTGACGCCATATTCCGCCGCAACGTAGATTTCCGTCTTATGATAATCGTCGCGATCGACCGCATCACCGGCGGCATTCAGGCCTTTGGCGCTGTTGGAATAGATGGTCGTGACTATCACCTGGCCGTGCCCTGCCGGCTGGGTAAAGCCATCGGCGAGCGCGGCGGTCGGGGCCATCCATGCTGCAACTGCGATGCAAGAGGTGGCAATGATCTGTCTTAGTCGCATTTTACCCACACCCTGTCGCTACTCCATGGTCCATCTGTCCGTATTCCTAAAGCACTGTCAAGACAATGAAAGAGACGAATGCGTTCCAAAACGGGCATTTCCAAGTTTTGTATCTTTCTGATAAGAGTTGGGCCGATGGCGGAACTCGATTCCTTTTCGACTGTAACAAATTTGTCCGCTGTAAAGGCGGATATAAGCCGTCGAGAAATGATGTTGTCTGCGGGGCTGGCGCTGTTGCTTTCAGGTGGCCGGTCCAGTTCCGAAGTTATGCCTAAAGATGACAGCCTGAACGCACTTGCAAAAAAGCGGGGGCGCTTCTTCGGCACGGCAGTACGAACCGATAAAATTTGGAACGATCCAGCCTATCGAACGGCGGTTATCGGCGAGTGTGGATCGATTACTCCCGAAGTCGCCCTGAAATGGGACTTCGTGGAGCCGCAGGAAGGCGAACTGACTTTCGATCCCATGAACAGCATCATGGGTTTCGCCGAAGCCAATGATCTGGACGTGCATGGCCACACCTTGCTCTGGTATAACAGCATGCCACCCTGGGCAGCGCGGAAAATATTGGAGACGCGCGACTGGACGATCATCAACAATCACTTTGCCAACGTGCTGCGCACCTACAAGGGCAAGATTAAATATTGGGATGTCATCAACGAGCCGATCGAAGCGGGCAAGCGGTGGGATGGCCTGCGCGACGGTGTGATGCTCCAGGCTTTCGGTCCGGATTACATCGACCACGCGCTGCGTTCGGCCCGGATTTATGCTCCAGACGCCAAGCTGATGATCAATGATTTTGGCTTTGAGTATGACACCTACGACGAGAATGATCGCCGCTGGCTGCTGCTGCGTCTCGTCGAGAAGCTGAAAAAGGCCGGCGCCCCTCTGGACGGCATCGGCCTTCAGGCCCATCTCGACCTTGCCAAAGGGTCATTGGCGAGCAAGAAGATCGCCGACTTCCTGGTGGAATTGCGCAATTTCGGCGTGAAGATCATCATCTCCGAACTGGACGTAAAAGAATATGACTATGCGCTGCCGGCGGAGCAGCGCGACCAGCGGGTGGCGGATCATGCGAAACAATATCTCGAAGTGGTGCTCGCCGAACCGGCGGTGATCGGCCTGACATGCTGGGGCCTGACCGACCGCTATTCCTGGCTGGATGCCACGGATGGCGATTATAAGCGCCTGCGCGGCCCGCGCGAACAAACGGGCCTGAATCGCGGCCTTCCCTATGATGCGAACTACGGCCGAAAGCCGCTTTACTACACGATTAGAAACGCACTAAACGCATAGTAAACCATAAGATCAAAACAGTATTACTGGCGCGTTATGCATGACATTGTCATAGTAACTTTCTGGTTTAATATGCATGTTATCCGATCTGCGATAGTGATTGCTCCAAATGGTTCCGGGACTTTTGATCTCGGGATTCATCGCAATGCTCATGACGCGTCGAAACATGTTGCAGGCTTTCGCCAGCCTGCCCTTGCTGAATGAATTGGGCATGACAGGACTGGGCGCGCAGACGCCCGACGCGCCATCGACCCGCCCCTGCTTCCTCGGCGTTGCCGCACGGGCAGAGCATCTCCAGAGCGACAAGGATTTCGCCGCAACGGTGGCCCAGAATTGTTCGTGGCTGACCCCCGAAATTCACCTCAAGTGGGATTCGCTCGAATATCGGCCGGGCCAGCATAATTTCAAATCCGTCGACGACTTGCTCTCCTTCGCGGATGGGCATGGCATGCAGGTACGCGGGCATACGCTCATCTGGGACCAGAGTACGCCGCAATGGGCCAAGGAGCGACTTCGCAGCGAGCGGGACTGGGCGATGGTCGATCGCTTTTTCGGCACCGTCCTCGGCCGATACCAGAGCCGGATCAGCCAGTGGGACGTCATCAACGAACCGATCGACGTCGAGAATGGCGACAAGACATTGCGTCGCACCGTCTTTCACGATGCCTTCGGCCCGACCTATATCGAGCGGGCGCTGGACAGCGCGCATGCGCTCGCGCCGAGCGCGCAGCTGATGATCAACGAATATGGTTTTGAATATCGCAACCCGGTCGATACGGCCAAACGTTCGGCAATGCTCGCCCTTACCGAACGCCTGCTGAAGCAGGGCGCCCCGCTCCACGGGATCGGCATCCAGGCCCATCTCGATCTGGCGAAAGGCCCGCTCGATGTCGCGGGAATGCGCCATTTTCTGCATGAACTGGCGCAGATGGGCGTATCCATCGTCGTGACCGAACTCGACGTGCGCGAGCATGATCTGAAGGCGCCGATCGAATTGCGCGATCGCAGGGTCGCGGACGAGGTGCGCCGCTTCCTTGACGTCGCGCTGGCGGAGCCGGCGGTGACGGGCGTAATCACCTGGGGTTTGAGCGACAGGTTCAGTTGGCTCAACGACAGGATGGATGAGCATCGCGCCGGTCCTGACCCCGTCGCCCTCAATCGCGGCCTGCCCTATGACGTGGCCTACACGCCCAAGCCGATGTTCTACGCGATACAGGATGCGATGGCGCGGGCCTAATCAGGACGCCCGCGCCACGCCGTATCGGTTGGCATGCGGGTTAGACGACCAGCTTGCTGCTCTTGAGCTCGGCGAGGCTGGCCTCGGACCGATCGGTTGGCTTGCGAGCGGAACGCACCCAGGTGATGAGTTCCTCCATGCCGCCCTCGAAATCATGTTGCGGGCGGATGCCGAACTCCCTTTCGAGTTTCGAGATGTCCGCGAAGCAATGACGGATGTCGCCGACGCGATATTGCTGCAGCGTCTCGGGGGCGATATTCTTTTGCAGCAGGCGCGCCAGCGTGCGCGCGATCTCGTTGACCGTGATCGACACGCCCGACCCGACGTTGAAAATGTCCCAGATCCGCTTGTCCGATTCCAGCACGGTCGCAAAGGCACGGGCAACATCCTGGACATGAACGAAGTCGCGCCGCTGCTCGCCATCCTCGAAAATCAGCGGCGGCTGGTCGTTCAGCAGGCGGGAAATGAAGATCGCCGCAACGCCCGTATAGGGATTGCTCAGCGCCTGACGTGAGCCATAGGCGTTGAACAGACGCAGCGCGACCGTGGGAATGTCGAGCGCGCGACCGACCGCCAGGAACATCTCCTCATGGTCGCGCTTGTTGATCGCATAGATCGAATTTGGCTGGAGGAGTTTGTCCTCCGAGGTGGGCAGCGGTTCGAGCTTGCCGCCCTCCCCGTCCAGTTCCCAGTCGCGCTCGCGCAATTGTTCCGCCGATCGCAGCGCGGGCGCAACCTTGTTGCCGTCGGGCGCGACATATTCGCCTTCGCCATAGATGGACATGGACGAGGCGACCGCCATGCGCTGGATACCGTGCTGGCCCTTCGACAGGACTTCCAGCATGATGGCGGCCGTCATCACATTGTTGCGGGTATAGTCCACGATATTGGTCATGCTCTGACCGACGCCCACCGACGCTGCCAGATGGCAGAGGTGCGTTATACCCGGCAATGCGGCCTCGAAGACGCCTTCGTCCGCGAGATCGCCCTTTATGCGGCGTGCGCCCAGATTGAGGTAGATGGGCCATCCATCCTCATCCATTTCCGCATCGCCATGGACCTGCGGCAGGAGCGCATCGAGAACCGTGACCTCGAAGCCCCGGCCCAGCAAATCATCGACGAGATGCGAGCCGATAAATCCGGCTCCGCCGGTTACCAGAACATGACCCTTGGACATGAATTACCTCTTCAGGATGAGAGAGAAACCGGACCGCCGCTGCTCGATGCGATACCGGCTTGGGAAGGTCGATCGCCCTGATGAACGATCAGTTCTTCCATGGAGTTCACCTTGCGCGTCGGCTCCCAGACCAGGCCGCCGTCCCTCAGATACCAGATCCAGCCCTTGACGACCGGATAGGCCCAGAGAAGCCAATGGATCTGGATGAAGATCGGGTTGACCCTGAACATATACCAGAGCCGCTCGCGCCTTGTATCCAGCACCAACGCGGTCCGGCGCCATGTATTGATGTAAAGATGTGTCATCGCAACGAGATAGACGATGATATTGAAGCCGGCGAAGCCCGTCGTCCAGCCCGGCAGGGGGCTCGTGCCGTTATACCATACGACCAGCGCCCATATGCCGAGCGGCAGGCCAAACCAGTTTACGACGAAATTGAGCAAGGGCGCGAAGTTCAGCCATGCCTTTATCCGCCCGGACAGGGGCATCCCCATGTCCTTCAGCGGTGTCGACAGGCTCTGGAAGAAGCCCGCGACCCAGCGCGTGCGCTGCTTGGACCCTACCTCGAAGGATTCGGGAGCCTCCTCAATCACGGCGGTCCTGATGACGCCCATGCGCTTGCCGTTGGTCCAGAAGCGCATGCCGACTTCCGGATCCTCGATCGTCAGCCAGGGGTGAAAGCCGCCCAGTTCGACGATGTCGTGCGACCAGAAGAACAGGCCCTTGCCCAACATCCAGTAAGGATGGTTTCCATTGGCCGACAAATGGGCGAATTTGAGACCGTCCCACGCCATATGGTCAAATGCATACCAGCTCGACCAGATCGTCTCGTTCAGGTTGCCGGCAACGTTGGTGGCCTGGCAGACATCGAACGACGCAGCGCCCACGGCGCCATGCAGGAAATGGTCGGGCGGCAAGCAGCTGTCCGCGTCGATATAATTGATCAGGAAACTGCCGCTGCCGTCCTCCTGGCGCTGCTTCGCCATATTGTAGCTGGCGTAGATGAGCTGGCGCGTTTTCTTGGGCGGCAGATCCCGGTTCCCGGCGCGCTCGCCCTTGTGAAACCAATAGGCCTTGGGATTCTTCTCCCAGCTTTCCCATACGCAATCCCAGGACGGATCGCTCGTGGGCGGCACTTCCATCAGCTCAAGGAACGGAAAATCCTTTTGCAGGTTCTTCAGATGGTCGATCGTCACCAGATCGTTGCTGTTGGGAATGGCGACGACCCGAAATTTGTCGGGCGGATAGTTCATGCGCGTCAACGAGATCATCGTCGTGTGCATGGTATCCACGGGTTCCCGCAGGACCGGGTAGAAAAGGACGATGTTGGGCAGGCTTTCCCAACGGAGGTCGCTGATCCTGCTTTCGTCAACCCAGTTGATCGGGCTGGCGAAAAAATAGCCCTCCAACAAGAACCCCGACAAATACAATATCTGTGTCAGGACGAAGAGTCCGACAAGAAATGTATCCAGACCCGAAAAGAAACTGGACATTTAACCCCCCAACAATCCTGCCGATCACCGTATATCCCAGATATACGCGATCAGTGGATACACCCTGCCGCACAGGACATAAACAAATTGTTCACGCGGGCACGCATCACGATCATCCAGCGCCCGAGCAAGCATCGCGGTTATCCGATCGCGCGGCGTTCCTGAACGAGCCGCTCATGCTCACCCGTTCTGATCAGCGCATCAAAGTGCGCGATCGTCTGCTCCAGGCCTTCCGTCAAAGCCACATTGGGCTCCCAGTCGAACAGCGCCTTGGCACGGCTGATGTCCGGCCGCCGGCGGCGCGGATCGTCCTTCGGCAAGGGCAGGTGGATGATCCGGCTCTGGGATCCCGTCATCTTGACGACGATGTCCGCCAACTCCCGCACGGTGATCTCGTTCGGATTGCCGATATTGACCGGATCGGAGCCATGCCCACTATCCATCAGTCGCCGGAAACCCTCGATAAGGTCGGACACGAAGCAGAATGACCGGGTCTGGCTGCCGTCGCCGTAAATGGTGATGTCGAGGCCTTGCAGCGCCTGGATGATGAAGTTCGACACCACGCGCCCGTCGTCAGGCTGCATGCGCGGGCCGTAGGTGTTGAAAATCCGCACCATGCGAAGATCCAGTCCGTGGCGCGCACTATAGTCCGTGAACAGGGTCTCGGCGAAACGCTTGCCCTCGTCGTAGCAGGAGCGCGGGCCGACCGGGTTCACATTGCCCCAATAGACTTCCGCTTGCGGGTGAATGTCCGGGTCGCCGTAAATCTCGGACGTCGATGTATGGAATATCCGCGCCCCGTCCGCCTTCGCACGCTCCAGCACGTTGAGAACGCCGATGGAACAGATTTTCAGCGTGGCGACGGGATCTTCCTGATAATGGATCGGGGAGGCCGGGCACGCGAGATTGTAGATCTCGTCAAAGCGAGGCAGGCCTTCCGGCAGAGGATCGACAATGTCGTGATCGACGATAAAGGTCCGCTTGCCGCTTACCAGATGCTCCAGATTATCACGTCGGCCGGTGTGGAAATTATCCATGCAGTAAACACGATAATCCTCGGACACGAGACGATCGGCCAGATGGGAGCCCAGAAAACCGGCTCCACCCGTAATGAGAGCAGTTTTCACAAAAGTACCGTTCGTGACATCAGTGAGCATAAATACGCCCTCCACATGGAGTTATAGAGCCCGTTCCATTGTCTCTACCCGATTTTGCGCCCGACTGTTTAATCAGCTTTGGATACCGGAACCAACGACGAGTCGTCTTAAAACATGGATGAGACGAATTAACCCCGATGTCGAGGAAATAATGTGCGTCGCAACATGACGCCTCACCCTGTCGCGTTGCGGCTGCGAAGCTTCGTGTCAGAGAGCTTTTTCGACAATGCGGCCCTGCTTCGAGCCGCTGGGGAAGCGCATTTTATTGAGTATTTTTATTGCTTTGGAGATAATGGGCAGGCACAGCTTGCCCTGCCCCGTCGGCTTCCTCGGTTTGGGAAGCCCCTAACGCGCGCAATGCGCAATTTCGCACATGCGAACGCACCGCCGGACGTGACGTTTCATCTTGGGACACGGCCTGTCGCAAGGCGCCCTGTTTCTCGCGATGGCACGCCGCGCTCGCGCCCTGCCTCTATTCACATAAACAACGTGGCGAGGGCCTGTTCGTTGATGGAAGCGGTTTTCCAGTTGTCGCTGAGGAGGCGTGTGGCGGTGGAGGGGTTTTGGGGGTTGGTGGCGATGATGGTGTTGCCGGATCCTGTGCCGATGCGATACTGGACGTCGCAATAATCGCACCGGTTGTTCTGGAAGATGGTGCCGAGGACGCGCGGCATGGCGAGGTTCTGGTAGCGGCTGTAGTCCTCGACCCGCATCATCGAGAAATAGCCTTCGCCGCCGGCATATTCCTCGGTCTGGAGGCCGACATTGGGCCTGCCCGCGACGATGACATTGTCATCCATGCGCACGCCGAGCAGCGCGGTGCCAAAGGCGAGCGCGTCGCGGTTGACGAAAATGGCGGCGATATGGGCGCCCCAGTTTCCGGTGGTGTTGACCAGCCTGTTGCCGGTGATGCGGATGTTGATCATGGGATCGAACATCTTCTCGGAGAGATTCTGATAGCTGCGCAGGTAGATGCCGCCGCTCTCGCTGAAGCTGTTGCCGATGATGTCGACGTCGCGGATCGCCGCCTGGTAGAGCCAGATGCCGCGAGGCATGTTGGTGAAACTGTTGTTCTTGATGAGGGTGCGGTCCATGCCCCATAGGAAGATGGCATATTTGCTGCTGGCGTCGGGGATGACGTCCCACGGCCGTTCCACGGCGGCGGTGCCCTTGGCATAGGCGACGAGGTTTCGCGTCTGCCCCATGCCCTTGCCCGCCACGATGGCGATGCCGTAATTGCCGTTCGAGGGCCATGACCCGTCCCAATAGGGCGGATAGGTGCGTATCGTCAGCCCGTCGTCATGGATATAGTTCGCGCCGGCCCACTGCACCGTGCCGAGGGTTTCGGTGCGCACGCCGCCGCCGCCCTCGGTCAGGATGCTCTCGCCATCGTTGCGGCTCCTGTTGGTGATCGCGCCGCCATCGGTGGCGAAGCGGTTGCCGACGATCGAGAGATGATGCGCGAAATCGACGGTGAGCATGTGGAGCGTGCCGGGCTCGTTCTGCCGGCCGGCCATGCGCGTGAAGCTGTTGTTGCCGATGTAGGAGTCCGCCACCCGCTCGAACGCGGACGCGCCCATCATGAAGGTGGTGGCGTTGTTCTCGAAGATCAGGCCCTTCGCGCCGGAAAACAGATAGGGGGATTGCTGGTTGATGGAATCGGCCTGGTTGAACTTGCAGCCCGATACCCAGATGTTGCGATTGGCATCGAAGAAGGTCTGCTTTTGCCGACCGAAGTTGAACGTGACATTCTGCATCACGACCATCTGGTTGTTCTTGATGACCGGCCCTTCCTGGGCGGTGCCGCCATTGGTCAGGGTCAGGTTGCGCACGCCGGTGTGATGGATGTTCTGCGCATAGAAGGGGTAGTTCTGCTGGTAGACCAGCGTGGTCGCGTCCTGCCCGCTGCCTTCCAGGACGACATTGGTGGCAAAATCGATCGTGGCCCCGACGAGGCAGCGGCCGGCGCCGAGGCGCACGGTGCCGCCGCCGGCGGACGCCAGTTGCCGGATCGCCTGGTTGACCGCGTCGGAGACCGAGGCGCCGTTGCACGCGACCGGCACGACGCGCGCCGCGAGGCGGCTGAAGTCGTTGGTCCAGCCGGCCGAACCGCCATAGGGCAGCGTCGCGGGGTTGTTCCACAGCACTTCCACGACCCGGTCGAGCGTTCCGGCGCCGGTGCCGTTGCCATTGTCCACCTTGACCACGGCGGTATAGGTCCGGGCGGCGTTGACCGGCGCGCGGACCATCAACATGGTCTCGTCGCTCTGGCTCCGGTCGACCTGCGCCGCGATGCCGTCAACGGTGACGCTCGGCGTGCCCTTGGCACTCAGGAGGTTGCGGCCGAAGATGCGGAACGTCCCCCCCGGCACGATGGAGACGGTGTCGAGATGATAGGGACGGCTGCGGTTCAATCCGACCGGATCGCTCAGCACGGAGCCGTTCTTCACCCGCACGATCAGCGGCGTGCCGTCCGCGACGGCGGGCAGCTTGACCGCGAGCCAGTTCTCGTTGCGCGACAGGACGGTCAATGAGCCCGATCCGGCGCCCGCCGCCGCGTCCAGCAGCACCTCGGCACTGGCCCCGAAATTGGCGCCCTGGAGGTAGATGATGTCGCCCCCCTTCGCGCTCTGGGGAAAGTTGAAGACGACCGGTTTGACCCCCGCTGCGACCGCGGCAGCCGAAGCCGCCGCCGACATCGTGCCACTCTGGCCGTCCAGCAGGACCATGCCGGTCTGGCCGGTGCCGCTGCCGGGGTCGGATGTCGTCGCGGCGAGGACAGCGGCCACCCCGCCCAGCATCGCCACGGCAAGCGCGATCGCCGATGGCCGGACGGTGCGGCGCAATGATGTTTCCATGGACAAATCCACCCCGTTCCTGCCAGCCCGCTCAGCCGCAGACCGCACATCCGCGTGACTTGCCCGACACAAGCCCCCGCCCCAAAACCGTAAAAACCGACGGACAAACCACCGATCAACACGGAAAATAACCAAATATAGTTAACGAAATATTCAAATATTTAGATAAAATTGAAATACGCGCAAAAAATCCAGGGCATTTCCTCATCAGAAATAGCCATAATTTCTCGCTCAGCGGAATTTTCAAAATATTGAAAATCCGCATGAATCCACATCCCAAGCACACCGATCGAAATCGTGCGCGCTTCAGCGTTAATGTCCTTTTGGTAAGCGACCCGGACCATCCTATCGACAGCGCCGATCCCATTTGTATTTTTCGGATCAATCACTATATCGATGCGATATTCCCATACACCACAACAGATCAATGAATATCGAATGTTCCATCATTTGATCGTGAAACTCACCCAATTCGACGCGGAGTGAGTGATGTTTGCGATGGTCAACTTTCTTCCGCGATCCGCTTGCGCCGATGGAATGACCGCTATATAGGCGGCGACCTGCCACGCCGGGAGCTTGCTTCCGGCCGGTCGGGGAGTAGCTCAGCCTGGTAGAGCACTGTCTTCGGGAGGCAGGGGCCGGAGGTTCGAATCCTCTCTCCCCGACCATATATTTTGACCATCGCGACGGGCCAGCGCCCTCAGACTTTCTGACCACGCTGTATCGCTCGACGGACCGCTTTGGTCATTGCGGCGCTTCCGTGGAGCCCTGGCCCATCGCGCTGCTTTCGAGCCGCCGGCTGGAGCATTTTCCAAGCCAGCAGATGGTGCCGTCCGCTTTGAAAATACTCTAGGGTGCAGACCCATCGGCACGGGCCGGGAGATGCGTCTGTAGGAACCGTTGCGTCGCGCCCTCCAGCACGAGGCTGGTAAGACGCCCGCTCCGGTACGCGCCGGTGTCGATGCCGATACGGTTCGTCCGGCGGGTCACGTCCTCCGTCACCGTATGGCCATGCACGATCATGCCGTCGAAGGGGGCGTCATGGTCGAGGAATTCCGATCGGATCCAGCGCAGATCCGCCGTCTTCTGCCGGTCAAAATCGACACCCGGACGAACGCCGGCATGAACGAAGCGATAGTCGCCGATGACGATGGCGTCCTGGAAGGCCGACACGAAGGCGAGGTGCTCCTCCGGAACTGCACGCGCCAGCGCGGTGATACGGTCGTCGATCGCCATCGCGTCATAGGCTGCCAGGTCGATGCCATAGCTGCGCATCGTCGCCCGGCCGCCGATGCGCTCGAACATCGCCAGAGCCCCCCGATCACCGCTCATCGCGACGAGCATCACCTCTTCATGATTGCCCATCAGGACGCGCGTCGGCGTCGCCGCTTGGGAAAGCGCCAGCAGGCGGCTCACCACACCGGCGGAATCCGGCCCCCGGTCGATCAGGTCGCCCAGAAATATATATTCTACCGGGCCCTCATACCCCGCCCGGTCCGCCTCGATCCGCGCGAGCAGATCGTCGAGACAGTCGAGGCGCCCATGAATGTCTCCCACGACATAGAGCCGTGTGGCGTCCTGCAGCGATGGGGCAACGGTCCCGACCAGGGGCTTCCCCGGCCGAAACCTTTCAAAAATTGAAAACGCCTTCGTCATTACGGGTCCACATCGCCTCATAATGTAACAAGAGTGTCATACATTGTCGATGGACCGGTCCGCTGTGATCTGTCCCACAGATGTACGAGGGGTTCATGCGCGCCGGGACATTAGCGAAGCATTTACCATGGCCACGCCATTATGTGCCCATGGATATTCCCAGCAGCTATGTCGCCGCGACGCAAATGGCGCTCGACTGGACCGGCTTCACCCATCCGATGGCGCATCTCAATGGCGGGATGGCGATCTACCTCGGCATGCAGGTGATGCTGCGGACGCGCCGGGCATCGGCCATCGCGCTTCAGGCCGTCTACGGTGCGGAGATTGTCAACGAGCTGATGCAATATGCCTATTATGGCGGCTGGCGAGTGGACGATACGATCGGCGACGTCGTGACCACGGTCTTCTGGCCGACGCTGATCTATCTGCTCGCCCATTATCGTCGCGCGCGCTGGCACTGGCGAACCGCGCGGCAGGAACGCAAGGCCGTGCGTGCGCTGGTCAACTCCGGCTTCGCCTCTCCCGAGGTCGCGCGGCAGATCGTCGCCTCGCGTGGCTTCGATTCCGGACTGGCGCTGGCAAAGCTCGAAAACGGTGGCGTACACCGCCCCTAGCCGTCAGCCGCCGCCGCCAAGCAGAACCATAGGCACGCGCAGCGAGGTGCGCACGTCCGGCGCGTCGCGGGTCGCGCCCACCTCGACCGACCAGTTCACGCTGGTGCTGCGATTGACCCGGTAGGACAGGCCGAATTGCAGGCGGCCCTGCTGCAACGCCTCCGTGCCCCGGATCGAACGCGCACCATTGGCGTCCAGCGACGTTATGTGCGCGGGGAAGATCCAGCTGTGGGTATAGCCCAGATTGATCGACGTGCGGTCATTGAGCGAAAGGCCCATGCCGGCGCCGAACGAAATGGAATCGCCGGGATTGACGCGGACGATTCGCGAGGATGAGACCAGCGTATCCACCGATGTCGCAAAATTCTTGAGATAGTCGATGCTCGCGAACAACACGCCGGGGTCCGATGGCAGGATGCCGGTCAGGCCGCCGCCCAACCCCCATGTGCCCGCCCCGGTGGCGCCTTCCAGCGGCAAGCCATCCGCGTCGCGGCGCACGGAAAAGGGGCCGCGCCCGGTCGGCAGTTCGACATGGCCATTGGCGACCATATAGGCGCCGCCATAACGGGGCACGTTCAACTGGTAGCGGGCGCTGAGCTGTCCGTCGCCGAGCGCAAAGGCGTTGACGCTATTATCGATCGTCGCGGTCGAGCCGGAGACGCGCAGAGGCGTCAGCGCCGATGTGTCCGACCGCCAGACGACCGGAAGCCGTCCGGCAATCTCCAGCCGGTTGCTGAGGCCATAGCGCAGGCCGAGCGCGCCGGTGACGAGGTTGGTCCGGCTCTCGTTGATATCGAACGAGCCGATCAGCACTCCTCCGAGCAAGCTATCGCCGCGAAACAGCGCGCGGCTGCGATTGGCCTGGGTATAGTCGAGCGACCATTCCGCCACCAGCCGTCCCTTGCGCGTCAACCGCTCCGCGCCCTGTGCGGGGAGCGCGTCGGCCTCCAGCGGTTCGTCCGGTCTCTGGCCGACCGCGTCGACGGCGGCGGTACGCGGCTGGGCGCTCGCCGGAGAATTGCCGCTTTGCGCAAGCCTCGCCTCGATGGCGGCGAGCCGGGCTTCGATCGTTATGATCTGGGTGGCGCGGGCGTCGAGCAGCGCCTGTTGTTGCGCTATCTCCTGCTTTGCCCGGGCAAGTTGGGCGGCAAGATCCCGCACGCTCGCGGATTCGGCGATGGCAGGCGATGCGGCGAGTGGGGCCATCGGCGCCACAAGCGCAAGGCCGGCCCAGCGGGAGGCTCGGTTCACTGACGAACCGCTGCCACATCGTTCGTGAGCCGTCCGATGGCGGCCCCTGCCCCGCCCATGGAGCCGGGATCGACGTTGCCGAGCGTGACGGTCAGCAGGCTGGAAATGAAGAGCGTGCGATTGTCGCTGCTGTTCTCCACGACGGTGCCGATCGAGTCGCCGATGCGCTGGGTGATCGCGAAACCCGGTGCGGCGTAGCGCACCGTCTGCTGGTCGATCTGCAGGGTCGCCTCGTTCGGCGCGCCCGCTTCCTTGCGGGCGGAGATGGCGACATCGCCGGATTGCGCGACAGTGACGTTCGACGTCAGGATGAGTTGATGGTCCGCCATGGCCGAAGTCTGTAGCGCGAGACCTATTTCTATTCCGTTAGGAAGGACGAAGCCGCCCCGCATCTGCGCCAGTTCGCTGTCGGTAAGCGGTCTTTCCTCCGCGTGCGAGGCGCCGGTGATGGCGACTAGAACCGCCGCGCCAAGAGCCAGAAGCGACGCCATCAAAACTCCCCCGGTCCCATGGCGAGCGCGCGTTGCGTCCAGGGATCGTCGATGCGCGGCAGTCCCTGCACGGTCATCGCGGGTGAGGCGGACCATTGGCTGGCCACGTTGAACAGCGGACGACGCCCATCGTCGGTACGCGCGATGACGAAATAGACCCCGTTCCACTCGCGCATAAAGCGATCGCGGCTGACCGCCCGCACGCCCAGCGCCGGATCGCCGACCAGCACGCGGTCGGCGGACACGCCCTTGACCACGACGAAATGCTTGTAACCCGAGATGGTGAGGAGAACGATGCCGGGAACGCCGGCTTTCGCGATCTTGTCGAGATCGACGGCATAGCCATTGGCGGTCATGCCGCGCGCAGCGAGATAGCGTTTCATCTCCAGCAGGGAGAAACCGACCTGCCGGATGCGGTCATGATCGCCCGTCGCCCACATGCCGGCGAAAACATCGGCTTCGGAAACCGGCTGTGCATAATGGTAGCGCAGGAGCGTCGCCAGCGCCGCCGCGCCGCAGCTAAAATCGCGCTGCTGGCGAATGACGCTGTGGAAACGCAGGGTGGCCATGCTGCGGACGGGAACCGCGACATCGCCGCGCCCCCCCCACGGCATCGGCAGCAGCAGTTCGGCATGGGCGGCGTCGGATACCGACCCCGTTCCGATCAGTGCCGCCATCAGGAAAAGGGCGGCGCGGGCCTTGAGACGTCCTGCCATGGGAGCTTCTCCTGCCGCGCCGCTCAGGGCTGCGGGTTGATGATGATGTTGACGCTGAGCGCAGCGTTGATGCTGACATTGTTGCCGCTGTTCACGCTGACCAGCATCATGCCCTGCGCGCCCTGGAACGCCTGTCCGCTCACCCCTGCCTCACCCGTCGTCGAGACGCCGCTGACGCTGTTGCCGGAAATCGACGCGGTTTGCGTGTTGCTGGCCACCAGCGAGAGATTCTCGCGTGCGGTCAGACCCTTCAGGGCGCTGTCGGCAATGGGCGCCTCGGCAAAAGCGCTTGCCTCCTGCCCGGTCGCGCCCGTTGCGGGGGCCGCGAGCAGGACCGCCAGGGCCAGCCCAAGGCCCACGGCAACGCGCCGGTCAGGGCGCAGTGTTGATGCTGATGCCGGCATTTTGCGATGCCCCCGTGCCGGTGTTGATGTTGACCGAAAGCACGCCCGCGACATTCTGGAATGTATTGCCGCCCATATTGACGCCGATGTTGTTCGACCCGGCGCCAATGGCAACCGAGGAGTCCGTCGCGACGCCGGTCACATAGCTGGACAGGTTGGTGGTAGCGACGGTCGAGTCATTGCCGAACCAGCTTTCCGCATTCGGATTAACCATCGTGCTGTTCTGCGTATTGTTGCTGTTCGAACCGCGATCATAAAATTGATAGCTGGCGGAACCCTGGCTGGTCAGGCTGATGGAAGAGGGATCAGCGGCCGGCGTCGACTGAGCGAACGCTGGCGCCGAAATCATGGTTACAGCGATCGCGGTGACCATAGTCTTCATATTTATTAACATACATCGACGCCCTTGCTGAAGAACACTCGATGTCATCTATGATTTGTCTGAAGTTTCTCCAATGCGTTTAACCATCGACTGGTGACCGAATTTGAGACGATTATTTACTATTTCAATCAATGGTTTATAAATTATTTGAACGGAAGGATTCAGGCGATGGAAGGCGCCACCTGGCGCTTCTCGATCACGCGCGCAATCAGCCTCCTGATCGGCGGGTCGAACCAGATGCCAGCGACATGGGCCACGATGATGGTCGTGGCCAGGGTCACGACGCAACTGGTCGCGACATCGACCCCGCCGCGCTGAAGCGCGAAGCACATCGCGCTCATGATCGGGAAGTGGAGCGCGTAGAGCGGATAGGAAATGAAGCCGAGCCACCCCATCAGCCGACGGGCGGCGCCCGCTACGGTCAGGCGCGCGCCCATCAGGATCATCAGCGGGGCGAACAGGAAGGCGAAGGCGCCGTCCCGCAAGGGGACGAGGTCTTTCGGCAACGGACTGAGAAACGCCGCCAGCATCAGCACGAGAAGAAACATACGGTGTGGCGCGCTGTCGATATAGGTCGGCGGATGCTCGCGATACCGGCGCGCGATCAGCATGCCCATGACAAAGCCGAAAGTCACGCGCGCCAGACCGAAGGGCGCCGTTCCCAGATTCCAGCCCACGTCGAGACCGTTGGGCGGATCGATCGCCATGCCGATCGCCATGCCGATCGCACCCACCGTGCAGAGCGCGACGAGGACCAGTCGCGGCATGCGCACGATGGCGCAGGCATAGGCGATGTTGATCACGACCTCGAAGAACAGCGACCAGAGCGGGCCATTGTGGGGAAACAGGTCGCGCGCAACGAAGGGCGCAGGCAAGATCACGGCGTTGAAGACAGTCGCCAGGATGAACTGGGTCATCGGCAGCGCATCCGGCGCATGAAAGACGATGCGCCCCAGGGATTTGACGATGCCGAACGCCAGGCCCAGCGCAAACAGCGGATAGAGGCGGACGATCCGATGGCGCATGAACGTCAACGGCCGCATGCCGCCCAGCAGTTTCTCGTCATAATGCCAGGCGATGACGAAGCCGCTGAGGATGAAGAACAGGTCTACGGCCAGATAGCCGCCCGTCGCGAAACTGAAGCGGTAGAAGCCTGCGATATGCTGAAGCACCA
>Ga0207639_10000657_pt1 | contig 23785 bp, 19 predicted proteins | sample KBSCornC32_FD_184299 | JGI IMG/M metagenome (GOLD analysis project Ga0207639, IMG submission 184299) | Corn rhizosphere microbial communities from Kellogg Biological Station, Michigan, USA - KBS Corn C3-2 (SPAdes) (version 2) | ecosystem: Host-associated > Plants > Roots > Rhizosphere > Soil ...
CGACGGTCAGCTTGCCGGACTTCTGGATCTCGGCGCGGTCGACCGTGATGACCGGGTTGGACGTTTCGATGTCGACGCGACGGATGTTGGAACCCGTCACGGTGATGGTATCCAGCTTCTGGCTGGTGGTGTCATCCTGCGCAAGCACAGGTGCGGCCGACAATCCGACCACAGCCGTGGTGCCCGCATACAGCGCGTAGCGCACGGCTTTGAAAAGCTCGTTGCTCATAAGATTCATTACACTCTCCAACGTCAGAGTTGCGTCACAGCTCGGGACATGTGCTCTCCCATTCCCTGGGAACGACCAAAACGGTCCACCAAAACCCTCGGCAGTGGACGATACTAACAAGATTCTTACGCCTTGGGAATCCCTGAGCGCGACCTTAACAATCCTGAAATCCGCTTTCAGATCAATGCGTTGGGACGCGATTGAAAATGCCGCAGCGCAGTGTCGCCGGCACTTGCATCCCGGCAGCGGATCATGCAGTGCCGCGAGACAGACGATGTGATCGCGTTCTCAATGACGCGGACCGAGGTACCAGCGGAGGGGGATGCGCAAGCGGCGTGACGCGCCGCCGCGGACGTCAGAGATCCTGACGGTACTGGATGTACGGCGTACGGGCCTGGTTGTCGCTGTCACGTGTCGCATTGAGCGGGGTGGACCAGAGATTCTGCGCACCGACGCTGAGCTCGCCGCTCCAGGGGGTTCGCCACGACACGCCGAGATCGAGTGTCGTCCAGCGCTTGCCTGCCAAGGCCGGGTCATCGCTGCTCAACACGTGGCCGACGATCGCGCCGCGCAGCGAACCCGCATCGAGGCCAAGGCTGAGCGAGAGCTGGTCGAGGTCGACCGCCGGTGCCAGCGCGCCGAGTCCGGAATACTGGCTGCGACCGTAGCTGGCCGCGATGTCGATCGACGGGCCCTGCTCGAAACGCCAGCGGCCACGCGCGAACATCGCCGCCTCGTTGCCCGTCGCATACAACGGCGCATCCGGCAAGGCGAGGATCGGCAGGGCGCCGGCGCCAAAGCCTGAAAACTGCAGGGACTTGCCCGGCGTCTGCAACCAGGAAAGGCCGTAGCTCAGATCGAGTCCGCCGTCGCCCGGCGCGATCCCCATGCCGAGCGAACCGGCAAGCGTTCCGGGAGAACGCATGAAGCGGTCGTCGGCGCAACCGGCGACGGGACAGAATGACAACGGTTCGACGGGCGAAAACCCCGCAAGCATCGCGTCAAGGTGGAGGCCGTTGGCGAAGCGCCAGGTCATGCCGCCAGCGCCCGCGAGATCGCCGGCCAACCGCCATGCGGCCGGACTCGGGTTTCCCGGCCCGCGCGCGGCATCGTTCCAGCCACGCGGCAGCGCGACGACCGCGAGCAACTGGCCGTTTGCGCCCGACCATATCGGCAATACCGGCGCCGCGCGCTCGACCAGCGGCTGCCCGGCCGGATCGAGCGCCAGCAGCTGTTCGACCAAGGGCGTCGTCGAGGCCGGCACCAGCGACGGCAACGTCTGTGCCGTTCCCGCGAGCGGGATCGACGACAACACGAGCATGGCGAGGCGCAGCTTCATCAGTCAGGGCAGTCGGATCGAAAGGGCCAGCAATCAGAGCGTTTCCAGGCGCGGGAGTTCCGCGCAGGATTACGCAGCCATCATAGCGCGATTCACGAAAAACTAACAGCGGCTCGATGAAAACGAGCCCGTGTCCGACCATGGACGGATGCCTGTCCGGCGAGGCCGGAGCATATTCGGCAGTTGCCGTCACAGCCCTGGGGATACCCGCATGAAAGCCTTGCCTGCCCGAACTGCTCTCGCCGCCGCGCTGACCGTCGCCCTCGCCGCGAGCGCGACCGCCGCGACACCGATTCCGGCCGCACAACCTTCGCTCGGCGCCATCGATGCCGCACGTGCGAATCCGAACGTCATCATCCTGCGCGCCGGCATCTTCGACCCCGCCAGCCAGATGCTCGACGCGCGCGATGTCGGTGCCGCCGCACCGGCCACCTCGAACTACGCGATCGTGCAGTTCAACCCCGGACAGCTGAAGCAAAGCAGGGCGCTCGTCGCGCGCGGAGTCGAAATCCTCGGTTACGTGCCGAACAATGCGTATTACGTCCGCCTCAACGGCGTGACCCTCGCCGATCTCGCCCAGCAGGCGGGCGTGCGTTGGGCAGGTGCCGTCGCGCCGGCGTTGAAGCTGGACCCGGCGCTGTGGACCGCATCGCGCGCGTCATCCGCCGCACTGCAGACCGACGGCCGCTACGAAGTCATGATCCAGGCCTTCGACGGCGTGTCCTCGGCAGGTATCGCGACGCAGCTCGCCAAGCAGGTCGCCGGCGTCGAAATCACGATGCGCAGCGAGCGCGCCGAAGCCGCACCGTATGTGCGCGCGAACGTCGCCGGTGACGCGTTGAACGCACTGCTCGACGCCGCGACGGCAATCGACGGCGTCGCCTACGTGTCGCCATGGATTGCCCCGCACACGACGAATGCGGGCGGCATCGGCGCGATCCAGGGCAACCTGACCGGTACCTGCGCGGGCAGCGGGCCGATCTGCGGTGCGACACCGATGTTCGACCAGGGCATCACGGGCGGCGGCCAGATCATCGGCCTGGCCGATTCCGGCACGACGCCGAATGCGGCCTGGTTCGCGACGCTCGACAAGGGCAATGGCCCGCACACCGAAGTCACGTTCGCGGAAAATCCGCCACCGGTGCTGCCGAACATCGGCACATTGCACAACGACAACAAGATCATCGCGTACTGGACGCAGCCGGGCGGTCCGACCGACTACGATTTCGTTTCCGGTCACGGCACGCATACCTCGGGCACCCTCGTCGGCGACGCGGCCGGCACTTTCGGCGCGACGACGTACATGCCGTCGACGCCGTACCTGCCGAACCACGACCTCGCGGATGGCATGGCGCCGAACGCGCAGCTGTTGTTCCAGGACATCGGGCCGAACCAGGCCACCGCGGTCATCACGCAGGATTTCGAAGGCACGCTCGAGCAGGCCTACAACGGCGGCGCGCGCATCCACAGCGACAGCTGGGGCTCGGCGAGCTCCGGCCAGTACACGAGCGAAGACGCCAATACCGACCGCGCGACGCGCAAGAACGAAAACCTGCTGGTCGTGATCGCCGCAGGCAACGACCAGGCCGGTCCAATGGCGGTCGGCTCGCCCGGCAATTCCAAGAACGCGGTCACGGTCGCCGCGCTCGGTCACGCCGGCAGCCTGACCAAGGCGGGCTTCTCCAATGCCGGTCCGACCGCGGACGGGCGCCAGAAGCCCGACGTCGCCGGGCCCGGCACCGGCACGATCTCGGCGCGCAATGGCACCAGCGTGACGAGCACGATCACGGCACCGGTCACCGTATCGAACTCCGGCACCTCGATGGCGACGCCGACGATCGCCGGCAACGCCGTGCTGTTGCGCGAGTACTTCGCCGACGGCTTCTATCCGCGCGGCACCATGGGTACCGGCATCCCTGCGGACCTCGTGTTCGCCGACGGTTTCGATGGCGTTTCTCCGTTCACGGCGGCCGGACTCGATGCATACAATCCGACCGGCGCGGTGATGAAGGCGGTACTCCTCAACAGCACGGTGCTGACGACGAGCCCGAACACGTTCCCGAGCACGGGCACCGGCTGGGGGCGTCCGTGGCTCGACTCGAACTTGTGGTTCAAGGACACGATGCCGAACGGCGACGACAGCCGCCGCCTGCGCGTGTTCGAGCGCACCAACGCGGCCGGCCTCGAAACCGGTGACGTCAACGAGTACACGATCGCGAACATCGGCGCAGGCGTCGAGTTCCGCGCGACCCTCGCCTGGTTCGATCCGGATGCGGCAGCGGGCGCAGCGTCGACCCTCGTCAACAACCTCGACCTCGAGGTCGTCGGCCCGGGCGGCACCTACCTCGGCAACCACTTCACGGCCAATGTCTCGACCCCGGGCGGCACCGCCGACGCGAAGGACACGGTCGAACAGGTGCGCTTCACCGCGCCGACCGCCGGCAGCTACACGATCCGCGTGAAGGCGACCAGCGTCCCCGGCAACGGTCGTGCCGGCAGCGACCGCCAGGGCTACGGACTCGCCGTCTCCGGCAAGTTCGCACTGCCCGATCCGGCGCCGTTCGCAGCACCGACCGCGCCGGCGATCGGCAGCAACGGCACCAGCGGCATCGCGGTCAACGCGACGGCGGGCGCCGGTGCCCAAAGCTGGCAGCTCTATCGTGCCGACGGCACCTGCGCGACCGCGCAGGCGGGCGATTTCCACCTCGTCGCGAACGGTGCAACCCTGCCCCTCACCGACGACACGACGCAGGGCGGCTACGACTACGCCTACAAGCTGCGTGGCGTGCAGAACGATATCGAGGGCGAAGCGTCCACCTGCGTCGATGCGCTTTCGCTCGACGACTGCACGTTGCAGCCGAGCTTCGATACGCACTCGCTCAGCGCGGATGCAAGCAACGCGAGCTGCAGCGTGAACCTCGCGTGGGCCGCGGCCACGTCGAACTGCCCGGCCGCGACATCGATCACCTACACGCTCGAGCGCGATACCAATCCGTATTTCACGGCCCCGACGAACGTCGGCACGGCGCTCGCCGCACCGAATTTCACCGACAGCGCCGTCAACAACGGCACGCCGTACTACTACCGCGTGCGTGCGGTCGACGGTGCCGGCAACAACTCGGTGAAGTCGCTCGCGGTGAACACGACGCCGAGCGGCGTCGACGGTCCGGATCCGGGCAGCTATCTCGACGATGTCGACACGCACACCTACCTGACGCTCGAGTCGCCGTGGCAGATCAGCAACGTGGCGGCGTCTGCCGGCACGTACAGCTACCACAACGGTGCCGATGCACCGCCGTACCTCGACAACACCTGTGCCAGCATCACGACGCCGTCGATGCAGCTGACGACGGGCGCGTCGTTGAGCTTCCAGGCGAAGTACGACCTGGAATTCCAGTGGGATGGCGTGGTCACCGAGATCTCGACGGATGGCGGCGCGAACTGGAGCGACCTGCCGCCGACCGGGGGCTATCCGAGCAGCTTCTCGCAGACCGGCACTCCGCCGGTCAACGCGTGCGGCTACGCGGCGAGCCACGGCGCGTTCAACGGCGTATCGACCGCCTCGTCGAATGCGGATCCGGGCAACGGTACCGCCGTCGCGGTGTTCAAGCCGTTCAGCGCGAGCCTGGCCAGCTACGTCGGCCAGACCGTGAAGATCCGCTGGCGCTTCTCGTCGGATCCGGCGGCCGGTTTCAGCGGCTTCTTCCTGGACCAGGTGCAGATCAACGGCACCGCGGGCGCCGGCAGCTACATGTGCACGCCGTGACGTTCCACTGACCGCGTGAGCGGGCTAAGCTGCAAGGCACCGGCGCGGAAATCCGCGCCGGTGCCGTTTTCGGAGTACGTCATTGCCTGCTGCTCCCCATCGCCGCCGCTGGTCGCGTCGCCTCGCGCGCTGGTTCCTGCTCTGTTGCGTCGCCTGGATCGTCGGCAGCGTCCTGCTCGTCCTGGTCCTGCGCTTCGTCCATCCGCCGCTGTCGGCAGTGATGATCGAGGACTGGATCACGGCAAAGGCGAACGGCGATCGCGACTTCGTGCTGCGCCATCGCTGGGTGTCGTGGGAGCGGGTCTCCGCGACGCTGCCGATCGCCCTCGTGGCCGCCGAAGACCAGCGCTTCCCGAACCACCACGGTTTCGATTTCGAGGCGATCCAGCGCGCGATCGCCGAAGCCGACGACGGCGAACGCCTGCGTGGCGCCAGCACGATCAGCCAGCAGGTTGCGAAGAACCTCTTCCTGTGGAGCGGACGCAGTTTCGTGCGCAAGGGCCTCGAAGCGTATTTCACGGTACTCATCGAGGCGCTCTGGCCGAAGCGCCGCATCCTCGAGACGTACCTCAACATCGCGGAATTCGGCCACGGCACCTACGGCGCCGCGGCGGCCAGCGAGCAGTTCTTCCACGTCACGCCGGACCGTCTCGATGCGCGCCAGTCCGCGCTGCTCGCCGCGGTGCTGCCGAATCCCCAACGCTTTCGCGTCGACCGCCCGAGCGCCTACGTGCTGCGCCGGAGCACGTGGATCCAGCGCCAGGCGAACCAGCTCGGCGGCGCCGCCTACCTGCCGCGCTGAGCGTCGCCGGCATTCACGGCGAGTGCGCGCCCGTCGGCACTGTCATCCCCGCGAACGCCGGACTCCGCTAGCATGCGCGCGTCGCTCGTACCGGTATCGTCCATGTCCAAGCTCACCGTCGTCGTACCCGCCTACAACGAGAGCGAGGGCCTGCGCGACTTCCACGCACGTCTCGCTGCCGTGCTGGATGGCATGGACGTCGAATCCGCCGTGCTGTACGTCGACGACGGCAGCCGCGACGACACCTATGCCGTCATGTGCGCATTGCGCGACGCCGATGCGCGCGTGTCGACGCTCAAGCTCGCGCGCAATTTCGGCAAGGAGCTCGCCCTGACGGCCGGCCTCGATCATGTCGAGACCGGCGCCGCCGTCGTCATCGATGCCGACTTGCAGGATCCGCCCGAGCTGATCCCGACCTTCGTGCAGCACTGGCGCGAGGGTTACGACGTCATTTACGGCACGCGCGCGTCGCGTGCCGGCGAGACCGGCCTCAAGAAGGCGACGTCCGCCGGCTTCTATCGCGTGATGGAACGCCTGTCTTCGACGCCGATCCCGCGCGACACCGGCGATTTCCGCCTGCTGTCGCGGCGCGCACTCGATGCGCTGAGCCAGGTACGCGAGCGCCAGCGTTTCATGAAAGGCCTGTTCACCTGGGTCGGCTATCGCCAGTTGCCGGTCGTCTACCACCGCGACCCGCGTCACGCAGGGCAGACCAAGTGGAACTACTGGAAGCTGTGGAACTTCGCGATCGACGGTATCACCTCGTTCTCCGGCGCCCCGCTCAAGCTCGCGACCTACATCGGCCTCGCCACTGCCCTGCTCGCATTCGTGTCCGCGCTGTGGGTGTTCGGCAAGGCGCTGCTGTTCGGCGACCCGGTGCGCGGCTATCCGTCGCTGATGGTCGTCGTGCTGTTCCTCGGCGGCATGCAGCTCATGGCACTCGGCGTGATCGGCGAATACCTTGGCCGTCTATACGTCGAATCCAAGCAACGCCCGCTGTACCTCGTAGACGAGTATCATCCGCCGGCTGGCTGACGCACCGATCAGCCTCCGGGGAGTGACTTCATGACGAAGTGGTACGGGTGGCTCGCCGCCGCCGCGACGGCGGTTGCGCTGTACGTCGGCTACGTCCAGATCGCCGAACGCAACAAGGCGATGTTCCGCGGCGAGGCCGAGGAAGAAGGCCGCTCCCCCAGTGAAGGCGACTACTGGGCGGTACGCGTGGCCTATGCCGGCGATGCGCGGCATCTGCATTTCGAGCCCGCGTGGCTGCTCGATTCGGCGCGCCAGGATCGCGCGATCGCTTCCGGCGTCCCGTCCGGCAGCAAGAGCTATCGGCGTTCGGCCGACAAAGCGCTCGCGCTCGACCCGAATGCATTCACCCTGCTCGGCCCGCAGCCGCTGACCGGCGAATCCTTCGGCGCGGACCGTGCCGCCGGCCGTACCAATGTCATCGTCAGTGACCCCGACAATCCGACCGTCGCGTGGCTCGGCTCCGACGGCGGCGGCGTATGGAAGACCACGAACTGCTGCACGCCGGACACGACCTGGACGGTGAAGACGGACTTCCCCGAAATCGCCAGCATGGCGATTGGCGACATCACGATGGATCCGTCCAACCACGACGTGCTCTATGCCGGCACCGGCGACCTGCGCTACGGCTCGATGTCGTTCGGCGCCGCCGGCGTGCTCAAGAGCACGGATCGTGGCGAAACCTGGCAGTTGCTTGGCGCCAGCGTGTTCAACCCGATGTACGGCCCCTCGGCCGGTGGCTTCCCGCAGTACCAGGCGATCGGCAAGGTGGTCGTCGATCCCAACAATTCGAGCAACGTCATCGTCGGCGCCAAGACGGGCGTCTACTTCTCCTACGACGCGGGCGCGAACTGGACCGGACCGTGTTACACCAATGCGTTCACCAGTGGCGCAGGCGAGCAACGACAGGACACCACCGGTCTGCTCGCGGTCAATCGAACCGGTACGACCTGGCTCTACGCCGCAGTCGGCACGCGCGGCAACGCCACGCCGGTGCAGCCGAACCTCAACAAGAACGGCGCCAACGGCGTCTACCGCGCGACGATGCCGGCGAGCGGATGTCCCGCGGTCGGCGACTGGACCCTGCTTGCCTCGGGCTTCCCGGCGGGCACCGGCGGTGGAACACCGAACACGAGCCGCGGCCGCCTCGAGCTTGCCGGGGCACCGAGCGATCCGCTCACGCTGTACGCGATGTTCTCGAACGTCACCGGCAGCGGCATCCTCGGCATCTACAAGACGACCAATGGCGGCGACAACTGGACCCAGGTCGGCACGCCGAGCGGCGCCGGAACGCAGATGTGGTACGACGCCGGCCTCAAGGTGTCGCCGACCGATCCGAACGTGCTGTTCGTGAACACGGTCGACCTGTTCCGCTCGATGGACGGCGGATCGACGTACCTCAATCTGACGCAAGCTTACAGTCCTGGCGGTCCGGTGCACCCTGACAACCACGCGACCGCGATTGTCGGCGGCGATGCGAACAAGGTGCTGAACGGCAACGACGGCGGCATCTACTACGTCGACAACGCGCTCACCGCGACCAGCGCATTCAACGCGAACTGGACCGATCTCAACAAGCAGTTGCCGACGATCGAGATCTACCACGGCGACATCACCGCGAATTTCGCAACCTCCGCGAATGCGGGCGCAACGGCAGGCTTCCAGGACAACGGCAGCGCCTCGGTGCAGTTCAGCGCCGCTCCGGGCCCGGTCGCATGGCAGTCGACCAATGGTGGCGACGGCATCGTGTCGCGGATCGAGCCGGTGCAGGGCCAGTACTGGTACACCTCGATCTACTACGCCGACCTCTACGTCAGCACCAGCGGCCCGTTCGGCAACCAGCAGTCGATTTCCGGCAGTTGGGACAGCGACCGCGCGAGTTTCTTCACGCCGTTCGACCTGTACCGCTACGGCGTGCTCGATGCGCCGGGCAGCGCCTGCACGACGGCCGCGGGCTGCAAGCACATCATTCTCGGCACCCAACGCGTTTGGGAATCCATCAGCGGTGGCCTCCCGACCAGTTCGTGGATCGCCAAGACCGGCGACCTGACCAAGAACAACCTGGTCGTCGGCTCGGACAATCGCTCCTACATCAACCAGATCCACTACTCGGTCAGCGATCCGAGCGTGGCGATGGCCGCCACCAACGACGGCAACGTGCAGTACGTGTTCGGCCTTGGCACCGGCAGCGGCAGTGCAACCGCGGTCAACGTGACCGGCGCGAACGCGGTGCTGCCGAACCGGCCGATCCTCGACGTCGCGACCGATCCGCAGAATCCCCTGCTCGGCTACGCCGCGGTCGGCGGCTTCGGCGCGAATTCGCCGGCGACGCCCGGCCACGTGTTCCAGGTCAGTTGCACCGCGCAGTGCGCGAGCTTCAGCTGGGTCGACAAGAGCGGCAACCTGCCCGACATCCCTGCCAATGCGGTGATCGCCAACCCGCACATCCCGAACCAGGTATTCGTCGGCATGGACTGGGGCCTCTACTACACCGACGACATCAGCGCGGTGACGCCGGTCTGGCAGCGCTTCGAAGGCCTGCCGCACGTGATGGTGTGGAGCCTCAACATCGACCGCGGCTTCACCACGCTCGCCGCGTTCACGCGCTCGCGCGGCGCCTGGGCCTGGCCACTGCCGGTCGGCGCGGGCGGCGGTGCCGATCTCGCGCTCACGCTCACGCCGCCGCACGGTGTGCAACCGGGTCTGCAACAGCGCTACACGGTCAGCGTGACCAACAACGGACCCGACGACGCGGCCAATGTGCAGGTCAATAGTTCGATACCCGCCGGCCTCGCGTTCCATCACAACAGCGGCGACTGCACGACCGGCTATCCCTGTACGTTCCCGAGCATTCCGGTCGGCCAGACGCGCACGGTGACGACCGACGTGTGCGTGCCGCGCAACTACGCCGCACCGGATCCCGCGGCGTTCAGCGCAAGCGCAAACTCGTCGACGAACGATCCGACACCGGCGAACAACAGCACGAGCGTGTTCGTGCCCTTGTTGCAGTCGCTCTTCGCCGACGGCTTCGACTGCGACAGTTGAGCGCCAGCGCACGCGCCGGCCGCTCGGTCGGCGCGTGTTGCGCGGCGGCAAGCGCGCGCGCGCGGTCGGCGCTAGACTTCACTCATGCGGCGCAATCGCCGCGCTGCGCGGAGGCCGCCATGCTCCAGGTCAAGCACCTGCTCGCGGACAAGGGCAACCGGATATTCAGCGTCGCGCCGGACGAGCCCGTGCTCGTCGCGATCCGCACGATGGCCGACCGCACGATCGGCGCACTGCTCGTGATGCGCGGCGACGAACTCGTCGGCATCGTTTCCGAACGCGACTACGCGCGCAAGGTCATCCTCAAGGGCCGCTCCTCCGGCGACACGCCGGTGCAGGACATCATGACCGCGCCGGTCATCACGGTGAATCCTGCCGACACCGTCGACACCTGCATGCGCCTGTGCACCGACAGCCGCGTGCGCCACCTGCCCGTGGTCGAAGGCGGCAAGGTCGTCGGCGTGGTCTCGATCGGCGATCTGGTCAAGGCCGTGATCAGCGAGCAGGGTGCGGAAATCGAGCACCTGCAGCGCTACATCGCCGGATAGCAATCCAGGTCGACGACCCCGGGCCCGCCCAATCGACTAGGCCGCCGGGGCGTCCGGCTGCCGTTCCGGTCGCGCCGCATCGAACGCCGGCAACGCGAGACAGCGCTCGTTGATCGCGCGGATCGTCGGGTATGGCGCCAGGTCGACACCGAAGCGGTTCGCGTTGTAGACCTGCGGCACCAGGCAGGCATCGGCCAGTCCCGGCGTGTCGCCGTGGCAGAACTCGCCGGTCGCGGCGTCGCCGGCGAGGATCGCCTCGAATGCGCGGAAGCCCTCTTCCATCCAGTGCCGCGTCCAGCGTTCGCGCGCATCCTGTGCCGCGCCGAGCTCGCGTTCGAGATACTGCATCACGCGCAGGTTGTTGAGCGGATGGATGTCGCAGGCGACCAGTTGCGCGAGCCCGCGCACATGCGCGCGATCGCGCGGCACCGGCGGCAGCAGGGGCGTGTGCGGGCGGGTTTCGTCGAGGTATTCGATGATCGCGAGCGACTGGCGTACCACGCGCTGGCCGTCGACCAGCGCCGGCACGACCTGCTGCGGATTCACCCCGCGATACGCATCGGCATGCTGCTCGCCGCCATCCCTGAGCAGGTGCACCGGCTTGAGTGCGTAGGCGAGACCTTTGAGGTTCAGCGCGATGCGCACGCGGTAGCACGCGCTGGAGCGCCAGTAGTCATACAACAGCAGATCCGTCGTCGACATGCCGCTCCCCTGCATTGCGCATTGTGTCAGCCGCGCGGAGCCTGCCGCGCCACGACCTGCTCGATCGCCCCGAAGATCGTCGCGCCATCGGCGGCGGTGATCTCGATGCGTACCGTATCACCGAATTTCAGGAACGGCGTCACCGCCTTGCCGTCGCGCAAGGTCTCGACCGTGCGCTGCTCGGCGAGGCAGGACGCGCCCTTGCCGGTGTCCTCGTTCGCGATCGTGCCCGAGCCGACGATCGTACCCGCCGTCAGCGGCCGCGTCTTCGCCGCATGCGCGACGAGATCGGCGAAGCTGAACTGCATGTCGACGCCGGTGTCGGCTTCGCCGAACCAGCGCCCATTGATCCACGTGCGCATCGGGCGATGCAGCTTGTCGTCCTTCCAGTCGGCACCGAGTTCGTCCGGCGTCACCAGCACCGGCGACAATGCCGAGCGTGGCTTGGATTGCAGGAAACCGAAGCCCTTGGCGAGTTCGCCCGGGATCAGGCCGCGCAGGCTGACGTCGTTGACGAGGCCGACCAGCTGGATGTGCTTCGATGCGGTCGCCGGCGACACGCCCATCGGCACGTCGTCGGTGATCACGATGACCTCGGCCTCGAGGTCGATGCCGTAGTCCTCGCTCGCCACGAGCACCGGATCGCGCGGACCATAGAAGCCGGCGCTGGTCGCCTGGTACATCAGTGGATCGACATAGAAACTCTCCGGCACTTCGGCACCGCGCGCACGCCGCACGCGTTCGACATGCGGCAGGTAGGCGGAGCCGTCGACGAACTCGTACGCGCGCGGCAAAGGTGCCGCAAGCGCGGCCATGTCGAGATCGAAAGCGCCGCTCGCCGTGCCCGCGGCGAGTTCCGCCGCGAGCGCATTCAGGCGCGGGGCCGTATTCGACCAGTCGTCGAGCGCCTGTTGCAGCGTCGCCGCGATCGCGCTTGCGCGCACCCCGCGCTTGAGGTCGCGACTGACGACGATCAGGGTACCGTCGCGGCCGCCTTCCTTGAGGGTTCCGAGTTTCATGGCGTACTTCCGTTGCTGAAATCGTTCGAGGGTTCGACCGCGCGCGGCGCACGCGGCCCGTGTATCGATGTCGCATCGTGCGCGTTGGCGCAAGTATTCCACGCCCGTGCTGCCGGTTGGTCCCTTCCATCCGTGTTCCCGCTCATCCTGCCTCACGCGCTCCGACGGCAGGCTTGCGCAATACCGCGACGAGGTTCGGATCCAGTGGCAGGCGCTCGGTACCGTACAGGCGCGAAATCGAGCGTTCGATCCAGGCCCGGCGCAACGCCATCCAGCGATGCCTCAACGCGCGCAGCACCCCGGGCTTCGAGGACACGCGACGCACGTTCGCGATGCGCGCGACGTCGAGACCGCTGAGCCCGGCGAGATAGTCGATCTTGAATGCCGAGATCACGCTCTTGTGGGTGAAATCGCCGTGCTGGTACACGCGTCCGAACGGGCTGTGTCCGTTCGGGAACCGCGCTACGAAGGCCCCGTCGGCGACGAGCAGCGCAGCGACGTGGTGGAAATTCGCGATCAGTTCGTCGGTGTCCCAGTGTTCGAGCACGTCGAACGCGACGATGAGATCGTACTGCGCGCGTTCGCCGACCAGCTCGGCGAGCGTCGCATTGCGCACCGCATACCCATGCTGGGTGGCGGCGGCGAGCATGTCCGGGTTGATCTCGAGGCCGGACACATCCGCGCCTTGCGTCCTGGCCCAGGCCATGAAGCGACCGTTGCCGAAACCGATTTCGAGCACGCGCTTGCCGGCGAGCGGCAAGCCCGAGAATTCGGCACTGAAGTAACGCGCCTCGCGCTGCGGCACATCGAACGCGCCCTCCCAACCCTTCCAGCGCGCGTAACCGGCATAGGCATCGGCGTGCGGCGCATCCGCGTGGCTCATCGCTCGCCCTCGTCAGGTGCGCGGAGCATCGAAATGCTTGCGCAACCCGCTCCAGCACGCCTGGTAGTCGCGTTGCCGATGCGCGGCGGCGAGCGCCTGCGCCGTCGGCCGGATCACCGCGCGCGTCTCGAACATGAAAGCCATCGTGTCGCGGATCGCGTCCGCTTTCGAAAGATCCGCAGCACTGGCCTTCTCGAACGTGGCGGCATCCGGACCATGCCCGGTGAAGCTGTTGTGCAGGGAGCAGCCACCCGGAACGAAGCCCTCTGCCTTGGCGTCGTAGGTGCCGTGCACGAGTCCCATGAATTCGCTGGCGACGTTGCGGTGGAACCACGGCGGACGGAACGTATCCTGCGCGACCAGCCAGCGCGGCGGGAAGATCACGAAGTCCATGTTGCTGGTGCCCGGCGTGTCGCTCGGCGAGTGCAGCACCAGGAAGATCGACGGGTCCGGATGGTCGAAGCTGATCGAGCCGATCGTGTTGAAGCGGCGCAGGTCGTACTTGTACGGTGCGTAGTTGCCGTGCCAGCCGACCACGTCGATCGGGGAGTGGTCGAGCGGCGCGCGCCACAGGTGCCCCTGGAACTTCGCGACCAGCTCGAACGCGCCTTCGAGGTCCTCGTAGGCCGCATTCGGAGCGAGGAAGTCGCGCGCATTGGCCAATCCATTGCTGCCGATCGGGCCGAGGTCGGGCAACTGCAGCGGGGCACCGAAATTCTCGCAGACGTAGCCACGCGCCGCACCGTTCGGCAGCGCGACGCGGAAGCGGATGCCGCGCGGGATCACTGCGATCTCCTGCGGCTCGACCTCGAGCACGCCGAGTTCGGTCTCGACGTGCAGGCGGCCTTGTTGCGGCACGATCAGCAGTTCGCCGTCGGCGTCGTAGAACCAGCGCCCCTGCATGTCGCGGTTCGCCGCGTAGAGATGGATGCCGACGCCATGCTGCGAGGCAGGCGAACCATTGCCCGCCATCGTGTAGAGGCCGTCGACGAAATCCGTCGACGCTTCCGGCAGCGGCAGCGGATTCCAGCGCAACTGATCCGGCGTGACCGGGCCGTCGCCGAACGCGTTGTGGAAGCGACTCTGCTCGAACGCCGCAAATGCACCGTGCATCGCCGCGGGACGTATGCGGTACAGCCAGCTGCGTCGGTTCGCATGCCGCGGCGCGGTGAATGCGGTGCCGGACAATTGCTCGGCATAGAGTCCGTGCGCGACACGTTGCGGCGAATTGCGCCCGACCGGCAGGGCGCCCGCGACGGCTTCGCTCGCGAACTCGTTGCCGAAACCCGATTGGTAACCGCGCGATTCGATCACGTCTTCGCTCCCTGCAGCTGCCGTCAGAGTACGCCGCGCTTCATCTGGTCGCGCTCGATCGACTCGAACAGGGCCTGGAAGTTGCCTTCGCCGAAGCCCTCGTTGCCCTTGCGCTGGATGATCTCGAAGAAGATCGGCCCGATCGCATTCTGGGTGAATATCTGCAGCAGCTTGCGCTGCTTGGTCTCCTGGTCGGCATCGATCAGGATCTTGTTCCTGGCCAGGCGCGCGACGTCTTCGCCATGGTTCGGCACGCGGACATCGATCACGTCGAAATAGGTATCCGGCGTGTCGAGGAATTCGACGCCCGCAGCGCGCATCTTCTCGACCGTCGTGTAGATGTCGTCGGTGAAACACGCGATGTGCTGGATGCCTTCGCCGTGATAGGCGTCGAGGTATTCGTTGATCTGCGACTTCGGGTCGCTCGATTCGTTGAGCGGGATGCGCACGATCCCGTCCGGCGCGGTCATCGCCTTCGAGACGAGGCCGGTCTTCGCGCCCTTGATGTCGAAGTAGCGAATTTCGCGGAAGTTGAACAGACGCTCGTAGTAGTCCGACCACTTCTGCATGTTGCCGAAGTAGAGGTTGTGCGTGAGGTGGTCGATGAAGGTCAGGCCGAAGCCGGCCGGATTCCGTCCGGCGCCTTCGATCGCGACGTAGTCCTGCGCATACGCATCGCCTTCGCGCGGCACCAGGTAGAGCATGCAGTCGCCGATGCCCTTGACCACCGGCACGTCGATCGCGCGGCTCGCCGGCTTGTGCGCAATCCGCTCGCCGCCGTTGGCGAGCACCTTCGCCTCGACTTCGGCGACCGGCCGGGTGAAGCGCACCGCGAAACCGCAGGCGCACGGGCCGTGCTGCGCGGCGAAGTCCGCGGCGAACGAGTCGGGATCCTCGTTGAGGAGGAAGTTCACGCCGTTCTGGCGATACACGGTGATCGCGCGCGACTTGTGCTTCAGCACCGCGCTGAAACCCATGCGCTCGAACAGGGCGCCCAGCTCGCCGCCGCGTCCGGCCGGCGCCGCGAATTCGACGAACTCGAAGCCGTCGATGCCCATCGGGTTGTCGAACGTGGTGACCTGCATGCCGAGGTTGGGCTGGGGGTTCATGGCAATCTCCGACGACGCGTAGAGCGTTGGTGGAAGCTGGGACGTGCGGCCACGGTCGACCACTCCGTTTTGCACGAGCATGGATGATCGCATAGACTATAGTTTCAATTGAAACTAGATTCAAGGCACAACGCCGCGATGGCCGACCACGCCCCGCTCGAACTCGAACGCTTCCTGCCCTATCGCCTGTCGATCCTGTCCAACCGGATCAGCCAGGCGATCGCGCGCGAGTACCAGCAGCGATTCGATCTCTCGATGACTGAATGGCGCGTGATGGCCGTGCTCGCGCGCTACGACGGCGAGGGCCTGTCCGCGCGCGAGGTCGCCGGCCATACCGAGATGGACAAGGTCGCGGTCAGCCGTGCACTCGCGCGCCTGGTCAACGCAAAGCGCGTCACGCGGCGCGGGCACGACGGCGACAAGCGTCGCTCGGTACTGCGGCTGAGCGCGGCCGGCTGGAAGGTGCACGACACCGTCGCGCCGCTGGCGCGCGCGCACGAACGCGAACTGCTGGCGTTGCTCAGTGCGGACGAGCGCCGCGCGCTGCAGGCGATCCTCGACAAGCTCGCGCCGGTCTGAACCTCCGGCGCGACGCCTAGCGGACGCCGTGCATGAGTTTCTGGATCAGCGGCGCGACAAGGAACAGCAGCACGCCGGAGCCGACCAGGGCCCAGAATCCGAATGTGTATCCCTGGTGCGCGGACTGCACGGTCATGCCGGTTTCGCCGCTGACCATGCCCGCGAAAATGCCGGACAGGTTGTTGCCGATGCCGGTCGACAGGAACCAGCCGCCCATGCCGAAGCCGACCAGGCGCAGCGGCGCCAGCTTGGTCACCATCGACAGGCCGATCGGCGACAGGCACAGCTCGCCGACCGACTGGATCACGTAGACCATGAACAGGGTCCAGAACGGGATCTTGCCGGCGTCGTCGACCAGCTTCGACAGCGCGAACATCAGCAGCAGGAACGCGAGGCCGTTGAAGATCAGGCCGAGACCGAACTTGCGCGGGATCGACGGCTCCGCGTTGCGGCGCCCCATCCAGACCCAGGCCAATGCGATCAATGGTGCCAGCAGGATGATCGCGAGCGAGTTGACCGACTGGAACCATGCGTTCGGGAAGGTCCAGTCGCCGAATTCGCGATTGACGATCTTGTCGGCGAGGAACGTGAACGAGCTGCCCGCCTGTTCAAAGAACATCCAGAACAGCACGTTGAACGCGAAGATGATCAGCATCGCGATCGCGCGGTCGCGCTGCACCGCGCCCTCGCGGATGCCTTCGACCAGGATCAGCGCGCACAGGATCGCGAACATCGGAAACAGCACGAACCATTGCAGGGTCGTCGCTTCGATCGCAAGCAGGAAGAACACCGCGGGAACCGCGAGCATCGCGCCGAGGAGCACGTACAACACGTTCTGTTTCCCGGGGTTGTCGGCCGGTGGGCGACCGATCGGACCGAGCTGGCGCCGGCCGAACCAGAACCACACCAGGCTCAACAGCATGCCGATCCCGGACGCGATGAACACGACCTTGTAGGCCGGCATCGTTTCGGTGCCGAACACGCTGTCGGCGAGGATGCCGGTCAGGATCGGCGCGGTGAAGCCGCCGAGATTGATGCCCATGTAGAAGATCGTGAAGCCGGCGTCGCGCCGTGCGTCGGTCGCGCCATAGAGCTTGCCGACCATGGTCGAGATATTGGGCTTGAACAGGCCGTTGCCGCAGATGATCGTCGCGAGACCCACCTTGAAGACGAGTTCGTCCGGCCAGGCGATCATGAACAGGCCCGCGGCCATGATCACCGCGCCGAGCAGGATCGACCTCTGGTAACCGAGCAGGCGGTCGGCGACATAGCCGCCGGCGATCGACGCCGCGTACACCAGCGCAAGATAGGCGCCGTAGATGCGACCCGACGGCGCCTCGCCGGCCGGGTTGCCGGCATGGAATTGCGCCACCATGTACAACACCAGCGCCCAGCGAATGCCGTAGAACGCGAAGCGTTCCCAGAACTCGGTCATGAACAACATCCACAACGGGCGCGGATGCCCCAGGGCCTGCGGGAATTCCGGTGGCGCGGCAGGCGCGGCAGTGGCGGCGGACATGAATTCCCCTCAGTTTCTGCGGATATCGGCCACGTTTAACCGCTGGCGGCGGCGGCGTCAAACCGCAGCGCAGCGCGACGCGCCGGAACGAGCGTGCTAGGCGCCGGGCGTGGGGTCGACGCCGATTTCGGTACGAACGTCGATCAGTTCCGGGAAGAACGTCAGGTCGAGCGCCTTCTTCAGGAACGCGACACCGGATGAACCCCCGGTGCCGCGGCGGAAACCGATGATGCGTTCGACCGTCTTCATGTGGCGGAATCGCCAGAGCTGGAAGCTCTCCTCGATGTCCACCAGTTGCTCGCACAGGTGGTACTCCGGCCAGTAGTCGCGCGCGTGTTCGTAGATGCGCTTGAACACCGGGACGAGAGCCGGCGTGCGCTCGTGCGGCAGGCTGAAGTCGCGCTCGAGGCAGGCCGCAGGTACCGCATGGCCACGACGCGCGAGGAAGCGCAACGCCTCGTCGTACAGGCTCGGCGCCTCCAGCGCGCGACGCAGTTCGGCCTGCGCCGACGGGTCGTGGTCGAACACTTTCAGCATTCCGGTGTTCTTGTTGCCGAGCAGGAATTCGATCGTGCGGTACTGCTGCGACTGGAAACCCGAGGCCGGACCGAGCACGTGACGGAACTCGAGATATTCCGAGGGGGTCAGTGTTTCCAGCACGCCCCATTGCGCGAACAGCTGTTGCTGCACCTGCTTGATGCGCGCAAGCACCTTGAGGGTCGTGTCGACGTCGTCGGCGCGCAGGCGTTCGATCGCGGCGCGCAGCTCGTGGATCATCAACTTCATCCACAGCTCGGCCACCTGGTGCTGCACGATGAACAGCATCTCGTCGTGGTGCGGCGGATCGCTGAGCGGCTTCTGCGCGGACAGCAGCACCGGCAACTGCAGGTAGCCGCCGTAGGTCGTGCGATCGCGCAGGTCGAGTTCGATGCCCTGCTCGAGCGGGCGCAGGTTGTGCGGTTCGGTCATCGCATCGTCACGATCGCGTGGGGGCCGAGCAGTCTAACGCGTGGCAACGGATGTTGCGCCGGGCCTTGCGGTCGCGCAGTGGTCTTGCTTAATGTTCCGTTTCCACTGCCTGCGGCCGCATCCCGGTCCATCCGGCACCGTATTCCGAGCGCACATGCGCCGTGCGACACCGCAACGGAGGCTGTCTTGTCCATCGCCGCCACCTTCGAGATCGAATTCCTGCAATACCTCGACGCCGACGGCAAGCTCGTCCGCGACGACCTGCCCGCATTCGCGCGCGACATCCGCCAGCTGGTCGACCTGTACAAGCAGATGTTGTTCGTGCGCGTGTTCGATGCCAAGGCAGTCGCCCTGCAGCGCACCGGCAAGCTCGGCACCTATGCATCCTGCCTCGGCCACGAGGCGGCACACGTCGCGATCGGCAGCGCGATGCAGGAGGACGACGTGTTCGCGCCGATGTACCGCGAATACGGCGCGCAGTTCCTGCGCGGCGTGAAGCCGCGCGAAGTGCTGCTGTACTGGGGCGGCGACGAACGCGGCAGCGATTTTTCCGGTCCCGCACACGACTTCGCGTGGTGCGTGCCGATCGCGACGCAATGCCTGCACGCGGCCGGTTCCGCGCTCGCGTTCAAGGTGCGCAAGGAGCCGCGCGTCGCGGTCACCGTGGTTGGCGACGGCGGTTCGTCCAAGGGCGACTTCTACGGCGCGATCAATGTCGCGGGCGCGATGCAACTGCCACTGGTCGCGGTCATCGTCAACAACCAGTGGGCGATCTCGGTGCCGCGCACGGCGCAGACCGGTGCCAAGACGCTCGCACAGAAGGGCATTGCGGCCGGCCTCGAGTGCCTGCAGGTCGATGGCAACGACCTGGTCGCGATGCGCACTGCGATGGACTATGCGGTCAAGCGCGCGCGCCATGGCCACGGCGGCATGGTCATCGAGGCGGTCACCTACCGCCTCTCCGATCACACCACCGCCGACGATGCCCGCCGCTACCGTCCCGACGACGAGGTCAAGGCCGCCTGGGCGCGCGAGCCGTTGAAGCGCATGAAGACCTATCTGATGTCGCTGAATGCGTGGACCGAAAAAGAGGAAGAGGAGTGGAAGGCCGAGTGCGCGACCAGAGTCGACGCCGAGGTCAATGCCTACCTCGAGACGAAATCGCAACCGACCGAAGCGATGTTCGACTACACCTGGGCGGAACTGCCGGCCGACCTTGCCGCGCAGCGCGCCGAGGCGCTCGCGCGCGACAAGACTACGCATTGAACGATGTTGTAGGAGCGATGTAACCGCGACCGGATGCGACGGTCGCGGCTACGCCGCTCCTACGGGAGACACAACCAAATGGCACAGATTACCCTCATCGAAGCAGTCACCCAGGCACTCGCCTACGAGATGAAGCACGACGCCAGCGTCGTCGTGCTCGGCGAGGACGTCGGCGTCAACGGCGGAGTGTTCCGCGCGACGCAGGGACTGCAGCAGGCATTCGGCAGCGAACGCGTGATCGACACGCCGCTCGATGAGCTGACGATTGCCGGCCTCACCGTCGGCCTCGCCGCACAGGGCATGAAACCGATCGCCGAGGCGCAGTTCGAGGGCTTCATCTATCCGATGATGGAGCACATCGCCTGCCACGCGGCACGCCTGCGCACGCGCACGCGCGGTCGCATGACCTGCCCGGCCGTGTTCCGCGCCCCCTGGGGCGGCGGTATCCGCGCGCCCGAGCACCACTCAGAAGCGAACGAACACCTGTTCACGAACATCCCCGGCTTGCGCGTCGTGCTGCCCTCCTCGCCGGGACGCGCCTACGGCCTGCTGCTCGCCGCGATCCGCGATCCCGATCCGGTGATCTTCCTCGAACCCAAGCGCATCTACCGCCAGTACAAGGAAGAAGTCGCCGACGACGGCGAAGCGCTGCCTCTCGACGTGTGCTTCGTGCTGCGCGACGGCAGCGACGTGACCCTCGTGACCTGGGGCGCGCAGGTCAAGGAGACGCTCGAAGCCGCCGACGCGCTGGCCGCGGAAGGCATCGGCGCCGAAGTCATCGACGTCGCCACGCTCAAGCCGCTCGACTTCGACACGATCCACGAATCGGTGCGCAAGACCGGCCGCTGCGTGATCGTGCACGAAGCGCCGCGCACGGCCGGCTTCGGCGCGGAGATCGCCGCGCGCCTCGCCGAGCATGCGATGTACGACCTCGTCGCGCCGGTCGAACGCGTGACCGGCTACGACACGCATATCCCGTTGTACCGCCTCGAGATGAAATACCTGCCGAGTGTCGAGCGCATCGTCGCCGCGGCGAAACGCACGCTCGCCGCAAGCTGATCCGGAGCACGCCATGACCACGATCGCGAACGTACTCATCGGCATCGTCGCGCTGCTGCACGTCTATTTTCTCGTGATCGAAATGTTCCTGTGGACCACCCCGTACGGGCGACGCGTGTTCCGCCTGACGCCGGAGTTCGCGAACGCGTCGAAGGCGCTCGCGGCGAACCAGGGGCTGTACAACGGCTTCCTCGCCGCCGGACTCGTCTGGGGCCTCGCCGAAGGCGGCGAAGGGTTCCACGTCAAGATCTTCTTCCTCACCTGCGTGATCGTCGCCGGCCTGTACGGCGCATGGACGGTCAGTCGCAAGATCCTCTACGTGCAGGCGCTGCCGGCGATCGCCGCGCTGCTCCTGCTGCACTTCCCCTGAGCGCGGTGCCGCGTTCCGCAACCACGGATCCATCATGGCCGACATCAAGACCTTCTACCTCCCGGACCTCGGCGAAGGCCTGCCCGACGCGACGATCGTCGAGTGGCTGGTCGAGGTCGGCGGCATAGTGAAACTCGACGAACCGATGGTCTCGATGGAGACCGCGAAGGCGGTGGTCGAAGTTCCGTCGCCCTTCTCGGGCAAGCTCGCGAAGGTGCACGGCGATGCCGGCGACGTCATCGCGACCGGCGCCGCACTCGCGGAGTTCGAGATCGATCCAAAGTTGCCGCAGCGCGCCGAGGCGGAATCGACCGGTCATCACCATGCGCCGCCACCGAAAGCCGCGGCGCCGGCGAAGACCGGCGCGCCTGCCCCGGACCACAAGGGCGTGGTCGCATCCGACGAAGGCGGCGAGATCGCCGCCGGGGGAAAGGCGCCACGCGCCGACGAAGGCACCGTGGTCGGCGCGATGCAGTCGAGCGATCGCGTGCATGCCGAACAGGCGACCAGCATCGGCGGCGTCAAGGCGGTCCCGGCCGTGCGCGCACTGGCCAAGAAGCTCGGCGTCGATCTCGCGCGCGTGTCGGCGAGCGGTGCGGGTAGCGTGGTGACGTTGCAGGACGTGAAGGCTGCGGCGGCCGCAGGTACCGCAAAGGTCGGTGCTGCTCCCCGTGCTGCCGTCGGAGCGGCTTCGGCCGCGATCGGCGCGCCTTCGACAGGAAGCATCGCGGCTGAAGCAACTCCCGCGGGGGCCACGTCGGCCCAGCGCACGACGCTGTCCGCTGCCGGCAAACCGATGCGCACGACGCCCCCGGGCTTCGCCGCGACCGGTCAGCCCGAGCAGCTCAAGGGCGTGCGCCGCAACATGGCGCGCGTGATGGCCGCGGCGCATGCCGCCGTGGTGCCGACCACGCTCAGCGACGACGCGGACATCCACGCCTGGCTGCCCGGCAACGACATCACCGGCCGCCTGGTTCGCGCGATCGTGCGCGCATGCAAGGCCGTGCCCGCGTTGAATGCGTGGTTCGACGGCGACAACCTCACGCGCACGCTGCATCCGCATGTCGACATCGGCATCGCGGTCGATACCGATGACGGCCTGTTCGTGCCGGCGCTGCGCAATGCCGACATGCTCGACGCCGCCGGCGTGCGTGCTGCGGTGAACCGCCTGCGCGCGCAGGTCGAGGATCGCTCGATCCCGTCGACCGAACTTTCCGGCTACACGATCTCGCTGTCGAACTTCGGCGTGTTCGCGGGCCGCTATGCGACACCCGTCGTGGTGCCGCCATGCGTCGCGATCGTCGCCGCGGGCAAGGGTCGCCACCAGATGACGCCGGTCATGGGCGGCTTCGAATCCCATCGCGTCGTTCCGCTTTCACTGACCTTCGACCATCGCGCCGCCACCGGCGGCGAAGCCGCACGCTTCCTCAAGGCGATGCTCGACGACCTCGCGCTGGCGCAATGAAGGCGAATACCACGCGCGCCGCGGTCGAGGCGGAATTTCCCGGCCTGATCGCTGCGGCCGAAGCCGCGATGCAGCGCGCGCATGCACCGCACTCCGCGTTTCACGTCGGTGCCGCCCTGCTGTTCGACGATGCGCGCGGCGAATCGTTCGTGCGCGGTTGCAATGTCGAATTCGACGTCTACGGATTGACCATCTGTGCCGAACGCAATGCGGTATTCGCCGCGGTTGCGCAAGGACGCGGCCATCCGCGCGCGATCGCGGTCATCGCCGACAGCAGCGGGCCGGTCACGCCTTGCGGTGCGTGCCGGCAGGTGTTGCACGAATGCGACGTCGAGCGGCGCCTGCGCGTGTTCCTCGCCTCGAGCGCGGACGACGCCGTGCGCGAATGCACGACCGCCGAGCTGTTGCCGGAGGCGTTTGCGCTGGGCGGCGACCTGTCGCGGCACAACCCGTGGACCTGAGCGGCATGGCCGGCCTCGGCGGCTGCGCGTCCTGACTCGAGAGGTTCCCATGCATCACAGCCGCCTGAGCACGATCGTGATCGATTGCGAGGTCGACGACCTCGCCCCCGCGGTGCAGTTCTGGAGCCGCGCACTCGGCAAGCCGATCGCGAGCGTCGACCAGGACGGCGATGGCCGCTATGCGGAACTCGAAACCGAGGACGACGAGCCGATCATCCTGCTGCAACGGGTCGAACACGAATCGCGCGTGCACCTCGACATCGAAACCGACGACATCGAAGCCGAGGTCGCACGACTGGAAGCTCTCGG
>Ga0207639_10000659_pt1 | contig 23773 bp, 18 predicted proteins | sample KBSCornC32_FD_184299 | JGI IMG/M metagenome (GOLD analysis project Ga0207639, IMG submission 184299) | Corn rhizosphere microbial communities from Kellogg Biological Station, Michigan, USA - KBS Corn C3-2 (SPAdes) (version 2) | ecosystem: Host-associated > Plants > Roots > Rhizosphere > Soil ...
CCACGCGGCCACCGGGAAAGACGATCGCACCGGGGGCAAAGCGCATCGCCGCCGCGCGCTGGAGCATCAGCGCCTCAGGCGCGCCGCCACCGGGCGGGTCGCGCAGGACGATGAGCGTGGCGGCAGCCAGCGCCCCCTGGGGCGATTCTTCGGATGGCCAGGGTTCCGGCGGTCCTTCTGATAGTGGAGTCATCCCTCTCAGGTAGCGACGCGACCTTGCTCGGGCAAGGCGGCGTGACCCGGCGCCTTTGGTTGGGACAGCAAGAGGAGAAAGATCGAGCGCAAACCCGCTCGAAAAACCCTGGTGGAGCTGAGCGGGATCGAACCGCTGACCTCGTCATTGCGAACGACGCGCTCTCCCAACTGAGCTACAGCCCCCAGGGAGGGCCGCCTATAAGGCAGGGTTTCGCGCCTTGCAATGCCCCTCGCGCATTTTTGCGGATGGCTTCAGGTGGCGGGCTTCGCGCCCTGCTCCTTGAAGAATTTGTTCAGTTCGCCCAGCATCACCGACCACCAGTCGATCACGTCCGCGAAATTCTTGATGTTCAGGCCGCCGATGGTCGAAACGTCCATCGAAACCGCCAGCGACTTGTCATCGTCCACCGACATTTGCAGGAACCGCTTCTTGGTGTTCCACTTGTTGGCGAGTTCCGGCGTATTGGTGCCGTCGTCGGCAAAGCTGATCTGGAACTGGAGCGAGCCGCACTTCACCGCCTTCTCGCATTCGTAAAAGTAGATGGCGAAATTATAGCCGCTCGCCGCGCTCTCGATGCGCGGATTGCCCGTCGCGTCGCTCTTGCCCAGTTGCGCCTTGTAGCCTGCCGCCTGCAACGCTTTGACGACCGACTGCGGATCGCTGGCGCAGACCATGTTGACGCCGCAGGGATCGGGATCGGTCGCCAGCGCGGGACCGGCCGACAGCGCGCCTGCCGCCAGCGCGATGGCGATCGAGAGATGCCGCATCCGTTTCATGTTTCCCTCCCCCCAAGGACGTGCGGCAGGACGATCCCCGACCGCGATCCCATTGTCAATCCACGTGTCCGCCTTGCAAATATGTTCTCTTTATGTTCCATTGCTGGCATGACCGTGCAGCGCGGCCGGGGCGCGCCCGGCAACCAGACCAGCGACCGATTCGCCCTCCCCCAGCGGCACGAGGACGGCGAGTGGCTCGATGCGCGCCAGGACATCGACGGGGAGCCGCCCCGGCTGCGTACCACCGTCACCGTGGAGGAGCCGCGCACCATCATCGCGCGCAACACGTCGCCCGATGTCGCTTTCAATCAATCGGTCAACGCCTATCGGGGCTGCGAGCATGGCTGCATCTACTGCTTCGCAAGGCCCAGCCACGCGCGCTACGACCTCTCGCCCGGCCTCGACTTCGAGACGAAGCTGATCGCCAAGCCGACCGCGCCGGCGTTGCTGCGCAAGGAACTGGCGAAGCGCGGCTATGTGGTCCAGCCCATCGCCATGGGGACCAATACCGACCCCTATCAGCCGATCGAGGCGGAATGGCGGATCACGCGCGGCTGCATCAAACTGCTTGCCGAATGCCGGCATCCGCTGCTGATCACCACCAAATCGGATCGCGTCCTGCGCGACCTCGACCTGCTGGCACCGATGGCGGCGCAGGGATTGGTGGCGGTGGGCATTTCGGTGACGAGCCTCGATCCTCGCCTGTCCCGCATCATGGAACCGCGTGCGGCAAGTCCCGCCAGGCGCCTTGCCGCGATCCGGGGACTGAGCGATGCGGGCGTGCCCGTCCATGCCTGCCTCTCGCCCATCGTGCCCGCCATCAACGACCATGAGATAGAGGCGCTGGCGGCGGCGGCGGCGGGCGCGGGGGCGATCGGCCTCACCAACATTCCGGTACGCCTGCCGCATGAGGTCGCGCCGCTGTTCCGCGCCTGGTTGAACGCGCATTTCCCCGACCGGGCGGACAAGGTGATGCACATCATCCAGTCGATCCGGGGCGGACGTGACAACGACCCCCGGTTCGGCAGCCGCATGCGCGGTGAAGGCCCCTACGCCGACCTTATCCGCATGCGCATGGACAAGGCGCGCCGGCGGCAAGGACTGGTCGCCCCGCGCATCGCGCTCAGGACCGACCTGTTCGTGCCGCCCACTGACCAGTTGCGGCTACTCTAGGCCTCAGCGACGCCGGCCACCCCAGTTGCCGCGCGGCTGACCCGTGCCGGCCGGATTGCGGCTCCAATTGTTGTTGCGCTGCTGCCAGCCCGAGGCGCTGCCCTGACCGCTCCAGTTGCCGGTCGCCCGGTCGCCCCGGCCTTCCCAGCGCCCCCGGTCTCGAACCCCGTCATTATCCCGGCGACGATAGTCACGGCGATCATAGGCGCCGCGCGGCAGGGCGCGATAGCCCGGCTGGCCGCGATAATATCCGCCGCCATAATAGCCACCGCCATAGTAGCCGTTGTTATACCCGTTATAATAGCCCGGATAGGCGCTGGACGAGTAAATGCCGTATCCACCGCCGCCATATCCATAGCCATCGTCCACGCAGCCCGACAGCATCAGACCGCCCGCGAGAGCCGCCAATACGGCAATTTTGCGTTTCATGTCGTTCCTCCGGCGAGGCGACGAGTGCCGCATCACCCAGTTCAACCCCTGCCATCACATAACCGCGAGCATGGCATTGCGGTTCCCGAGGGTGTCTCGTGACGAAGTCGCCCCGACGCGCGATGAGCGCCGGCAAAGGCCATGGATCAACCGCACCGCCTTGGCTAAGATCGCTCTCTGACCGCTCCGGATGACGCCAGCCATGTCGAAAACCGCTTCCCTTTCCACACTGCTCGCCGGCTTCTCCCGGCAGGGCAAGGCGCTGCTGCGAAAATATGGCCTTGGCGGCCGGCTTGGGGACAGCGCGGACAAGAGCCGTGTCGCGACGATGGACGAACTGGCGCTGGCGCTGATGTCCGTGCGCGGCGAGGCGTCGGGCGTCGCCATCGCCAGCGACCTGCTCGCCGCCTATGCCGAGGCGACGCCGGACGAGCGCACCCATTTCCTGACCCTCCTCGCCACCCGTTTCGGCCCTGACCCGGAGGCGGTCGACCTGGCCATCGCGCGCTATCGCGAGGAAGGCGAGGCCGCGCTGCTGTCGCTCGCCCGCGCGGTGGAGCCGCCCCGGCAGGAATTGCTGCGCCGGCTCAATCTGGCGCCGGGGGCCACCGCCATGCTGGTCCAAATGCGGGCCGACCTGCTGGCGCGGATGAAGGGCGATGCCGGCCCGTTCGCGGCGCTGGACGCGGATTTCGCGCATCTCTTCACCAGCTGGTTCAACCGCGGTTTCCTGACCATGCAGGCAATCAGCTGGGACAGTCCGGCGAGCCTGCTGGAGCGGGTCATCCGCTACGAGGCGGTTCACGACATCCAGGACTGGCAGGATCTGCGCAATCGCCTCGATCCCGACGACCGGCGCTGCTTCGCCTTCTTCCACCCCGCCCTGCCCGGCGAGCCGCTGATCTTCGTCGAGGTAGCACTGACCGCCGGCATGGCGGACAATGTGCAGGCGATATTGAACGGCGACCGGCCCATGCTGAAAGCGGACGAGGCGACGACCGCCATCTTCTACTCCATCAGCAACTGCCAGCCTGGCCTCAAGGGCATCAGCTTCGGTCATTTCCTCATCAAGCAGGTCGCGACCGACCTCCAGCGCAGCCTGCCCGGCCTGCAGCGGTTCGCGACGCTCTCCCCTGTGCCGGGCTTCTGCGGCTGGCTGCGGAACACCGACCCGGAACTGGCCGGACGGCTGGACGAGGATCGCTGGTGGGCGGGCGAGGACGACGCCCTGCGCGCCCGATTGCTGGTCCGCGCTATTGGCTATTTCCGGGAAGCCCGCACGCCGTCGGGTCGGCCTGTCGATCCGGTCGCGCGCTTCCATCTCGGCAATGGCGCAGTGCTGGAGCGGATCAACTGGATGGCCGACACAAGCCCGCGCGGCCTCCGGCAGAGCGCCGGGCTGATGGTCAACTATCTCTACGACCTGACCTCCATCGAGGAGAATCACGAGGCCTTCGCGCACCGGGGCGAAGTGGCGACGGGCGCGCCCTTCAACGAACTGGCGGACGCTCTGGCGGAGGCGGACAAGCCGGAGGGCAGGAAGAGCAGGAAAAAGACCGGAGCGACGCAGGCATGACGAATATCTACGCGGCCATGCAGGTCCGCTTTCCGGCCGACCGAACCCGCGCCTTCGCGACGCTGCCCGACGAGCGCATCGTCATCTATGCCGATGTCGAGGCGCGCTCGGCCGCTTTCGCGCATGCGCTGGTGCAGATGGGCGTGATAGTAGGCGACCGTGTGGCGGTGCAGGCGGACAAGAGCATCGACATGCTGATGCTCTACCTCGGCTGCGTGCGAGCCGGGGCGATCTTCCTGCCGCTCAACACCGCCTATACCGCGCATGAGCTGGACTATTTCATGCGCGACGCCGAACCCGCGCTGTTCGTCTGCTCCACGGCGAAGCGGGCGGCGATCGAGCCGCTGGCACGGGCTGCGGGCATCGCCCAGGTCGAGGATCTGGACGAGAACGGCACGGGATCGCTCAGCCGCCTGGCGGACGCCGCGCCGACCGATTTCGCGACGGTGACGCGGACGAGCGACGACCTCGCGGCCATCCTCTACACCAGCGGCACGACGGGCCGGGCGAAGGGCGCGATGCTGAGCCATGGCAACCTGCTGTCCAACGCGGAGACGCTTGTCGATTACTGGCGCTTCACCGGCGACGACGTGTTGCTCCACGCGCTGCCGATCTTTCACACCCACGGGCTGTTCGTGGCGACCAACATCATCCTGTGCGCCGGGGCTTCGATGCTGTTCGTGCCGCAGTTCGACGCGGCCCGGGTGATGGCGCTGCTCCCCCGCGCGACGACGATGATGGGCGTGCCGACCTTCTATATCCGGCTGCTCGGCGAAGCGGGGTTCACGCGGACGCTGGTTGCGGGGATGCGATTGTTCATTTCCGGCTCGGCGCCGCTTTCCGCCGACATTCACCGCGAGTTCCGGGAACGCACCGGCCATGCCATCCTCGAACGCTATGGCATGACCGAAACCAATATGAATACGTCAAACCCTTATGACGGGGACAGGGTCGCGGGGACTGTTGGATTGCCGCTGCCCGGCGTGGCGGTGCGCATCGCCGACCCGGAGACGGGCGCGATCCTGCCGGATGGCGAGATCGGCGTCATCGAGGTCAAGGGACCGAACGTCTTCCAGGGCTATTGGCGGATGCCGGAGAAGACCGCGTCGGAATTTCACGACGGCTTCTTCATCACCGGCGACCTGGGGCTGATCGACGCACAGGGCTATGTCTCCATCGTCGGGCGGGCCAAGGATCTCATCATCTCGGGCGGCTATAATATCTATCCCGCCGAGGTGGAGACGGTGCTCGACGAATTGCCGCAGCTGCGCGAATCCGCCGTCATCGGCGTGGCCCATCCCGACATGGGCGAAGCGGTGGTGGCGGTGGTCGTGCCGTGCGACCCGGCCTTTGCGGATGAGGCCGCGATTCTGACGGCGGTCGCCCCGATCCTGGCCCGTTTCAAGCAGCCCCGCCGGATTGTCTTCGTGGCGGAACTGCCCAAGAACAGCATGGGCAAGGTGCAGAAAACCGTCCTGCGCGATCGTTACAGCAACAGTTTCACACCCGCGCGCGCGGACTGATCGTTCAGGCCGCAGCCGCCGCCAGCGCCGCGATCAGGTCCGTCTGCGTCACCATGCCATGCAGCCGGCCATCGCCGCCGACTACGACGACCTCGTGCCGCCGTCCCTCCGACAATGGCCGGAGCAGGTCGGCGACCGGCGTGTGCGGCCCGGCGAGCAGCGGCGCGGCGGCGATGTCGCGCACGCGCGCACCGGGGCGGATCAGGTCGAGCGGCGTGACGACGCCGACCACCCGCCCGCGATCGTCGATCACCGGCACACTGAGCAGGCCGCGATCCGACAGCAGCGCACGGGCTTCGGCGACAGGCGCGTCGTCGGCGACGGTGATGACGTCGCGCGACATGATGTCGGCGACGGCGAGCGCGCCATGCTCCCGGCGCACGGCATGAAGCTCCGCTTCCCGGAACAGGTAGCGGAGGTCAGCCGGGCTGACGTCCAGCGCCTCGCCAAAGGCGGCGACGGCGGCATCGACATCGCCGGCGGCAAGGGCGGCGCGGTCGAGCGGCGCCGGATCGCGGGTCGCATGGGCGCCGGGTTGAACGGGCGGGCGATGCGGATAGCTGTGCCCGGAAAAGCGATGGAACAGCCAGCCGGTGGCTACCAGCATCAGGCAGTTGAGCCCGACAGGCACCAGCGCGAACCCATAATGGCCCGCCCCCGCCCCCAGCGCGGTCGCCAGCGCCACCGCGCCGCCCGGCGGATGCAGGCAGCGCAGCAGGGTCATGGTGACGATCGACAGGCCGACCGCGAGCGCCGCCGCCAGCGTGGGTTCCGGCACCAGCCGCGCGACGGTGATGCCGACGAACGCGGACAGGACATTGCCGCCGGTGATCGACCACGGCTGCGCCAGCGGACTGGCCGGCACCGCGAACAGCAGCACCGCCGAAGCGCCCATCGGCGCGACCAGCAGCGGCTGGGTCAGGCCCGACCCCAGCATGATGCCGCACAACAGGCCCGTCAGCGCGATCCCGCCCACCGCGCCCACGGCGGCGCGCAGCCGGTCGGTCCAGTCGGGACCGGCGGGCACATCGACGAAAGTGCTGGTATAGCGGCTCCAGCGCCGCCGGGGCGTCGGCGAAACGGCTCGCCGGTCGGGCTTGGGGGACGTCATGGCGACGCAGGTAAACCGGAACGGCGGCGGGCGCCATATCGAAGCGGCGAGCCGGCCTCCATGCGGCGGGAGTGCTGGACGGTCGGCGAGCGGTTCAGTCGGAACCGCGTCATCCGGTCTCGGGATGGGTGTCGCGAATATGGCCGGGTCCAAAGTGGGGAATGAACTTCAATGGTCTGAAGGCGACCATTTTTGTCGCTCTCACTCCCGGAGCGTCCCCCCATGCGGACATAAGGCAACCGTCGTAAACTCTTGCAATCAGGAGATGCGTGTTAGTGGATCGCCGGAGGATTTATAGGTCTTTCTGCCTATGGGCCGACGGTATGCAGGCAACTGGCTTGTATGCGGGCAAATTGCTTTACGTAATGGGCACGCTACCGATGGCCTTGGCTTCCGTTGTTGAGCGCTGGTGGCTGATACCGTCTGGTTTATTAGTAACTCTCTGATTTAAGTTCACCCAACATATCGCGTGCATGGAAATGGACCCATAGGCTGAAAATGATGATAGGAACTGCACCGACAACTGTCGGCGCATCGTGACCTAACTTTTCTTTGAAAAGAAAAGTAGCCAATATCGCGACCGCAACAGCATTAAATAAGTTAGCTGTGAACTTGATTTGTTCATTCAATCGCTTTGCGGCCAAGGAGTCAGTTGTTTCAAAATCGCGTATCCAAACAGGAAGGCGTCGCGCTAGTCTATCAACAAGTATCGTCACCACGACAATCTTGATAGTGAAAAAATCAGCAATTGTGATGCCAGATGTTCCGATCGGCCCATCGGGAGCAAATGAAAATAGCGCGACCAATACGAGGAGCGCGTAAATGCGCACAGATAGCTTGCTCCAAATCGCTGCATTCGCACTCATGGCCTCTTGTCCCGCACTTCCATCCCTGCCTTCTTTTTTCCCATTCAATTATGTCAATGCCAAATGTGCGACCTCATAACGATACCGACAGTCCGCTTCCGTCAGATAGCAGCCTGTCCACTCCCCACCCTCATCGAGGATGGAAGGGTAGTTTAGTTCGACTGCACGATTTTGCTCTCCAATCTGCACAATAGCCCCCGCCATCTCCAATCCGCTCAGTCAGCAACAACGCTCCAAGATGGAAACCGACAACAGCCTACTCCACCGCATCCCGTTCCGCATCCGCCGTCGCCGGGATCAACACGGGCGCGTCCGCCACCGATTGCGGCAACCGCGCCAGCACGTCGATCGTGTCCCCCGTGTCGATCTCCCGGCCGCCCGTATCGACGTTGAGGTCGCGGAATTTGCGGGCGGTGGAGGTCAGGCGGTTGTCGACGCTGGCGACGAGGCTGTTGTAGCTGTTGACCGCGCCGTTCAGGCCCTTGCCGACCTTGGCCAGGTGCCCGGCCACGACGCCCAGCCGCTCGTACATTTCCTTGCCGAGTACGGCGATCTGTGCGGCGTCCTTGGCCAGCTTTTCCGTTCGCCACACGCTCTCGACGGTGCGCGCGATGGCGACGAGGTTGGTGGGCGTCGCCAGCAGCACCTTGCGCTTCCAGGCCGATTCCCACAGATCGCCGTCCTGCTCCAGCGCGGCGGACAGGAAATGTTCGCCGGGGATGAACATGACGACGAAATCCGCCGAATCCGCGAAACGCGCCCAATAATCCTTGGCGCCCAGTTGCTGCGCGTGCAGGCGGATGGCGCCGGCATGGGCGCGCATATGGCCGGCGCGCGCGACCTCATCGACGGTTTCGGACGCCTCCAGATAGGCGTTGAGCGAGCATTTCGCGTCGATGACGAGTTGCCGCCCGCCGGGCAGCCGGACGATGGCGTCGGGCCGCAGCCGACCGTCGTCGGTATCGACCGAAACCTCCAGCTGATAATCGACATGCTCGCTGAGGCCGGCGAGTTCCAGCACGTTGCGCAGCTGCTGCTCGCCCCAGCGCCCGCGCGCCTTGGGGCTGGAGCGCAGCGCGTTGACCAGCCGCGCGGTTTCGTCCCGCACCTGCCCCTGCCCCGCGCGCACCTGCTCCATCTGTTCGCGCAGCGCCGCATAGCTATCCACCCGCTCCTTCTCGACGCGCCCCAGCCCCTCCTCATAGCGTTTGAGGGTGGTTTCGACGGGATTCAGCAGCGACTTGATCTGCGATTCATTCTTCTCCTGCGCCTGGCTGAAGCGTTCCTGCGCGCGGTCGAGGAAGGCGCGCTGGGCGTCCTGGAGCAGTTTGCCGCCGATCTCGCTGAACTGGGCGGAGAGTTGTTCGCGGGCGGTGAGCAGCGCGGCGATCTGCGCCTCGTGGGATTCGGTGCGCGCCTTATGCTCGGCGTCCTTCGCCAGCAGGAGCGCGGTCGCGCGATCCCGTTCGGCCGCCGCGCTTTCCGCCTGTGCGCGCCAGCCCACGGCCGCGTCGGCCCGCGCCGTCTCCACCGCCAGGTCGCGCAGCGCCGCATTGCGCATGGCGTCGCCGCCTTCCAGCCGGGCGGCGAGGTCGGCCCGCTCCGCCGCCAGCCGCGCCACGTCGCGCCCGCGCAGCAGCCAGGCCGCGACGAAGCCGCCGCACAGCATGGCGACGAGCAACAGGATGGTGATAATGTCCAAGCGCATGTCCCCGAAATAGAACGAATGGAGAACCTAGCGGAGAGCGCGATGGCCCGCAAGCGGGCAGTCGCGGGCGGGGAGTCGCAGGGGGAATGGCCTGCCGGCTTGCCACCCGCAGGCGATGTGCCTATTGCCTGCGCCGATCAAATTCACGGCGCCCGCCGCCGGCACACGACCGAGGAGTTTTCCATCATGGCGAGCGCGCCGCAGTCCAGCCTTCCGATCCTCTATTCGGATCTCGTTCCCCTCAACAGCCAGCAGCACGCCGACTTCCGCCTGCGCTCGGTCGATGCGGCCCCCTATCTGGCGCAGCAGCACGCCGTTCCGCTGACCGTGGATGAGTTCGTGTCGGCGCAGCGCTTCCTGCCGATCGTCTTTTCCTCGGGCGAGGAGCCGGTGCCGCTCGCGCTGATGGGCCTCAACGAGGGCGTCAACACTATCGTCGACGAGAGCGGCAAGCTGATCGGCCTCAACTATGTGCCCGCCTATGTCCGCCGCTATCCCTGGATGCTGGCGCGGCTGAACCCGAACAGCGACGAATTGTCGCTCTGCTTCGATCCCGCCACCGACACGGTCGGCGCGTTCGAGGACGGTGACGGCGAGCGGCTGTTCGACGGCACCGAGCCGACCGAGCTGACGAAGAATATCCTCGGCTTCTGCGAACAGTTCGAGCAGGCAGCCGCCCGCACCGCCCAGTTCATGAAGGATCTGAAGGGCTTCGACCTGCTGATGGAGGGCGAGGTTTCCATCCAGCCGGACGGCGCGGACAAGCCCTATGTCTATCGCGGCTTCCAGATGGTGAACGAGGAAAAGCTGCGCGATCTGCGCGGCGACACGCTGCGCAAGATCAACCAGAACGGCATGCTGCCGCTGATCCACGCGCATCTTTTCTCGCTGCAACTGATCCGTGAAATTTTCCAGCAGCAGCTCGACCAGGGCAAGCTGCCGCCGGTGCCCCTGCCGGCCTTCTGATCCGCTAACTATCGAATTTTACACGCGCCGTTTCCTATCCCGGGGGACGGCGCGTTGCTTTTGGGCGACAGTTGGAAAATATTTTCGCGCGCTCGTCCCTTGAAGACGAAAGCCGCCTGACCTAGATTGAAACCATGCGAGGCTTGCCCCCCCTTTCGAGTCTCGCATGAGCGTCCCTTCGGGGACGTCTCCTCCCTGAACCTTGGCCACCCCGTGCTCTGCATGGGGTGGTTTTTTATTGGGGGGATGGTTTTTATGGGCGGCCTATTCCGCCGCGAGCGGGATCGATTCGTCGAAGGCGGCTCCCAGCATCCGCGCAAGGTCGGCGACCATATCGCGGCACCGCTCCACGCCCGGCCCCGGCCCGTCGAGCGCCGCATCGAGGTACAGCGTCCGGTCGATCTCCAGTTGCAGCGCATGGACGCCATCCCGTGGCCGGCCATGCCGTTCCAGCATATGCCCGCCCGCATAGGGCGCATTCACCGCCACGCGAAAGCCGTGCGATTCGATCAGCGCCACCGCACTTGCGGTGAAGTCCGGCGATGCGCTCTGGCCGAAACGGTCGCCCAGCACGACATCGACCGCCTGCCCGCGAATCGGCGGCATGGAGTGGAGATCGAGGAGGATCGCGGCGCCATGCCTGCCCCGGATCGCGGCGAGCATCTCCGTGACGCGCGCATGCCAGGGCCGGTGGATCGTCCGTATCCGCTCCGCCACTTCCGCATAGGCCGGACGGCGCAGCCACAGGTCGCCCAGGCTGTGATAGCGGTGCGGGACAAGGCCGAGGCCGCCGCGCAGCTTGGCGCTCGCCCGCAAGGGCAGGCCATGCGGCAGGTCGGCGACGCTGGCGCCGTCCATCTCCCCTTCATGCCGGTTGAGGTCGATCACGGCCCGCCCGCGCCGCGCGATCAGCGTGCAATGCCCCGCCGCCACCGCGCCTGCCGCGAGGGCATCGACGTGCCGATCCTCCAGCGATTGCAGCCCCGCCAGTCCGACGCGCGCGCGCGCCAGCAGGTCGGCGGGATATTCCCGGCCGGCATGTGGCACCGAGATCAGCAGTGCTCCGGCTTCGCCCGGCACGCCATATTGGCAGAAGGCGGGCTCGACAGCCGCCGGCTCCCTCAGCCCCATCATCCGTCCGCTGGAGAGTTTTGCTGTGTGCAATCTTAACCCCGATGGAATTTGTTAAAGGATTGTCGCATAGGAAAGGGGCGGAATCCATGAGGAAGTGCCGGGCGTGGAGACGTGCCGGCATCCGTCGTCATGGTAGGCATCGTCGAGGGGAAGCCTCGTCCATGGTTGGGCAGCCGGGGGTAGTTTGAGATGGCACGCATTCTTTTGGCGGAAGACGATGATTCGATGCGTCTTTACCTCGCCCGCGCGCTGGAGCGGTCGGGCTATGACGTCACCGCGGTCGATCGCGGAACGGCGGCGGTGCCGCTGCTCGAATCGCAGCATTTCGACCTGCTGCTGACCGATATCGTGATGCCGGAGATGGACGGCATCGAACTGGCCCAGCAGGCGAGCACGATTTCGCCGGCGACGCGGGTGATGTTCATCACCGGCTTCGCGGCGGTAACGCTGCGCGCCGGCACCGTGGCCCCGGAAGCAAAAGTGCTGTCCAAGCCCTTCCACCTCAAGGACCTCGTCCTCGAAGTCGACCGTATTTTCGAACGGACGAGCGCAAGCGGACTTTAAGCGCGTTTGGTGCTTGCGCGCGGCGACAAGCGTCGCTACTAGCGCGGCTCCCCGTGGGCGTGTAGCTCAGTGGTAGAGCACTGTGTTGACATCGCAGGGGTCGCAAGTTCAATCCTTGCCACGCCCACCATTTAAAGCCTTGGAAGGTCTTCGGATTTTCCAAGGCTTTTTGATTCCGTCGGTGCTACCAGCTCCCGATCCCGACCGGACATTCCCTATCCGGCATCCAGCCGCTAGGCTCAGCCGATGCACGCCGATTTCCTGACCGAGGCGATGGAGCCGCTTTTGCGCTGGCTGAACGTCACCGGCCTTGCCGTTTTCGCGGTGTCGGGCGCATTGGCCGCCGCGCGCAAGCGGCTGGACCTGATCGGCGCCTGCTTTTTTGCGGTGATCACGGCGACCGGCGGAGGGACGCTGCGGGATCTGCTGATCGGCGCGCCGGTATTCTGGATGACCGACGCCGTGCCCGTCATAATCTGCATCGTCGTCGCCACGGTGTCCTGGGTCGTGCCACTCAGGTTCTGGCCCGGACGGGCTCTGGAGTGGCTCGACGCCGCTGGCCTCGCCGCCTATGCCGTCTACGGCGCCGCGAAGGCGCTGCAATATGGCATCACGCCCATATCGGCCGCCGCGATGGGCATCGTTACGGCCTGCCTGGGCGGAGTCATTCGCGACATCGTCGCCGGCGTGCCGTCGATCCTGCTGCGCCACGAACTCTATGTGTCGGCGGCTCTGGTCGCCGCCGGACTTTTCGTGGGGCTGACGGGCGCGAACGTCCCGGCGCCATGGCCGATGGTGATCGGGGCGGTGACGGGATTCGCGCTGCGCGGCGCGGCGCTCCACTGGAATTTATCGCTGCCGCCCCATCCCGGCTGAGGCCGCTCAGCGCCTGCGCCCCGGCCCCCGCCGCTGGGCCAAGGTGGCGCTGTTCACGCTTTCCTCCTCCGCCAGCCGGCGCCAGCGATCCAGCCGCGCGGTGGACAGCGTTCCGTCCGCGACCGCCGCCTGGATCGCGCACCCCGGTTCGGCCTTGTGCGCGCAATCCGAAAAGCGGCACCGCCGCGCCGCCGCCACGATGTCGTCGAACACCTCGGCCAGCCCCGCCGCCGCATCCGACAATTGCAGTTCGCGCATGCCGGGCGTGTCGAGCAGCCAGCCGCCCTGGTTCAGGCGATGCATCTCGCGCACGGTGGTGGTGTGGCGGCCGGTGCCGTCGGCCTTGCGTATCGCCTGCGTGGCGATGCTGTCGGAGCCGCGCAGCGTGTTCACGAGCGTGGACTTGCCGACGCCGGACGATCCCAGCAGGGCGACCGTCTGCCCCTTGCCGCAATAGCGGGCGAGGCCGGCGACGCTGGCGGGGTCGCGGGCGTTGACCGGCTGCACCCGCAGGTCCGGCTGCAAGGCGCGCGCCGCCTCCGCGAACACATCGGGAGTGTCGGTCAGGTCGGTCTTGGTGAGCACCACCACGGGATCGACGCCCACCTCCCGCGCGAGGATCAGATAGCGTTCGAGCCGCGCGGCGCTGAAATCCTGATTGCAGGAGGCGACGATGAACAGCGTGTCGACATTGGCGGCGATCAGCTGCGATCGGCGGTCATTGCCCGGCGCGCGGCGCTTGAATAGATTGGCCCGGCGAAGGACACGGGCCGGCTCCCGCGTTGCCGCGTCGATCAACAACCAGTCGCCGACGGTCGGATGATCCTCCGACGCGCTGGCGCCGGCTATGTGCGGCGAGACCAGCCCGGCCCATCCCGCGCCAGCGACCGCGATCTTGCCCCGATGGACGGCCATCACGCGCGCGGGCAGGCAGCGATCACCCTCGTCGCCGGAAAGCTGTTCGATGAAGAACGGCCTCCAGCCGAGTTCCGCCAGGCTTTGCGTCACCGCTGCCATGGCGGCTCAGCGACCGTCCGCCACCGGTTGCTCCCGTGTCGCCAGCCAGATCACATGCCGGTCGCCGCGACCGCGTTCGCCGGTGCGCAGGCTGATCTCCTCGACGATGAAGCCCGCATCCTCCAGCCGGTCGGCAAAGCCATTTTCAGGATAGCCCGACCAGATCGCCAGCACGCCGCCGGGGCGGAGCGCCGCATAGGCCGCCCGCAACCCCCAGTTGCAATAGAGACGGTCGTTGGCGACGCTGATCAGCCCGTCCGGCCCGTTGTCGACGTCCAGCAGGATCGCGTCATAGTGTTCGACCGGCCCGTCGATCCTGTCATACACGTCGCCGAGCGCTATAGTGACGCGCGGATCGTCCAGCATGTCGCCGAACAGATGGGCCAGTGGTCCCCCTGCCCACTCCACAACCTTCGGCACCAGCTCGGCAACCACGACGGTCGCGCTGCGCGGCAGCACCGCCAGCGCCGCGCCCAGGGTGAATCCCATGCCCAGCCCCCCGATCAGCATGCGTCCGCCCTCCATCGCGACGCGCTGGCAGGCGAGCGTCGCCAGGGCCTGCTCGGAGCGGCTGGCCCAGCTCACCATCAATTGGGTTTCGCCATATTCGATGGCGAAGTCGTCGCCCCGCCGCATCAACTGCAACTGGCCGCCACCCGGAATATCCGCCGTGTCGATCCGCTCGACCGGCAGTTCGCGGGCCTCTACGGCGGCGTTCAGGAGGTGATCCTCTCGGCGGGAGCAACGGTGTCGCGAAGGACGCGATTGCGCCGATTATTGGCGGTGCGCAGCTTGCCCATGGGTATCCTGTCAGGTTGACATCGCACGCGGCGTTGGCCGGGTCGGCATTCATCAAGCGGCGATGGACCTTCCTTGCGCATATCCGCGCGACCGTGACAAGGCATTTGGCGGACCGGCGAAGGGAACGGTCAGGACCGGCCAGCGTCTTTCCCATCAGGGAGGGCAGATCGCATGGCACCTGACAATCCGGCATTTTTCGCGCTCGTCAGCGACGGGAAGGCACCAGATGCACTGGACCGGCGTTCATGAGAGGAGGCCTTTTCACCGGCGCAGGGACGATCGGCCTCCTTGTGTCGCTGGCTGGCTGCTCCGACCGCACATCGGTGGGACCGCCACCACGGACCGATGATCCCGTCCCCATCCCGGAGGAAAGTTCGATCATTGCCGTGCCGGTCGATGCCGACCGGAAACTGCTCGGCGATGCCCTGGAGCGCACCCTGCCCCGCACGCTCTGGACCATCGAGCGCAAGGAAGAAAAGTGCATCCCGCCGCAGAAGGTCAAGATTTTCGGCCGCAGGATCAGCGTGACACCCGCCATCGGCTGCACGATCGTCGGCACCGTGACGCGGGGCGCGATTGGTTTGCGTGGGCAGGGGCAGGACATTGTCGCGGATGTCCCGATCCATGCCACGATCAGCGCCCGCGACGTGGGCGGGGTGCTGAAGGGCGAGACGGCGACCGGCGACGCCATGGTCCACGCCCGGATCCGGCTCGACCTTTCGCCCGACTGGCGGGCGCGCGGCACGGTACGCCTGTCCTATGACTGGACGGCCCCGCCGGGCATCGACTTCCTCGGCCAGCGCATCATCTTTACCGACAAGGCGGACGAGAAGCTGCGGCCGATCGTCCGCAAGCTGGAAGCGGACCTGCCCCGCGAACTGGCGCGGGCGAACCTTCGCGCGCAGGTCATGCCCTTGTGGAAGCGCAGCTTTACCGTGCTCCAGCTCAACCGCGACAATCCCCCCGTGTGGATGCGCGTGTCGCCGCGCAAGCTGATCTATGGCGGCTATGAGATGGAGGAGGGTCGCCTCCGCCTCAAGCTCGGGCTGGAGGCGCTGACCCAGACGTTCGTCGGACCGCGCCCCGATGCGCCAGCGCCGACGCCGCTGCCGCCCCTGGCCAAGGCGCAGACCGACAGCCGCTATCGTTTCTTCATCCCCGTCATCGCGGATTACCGGGAATTGGAGCCGGTCGTCCTGCGCGCGCTCGTCAAGCGGTCGCGCCGTCCCTTCGACCTGCCGGGCATCGGCCCCGTCAACGCCCGGTTCGAAAAGGCGATCGTGTACGGCACCCATGGCGGCCGTATCGTGGTGGGGCTGACGGTCGCGGCGCAACCCGTATCACTCGCCACCGGGGAGACGCACGGCATCATCTGGATCGCGGCCCATCCGACGAACGATCCCGGCTCCGCGCGCATCCGGTTCACCGACCTCAGCGTCACCGGCGATACCGATGGCGTAGGCGGCGATCTCCTGCTCGCGCTCGGCAACAGCCCCGGCATCTCGGGGCTGATCGCGGCGGCGCTGGTCCAGAATTTCGCGCATGACCTGCAGGACCTGCTGGACAAGGTGCAACGCGCTATCGAACGAAAGCAGGAAGGCGATTTCACCATCGAGGCCCGCGTGGCGTCGGTGGAGACGGGTGTGATCAAGGCCTATGGCAAAGGCCTCTATCTGCCCGTGCGCGCGGTGGGCGACGCGCATATCCTGTATCGCCCGGTCGATTGACGGACTTCCGGCGCGGCTACAGCAACAAACCCTCATTCTGGATCGTTATCGACGTCCTGTTGCGTTACTCATGATGTCATGAACGATCCTTTCGACCTCGCCCGCTTCGCCGAAGCCCAGAAAGGAGTATATCGGTCGGCGCGCGCGGAAATCGCGCAGGGCAGGAAGCGCGGCCACTGGATGTGGTTCATCTTTCCCCAGTTCGCCGGACTGGGGCGAAGCGAAATGGCGCGGCGCTACGCCATCGGCACGATCGAGGAGGCGCGGGCCTATCTTGCCCATCCCGTCCTGGGCACGCGCCTTCGCGATTGCGTAACGGCGTTGCAGGATTTGCCCACGGGAACCGCCGACGATATTTTTGGCCACATCGACGCGCTGAAGCTCCGGTCGTGCCTGACCCTGTTCATCGCGGCCGGCGGAGGTCCACTCTTCGATGCAGCCCTGATGCGATGGTTCGGCGGAGAAGCCGATGAGAACACCCTCGACCTGATCCGGTAGATCGGACGGGTGACATTTCTCATGCCACGCATCGAGGACATCGAGCCTTAAATGAGAACCGTTCGGGCTGAGCTTGTCGAAGCCTTGCCCTTTTCTTCAAGAAGAACAGCCCTTCGACAAGCTCAGGGCGAACGGGAGGAGATATCCCGATTTAGCGCGGCTCGTTCCAGGGTAAGATGACATCAGACGAAATCATGTCCGCTCCGTTCGCTTCGAGCGAAGTCGAGAAGCCGTGGCGCGATGTGTCTCGACTTGGCTCGACACGAACGGATCAACCAAACGGCATCTCACTCTAAATATCGTCCGTGCACAGCTTGATCTTGTTGGGCAATTTTTTGCCCCTGGTGCGTCGCGACGCGATCTGAACGGGATTTTTCTTCTTCCATTCGGCCCAGGTCATGGGGCCGTCCGGCGTATCGATCATCTTGTCGTCCACTGCACACCTCTCATAACCGCCCGGCCCGCCCCGTTCGATGGAGGCGATACTGCACCCGGGAGGCGCGCGTCGCAAATGCGAATGGCCGTCGATCGAATAGTGGCGCCGTCAGAATTCATTCCAGTCGTCGTCGACCGCGAGCGCCGCATTGCCGACGGAGCGGGGCGCGGCGCGCTTCGCCGGAGCAGGCGTATAAGCGGCCGGACGCGGCTTGGGTGCGCGCGCACTTTCGCGTCCTTGCCCTGCGTCATCGATGATGAAGGTCGCGAACACACCGGCAAGCTCTTCCGCTTCCCTGGCGAGCATGCTGGCGGCGGCGGTCGTCTCCTCGACCATCGCGGCATTCTGCTGGGTGACGCTGTCCATCTGGCGGATCGCGCCGTTGACTTCGCTGACGCTGGCGAACTGGTGGCCGGACGATGCCGCCATGGACGCGATGGAGGTGCTGACCCCCGATACCCGCTCGATGATCCGATTGAGCGCGCGCCCGGTCTCGTCGACCATCTTCACGCCCGTCTTCACATGTTCGGCCGAGGTCAGGATGCGGCTCTTGACGTCGTGGGCGGCATCGGCGGCCCGCTGCGCCAGTGCCCGCACCTCGTTCGCGACGACCGCAAAGCCCTTGCCCGATTCGCCCGCACGGGCGGCCTCGACGCCCGCGTTGAGCGCCAGCAGGTTGGTCTGGAAGGCGATCCCGTCGATCACGGCGATGATGTCCACGATCTCCTTGCTGCCCTGATCGATGGAATTCATCGCAAAGATCGCCTTGTCCACGATTTCGCCGCCCTGCTCGGCTTCGCTGCGCGCCTCCGACACCTCGCCGTTGGCGCTCGTGGCGACGGATGCGCCATCGCGGACCAGTCCGGTGATCTCGTCCATGGTGGTCGCCGACTTCTGGAGGCTGGCCGCCTGATGTTCGCTGCGAACCGCCAGATCGGACGCCGCCTGAAGAATTTCGTTGGAGTTCAGCTTGATCCGCTCGACGCTGCTGCGCACCGTGCTCATCGCGCCCGAAAGCTTGGTCATGGCATTGTTGAAATCGATCGCGAGTCCCTGAAACGCCTCCGGCACGCCGTTGAGCCGGACGGTGAGATCCGCATGGGAGAGGCGGTTGAGGGATTCGCCGATCTTGCCGATCGCCTCCTGGCGCTCCCCGTCGGCGACGATCTTCGCGACGGCGGCATCGCGAAACACCAGGACCGCGCGGGCCATGTCGCCCAGTTCGTCCTGCCGGTCGGTATCGGGCACGGCGATGTCATTGTTACCGCGCGTCAACTCTCCCATCGCCTGCGTCAGCGACGAGACGGGGCGTGCAATGCTGCGGCTCAGCGCGACGGCGAGGATGATGGCGATGCCGATCAGCGCAATTCCGCCGATGACCAGGGCGATGATCGCGGTCGTAATGGCGGTTTCCTGGCGCGCGCTGTTCTGCGCGACATTCGCCAGTTCCGCGTCGCGGACATCGCGCAGGGGAAGCACGGCCTTGCTCACCAGCACGGCCTTGCCGGCGTGACGCACCGCATCGATGGCTGCGTCGCCGCGTCCCTGACGCACCCAGCCGATCAGCCGGTCGCTCCAGTTCTTGCGCCACGCGAGCGTTTCTTCGCGCGATTGGTCGACGAGCTTCTTGCGGGCGGGATCGGTCAGCAGGTTTTCGAGCTCGACCGCGGTCCTGTCATATTCGACCCGGCCCTCCTCATAGGATTTGAGGTAGCTTTCGTCGCCGGTGACGAGGAACCCACGGAACTGGCTGTTCTGGCGCAGGATCGCGGTCTCCAGGGTCTGAACCTTGGCGTGGATCGACTGGCTGAGATTGTTCCGCTCGGTCGACGTGCGGATCATCATGATGTTGATGCTGAACACCAGCATCATGATCGCCGCCGAGGTGCAGATCATGAGGAAAGAAAGGCTAAGCTTCCGTGGAATGTTCAGCTTGTTGAACATGAATCTACCTTCGGCTCGATAATGCAGAAATTACGCTACGGATATTGATACAGGCAGTTGGTTAATAACCGCTTGTTTATCTTGCATAGTTTTTCTCATTTTGGCTTGTGCCCAGGACGCAAAGCCGCCGCCCGGTTCATTTCACGGGGAAAAGAACCGGGCGGCCATGTTTGTGCTCCGGACTAGCCTATCAGAAGAAGAAGCGTGCCGAAGTCGAGATCATCCGGCCATAGAGCGTAAGGCCGGTGGCGATGCCGTTTGCCGGGATGGTGGAGTTCCCGATATCGACAAAAGCCTTCGTGTTGAAGACATTGCTCGCATTGACGCTGAGCACCAGCCGATCGACGGGGCTATACTGTGCAAACAGACCAACCGTCGTGAAACCGGGCATCTTGAGCAGGTTGATGTCCTGGGTGTAGCTGCCGGTCTGGCCGATGATGTTCGCACCGACGGTCATCCTATTTGTCTCGATCTGCGGGGTGAGCGAGTAAATCAGCGCGGCCTGATGACGCGGCGTATGGCCGATCAGTTCGGGATGACCCTGCGCCCCGGTGATCTCGCCGCCCGTAAGGGTGGCACCGGCATTCACGCTGAAGATGCCCCGGCGGACGCTGCCTTCAAACTCGGCACCATAGGTTTTGTACGAACGGGATACCAGCTCGATCCCGCCATTGCCATTCACATCCACGGATATCTGGGTGTTCGTCTCACTGGTGAGCACGTAGAAACCGGTCAGGCTCAGCGCCAGCCCCGGCGTGCGGAACTTCACGCCCGCTTCGGTCTGCCGCACGACATCCTGCGCGGCCTTCTTGTCCCGCAGGCTGCCGTCGATCAGGCTCACCGCAGGCGAGAACAGGATCTGGTCGGCACCGGCGCGCGACCCACGACTATAGCGGCCAAACAGCGCGAAGTTCTCCGATGCGCGGAAATTGATGCCCGCCGAGTAGGAGATATAACCGTTGGAATAATTGACCGGGTTGCGGACGCCGAGCGGGATGGCGGCAAATGTTCTTTCCGGAGGGGTCAAAGTGCCGTTGCCGTCCAGGTCGATCGACCGCACCGTGGTGTCGCGCGCGATCTGGCCATTTACGCGGTCAAAGTCATAGCGGACCGAACCGCCGACCGAAATGCGCCCCTGATGGTAGTTGAACGAACCATAAGGCGCCAGAACATCATATGTCACGTCAAACAACTGCACATTGCCCGCAAGGCCAGGAATGCCGTAGGCGAAGGCTCCGTTCTGGGTCACCGGGACACCAGTGCTGGTCCTTATATCGACCAGGGCCGAACTGCCGTTTCCGATCACGTCCTGGATCAGGGTGACAAAGTTCTCATCCGCCTTGTAGTTCTGACGCGCCTTGTACACGCCGAACGTCGTGGTCAGGTCGCCCGCGGCGACATTCCACACCCGGCTGAAACGCAAGTCATTGGTCAGGTTGCCGGCGTCACGCAGGTTTTGGTGATACTGGACCGTGAGAGCGAGCAGGCCATTGCCATTCACCGTCGCCGGATTGATGGCGCTACCCTTCAGCGGGCCGCTGGCGTAGCTGAGCGTTGCAGCGGGGTCGCCCGAAAAGGCGGCTGCGAGGGTTTGCGCCGGAAGAGTAGTGAACGGGTAGGTCGCATTGTTTCTGCCCGACATGTCCGAATAGCGGAAGCGCTCGGTGACGGTCCAGTCGGCAAGGGTGAACTGCACTTCCACACCGCCGCTCTTGCTCTGCACGTGGTAGCCCTCGTTGAGGTTGTTCGAGCGCACCACGCCGTCGGGATCGAGCGCGATATGCGTCGTTACATAGGGCGACAGAAACGAACCGCTCGTCGCGGAGAAGTTGGGCAGGCTGTAATAGGTCGGCTTGTCGTTTGTGCCGGATACGCCGACCGGGTTGTTGAAGAAGAAGGGGGTACGGTCGTCGAGCACCTTGCCGAGGAAACGGATATAACCGCCGTCGAACGTCTTGGTGATGTTGAACTTGACCTGACCACCACGGTAGGCGGTGTAGCCGGTTTCGCGTGGCCCTTCACCCTCGCGATAGAAGCCGCCGACATGGAAGCGCCATGTGTCGCTCAGCTTGCCGCCATAGTCGAAGTCCATGCGATAGGATTCATAGTCCAGCCCGGCTGTAGCCTGGACAGAACCGCCCTCGACTTCGCCTGTCTTGGACAACAGGTTGATGACGCCGCCCGGCGCGTTGGATGCGAAGGTGGAGGACGAGCCGCCACGGATCGAATCCACCGAGGCGACATTCAGGTCGGCACGGATATAATTGTCGGCGCCGATGTTGGACATGTTGCCGAATTCCATGACGGGCAGGCCGTCTTCCTGAAACTGGATGTACTTCGATCCGGTGCCGACGAGCGGCAGACCGCGTACGGTATAATTGTTATTGGCCTCGCCGGTGCCCGCCTCTGCGCGAATGCCGGGAATATTCCGGAACAGTTCGGCGAGCGAGCGCGGGGCCAGCTTGGTGACCTCATTTTCCTTGATGGAGCTGGTGGACGTCGCGCTGTCCAGACGGTCACGACCGCGAGCGACACCCGTGGTCACCAGTTCATTCTCGGTGTTGGTGCGGCTGGCTTCCCACGCCGTCAGCGACTTGCCCTTGTCTGCAGCGAAAGCCGGATTTGCGACGACCGCTGCCGCGATGGCGACGAGCGACGTGCACGCAATCTCAACGGAAATGCGACGATTCATTAAAAATTCCCCCTTTTGGAATTAGCTTCCCGGGGCAGCCATATATGTGGCGATGGTTAAAACTACCTTAAGCAGCCTGCACAACAATTCGATCGCTCGACACGGTGTCCAGAGCGCCGCATCAGCTCCCAAAACTTACGAAAACCGGTGAAATAGCGCGAAATTTGCCGGCGTTTCAGATTGTATTTTACTGCGTATTAAGGATAACGGCCTAGCTGTCCTCGCGTCCCGGCTGACTTGCTTCGGGTTTTGGAAAGACATGGTGTGACAGCTCAAAATACGCAAAATTCGCTTTGCACCAATGGTGTCGGGAGGGGGCGCCTCGCGGACGGCCGCGCCTTTGCCCCCACCTGCGCGCAGCGGGCCGCCCTATGAACATGCAGGCCGCCATCGGCGGAAGAGCGGAACTGCGGCGACAGGCGGAGATATGCCGCAACCTGGGTTCGCCCTTTGTCGCGTCGGTCCTGGAGGCGGGATCGCGGCAGCTCCCCCACGCACCCTATACGGAGGCGCTGATCGCCGCCTGGCCCGGCGACCGGGCGTCCGCGGCCATGGCCATGCGGTTCAACGGTGCACTGCACGCGCTGGCGCGGCGCGCCACCCCGCCCGAGCTGGCGGCGCTGTATCGCGGCGACCATGAGGATTTCGACGGCGCCATCGCCACGGCGCTGGCCACCGGCGACCGGTTCATCGCGACATGGATGCGCCACCCCACCCAGACCAACGAGGTCGGACGCGCCGCTGCGATCCTCGCCGCCCTGATGGTAGTTTCCCGGCAGGTCCGAATGCCGTTCGAACTCCTTGAACTGGGAACGAGTTGCGGCCTCAACCTCAACCTCGCCCGCTACGCCTATAATCTGGGCGGAGTACAGGCGGGCGCCACGGATTCCCCGGTTCGGATCGTGCCGGAGTGGCGCGGTCCGCAGCCGCTCTATGCGCCTGTCGATGTGGTATCGGCCCATGGCGTCGACCTCCATCCTCTCGACGCGACCGATCCCGATGCGTGCGAGCGCCTGCTCGCCTTCATGTGGGCGGACCAGCATGACCGGTCCGTCCGTCTCCAACAGGCCCTCGAACTCGCCCGCCGCCATCCCCCGCGCATCGATCAAGCCGATGCCCTGGACTGGGTCAAGGAGCGTCTCTCGACACCCCAGGCGGCCGGCCTGTGCCGCGTCGTCTTCCACTCCATGTTCAAACAATATCTGGGAAAGCAGGACCAGCTTACCCTGACGGACGAAATCGTCCGCGCCGGCGAAGCGGCCACCCAAGATAGCCCCTTCGCCTGTATCAGCCTGGAATGGACGCCGGACCGGAGCGAAGTGCAACTTGCACTGACCTGCTGGCCCGACGGCGAAACCCGCTTCCTGGCGACCTGTCACCCGTATGGGAGCTGGGTTCACTGGCGGTGAATAGCGGCGCAGCATGATTGCCGCGGTGTTAGGATAATCTTTGGCTATCCTCGCTATTGAGAAGGCGATGTGGCAGGGGCGGGAATAGCAATGCGCGAGACATGGATAAATCGCGCGCGCCTGATCTCCGGTCTCGTGATGTTCGGCTATATCACCGCGCATCTGCTCAATCTGTCGCTGGGGCTGATTTCCATCGCCGCCATGAACGCCATGCTGGCGGTGGTGATCCTGTTCTGGGGACATCCGTCCATATTGGTGATCCTGGGCGCGAGCCTGCTGGTCCATCTCGGCCTGGCGCTGCGGGCCTTGTGGCGCCGTCGCACGCTCCGCATGCCGGCCCCGGAAGCGCTT
>Ga0207639_10000660_pt1 | contig 23770 bp, 21 predicted proteins | sample KBSCornC32_FD_184299 | JGI IMG/M metagenome (GOLD analysis project Ga0207639, IMG submission 184299) | Corn rhizosphere microbial communities from Kellogg Biological Station, Michigan, USA - KBS Corn C3-2 (SPAdes) (version 2) | ecosystem: Host-associated > Plants > Roots > Rhizosphere > Soil ...
CGGACATAGAGGCCTGGCCGGAAACGGGGTCGATCGAATCGCTGGCGCGCCTGCCCGACGGGCGCTTCCTCGTCCTCGCGGAAATGGGGATGACCCCCGACGGCAGCCATGACACGCTGCTGTTCGCGGGCGACCCCGCCGAAACCTCGACGGCCGCCCCCATGCACCTGCGCTATGTGCCGCCGCGCGGTTATCGCCCGACAGATGCCGTCGCGCTGGACGACCGACATGTGCTGGTCCTCAACCGGCGACTGACCCTGCAGGAATTGTTCACGGCAACCCTGGCCGTCATCGAACTGCCGGCAAAGCCGCGTCCCGGCGATCGCCTGAAGGCGCGCGAACTCGCCCGGCTCGCGCCGCCCCTGCTGGCCGACAATTTCGAGGGACTGGCGATAACGCGGCAGGATGGCCGCAGGGTCGTCTGGATCGCATCCGACGACAATCACGAATTCTTCCAGCGCACCCTGCTGCTGAAATTCGCGCTGGACTGGCCGGAATAGGGCAGACCGGCGGCCCTTGAGAAACCCGGCCCCACCCAGCGCAAAAAAGCGGCCCGTCGCCGGGCCGCTCTTTCAAGCGAACGAATCGAACCGAATCAGGCGGCGACCGCAGCCTTCTTCTTCACGATGTCGCGCTTCAGGCGGCGCGCCTTCAGCGACAACTTGTCGTCGCTGGTCTTCAGCAGCCAGTTGTCCAGGCCGCCATTATGCTCGACCGAACGCAGGCCATGGGTCGACACGCGCAGCTTCACGGTCGTTTCCAGCGCTTCGGAGATCAGCGACACGTTCTGCAGGTTGGGCAGGAACACACGCTTGGTCTTGTTATTGGCGTGGGAAACATTGTGACCCACCTGGCGGCCCTTGCCGGTCAGCTCGCAAATGCGCGACATAGTCAATCAACCTTGTAATTCGGGTTCGTTCGGAAAGCGGCGCGGATAACGGGATTCCCGACGCTCGTCAACCCGCCCAGCGCCTTTCCGGGCCGCAACCCTTTCCGACTCATGAGCGTTGATGCGCCATAAGCCAAAGGAGGCGGAAATGCGATTCATTGGTGGCCTGTTGCTGATCGTGCTGCTGGTCCTGGCTGGCGGCATCGCCACCGGCTTCATCGACCTGCAGAAAACGCAGGAGGGGCGCCTGCCGGAAATCGCCGTAAAGGGCGGCTCCCTCCCCAAATATGAGGCCAGCGTGGCCAAGGTGGAGGTCGGCAAGCGCAAGGAGACGGTCGAATTGCCGACCGTGGACGTGCAGAAGCCCTGAGAGCCGTCAGGAAACGGGCGGAAGCGCGCATCTCGGCAGCCGCACGGACCCTCTCCCCCAAAGGCCCTTCATCCTGTAAGGGCGAAGCCCATGTCTTCGCCCTTTCCCCTGCCTGATCCGATGCGGCGCGCTCTCGACCTCGCCCATGCCGCGGCCGAAGCGGGCGAAGTGCCCATCGGCGCGGTCGTCACCCTCGACGGCCGCATCATTGCCGAGGGGGAAAATCGCAACCGGCGCGACAATGATCCCACCGCCCATGCCGAAATGGTGGCGATCCGCGCGGCGGCGGCCCATCTGGGCGATTTCCGCCTTAGCGGCTGCGACCTCTGGGTGACGCTGGAACCCTGTCCGATGTGCGCCGGTGCGATATCCCACGCCCGCATCGCCCGCCTCTATTATGCCGTGGCGGACCCGAAGGGCGGCGCGATCGAACAGGGGCCGCGCCTCTTTGCCCAGCCGCAATGCCTCCACCGGCCGGAAGTCTATGGCGACCTTGCCACGGCAGAGGCATCAACGCTGCTCAGGGATTTTTTTCTCGCCCGGCGCTGAATAATCGATGCGATAGAGCGTGTAGGGCAGCGTCATCCCCGTCTTCAACGGCACCGGCTTCAGCCAGCCCGGCACCTCGCCCCGCATCAGCCCCGCATAAAAGCCCTGCGGGCTGCGCGCCTGATAGATGGTGCCTTCGGGAAAGCCGGGGCAGACCAGCAGATAGGTGGCATGGTGCTTCGCCGCGATCGGCCGGAACGCGTCGGCGGGGCCGTCATAGGCATGGTGCATGTCCAGGATCGTCGCGCCGTTGCGATGATAGGGGCCCGCCACGGCGCTGTGGTGCGTGGCGACGATCAGGCGCGGCCCCAGGTCGACCATGGTGAAGATGGTGGCGGGCGGCAACTGGTCGAGCACCTGCAGCGCCGGCAGGGTGCGGCACCGGCCATTGGCCTTGTCGATGGCTTTGCGGCGCTGCTGGGCCATTGGCTTCTGTGGCTTGGGCTGTTCGCCCGTGGCCCTGACCCAAAGCTGGTTCATCTGCGGATAAAGCGGCGTTGCAAAGGCTGCCCCGGCCAGCACGGCTACCCCCAGCGCCGCCGCCAGACGCGCGGCGGGCCTTCCCGTCGCGATCAGGCAGAGCAGCCGATAGGCGGCCCAGGCGGCGGGGGGTATGGCCAGCAATTGCGCCGCCGGTCCGGCGCGAAGCTGCCAGAAGAGCAGCGCGGTGGAAAAGAGCATCATCAGCCCTACCGTCGCCCAGGCCCAGAGCCGGTCCGCGTCCCTGCGCGCATCCCACAATGCCCAGAACAGGCCGATCAGGCCAGCCGCCGGAATGGCCATCAACGGCACGACCAGACTGCGCGCCTGCACCGTGATCGGCTTGGCCTCGCGGATATTGGCCAGCCACAGCCTCTCCAGTTCAGGGGAGATCTGATAGGCGCCCGACAGGCATTGCGGCCAGTTGATCCAGGCGAAGGCCGCCACCGCCGCACCCACCAGCACACCCGCCCCCAGCCGCGCGGGCCAGCTTTTGAGCGGAAGCAGCGCCAGCAGCACCATCCCGGCCGACGCCATCGCAAAGATCGCCACCCAGATGGGCGAGATCGCGTCGCACACCATTTCCCGGTTGGCATAGCTCGCGAACAGCACGAACAGCACCGATGTCGCTCCGCCCAGGCTGATGGCATAGGGCAGCATCCGCCGCGCCGCGCCATCCTTGAATACCCAGCGCAGCGCGATCAGCGCGCCCCCTGCCGCCAGATAGACGATCATCTCCATGCCGATGGTGATGGAAAGCGCGCTGCTCACGCCCGCGACGATGCCGCCGCGCAGCCAGTTGCGGTCGACGACGCCCGCCAGCATCAGCACGGTGAACGCCAGTTGCCAGCCATGATGGTCGATCCGCATCGGCAGGAACATGCTGATGCCCATCTGCGCGGCGAAGGGCGCCAGCGCCGCCAGGAACCAGCTGTTCCCACCCGCCAGCCGCCGCGCGATGAAGCCAAGGCCCAGCATCAGGGGCAGGAGCGGCAGCATCGGCGCGATGCCGCAGGCCAGCCGGTCGGCCAGCCCCTGGTCCAGGAAGGCGCGGAAGAACAGCATCAGCCCCGCAAGCGGCAGGTCCACCAGCCGCGACCAGTGGATGTTGAACCCGGCGGGCGGATCGAGCCGATATTGCCGCAGATCGTACCACGCCTGCCCGGCCAGCCAGTCCTTCACCTGCAGATAGCGGATATTGTCGTCCGTATCGCTGAGCGTCAGCCAGTGGATCTGCGGCCAGCGAGTGGCGATCATATAGGCCATGGCGCCGATCCACAGCAGCACGGTCAGCCATTTCCAGTTGCGTTCCGCATAGTCGGAGAATTTCGCCGCGAGGGAGGCGACATGAGCGCGCAGGACAGGCCAGCTTTGCAGTTTCATGGTGGCTCGCTTAGAGGGATTGCGAGCCAGATGGAACATCTGGCGGCTCGGAAATCCCGGAAAACAAAGATGCTAATGGCTTTCAGGTTCAATCCGAACCGGAAAGCCATTAGAGGCTTCGCATCAAAGCGCAACGGGGCACATGAAAATCCTCCCAATCTTCACTCCGCAAAAGCAGGCCTTGTTCTGGCAGGTCGTCCGTTACGGCATAACCGGCCTGTTCGTCACCGCCTGCCAGGCCGCGATCTACTGGACCCTGGCCGCGCCCGTCGGCCTGCATCCCCAGATCGCGAACGGCGTCGGCTATATGGCGGCAGTGGCGATCGGCTATGTCACGCACAGCAGCTTCACCTTTCGCGGCCATGGCAACCGCGACAACCAGGCAGCCCGCGGCATCCGCTTCTTCGCGGTCTCGCTGGTCAGCTACGCCCTCAACGCATTGTGGGTATGGGCCTGCGTCACCCATATGCACTGGCCGGAATGGTCACCCATCCCGGCCATGCTGTTCGTCACCCCCGCCGTGATGTTCGGATTGAACAGGCAGTGGGTGTTTCGTTAGATCAGCTTGAAGCGCCACCAGGAGCGCGTCACTTTATTGGGCGATGTCGTCGAACAGATCCCGCCAATCAGGGTCGCCTCGATCAAATGCAACTTCCAGTCGCGCTTCCATTTCTTCATGCGAAGCTCGCGAAGGCGAGCCTCCTGAAGATCGTCATGCGCTTCGTACCAGACAAGGAAACGGCAGCGATGCTCGGCGCTGAACTCGCTGCCAAAGCCATTCCGATGTTGCCATGCGCGTCTCACGAGATCGCTGGTGACGCCCAGATAAAGCGTAGCATTACGGCCACTTGCCATGATGTAGACGTAACCGGGCTTGCCCATGCCCAACACCGTAACGTGTTCCTGCGAAGGCAGGAACCCAGTCCCGCCCTCACCTCATCATCACAATGTCTGAACTGGGCTCCTGCCTTCGCAGGAGCACGTTTGCATCCTGATCGCGAGCGTTTCGATCAATGCACGAAACGCGCCACCACGTCGCGATAGGACCGGCTGACCTTCACCTGAGCGCCTGATTCCAGCACCAGGAAGCATTCGCCGTTGGTATGTGGCTTCACCTGGCGGACCTGGCTCAGATTGACGATGGTCGAGCGATGCACGCGCTGGAAATTGCGCGGGTCGAGCCGCTTTTCCAGATCCTTCATCGTCTCGCGCAGGATCAGCGAATTGTCGGCGGTATAGATGCACATATAGTCGCCCGCCGCGTCGATCCGCTCGATGGAATCGACATCCACGCGGAAAATCTGCCCGCGATCCTTGATGTTGATCAGCTTCTCGAAGCGATTGGCGGCCGGCGCATCGCCATCGCCGGAAAAATCGTTCATCGCCTCCGGCGCGACCTCGGCCAGCACTTCGCGCAGCTTTTCCACTTCCTGCACCTGGCGCTTTTCCGAAAGCCGCTGCCGCACCCGATCGAGCGCATCGGCCAGCCGTCCTTCCTCGACCGGCTTCATCAGATAGTCGACCGCCTGCGCCTCAAAGGCGCGGATAGCGTGGTCGCTATAGGCGGTGCAGAAGATGAAAAGCGGCGGCTCCACCTCCATCAGCCCCTGCACGACGGAAAATCCGTCGAAACCGGGCATCTGGATATCGAGGAACACAAGGTCGGGTTTATGCGTCTTTATGGCGCGGATCGCTTCCCGGCCGTTGGAACAGGTTTCTACGATTTCGACATCCTCATGCGCTTCCAGACGCAGCTTGAGGCCTTGTATAGCCAGGCTTTCGTCGTCGACGAGGATTGTTCTGATGGTCATGCGGCCACTCTCGATGGTTCATCCAGGTTAAGCGGCATTTCGATCAGGACCGAAAAGCCGCCAGGCGTGGAACGCGTTTCGAAGCTCTGTCGTTCCCCGAAGGCCTGAATCAGCCTGTCGCGGATGTTCGCCAGTCCGACGCCCGTTCCTTCGCTGACCGGATTGTTCGGGCGGGTGAACCCCTCATTCAATCCCGGACCCGTATCGGATACGATGATCCGGACGTTTTCACCGGCAGGCTGCGCCGTGACGGAAATCTCCGCCCCTTCTTCCTTGGGCGTCACGGCATATTTGATGGCATTTTCGACCAGCGGCTGGAGCAGGAGCGAGGGCAGGCGCGACTGCGCCACCGCCGGATCGATGTTGAACACCGGCCGCAATCGGTCCTCGAACCGCATCTTCTCGATCTCCAGGTACAGCTTCAGCGTCTCGATCTCCTGCTCGATCGTCACCTGCGCGGTCGGCTCGTTGATCAGAGTATAGCGCAAAAAGGAGGACAGGCGCGACAGCATGGCATTGGCCCGGTCGGTCTGCTTCAGCAGCACCAGAGTCGAGATGCTGTTGAGCGTGTTGAACAGGAAATGCGGATTGAGCTGATAGCGCAGCATGGCGAGCTGCGCGCTCGACGCCTGATTCTCCAGGCGCAGCAACTGGTCCGCCTGCTCCTCCACCGTCAGGTAGAAGTTGATCGCATAATACAGTGCCGACCACGCCCCCAGCAATGTCATGCTGAGGTAGAAGGCGCCCAGGAACAATTGCAGCCCCGCCGTATCGCTGCCCCGGTTCTGGGTGGAGAACACCCAGGCGTCGATGAACGCGACCAGCCCGGCCGCGACCACCACCGTGACGATCGAAGCGCCCCAGGTGACGATCGGCCGTTGCCGCTGGAGAAAGCGGAATACCACAGCGATCAGCAGCGTCACCGAATAGCCCGACACGGTCGAGATCATCACCGGGATCAGGCTGGAGAGCGGCTGCCCATTGGCGATGGTGGAGGAACCGCGCAGCAGGAAGGCGCCCGCCCATCCCACGGACTGGAGGTTCCAGAAGGCGCGGTTCTTGTCCGCGAAGAAGGGCTGGGGCTGGAAACGATGCACGGACATTATCGCCAGCCTAAAGCATCAAGGGCCATCAGAACAACCGGCATGCTGAAGGGATTTCGCGCGAATCGCGCGCGAAAGCGGCAGCGATCAAGCCGCCGCCGTTTCCTGGACCATGTCCCGCACCAACGGCTTCACCTCGTCCGGGTTCAGCCATATCAGGTCCGCCAGTTCCAGCGCCCGGCCGTCATGCGCCTGGATGGCGATGCGCCGGATCGGCTGCCCGTCGCGACGGTCGGCCAGCACCTGGCAGGAGGACGGCGCACAGCCCCATCTCTCGCCCCATTGACGCAGCGCCACCATGACAGGCGCCAGTTCCTCGCCCTTTTCGGTCAGGCGATATTCCACCTTGCGCCGGTCGCACTGCATGGGCTGGCGCACCAATATGCCGTTTTCCACTAGCCGCGTGAGCCGATTCGCGAGGATGTTGCGAGCGATGCCGAGGGTCGACTGAAACTCCTCGAAATGCCGGATTCCCGACAGAGCACCCCGCAAGATGAGGAACGACCAGCGTTCTCCCATCGCCTCCAACGCGCTGGGCAGCGCGCATTGCTCCAGATCCTGCGCAAGATTATGTGTCATCGTCTTCATTTGATAGCTCAAAGCCACCCGCGTTGCAAAAGCGCATCGCTATTCGACCAAAATGGGATTTTTTTGTTGCACAGCAAGGGGCATCGCGGACAATCGCAACAGGATGCTACGCCAGTACGAACTTGTTGAACGGGTAAAACGCTACGATCCGGATGCGGACGAAGCGATGATCAACCGCGCCTATGTGTTTTCGGTCCAGAAACATGGCAGCCAGAAGCGCGCCAGCGGCGACCCCTATTTCAGCCATCCCATTGAGGTCGCGGGCATTTTGACCGACTTCAACCTGGACGACCAGACCATCGTGACGGCGCTGCTGCACGATACGATAGAGGATACGCTCGTCACCTATGAGGAGATAGAGCAGGCCTTCGGCAAGGACGTCGCCAAAATGGTCGACGGCGTCACCAAGCTCAGCAAGATCGAGGCCATGTCCGAAAATGAACGGGCGGCGGAGAATCTGCGCAAATTCCTGCTGGCCATGTCGGACGACATCCGCGTCCTGCTGGTGAAGCTGGCCGACCGGCTGCACAATATGCGCACGCTGCACTTCATCAAGAACGAGCAGAAGCGCCGCCGCATCGCGCGCGAGACGATGGATATCTACGCCCCGCTCGCGGAGCGGATCGGCATGTACGACTTCATGCGGGAAATGCAGCTCCTTGCGTTCCGGGAGCTGGAACCGGAAGCCTATGACAGCATCACCAAGCGGCTGGAGCAGCTCAAGGAAGGCGGCCATGACAAGGTCGACCGGATCGGCGCGGAACTGCAACTGCTGCTGGGCGGCAAGGGGCTGCCGGTCACTGTCTCGGGCCGCGAAAAGCACCCCTATTCCATCTGGAAGAAGATGCAGGAACGCCACATCAGCTTTGAACAGCTGACCGACGTCATGGCCTTCCGCGTCATCACGGAAACGACGGAGGATTGCTACCGCGCGCTCGGCGTCATCCACCAGACCTACAAGATGGTGCCGGGCCGCTTCAAGGATTACATCTCCACGCCCAAGCGCAACGGCTACCGTTCGCTGCACACCACCGTCATCCATCAGGAAAATGCCCGGATCGAGGTGCAGATCCGCAGCCGCGACATGCACAATGACGCCGAACTCGGCCTCGCCGCGCACTGGGCCTACAAGCAGAAGGGCGACGCGACCGACCATCATGCCGCCTGGCTGCGCGACCTGGTCGAAATCCTGGAACAGAGCCAGGATGCGGACGAGCTGCTCGAACATACCCGCATGGCGATGTATCAGGACCGCATCTTCGCCTTCTCCCCCAAGGGCGAACTGCACCAGTTGCCCAAGGGGTCGACGCCGGTCGATTTCGCCTATGCGGTGCACACCTCGCTCGGCAACCAGACCGTCGGCGCGAAGGTCAACGGCCGCGTCGTGCCGCTGCGCACCACGCTGGAAAATGGCGATCAGGTCGAAATCCTGAAGTCCGAGGGGCAGGAGCCGCAGCCCGGCTGGCTGACCTTCGCCATCACCGGCAAGGCCCGCGCCGCCATCCGCCGCTATATCCGGCAGAAGCAGCGCGGCGAGGAAGTGGCGCTGGGCGAGAAGCTCTATGAGGAGATCATCGGCCGCTTCTCCCCCGAACTGGCGAGCGAACTGGGGGACAAGGCGCTGAAGGCCGCCTTGAAGCGCCTGAAGCTGGACGACCGCGCCTCGCTGATGGTCGCCATCGCCACCCACCGCCTGCTCGATTCGGAGGTGATGGAGGCGCTGATCCCCGGCTCCACCAGCGCCGAAGGCGTGGAGGAAGCCCATCCGCGCCAGCACGCCCCCGTCTCGATCCGCGGCCTGACGCCGGGCATCGCCTATAATCTGGGCGATTGCTGCCACCCCGTCCCCGGCGACCGCATCGTCGGCGTCCGCCGCACCGGCGAACCGATCGAGGTGCACACCATCGACTGCCGCTCGCTCGAAGCCGGACAGGATGACGACTGGGTGGACCTGAGCTGGGACAGCAAGTCCAAGGGCGGCACGGCCCGGCTCCAGGTGATCGTGAAGAACCAGCCGGGCGCGCTGGCCGCCGTCACCAACGTCTTCGGCGCGACCAAGGCGAACATCCTCAACCTGCAACTGGTGAACCGCGAAGGGCCCTTCCACACCGATATCATCGATCTGGAAGTGGCCGACGCCCAGCACCTGAACCGCATCCTGTCGGCGCTTCGAGGGCTGGACACAGTGGTGCAGGCGGACCGGGTCTAACCTCTAAAAACCCCGTGTTCCTGCGAAGGCAGGAACCCAGCCCCGCGCTCTGAACTCTTCGCAGGAGCACGAATGCGTGGCTGTGATGGGTGGTGAGCGGAAAGGCGGCTCTGGATCAAATTTGCCTGAAAGCAGAACCCTATCTTCAAAGAAAATTAGGCAGAATTGGCTAGGCGCTCCGTAAGGGAGACATGTATGCGTCGGATAGCAGTGCTGGGTATTGTGGGACTAATGGTTGCTAGCCCTTCGCAGGCAGAGGCAGCGGACACACCCGACCTTGCTACGCGGTTCTTCAACACCATTCCGGATGTTTGTTTTCAAACGGCGCGGGGGAAACCGCCCACACGAGAGACGGCGGCGAGCCTTCTCCTCGAAATTGCGTCGGAAGTCCCTCCAACGGTGAAGGCCCATTTCAGTCGGGTTCCCTCATGGTTCCGATTGAAGGCGCAGCCAGCCGAAGTTTTTATCGGTGTCGGGGACAGTCCGGGAGCCTGTCATGTCGTTTTGGCTAATACAAAGCAGACGGTGGAAGTCCGCAACAAGGTTGCCGCCCTTTTGAAGGCTGGAGGTTTCCAAGTTGTCCATGAAAACACCATCCCCGGCTCCGACATTGACATGCTTTTTGTTTCAAAAGCGCCTGACGGCTACATGCTCATTTCGCTTCAAGCTCCCCGGAACGTGGTGCGGGATGGCACAGGGGATCAAGGGGCCGTTCACGTAAAACTCATGCCAGCGGCAATGTTTGAATCGATGATCCATAAGCGTCAATAGGTCCGATTTGAGGACTTTCGCAGAAGTCGTGCAACATCCGAAACTGGTCGAAAACAGACCTCACTACGCCAACTGTAACCTCGATGCCACGGCTGGCGAAAAAGCGTCCTATTACCCGGCCGAGCACCGCTTTTATCCTGTCCTACTTCCCTCCGGCCTGCCTATTCCCGCCCGGTCTTTGAAATGTAGGAACCTTCTTTCCAGAACGCCTACGCGCGCCTGCGCATGCGCGCGCATATGGTGTGAACTTCGGGCCGGAAATGACGCTTTTCCGCCATCCGACACCTCAGGGCCGTCAAATATCGCGTGACAGGCGTCCTACAAATCTGTATGCGCCCGCCCCAGCAGACCTTTCGGGGTCTTCCGTCCGAGACAGTTGGTGAAGGGAATCTGCCCTTCTTAATTTCCAGCCTAGACGGGGAAAAGTTCTTTACCGGCCGGGCTTTGCCCTGTCCGGGTCTGCCTGTTTCCTTGAGGGATACGGGCCAGTCGATCTCTCCCCTTCGGACCAATGCCCCGCGATTCGTCGCGGGTTTTGCCGTTCATCGGGTCGTCCGATGGACATGAAGTGGAGTAATGGCATGGATCGTAATCAGAAAGCTGAGGTCGTTTCCGCGCTGAACGCACATCTGGCAGAGGTCGGCGTGGTCGTCGTGACCCGCAACCTCGGCATGACGGTCGCCCAGTCGACCCAATTGCGCCAGAAGATGCGCGAAGCCGGTGGCACCTACAAGGTTACGAAGAACCGCCTCGCCAAGATCGCCCTTGAAGGCACCGACTATACCGGCATCAGCGACCTGCTGACCGGCCCGGTTGGCCTTGCCTCCTCGGCCGATCCGGTCGCAGCCGCCAAGGTTGCGGTCGAATTCGCCAAGACCAACGACAAGCTTGAGATCGTTGGCGGCGCGATGGGCGATGTGATGCTGAACGCGGAGGGCGTCAAGGCGCTCGCCTCGATGCCGTCGCTGGATGAACTGCGTGCGAAGATCGTTGGGCTGCTCGTTGCACCCGCGACCAAGCTCGCAACCGTCACCCAGGCACCGGCAGCCCAGCTCGCACGGGTCTTCAACGCCTATGCGGAAAAGAACGCGGCCTAAGGGGCGCGCCTTTCCGAACGGAACGTTTTCAACTCAATTTAAGGGGCATATGCCCCGCCCAGAAGGGAATATAGTAACATGGCAGACATCAACGCACTGGTCGACCAGCTCTCGGCCCTGACCGTCCTCGAAGCCGCTGAACTCTCGAAGGCCCTGGAAGAAAAGTGGGGCGTTTCGGCCGCCGCTGCCGTCGCCGTCGCTGGCCCCGCCGCTGGCGCCCCGGCTGCTGCCGCTGCTGAAGAGCAGACCGAGTTCGACGTGATCCTCACCGGCGACGGTGGCAAGAAGATCAACGTCATCAAGGAAGTCCGCGCCATCACCGGCCTGGGCCTGACCGAAGCCAAGGCGCTCGTCGAAGGCGCGCCGAAGGCCGTCAAGGAAGGCGCCAGCAAGGACGAAGCCGAGAAGATCAAGAAGCAGCTGGAAGAAGCCGGCGCGACCGTCGAACTCAAGTAAGTTCGGTCGAGCCCCGCGCAAGCGGGGCTGCTGTCCGGTCTCGACCGGAGGAATTTGGGGCGGCGCCTTTGGCGCTGCCCTTTTTCTTCGGTGTTGCCCGGCTGGATTCCCGCCGATTCACTCCGCCGCCATGGCGTAGTCCGAACGCGGCAGCTCATGCGCCAATGCGTTCGCAATGGCCGCCACCACCTGCTGCAGGCGGGCAAGGCCCGGCCCGGGCTGATCCAGGGCGGCATCCAGATAAAGGCTGCGGTCGCATTCCAGCTGGATCGCATAAAGCCCGTGCATCGGCCTGCCATGACGCTCCAGCATGTGGTCACCGGCATAAGGATGATTTTGCGCGACGGCGATGCCATGCGCGGCCGCCACATCCGCCGCCAGCGTCATCAGCCGGGCCGAAGCGCTGCGGCCGAATCGATCGCCGAGCACCAGCCTGGGGGCAGCCTGGCCCGCAGTCGGCGGGGGAAGCGGCGGCATCGAATGCAGGTCGATCAGGATCGCATGACCATAGGCATCGCGCGCCGCCCGCATCAGCCGCGCAAGAGTCGCATGATAGGGCCGGTGGAACAGTTCGATCCGGCGCACGACCTCCCCCCAGCCCAGCGAGCGGTGCCAGAGTTCATGCGCACCCGGCAGGCGACGCGGGATCAGGCCCAGCCCACCGCGCAGCTTGGCGCTGCTCTGCAAGGGGACATCGCGCGGGATGCCGCTGACCATGCCGGCGTCAATCTCCCGCTCATGCCGGTTGAGATCGATCATCGCCCGCGGCACCTGCGCCACCAGCACCGGAACGCCCCGCCCCACCAGCGGATAGGCAAGCCTGTCGACCCAGCGATCCTCCAGCCTTTGCAGGACATCGCGCCGCACCCGCGCTTGCGCCAGCAGCGCCTCGTCATAGTCCCGGCCCGCATGCGGCACGGAAACCACCACCGGCCCGGCAGGGACGTCGGGTTCGTAGAGATGATAGGCGGGCGTGGTTTCGGTCGGAACCGGCGGCGCGCTATGTCCCAAGCAAGGTCCTTTCACGGGCGGCCGCCCAAAAATGGTTACTCGGCTGGATAATATTTACTCCTTGTCGCATATATAGTCGCTTCACGCCATCCGCGAAGGGGGCGATCAGGGGCGGCCTTCACAGGCCTGGGACGAGACGTACGGGGCAATGATTCGAATTCTGCTGGCGGAAGATGATGACAGCATGCGCGCCTATCTGGCCCGCGCTCTGGAGCGCTCCGGCTATGAAGTCGTTGCAGTCGCTACCGGTGCGCAGGCGGTGCCGCACATCGACAGCGACCGGTTCGACCTGTTGCTGACGGACATTGTCATGCCGGAAATGGACGGGATCGAACTCGCGCAACATGCAGCCGCCATCGCGCCCGAGATGCGAATCATGTTCATCACGGGCTTTGCCGCCGTTACATTGAAAGCGGGCAAGGCCGTGCCGCAGGCGAAGGTCCTGTCCAAGCCCTTCCACCTGCGCGAACTGGTGTTGGAGGTCGAGCGCATGTTCGGCACGGAAAGCCTGACCGGGTTAAGCTGAGGCTTTCAATTTCCGGTCGCTGGCCTTGAACAGTCAAAAACAGTCAAACCTGAAAATGCCCTGAGGCATCAGCCGGAGATGACTTCTTCCATATCGGACGTAAGCGGCAGGGGCTGCCCCGCCATGGCTGCGGCAAACCGCTCCCGGTCCAGCCCCTTTTCCCATGCCGACACGACGACGGTGGCGACCGCGTTGCCGATGAAGTTGGTAAGGCTGCGGCACTCGCTCATGAAACGATCGACGCCCAGAATCAGCGTCATGCCCGCGACCGGTACCGACGGCACGATGGAAAGCGTCGCCGCCAGGGTGATGAACCCCGCCCCCGTCACGCCCGCTGCACCCTTGCTGGAGAGCATGGCGACCAGCAACAGCAATATCTGCTCCTCCAGGCTGAGGTGCACATTGGTCGCCTGCGCGATGAACAGCGCCGCCAGCGTCATGTAGATATTGGTGCCGTCGAGGTTGAAGCTGTAGCCGGTCGGCACCACCAGTCCGACCACCGATTTGCGGCACCCTGCCCGCTCCATCTTCTCGATCAGGCTGGGCAACGCCGCTTCGGACGAGGAGGTGCCAAGCACCAGCAACAGCTCCGCCCGAAGATAGCGGATCAGATGCAGGATGTTGAATCCCACAAGCCGCGCCACCAGACCCAGGACCACCAGCACGAACAATAGCGAGGTCAGATAGAAGGTCGCCACCAGCCCCGCCAGATTTGCCAGCGCACCGACGCCATATTTGCCGATGGTGAAGGCCATCGCGCCGAAAGCCCCCAGCGGCGCCGCCTTCATCAGGAGGGACACGAGCTTGAAGATCCCGTGGCTGGCCGATTCGAGGACGGTCATCAGAGGATCGGCCTTCTCACCGATCATGGTGAGCGCGATGCCGAACAGGATCGCGACGAACAGTACCTGAAGGATATTGTGCCCATCGGCCACGGCAGAAACCAGCGTACCGGGGATGATATCCATCAGGAAGCCGGTCAGCGTCCGGTCGTGCGCCTGCTGCTGATATTGGACGACCTTCCCGGCGTCCAACGTCGTCGGATCGATATTGAGGCCCGCACCCGGATGCACCACATTGGCGACGATCAGGCCGATGATCAGCGCCAGCGTCGAAAAGGTCAGGAAATAGGCGAAGGCCTTGGCCGCCACCCGGCCGATCGCGCCCAATTCCTTCATCCCCGCCACCCCGGTGACGATGGTGAGGAAGATGACGGGCGCGATGATCATCTTGACCAGCTTGATAAAGGCCTCTCCCAGCGGCTGAAGCGCTACGCCCGTTGCCGGAAAGAAGTGACCAATCCCGACGCCCAGCGCGATGGCGATCAGCACCTGAACGTAAAGCTGGCGATAGAATGGCGGTGGCGCCAAGGGCTGATCAGACGGCGCAGACGATGGCAACATGATGTTTGGCGTCCCCTTTTCGCACCGCACCATATGGCCTGCCGTGCCCCTGTCCAGAAGAATAGCGGAACTGCTCAATTTCCCGCTTGCGCTACCTGCCACCCCCCGCTATTGGCCCACTCCACCGTGGGCGTGTAGCTCAGTGGTAGAGCACTGTGTTGACATCGCAGGGGTCGCAAGTTCAATCCTTGCCACGCCCACCATCGAAAACCCCGTCAAATCAATGGTTTGGCGGGGTTTTTGTTTGTCCAGAACAGACCGTGAAGTCGGCCCATGCCCACCGTTTTTTGGGCAAATTCTGGGCATACAAATGCCGGGCGAGAGACGCAAAATCCCGAGTCGAGCACGCCGCTGAAACCATCTCGGACGGCAGGCGATGTGCCTCCGTCAGTCGCGAGCAGGGCCGATCCCGCAGCCGCGCAGGAGGCGTACAAGCGCTGCTCACCCATTACGGCCGTCGCCTGCCGACGCATCCATGCACTGCCACGCAGCCGGGCGCCTCCATGGAATGGATGATAACCTTGCTGTCGCTCGGCATGCTGTTCCAGTTCAGCATGCGCGTGCACCAATCAGGACGACAGCATGCCCCCGGCCTTCATAAAAGCTAACGCGCCTCATGCTGAAGCATTCGGAGCGAAACTCCCGGCGCAAGCGCGCGATCAGATGGAACAGGAAGATAAGATGCTCTCAATTCGAACCCGTGGGAAGAACGGCATTTATTACATCCGAGGTACCGTCACGCTTGGCGACAAGCACATCGACGTCAAGGAATTCAGTTCAGGAACGAGTGACCGCGATGCTGCGTCGCACCTGATGGCGGAACATGAAACGAAGCTGCGGCATCGGCTGATGTTCGGTCCGGCCGCGATCGTGGCGCAAGGCAAAATAGCCGACGCATTTGAAAGCTACCTGACAAAGGCGAAGCCCCCCTGCCCGTCCGACATCCTGCGCATCGGCAAGCTCAATGGCCTGATCGGAGACTTCAGCCTGCGCGAACCCAAGCAGGCGTGGAAGCATTTTCGCCGCGCCTATCTGACCGGCCATGACCCGGCGGGCCAGGATCGCTATCGCGCCGACGAGCATGATGCTCATGGACCACCAGGCAATCGAGCCTGTCCAGATCGCGATCCTGTCGAGCTCTTCATCCTCCTCTCCGAAAAACGCTCTTCCGCTTGCCATCGTTCAGCTTCCCTCTTTTCCGCGAACAACAAGAAGCATTTACGCATGTTCAAGCAACCCGGAAGCTAGCCCGTGGGACCAGCAGGAATGCGATGAGATAGAGTAGCCCAGTGATGATCAACAGATTGGAATAACCTGTGAAAAGCGCAGAATACTCCAGACAGCCGCCGACGATCGTTCCAAGCAGATTGATAGCAAAAGCCGACTGCGAGTCGGAGGATTCTTGGAACCTCTTTGCGAATGCGATATTAGCCAGGAAAATCGGCAGAAATGCCAGAACAGTCGCGGTAATCAGCCGCAGATAGAATGGCAGCGGCAGAAGCCACTCTGGCCGTACATACCAGGCAATCGCCAATGACGCAGCAATCCCGGCAAACACCACCGGAAGCGGTGGAGTGCGCAGCTTGCGCGTCGTCTCGACCGCAGCGAGCACAACAACCAGAACGCCGGCGAAGACTAAGGCATTGACGAACCAGGTCGTTCCGAACAGCAGGGCGAAAGTCGCAACATTTTTCGTTTCTAGGAGCAGGAACGCCGCACCCATGAAAAATAGGTCGGCATAAGGTCGCATCTGACGGATGGGTCCGCCCAGACCCCGCACTGCCAAGAGAGATGCCCCTAGGATAGCGAACAAAGTGACGGAGTAGAGCGGCGGGAATGAGCCGCCCTTGAAATAGAGGAACGGAGAATTGTCAGTGGCCGGAGCGACGCGCTGGTCGGCACTCACACCCCATGCCTGCTTGCAACGCTGGTCCGTTTGCTTCACCGCGATGGCGATCACTGCCTGCGCGTCGTCAAAGGTGTCGACACATGGAGCGTGACCGAACGTCGACGCCGCTGTACCGGCCAACCGATCAATCAGCCATTTCTCGCGATAATAATTGTACATCGCGAAAGCACCGTTCGGCTTGAGATGACGACGTACTGAGTCCATCGCCTCTTGCGTGAACAGAAAGGATTCCAGCCGGATTTGGGAAGCTCCGCTAACCAGCGTCAGGGAATCCGGCAAGGCAAACAGTATCAGATCGTATTTCCTGTCCGTGCTTTCCAAGAAGGCGCGGCCGTCATTGACGTGCCGGGTCACTCCTGAACTTGCGTAGGGACGGTCGATGTTTTTCTCAGCACCGATCTGTAGAATGCGCGGGTCGATATCCACCGCATCAACATGCTTCGCGCCTTCCTTGAGAGCGATCGCAACATCGGAACCTGAACCAGCACCGATAATCAAGACACTCTCCAGGCTGTTGCCGGGAAGACGAAGATAAGGCGTTTCGTAAATCCGTTCGCCCTGCCCAATTTTCCATTGGGCCGGAGCCATCAGTTGATGTGGAACGCCATTAGCCTTAATCAACAGGAAGCCTTTCTCAGCGGCACCAATGTCAGGAACTTCCTGTGTGGTAATCTTGTAATAGGGCGACCAACTCACCCCGGGAGACAACGTCTCTGCTCCAAGCATCAGGACCAGCGCGATCGACCAGGCGCAGGCGACTAGCCGTCGTGGCCGATCAGTCAGCCACAGATAAACGGAGACGACAATAATCCCCCAGCATATTGGCGGCGCCTGCATGAAGCTCAGCGCGGAAAAGGCAATAATTCCGATCAGCGATCCGATGAGATCATAGCGATAGGCCCATAGAGGCGGTATCTTGCCGAAGCATCGGCCGACTGCCTCGGCCGGCCCAGCAAGGATCACCGCAACCAGCGCGAAGACAACAGGTAGCGCAAGCCATGCCGGGGGACCACTGATGGTCAGCGACGTGAAATAAATCACATCAGATCCACTACGCTCAATGCTGACCGGGAATTTCAAGACGCCAATCACCAGAATGGTGAGGAGAGGCAGCGAAACAGGGATGATCGACCAGCTTTTGCGGCTGACAAGAAAACCGGCGCCGATCCCCAAGAATGATCCGAGCAGCACGAAATTGGAGAAGTAAGACAGGTGAACCACGTTGGCCCCGAGCCAACGGATCAACGCCAATTCCAGGAACAGCATAAGAGAGCTAGCCGCGACCAGCCGGGCTGCAACTCCCTGATCCTCTCGCATTCGAGCATTAATCGGAGCCTGAACCGCCATATCGTCTATCGAAACAGGCCAGTCAGCAGAAACAGTCTCAGCTTGATCCATCGTGCCCCCCCGAATGCCGCCCAAACCGGCGAAATTTATACGCCTCTTACTTCATCGACGGGCGCAAAAGTCTTCTACGCGCGCAGTCAGCTGGACTTTCGCCAGGTGAACAGACTACCCATCACATAATTCCATACCGATCCAACTGCCGCTCCGGCCAACCCCGCAAACCACCAATCATAATGGGAACCGAATAACATTTCGCCTACCCCGACATTGGCAATCGCCCCCAGGCCGCAGATCGCATAGAAGCTGAGGAGGCCTGTCAGCATTCGTACCCCCTTCAATCGCTGATCCCGATAAGTGAAGCTGTTATTTAACAGAAAATTGAATGTCATCGCAGTCAATACGGCCACCGCCTGGGCCGTACCAAAGGCGGCATGAGCCGAGATGAGAGTCAGCAAGACCATCATGTGAACGCCCAGGCCCAAGGCACCGACGCAACTGAACTTGAGGAACTTGATCGGTACCAAATGACCGATCCGCTTTTCAGCCAGCATTTCCAGATATTGAAGCGCAACTATGTTGTCGAGCTTGCTTTCTCCATGCTGGCGCGTGCGGAAAGTGTAGGGAAATTCCGCCACCTCCAATGGCCGTGGCGCCGATGCCATGATGTCCAGAAGAATTTTATAACCGATGCCGGAAAGGCGTGGCGCCAGTTCCGCAATTGTCTCGTGACGGACCGCAAAAAATCCGCTCATTGGGTCGCTGAGCGGCGTCCGTGCGATGGCTTCGGCAAGACGTGTCGCAAATGCACTGATCCACGCGCGTTTGCGGTCCCACTCTCCGATCGAGCCTTCAGCTGTGTAGCGGGTGCCAACGGCAACATCGTTGCGATCTTCGGCAATGGATTGATAGAGCTTCGGCAGCAGTGTCTCATCATGCTGCAAGTCGCCGTCGATCACGGCAACGACGGGTGCGGTGGACGCCATCATGCCTTCGATCACCGCGGAGGAAAGCCCGCGCCGATTGAAGCGCCGGATGAGCCGGATACGGCGATCTGTGGCAGCGAGCCGGCTGATCAGTTCGGGGGTGCCATCACGAGAGCCGTCGTCGACGAAGATGATTTCCCATTCAATCTCGCTCAGGACATTGCCGACGCGGTCGATTAGTTCGGCGATATTGGCCCGTTCATTGAGTACAGGCACAACCACGCATAGCTCCAACGGGCATAGGGCAGAGCCGATTTCGGGCCGATGTAAAGCTTGCTGCATGGAATCCCCCCAGAGGTCGCTTCACCGCCATTATATCGAACTGATTAACGAAAGAAAAAGTATAGATTGCCGAGGTTACTGGTCGTGTCTGAGCAGGACATTCTGGACTGTCCAATGTTCCGCCGCGCGCTGATTGCAACCTCCCGGTCGGACATATAGGCACAGGCGAGCATTGGCCGCGTTTGCGTCGGCTCCGAATCCGGCGCATTCCACGCTACGATAACCGTAACTGGCGCTTATCGAGCCTTGGGGTGCTATAATTCCATTGAACCCCGCAGCCGCGTTCAGGAAATCCCGACGGTTCATTTGATCAGCGTCGCTCCATCCGGTGAGATAGGTCGGAATGTCCCGATGGAGGTAACTGTATCCGCCAGTTTGCCAGAACCGCAGATGATGCAGTGCGAGTCCGCAGCTTCCCGGAGCGGCGCCATATTTCCTGACTAGTTGCATGCCGGGGCCAAAGGCAGTCCAGCGCGATTGCATCGGTTCAGCCACCGCCAGGTTCGTTGAACTGCCGAGCCAAAGGAGTAGCAGCGCGGGTATCACGTAAGATGCCCTAATGTTGAATCGAGCAGAAAGTCGTACTGCCAACTCGGCCGATCCTATGGCAGCCAGGATAATAAGGATCGTGACAGTCAAGAATATGAAGCGATATTCCTTGTGTCCTATGGCCATGTGAATCGCAAGATTGAGAATGGCGACCCAAAATATCGCTCTATTTTTCTCTATTGCTGGAAGGATAAGCAGGAATAGCGGGGCTGCTGCCCAACCCCAATATTGCCAAATCAAAGCGAGGTACGCGACCGGGCTGTCAACGCCATAATTGGCTGAGCGGTTCAAGATCAGATTTTGCCTGAAGTTTTCGATGATCCAACTGAAAGGGACTTGGCCCATCGCCAAATCCACCACCGTTGAAAGGATCAGCGCAGCGAGACCACCGGCAAGAATGGGAAGCCAACAACGACGGATGTTGGAAGCGCCGCTTATGAGAAGCAAAAGCATGATTGCGGGCGCATATTGGAAGCGGAGTATGAACGCCAACCCGAGCAGGAAGCCAGCCCACAGCCATTGCCGGTACGACACATCCCTGCCTGTCAAAAGGGTGGCAGCCGGCAACAGGCAGCCGGTCGCCAATGTTTCGGTCAGTAGATGAAGGGAGAAAAATATCTGTTCAGACCAGGTCGCTGTCACAAATCCGGCGATCAGACCGTGGACAGGACCCATGCGCCGACCGATGGACCAGGCTGACCAAGTGATAGAAAGGCCGGATGTAATTGATAGGAGGATTGGTAATTTGGCGTACAGGATCGTCGACGGTGCGATGAAATGACCCAATGCCATGAGTGGCGTGGCAAGCAAGGGAATAAGCCAGCTACGCATCCCGTATCGATATTCCCAAGGTATCGTGCCGTAGCCGAATGTCAGACGGTGAGCCGGTTCCAAATATTGAAATATTTCATCAGGATGATGTATTGAAAAAGGCCAAATGGCAAAAATTCTCACAAGAAATGCAACGAGCAACAGCAGGATGATTTGCGTTTTGTTGCTCACTGAAAATCGTTCCTTGCGTATATGATTTGCTGGCGCCCCCCGAACACATCGGGCAGACGGGCAACCTCGTGATAATGTGCAACGATTGCGGAATCGATCATGGCGGCCGTATCCCGGTTGCGCGGGTGATCCAAAATTTTATCCGCTACCATAATAGCCGAAGGGAGCGTTCGCAGCAGGCGCTTCATTTCGCGGGGCGCGTCGACAGCCTTGCTTTCACCGGCATTATTCAAATGCTCTGGGAAAATATAAGGCGTAGGAAGACAGGATGACGTTAACAAATAAAGGATGGGCGGGCCATCGTTCACATAAATGCATCCGTGTGCTGCGTAGGGGCGCAGGGCGGTGACCATGGAATTGATATGGTGCTTGCGGATGGTCGGTACGCCCCAAGCCGGCATTGCAAACGATATTATGTACCATACGCCACCAGCGACCAAGCCGATGCCCAAACGGGGGAATAGAGTCGCGCTCAGAATGCTCAGTGGCGCGATGACCGGGAGTGCATAGTGCGCGTAATTATTCCCTAGAGCGAAAAATCCTCCGATTGCAGCCACTGCCCAGGACACAAGGAAAAGGTTTTTGGCCTGGAACGGACGTCGCAAGAGCAGCAGGGTTGCTGCCATGGCCATGAGCAGCAAGGGCAGGATGGAATAAACCGTGCCTGCCAAGAATTCCAATCTCCTTGCGGGCTGCGGCGGGACAACTCTCATGATCGACAGGAAGTTGGCGTCAAAGAATTCGTAGAAATGCCCGCCTAGCACATATGCGACTGCGACTGCGACAGTTGGGGTCAGGGCAATCGTAATAAGAACCGAACCGAACCGGATCAGGTCAAAGATCGAAACGCCGTCACGCCACTTGATCTGCAACAGCCATAATCCGAAGATCATTCCTTCGAAAACTACCGAATATTTGATCTGTATGGCAAGGCCGCAAAGCGCCATTGCTATGTATGAGTAACGATGCACTGATCGACTGGTGGCGGACGCTTGTGCTCGCAGGATCAGCAAAGCGGCTACCGCCATCGGCAGATTGTAGAACACCGGAGCCTGCCCGCCCATGCCTCCAAGCAACGGCAAAAAAAGAAGATATAGCAGCCCGCCGAGGATGGCACAGCCATTGTTGCAGAAGCGCAAGCAAATTTGCCGAATGACGATTGCCGTCATGAAGACGCTGAAAAATGCTCCGATCTGATAGGCAACTATCCCAGTTGGGCTTAAGGGACGCAACAACGCATAGATTAGGAAGAGCCCGATGGGCTTGCGATCCCATATGTCAACATAGGGCAGGGCTCCATGCCAGATGCGATCGGCAACGACCAGGTAGAACTCCTCGTCCATATGAACAGCCGGATCGCCTATGAATGTTACTCTCGTAAGTACAGTTCCAAGCAGAAGGAGGGCCACAGCTAAAAGATGTGATTTGTCAAATGAACGAACGGTTAGCCACACCTTATGGGTATGCCCTGCCCGATAATGCAGCCTTTGGAACCAATGCCGGCTAGCAATGGATTGATTATCGCTTGATTCCAGTTTGGTCATGGCTCGACGCAACAGCATCCTTCAACTAAAGAACTGAACCTTATTCGTTTTGACGGCATAAAAAAATGCAGGCCGGAAAGCCAGCCTGTTCCAGATCGACGAACATGTGCCTGATGGTTTCCTTGCGGCTCTTGTATAGATTCGTTCCCGATGGCGATGGCGCAGCGTCGATTGCCAAGGTCTTCCCGCCGGGATTGCGTGTGCCGTCGCGCTCCAGCGTCTAGACGTTGCAGCCATCAGCGCCGCCTGGTCCGCAATCCGGGTGACGACCACGAGGAACGGCTGGGTTGCGCTGAGCGCCTTTTCGCGCTCGATCATCAGCACCATTCCGTTTTCAGCCGTCGTGCCCTACGCGATGTGGACGTTGATCGCATAGGCGAGACCAAGCTGGACGGCTCGAAAACCTGGTATTTGAAGCGCTGAGCTGATTCATTATCATCGTGACCTGGAAAGGGATGGCGATGGCAGGACAGCCTGGTTTCTTTGATCTTTCGGACCGATATGAGGCGCTGAGTGCAGCGTGTGATCCGCTAGAACGTTTGGCGGCGGTGGTGGACTTCGAGCTATTCCGGGGTTCGCTGGTGGCGGCATTGCGACGTGGCCCCCGTAACAAGGGCGGACGACCGCCGTTCGATCCGGTGCTCATGTTCAAGATCCTGGTTCTGCAGGCGCTGTATTCGCTGTCTGACGAGGCAACCGAATTGCAGATCAAGGACCGGCTTTCGTTCCAGCGCTTCCTGGGCGTCGAGCTGGAAGGCACCGTTCCCGATGCCACCACGGTCTGGCTGTTCCGCGAACGGTTGGTGAAGGCCAAGGCAATCGACCGTCTGTTCGCGCGCTTCGATGCCGTGCTCAAGGATCGAGGCTATCTGGCTATGGGCGGGCAGATCATCGACGCCACCGTCGTTCCCGCACCTAAGCAGCGCAACACTCAGGAGGAGAAGATTGCCATCAAGGAGGGCCGTATTCCCGAGGAATGGAAGCCCGCCAAGATCCGGCAGAAAGACCGTGATGCGCGCTGGTCGATCAAATATACCAAGGCCAAGGTCAGGGAAGGTGCCGATCCCAAGGCGGCAAAACCGGTCGATCTGGCCATTCCGATGTTTGGCTATAAAAACCATATCGGCATCGATCGGGTCCACGGACTGATCCGCACCTGGGATGCGAGCGCCGCCAATGCCCATGATGGGGCGCGACTGCCCGACCTCATCAGCAAGGAGAACACCGCCTCGGGCGTTTGGGCCGATACCGCCTATCGATCGAAGAAGAACGAGGCGTTCCTCGCCAGGGGCATGTTCACCAGCAACATCCACCAGAAGCGATTGCCCCGGCGGCCGCTGCCTGAACGCATAGCCAGGGCCAATGCAAAGCGGTCAAAAGTCCGGGCTGCCGTTGAACATGTTTTTGCCGGGCAAAAGCACCGAATGGGCCTTGTCGTCCGCACCGTCGGGATCGCCAGCGCCAGGATCAAGATCGGCATGGCCAACCTGGTCTATAATTTCCAGCGC
>Ga0207639_10000662_pt1 | contig 23754 bp, 24 predicted proteins | sample KBSCornC32_FD_184299 | JGI IMG/M metagenome (GOLD analysis project Ga0207639, IMG submission 184299) | Corn rhizosphere microbial communities from Kellogg Biological Station, Michigan, USA - KBS Corn C3-2 (SPAdes) (version 2) | ecosystem: Host-associated > Plants > Roots > Rhizosphere > Soil ...
CGATGAGGATGGTGCGCGTGCCGGCGCGCCCACCATCCTCATCGCCATGCCGACCTCACCGACCTTCCTCGAGGTTCGCAAGAGCCTGGTCTCGGAGGTACGCAAGAGCTTCAACATCCACACCTTCATGGTCGAACCGGCCACGACGGAGGCCGACCTGGCCTCGGCGATCAAGACGGCGGCCCCGACCTGCCTCGTCCTCATGAACAACGCGACGATGAACCTGTATCGCCAGTATCAGGCGGACAACCCCACCGCCCCCATGCCTCCCACGGTGCTGCTGATGGCCTCGTTCGTGGAAGAGGTGCAGGCTCGACTGCGGCGGGCGACCGGCATCGCCTACGAAGTCCCCGGCGTCACCGCCTTCATCAACCTCCGCGCCGTGATTCGCACGCCCATCGGGCGGGTCGGCGTGGTCTATCGCCCGGCTTTTCGAAAGTTCGTGGCGCGCGAGACGACCCTCGCCGCCAAGGAGCATGTCGAGCTGGTGTCCGTCCCCGTCCCCAACGACGTCACCGCCGCCGAGCTGCGCGAGGCGCTTCACGACCTCGCCCAGAGGAGCAAGGTCGACGCCATCTGGATGCTCAACGACAATGCCCTGGTTCGCAGCCCGGACTTCGTGGACGACGCGTGGCGGGCGGAGCTGAGCGAGGCCAAGCTACCGCTCATCGTCGGGGTTCCCAACCTCGTCGAGCCAGGCTCTCCCCTGGCCACCTTGGCGGTCGTCCCCGACCATGAGGCGCTCGGCTTGCAAGCTGCCAACCTGTTGTTCGAGCTCTCGGAGAACGATTGGCAAGTCGAGCGGTATCCCGTGGAGCTGCCCCTGTCGGTGAGGACCGTGGTCGATCTCAAGCTGGTCCGCGCCAACTTCGGCTTGCGCCCCGAGGCGCTGAAACACATCGACCACGCGCTGGAGTAGCCGCCTCAAGGCACCGCGGCGATCTGCCGATGACGCGGCCATGGCCACCGTCTTCTTCGAGGCTTCACCGCCGGCCCGCGCCGTGCTCGACGACTCCGCTTACGCCGAGGTGGAGGCGCACGTGACCACCCTCGCCGACGGGGGGGACGAAGGGGCGGCGCGCGCCCGCCTGCTCGGCTTCATCGACCAGCATCCGGCGTGCGCCGAGGCCCACAACGATCTGGGCGTCCTCATCTACCAGGCCGGGGACCTCCTGGCCGCCGGCGAGGCGATCGAGCGAGCGATCGCCCTTCGTCCCGACCGTCCCCGCTACCACCGGAACCGCGCCCTGGTCTTGCTGGCAAGAGGCGAGGTCGAGAGCGCCCTCATGGCCCTGGCGCGCTCCCTCTTGCTCGATCCGACCGACGAGGAGACGCTGAAGGTCGTGGCCGATCTCGAGGTGGCGCGCAGCCAGAGCGACGGCGCCCCGTTCGCCTCTGCGGTGTGATGGCGCCCTACGGGCGCGCTTCGATCACCAGATTGAACGGCGTCTGCGCCACGACGCGGACCCGTCCGAAGCCGCCGGCCCGCAGCCGCGCGGCCAGGGCCGTGAAGCCGGCCTGCGCGCCCAGCCCGTCCCGCCCGCCCTGGTGGAGCGCGTTCTGCGTGCACAACGCCGTCGAGGCCGCGTAGTACATCCGCGCCACCGGGCCGACGTTCGCCTCGGGCGCGTCGTGGGCGAACGGCTCGACCAGCAGCAGGGCGCCGTCGCCGGCCAGCACGGCGCGCGCGGCCCGAGCCGCGGCAGACGGGTCGCCGAGGTCATGGAACGCGTCCATGAAGCAGATCAGATCGAGGGCACCGCCGGCGAGCTCGACCAGCGCCGAGGCGGGCGCGACCTCGAAGCGGATCCGATCGGCCACGCCCGCCTCGGCGGCCCGCTGGCGCGCGATCGCGATCGACGCCGCGTGAGGATCGAGCCCCACGAGCCGCGCGGCGGGGAACGCCTGCGCCATGAGGATCGTCGAAGCCCCGTGTCCGCAGCCGACGTCCGCGACTCGCCCGCCGGCCGCCAGCGCGGCGCCCCGGTCTCCCAGCGCCGGGATCCAGTGCGACACCAGGTTGGCTCGGTAGCCGTTGCGATAGAACGCCTCCGTGCCGGAGAACAGCCGGCAGTCGTGCTCGTGCCAGCCGACGCCCGAGCCGGTGCGGAACGACTCGACGAGGCGCTCCTCGGCGCGCCAGATCGCGGAGGTCACGTCGAACGCCGGCGTCAGGAAGGCGGGGCTGTCGGGCTCGGCCAGCACGAAGGCGTGCTCGGGCGGAAGATCGAACCGGCCCGACTCCGGATCGAACCCCACGTAGCCGGCCGCCCGCTGGGAGGCGAGCCACTCGCGCACCAGCCGCGGCTCGGTGCCGGTCGCCGCCGCCAGCTCGTCGGGGGTCCGCGGCGCCGTCGCGAGCGCCTGATAGAAGCCCAGCTTGCCGCCGAGGCTCGTCATGGCGGAGCCCATCGCCGCCGCCAGGTCACCCACGACCTGCGCCGCGAAGGTCTCGATGCGCGTCGGGTCCATCACGCCACCTCCTTCGCCAGCTCGATGCCCGTCGTGCACACGTACCGGATTGTCTTCGCCATGGGACCTCCTCCTCGTTGATGAAAGAACCGCGCCGCCAAACCTCTGCCTACAAACATTGGTAGAGCGCCTCGACCAGGCTCGTGGTGCGGGGGTCCCCCAGGACCACGCCGCCCATCTGATTGGGCGCATAGCCGAACGCCACCCCGGCCTCCGGATCCGCGAACCCCAGCGATCCCCCCGAGCCGGGGTGACCAAAAGAGCGCGGGCCGCTCGCGACGCCGAGCGAGGGGGGCAGCGCGAACCCGAGCCCGCACCGGGTGTGGGCGCCCAGCACCTGGTCGGGGCCGTCGGCCTGTATCTCGCAAGCCGAGGCCAGGGTCCGTGGCGCCAGGATTCGCGCGCCGCCGACCTCGCCGCTCAGGGCCGCGTAGTGACGAGCGATGGCGTGGGCGGTGCCGATCCCGTTCGACGAAGGGATCTCGGCGGCCTGGGCTTCGGGAAGGTTCATCTGGCGCGTCGTCCAGCCGCCGAGCGCGCGCAGCATCGTCGCGGGCCAGCGGCTGACCGCCGCCGGCGACGGCGGGTAGAGAGTGGCCACGCGATCCCGGTGCCGGGGCGGCAACCCGATCCAGAAGTCGAGGCCGAACCGGGACGCGATCTCGTCCGCGTAGAAGCGTCCGATCGTCCTGCCCGTGATCCGGCGAACGATCTCGCCGATGATCCATCCGAAGGTTTGCGCGTGGTAGCCGTGCGCGCTCCCCGGCGCCCACAGGGGCCTCTGGCTCGCCACGGCGGTCACCACCGGCGCCCAGGCCAGGATGTCGCTCAACGGCGGTGTCTGGTCGAGGAAGGGAATCCCCGCTCGGTGAGAGAGCACCCACCGAACTAGGAGGTCCTGCTTGCCGCCCGCCGCGAACTCCGGCCAGTACGAGGCGACGGGCGCGTCGAGGTCGAGCAAGCCTCGCTCGACCAGCAGGTGGGCGACCGTCGCCGTGAAGCCCTTCGTGGTCGAGCTGGTCACGACCATCGTGTCACGCTGCCAGGCGCGGCCCGACTCGCGATCGGCCAGGCCGGCCCACAGGTCGACCACAGGACGGTCGCCCGAGTAGACGCAGACGGCGGCGCCCACCTCGGCGCGTTCGGCGAAGTTGCGCTCGAACGCGCCCGCCACCGCGCCGAACCTGCTGTCGAATGAACCGTTGATCTTCATGACCAGACCTCCTCAGGCGCGGCCGTTGGGGCGGACGCCTTTGTAGGGAACGAGCATCGGAACCTCCCGCTGGTACGTCTCGTAGTCGGCGCCGAAGGTCCTTCTCAGGTCGCGCTCCTCGAGCAGCCTCACCGCCAGCCAGATGTACGCGGTCATCGCGGCGGCCAGCAGGAGGCGTCCCTTGCTCATGGTGGGGGCACACCACAGCGAAAGCAGGATCCCCGTCATCAACGGGTGGCGCACGAGGCGGTAGAGGCCGGGGGTGGCGAACGTCGCCCGTTTCGGCGCGCTCGCCGGGAGGGCCACCAGGACCTGACGCACCCCGAAGAGCGCCCACCCGTCGATGGTGTGGGCCGCCACGAGCGCGACGACGACGCCGGTCCAGAACCCCGCGAGCACGACGAGCCGGGCGAGGCCCTGCGCGTGCCACACGACGATTGGCAGCGGCCGCCATTGCCAGAGCACGAGATCGAGCGCGAGGCTGGCCACCAGCACGTACGTCGACCGCTCCAGCCCCGGCGGGATCAGCCTGGTCAGCGCGCGCTTGGCCGCCGGTCGGGCCATGACCGAATGGTGAGCAAAGAAGATCAGGAGCAGCCCGAGGTCCCGCGCCGCGGCGGCCAGAGATCCCACCGCCGGCCCATCGTCCACCGACCTGAAGATGCTGCCACCGGCCAGAAAGCCGATGAACCAGGCCCAGGACGCCAGAAACAGCAGGTAGGCGACCAGGCCGTAGGCGATTCGAAGGAGGCGGCGCATGCGTCTCATCCTCCGTCGCGAGAGCGGAGCGCGACAGTCGGACGACTACGGTGCGACCGCGGTTCGACTACGGTAGGGCCACCGTACACCAGGTGCCGTCGAACGGCTCCGACCCATGCGCCTCAGGCGCCGCGTGCGCGGCCGGGAATCAGCCGCCGCTCGGTCCCCAGGCGTCCGCGTCCAGGTCGGGGAAAGACAGCTTGCAGGCGCCGGGGTCGATCCCGTCGAACCGAATGACGCCGTCTGCCCCCGGCGAGCCCGACGTCTTTCGACCGCCGGGGAGCTCGAGCGCGCAGCGCCCGTCGAACGGGCTCCCGTCGTCGTACACGATCTTGATCTCGACCCAGTCGAGCTCCGCCGTTTTCGGACGGACCTGCGACGGTGTCACGGCCGGCGCGTCACTTCTCTTCGGGGGCTCGGCGGGCGCGGCCGGCTGGTGGCGCAGCATCACCACGCCCACCCCCGCGCGTCCATCCGTCACCTTCCCCGCCAGGTCCAGCCAGGAGCCACGCTTCTCCGGCGTCCTGACCAGCCGCTCGGCCATTCGCGCCAGCAGCTGCACCGCCTGGACGGGCGGGACCGGACGAAAGTCGTCCGTCCCCGTCGATCGATAGGGAATCCGGTCGAGCACGACGAAGCGGTACCTTTGGCCCTCGAACTCCAGCGACCGGCGTTCCCCCATAACCGCGGCCACCAGGCGGGCCTCCTCGCTGACGGCCGCTTCCGAGAGGCCCCGAGAGCGCGGGCCGCCGGCGGCGCCCGCCGACTGTTCGGGGACGAGGAGGAGCCTCCCCGAGGACAACGCACCTTCGATCGCGGCCACCAGCGCGTGATCACGAACGGGCCGCCGCGGTTCGCGCGGCCGGCCGGTCGCAACCTCGTACAGGGCGATCAACGCGTGCCACGCCGAGCCGAGCTTGAGCTCGCGGACGATCCCCGCGGCCTGAGAACCGTCCAGCGCGGCTCCTCGCTGCTCGGCCGTGGCAGGCCCGCCGGCGACGGGAATGACCCACCCCTTCGACGTGAGCAGGCGCGGCTCAAACGGCATGGCGCCCTCCTGCCTTCTTCGCAACCATCCCGCTCCTCTGCCTGGAACCCGTCACTGTCCGTGCTCCGACTCGAGCTCATCGATGGTGGCGGCGTCCAGGTCGCCCGTTGGCTCGAGCCCGCGAGCCTCCTGAAAGGTCCGGATCGCGGCCCGCGTCTTCGGGCCCGCCTTGCCGTCGACGGCGCCCGGCGCGTAGCCGAGGTTGGCGAGCCTCGCCTGTGCGCCCGTGACGCCGCCGTCGTTCGTGTCGCGCAGAGGATTGAGGTGGGCGATGCGCACGGCCCGCACGACGCCGTCTATCTCGACCTGAGCCTGTACGACGGAGGGGGGGAGCTCCTCGTGCAAGACGCCCTGCCCGTCGAGCTCGCCCGCGCGTACCAGCGTCCCCGCCGTCAGCTTGTAGGGGCCCTTCAGGGGCTCGCCCGCGGCGTCGAGGAACTTGATGCGCAAGAGGCGCATGGGCCGCTTGACCACGATCTTGTGCTGCTTCCCCGTCGCCAGCGAGAGGGCCTTCGGTTTGCGCTCGGGGATCACGACCTCGTCGCCGGGGTGCAACTGGTTCGGATCGGCGCGCAGCTTCTTGAGGGCTGCGTTGTCCGGATGATCCCAGATCGCCTTCCCGTCGGCGAAGCCGTACTGCGCGGCCAGCGAGGCGACGCAGTCTCCGTCCTTGGCGACGTGCTTCATGGCGCCTCCTTCCTCCACCCTCGGTCGAGGCGACCACCGAGGACCGTCACCATGGTGGCCTCCACCGCCTCGACGCCGATCACCTTCTGCGTCGCGAGGACGGCGACCCGCGGCTCGAAGGGGCTGCGCAGCAGGCCCACGACCACGGGCGCGGCGCGAGGCGCCTCACCCGACTCGGACTCCACGCGCCAGAGCCGGCCGAGCTGTTTCGAGCCCTCGGGGCCCCGCAGCAACACGCGGTAGGGTGTCCTGGCCATCTCCGGGTCGCGCTTTCCGGCGACGACCTCGATGGTGGGCGGGGCCTTCGGGTCGTCGGCCGGCGCGAGGGTGGGCGGCGTGCCGTAGTCGATCTGCTGCTGCTCGAGGAGGCGGGCGATGGTCGAGGCGCCGGCTGCGCACATCGCCCCGACGCCAGTCGTGTGCACGAAGAACACGCGATCCACGAGCGCGCGATCGCGGTCGAGATCGACGACGTGCAAAGTCCAGCTTCGCTGGTCGTCGTCGAAGCTCTGGCTCGTCTCGAGCCACGCGAAGCGGCCCCCCTTCGAGAAGCCGAGCGGATACAGCGCGAACGGCGCGCGACGATTCGTGCCCGGGACGTCGACGACGGGCTTCGCGTCGTCCGCCAGGAACGGGCAAGGGGTCGAGGGCGAGCGCGCGGCCTTCGTCGCTTGCCTCTTCGCGCGGAGCAGGTCCATCCCGGGTGGATCGGGCGGCGGCGCCGGTCCCGGCAGCGGCGCCGGTCCCGGCGGAGGCGACGCCGCCGCCGCGAACAGCGCCAGCACGGCCGCCGCAGCGGACGCTAGGAGGGCCACGGCGCCCCCTCGACCGGCGTGACCACGCACGCGACCTCCACGAGCAGCTCGGGATCGGCGTCCACCTCTTCGGCGCCTCCCGGCGGCGACTCCTCGACCAGCACCCGCTGCGGGGCCGGCTGGGCCGACGCGGTCGAGACCAGATAGGACGCCATCGGATCCTCCTCGCTGAGGAAGGTGACCCACCCACCGTCCGACGACACGGCGATGTCGCACACCCCGGGCACGCCGTGGATGAGCGGCCGCGGCTCCCCGCCTGCCAGTGACGCGATCGCGACGTCTGCGGGGTCACCCGCGTCCTCGGCGAGCCCGGCCAGCAGCACGGCGCTCTGTCTCGGCACCCACGACAGGATCAGGTAGTCGTCGGGGCAGACGAAGGAGGACGTGGCCTCTCCGCCGCGCCTCCAGACAAAGGCCTCGCCCCCCGGGAGACCCGCGCGCGGGCCCACCAGCCACACCGTCTCATCGTCGGGCACGCCCAGGACCTCGACGCCAGGCGACGTCGCGAGCACCCGGCTTCTGGCCGGATCGATCACGACGGCGACCGGGCTGCCGTCGGGCTCGCGCGCCGTGACCGCCAGCAGGCCGCCCCGCTCCGACCACAGCAGCCGATCGGGGCGATGACCTTCCGGCAGCGGCACGAAGCAACCGCCGGCGTCGCCGGCCGTCGGCACCACCAGGACACCGCGCTCGAGGGCGAGCGCGATCCACGAGCTCGAGGCGTCGAACTGATGAGCCGAAGCCGAGGAGAGCCCGAACGCCGGCGCCAGGGCGGCGGGCTCGGCCGCGGGGTCGGCCAGCGACGCGAGGGTGACGTCGCCGCCGCGCACGAACGCGATCCAGCGACCGTCGGGGGAGAACACCGGGGCGCGGGCCACCTCGGGCGCGAGCCGGCGGCGCGCCTGTCGGACGGGGACGAGGCCGCCCGCCGTGGCCTCGACGGCGACGACCGAAAGCCGGCCCGCGCTCCCGCGTCGACCGGTGCACACCGCGGCCACGAGCATGCTCACCAGGTCACCAGAGCCCTTTGATCGAGCCGCCCATGTACTTCACGTCCTCGAGGTCGGCCTGCGGCTCGAGCAGCCACTCGACGACGCCGCACACGATCTGGCGCGCGAGCGCGTCGATGAAGGCCGGCTCGGCCATCGCTTCGTACGAGAACCTCGTCGAGTCCTTGGGATCGGTGGCATCCATGAACTCGCTCTCGAAGTAGGCGTAGATGTCGCGCACGTGGTTGCCGTGATAGAGCATCCCCGCCGGGTTCGCGGGCAGATCCTTGCTGATGCCGCCCGAGCGCGTGCCGTGGTCGAAGGGGTCCAGGTACTTCACCATCGTCTTCGCGATGCGGACCTGGTCGTCCGGCGGCTCGTCGGGCCCCGCCTTGTGCGACACCAGGACCATGCCCCCTTTTCCCTTGCCGGCGTTCTCGTGCAGCGTGAGGACCATGCTGAGGGGCGTCCCGGCAGCGCTCAGCATGGTCTGATAGTCGTTGAAGAACTTCGCGCGCTCCGACGGTCCCCACCCCTTCGTGCCGCTGTCCAGATAGGCGTGGGGGGCGGTGACGTTCACGTAGTAGAGGATCTTCTGTCGGAAGTAGTCGAGGGCGCCCGCGGCCTTGAGAGCGGCGCGCGCCGCCGACGCGAACGACTTCCCGCCGAGCGGCGGCCCGCCGCCCACCTCGGCGGCGAGCGACCAGCGCGCCGAGCGGTCGGCCAGCACCGTCATCGCCTGGCTGTCGAGCGCGAACCAGTCGCTGGTGGTGATGGGAAGGTTCGTCGTCCCAGCGGCCTCCCAACCGCCCGCGGCGGTCTGCTTTTCCTTCACGTAGACGTAGCGGTGCGTGCCATCGTCCCAGGTCACCGAGCCGGGCTTCACGCGGGCGTGCGTGGCGGCGAGCTGACCGTTCACGCGCGCGACGATGGCGTTGACCGTGGCCGTATTGCGGCCGAGGAAACCCTGATAGGCCGAGGCCGAGAGGGCGTCCGCCGTGTCGTGATCCCCCGAGTGGGTCGTGAGGAGGAGCTTCGCCAGGTCGTGCAGGCCGACGGCGGCGGTCTTGGCGGCGATCTTCTTCTGCGGCAGGTCGACCTTGTACTTGGCCTCTCCCGCCTCGGGCGCGTTGTTCGCGTGCACCTGGGAGGGCTCGATGAGCCCGAACCCCGCCGAGCGCGAGAAGTAGATGTCGCCGTCCTCCACCTTGTGCTCCGACATCAGGATCGCCCGGATGCGGTCGGCCACCCGATGGGCGACGTACCACTCCTGGCATCGCCGCGCCTTCGTGTAGCCGTAGACGACGCCGTGCCCCGCATCGAGGATGAACGTCTTCCCCTTCAGGCTGGCGGCGGCGCGCGGCACCAGCACCGCGGGACCGATCTCGGTGGCGTTGAGGTTGTCCTCGTCCGCGGCGTCCTTGTCCAGGCGAATCATGTGCGCGCCCGTGACGTGCGCGCCGCTCGTGAAGGTGAAGATGACCGGCCACTCGACCGGCACCGCGAGGATGGGCCGGGCCGTGCCGGACACCACCTGGCCGCCTCCGTCGGTCTTGAGCTGCACGCGCCGGTTCACCCCCGCGTAGCCGCTGCCGAGGTTGTCGCGGAGCACCTTGATGTCGACCGAAGCGTTGGCGACCGTGCCGCCGCCCTTCTGTTGCGCCTCGAGCGTCACCCAGGCGTTCTTCTTGAGCTTGGTGTTGGGCGCGAAGAAGACGAACAGGTTCGACACCGTCGCCGAGTACGCGACGGCGAGCGTGACGTTCGTCTGGACGATGCTGCCAGCGCTGTTCTTGCTGGACAGGCGCAGCGTCCCCGACCAGGTGTCGGTCTTCTTCAGCTTGCCGTGATCGACGGCGAAGCGGAGGTGCATGGTCTGGCCGACCTTGCCGAACAGCGCCGCCTTCTTGGTGGTGGCCTTGCCCCCCGGCGACGGCGGCAGCGTGACGGGCGCCACCTCCGACTCGGCCACGCCCTCGGCGACGCCGATGGCGATGTCGAAGACGCCGACCACCGAGGTGACCACCGTTCCCACCGACGTGCCGGAGGAGGGTGCGACCACGATGGGCGAGACGGCTCCCGACAGCGAGGACCACGGGTCGAGGGGCCAGAACGCGACCGCGCTCCCCGAGACCAAGACCTCATAGTCGCCCACCTTGGTGACGGTCGTGTCGGCCATCGTCGTTTCTGTCTCAGTCTAACGGTCGACCGTCGCAGAGCAATGTGAGCTGCGTCGCGATCAGTCCAGAATTCCCAGCCCCTTGGCCTTGCCGACCGCCTGGGCGCGGTTGGCGCACTCGAGCGCCGCCAGGGCTCGCGCCACGTGCATCTCGACCGTGCGCGGGCTCAGGGACAGCTCGCGCGCGATCTCCTTGTCCGTCAGGCCACGCGCGACGGCGCGCAGGACCTCGAGCTGCCGCGGCGTCAGGGCCGGCGCGCCCGTCCGGGCCCCCGCGCCCGGATTCTCGGCCGCGAGGAAAGGCCGGGCCTCGGCCACGAAGGTGTGCCACGCGGGCTCCTCGGGGAACGGGAGGTGATTCTTGCTCTCCAGCGGAACGAAGCGGGCGCCGGGGATCAACGCGGCCAGCTTGCGGCCTTGCTCGAAGAAGATCAGCTGGTCGCCGCGGCCGTGAAAGACCAGGGTCGGACACGCCACCCGCGGCGCCAGATCCTTCACGTCGAGCGCGAACATCGCGCGCAGGTAACGCTCCGCCATCTCGGGCGACGACGTCACGCGCTGCTGCTCGTCGAAGGCCTGCCGCTGCGCCTCGGTGGCCTCGCCGATCAGCTTGGCGACGAACACCTGCCGCAGCGCCGCGCTGCCCGTGCCCCAGCCCAGGCGGGCGCTCTTGAGCAGCACGTCGGCCTCCGCCAGCACCCGGGCGTCCGGGTTCGTCGAGCTGAGGTAGGAGCGGTGAAAGCCTCCGAACAGGAGCAGGCGGCTCACCCGGTCGGGGTGCTTGACGGCGTAGGCGACCGCGATCGGCGCGCCCATGGAGATGCCGAGGAGCGGGAAACGCCCGAGGCCCATCGCGTCCACGACGGTCTCCAGATCGGACAGCCACGCTTCGGGGGAGACCTCGCCCGGCCCGCGGTCCGACAGGCCGCACCCCCGCCCATCGTAGGTGATGTACCGATGAGACCGGCTCAGCTCCTCGCACCAGTGGCGCGAGAGAGGGTTGGTGGCGTCGTGCTCGACGTGGGTGAGCCAGGTCGCCGCGCGCACGAGCGGCGCTCCGATGCCGTAGGCCCCGACGGCCAGCTTCACTCCGTCGGGAGCGGCACAAAAACGGATCTCGGGACGCAGCGGCACGGGCGAGCCGCCGAGTCTAGCGTAACGCGGCTTCGCCGCTCGCGGGCCAGTTCATCCAGATGGCAACCCTGAAAGGGTTCCCCCCTCCCGCCCGCGCGCTGCCGTGGGAGGTCGCGGAGCCGCGCCTCCCGGGTGCTTGGACCCGCTCGCTACGCTCGCTCTGATGCCGGGTTCGCCCTCGGAACTTGCTAGCGGCGGCTCACGCAGGCGACCAGGGCGACCTCGGCCTGGGTGAGGGCATACCCGGTCCAGATCGCCACATCGTCGATCAGGCCACCGAAGTTCTGGCCCCAAGCGCAGGAGATCTGGCCGATGCGGACGTTGTAGCTCTCCATCAGGTTGGTGACGCCGTTGCTGACGCCGCTGGCGTCGAGGTGCCATCCACGTAGATGCGCATCGCGGTGTTCTGACGGACGAACGCGATGTGGTGCCAGGCGTTGTCCAGGACGTTGGTGGTGCCGTTGATGTTCCCGTAGTTCGTGCCGTCATAGTCCTGGTCCATCTCGAAGATCAGGCGACCGTCCCAGGTGATGCCCACGTTCCAGAACGGCGCGTGGCTGCAGTAGGCCCGCTTGGTCAGGATCCACTGCGTTTCGTACCTCGGCGACGTCTGGATCCACATCGAGATCGAGAAGTCGGCGGTGCCGAAGTTCCACACCCCGTTGCAGTTGACCAGGCCCGCGGCGCACGCCACGGCGCAGACCCCGTCGTTGCAGAAGCTTCCATGGGCACAGGCGTGTCCCGGGCAGATCGGTCATCGCTGACCGGCGTCGACACGGCGGGCGGTCTTGAGACCCGGGCCGCCGCCCGGGGGTCCATCTTTGGCTAGGATGTCGCGATGACCGAAGCACAAAAGGGACTGAACGAAGAAGGCGGCTGTGCCGTCGACTGGAGCTGGCTTACCGGCGAGCGTGTCCGGTCTGTCACGAGCGGCCTCGACAGCCTCGTCGTGACGTTCGAGAGCGGCCTCGTCTTCAAGGTCCGCGCCCTCCTCTGGCAGGGGAAACCGTTCCTGTCGTTCGACCCGCACACCGCGCCTGCGCCAGAGGCCGGCTGAGCCCTCACTTCAAGCTGTCGAAGAACTTCCAGACGTTGGCGCGCGCGGTCGAGTTCACCGTGTGGTCCCAGTTCCCGGTGCAATAGAGGACCGGCTGCGCGCAGGCGCCGTAGCTCAGGCACCCGGTGTAGATCGACGTCGTCGTCGCGCTGCAGCCGTTTCGCATGGTCCAGAAGTCGCGCGTGCCCTGGCCGGCCTCCGGCTTCGCGATGGTGTCGTTGTTGCCCTGATGAATGATGACCGCCGGCTTGGCCGCCGCGTTCGCGCACGAGCCCGGCCCGCCGCCCTCGACGGGCGCGAACCCGCGGAACCAGTCGACGTGCTCGCAGGCCATCGAGTTCGTGAACAGGCCCCCCATGCTGAACCCGGTCATGTACACCCGGCCCGTGTCGACGCAGAACCGGTCCTGGATGTCTGCCTTCAACGCTTGCATGAAGTCGTAGTTCGCGGCGTTCGCGGTCCAGGTCGACTTCAGCACCGAGTCGCCCCAGTGGGAGGTGTTGCCCGGCGCCGGGCCTTCGCCCTGCGGCAACACGGTGATGGCCTTGTTGCCCGACTGCGACGTGAAGTCGTAGAGGTCCACGAGCGAGAGGTTGTTCATGTCGTAGCCGTGCAGCGCGAACACCAGCGGCAGCGGGGTGCTGCCCGCGTTGCTCGGGACGTTGAGCAGGTAGTATCGGGTCGTCCCGCCGACGCTGATCGTCTGCTGGGTGCGTCGATCGGGCCGAGCCGTCGTCTTGCCGCAGCCGGCGGAAGGTGCGCCGCCGGTCGACCCGCCCCGCCCGTCTCCGCCGGCCCCCCCGCTCGAGGCGTCGGCTCCGCCGCGACCGCCTCCGGCCGCGCCGCGACCGCCCATGGCCCCGCTCGCCCCGCCGGCCGGCGCGGAGCCCGCGCCACCGCCCGTCGCGCCTCCCGTGCCGCTGGCCGGCGCCCCGCCGCGGCCCGCGGCGCCGCCCGAGCCGGCCGTCGCCCCGCCCGAACCGTTCGTGCCCCCCGTGCTCGCCGCGCCGCCCGTCCCGGCGGCCGCACCACCCGAGCCCGCCGTCGCGCCTCCCGAGCCCGCGGGCGAGCCGCCCGACCCCGCCGCCGCGCCCCCCGAGCCCGTGCCGGGCGGTGAGCCGCCAGAGCCTGTCGTCATTCCGCTATTGCCGCCACTACCACCATTGCCACCCGTGCCAGGGGCGTCGCCGCTGCCTCCCGAGCCGGAGCCGGACCCGCCGTCCTGCGAGCACCCGGTCACCGTGCCCAGGGACGCAACGAAGCCCAGGATCAGGAAAGGACGGCCGCCGAGCCCCGCCACCGGCCGCCTCGTGGAACGCCGCATGGAGCGTGTTTGTCGCGGACCGGGCATCTTGTCATGCGATTGCGTGGCGCGCCGAGGGACCGACCGGGACGACGGGAGTCGGACTTTCCGTACGACCGCTACCGGCCGGCGAACGCGCGTCGAAACCCGAGCGGGCTCGTGCCAACGACCCTCCGAAAGTGCTCGCGAAACCCGGTCGCCGATTGAAAGCCGACTTCGGCCGCCACCCGCTCGACGGTGAGCTGCGTCGTCTCCAACAGCAACTGCGCTCGGCGCACACGCGCCCGGGCGATCCATTCGGCTGGGATCGCGCCGACCTCGTCGCGAGACCGACGGCTCAGCGTCCGACGGAAACCTTTGGAAAGCGGCGCGCGAGCTGGTCGCCCGCCTGCCGGTGCGTCGTCGCTCGTCAGCCCTCTGGTTCGTCCTGGGCGCCCCCTCTTTCGTGGACCGTCATCGCACCGGCGAAGGCACACCGACCGCGACGCTCTCCTTTGCGCGCAAGAGCCTCCGATCGAGATGAGGCGCCGGTCCTCCTCGAATCCGCACCACCGTCACGGCGTTCTCGAAGTCGAGAACGCGCGCGTGGGCTGTCAGGCGCGCCCGCGGCGCCTTAGCTTTGTGCCATGGCTCGGCCACCCGGACGCGCGCTGGTGGGGACCAGCGGATGGCTGTATCCGCATTGGCGTGGAGAGTTCTATCCGCGCGGGCTGCCACAGAAGCGCGAGCTCGCCTACCTGGCCGAACGGCTGCCGACCGTCGAGGTGAACGGCACCTTCTACTCGCTCACTCGTCCCGCGACCTGCGACGGGTGGCGTTCGTCCGTTCCCGACGGGTTCACGTTTGCCATCAAAGGAAGCCGCTTCATCACCCACATGCTGAAGCTGCGCAACTTCGAGCGCCCGCTCGCCAACTTCTTCTCGTCGGGGTTGTTGCGCCTCGGCTCGACCCTGGGCCCGATCCTCTGGCAATTACCGCCGCAGCTCCCGTTCGATCTCGAACGGACGCGCCGCTTCTTCGAGGCGGTGCCTCGCGACATCGCCGCGGCCGAGCGATGGGCGCGCCGGCACGATAGCCGGACCACGGGACGCGCCGCCCTGCGCGCGCCGGACGGGCGAGATCGTTCGATCCGCCACGCCGTCGAGGTCCGCCACCCTTCGTGGCTCGAAGATGCGGCGCTGGCGGTCCTCGCTGCGCTCGACGTGGCGCTGGTGGCGGCCGACACCGCGGGAAAGTACCCGCTGTCGCTCGCGCGGACCGCCAGCTTCGCCTACCTGCGGCTGCACGGCTCCACGGCGCTCTATGCCAGCCGCTATGAAGACCGCGAGCTCGCCGACTGGGCGACGCGCATTCGACGGTGGACCGCGGCCGGCGACGACGTCTACGTCTACTTCGACAACGACGCCCGCGGGCACGCCCCCCGCGACGCCATCCGCTTGCAGGCCGCGGCGGGTCTCACCGGAAACGCCGGCCCGTGATGCGAAGGTGCAGCGCCGCGGCCGTGAAGCACGTGACGAGGCAGGCGCCCCACAGCGCCGTCGAGCCGGCGCGCGCGAGCACCAGCGATCCGAGCACGGGAGCGGCCATGATGGCCGTTCCCCACGACAGCTGGTACACGCCTTGATAGGCGCCTCGCTGCGCGAGCGGCGCAAACTCCGCGACGATGGCCGGCGACGCCGTCGAGAACCCCACCTCTCCGAGCGTCCACAACGCCGCCGTCAACGCGTACCCGAACGGTCCGCGCACCAGAGCCGTCGCCCCGAGCCCCAGCCCGGTGAGCAGCGCGCCGCCCACCAGCCAGCGCACGTGCCCCAACCGGCGCCCGTATCGCAGCGCCAGCGGCTGCAGAACGACGATGTACACGCCGTTCAGCCCCAGCAAGAGCCCGATCCCCCTCATGTCCAGACCGTGCGTGCTCATGTCGAGCGGGAGCGCCACGATCACCTGCGCAAAGGCCACCAGCAGCACCACCTGAATGAGGGCGAAGGTCACGAACGGCCGATCGCGAAACGGCGCCAGGAGGCCGGGTTGCGCGCTGCGGGAATGGCCCGCTTGTGGCTCGTCGTTCGCCACGGTCGCTTGGAGGGTGAGCGCGGGCCGCGTCTCCGGCACGCCCAGGAACACGATGGCCATGTAGACGAACGTCGAGATCGCATCGATCACGAACAGGGCCCCGAAGTGATCGACGGCCAGCGCCCCGCCGAGGGCCGACGCCACCGCGAAGCCCAGGTTCATCGCCCAGTAGAGGAGGCCGTAGGCCCGCGCCCGATCGGCCGCGGGCACCAGATCCGCGACGGCCGCCTGCAGCGGCGGGCGGCACAGATCGGTGAAGAAGCCGAGCAACGGCGCGAGGACGACGATCGTCGTCGTCGAGCGCGCGCCGCCGAGCGCGAGCATGAACGCTCCCGAGGCCGCCGTGCCCGCGAGCAACGTCGTGCGCCGGCCGAGCCGATCGGCCAGCGCGCCTCCCACCGGGCCGGCCAGCAGCCCACCCGCGGCGTAGAGGCTGATCACCAGGCCCGCCAGCTCCGGTGACAGCCCGCGCTCGCGCGTCAGGTACAGGCCGAGCAGCAGGAAGACGGCGCCGCCCAGGCGGTTCAGCAACATCCCGCACCACAGCGTCCAGTAGGCGCGGGGCAACCCGAACGGACCCACGCCGGCGACCGGGCTGACCGTCACGGTGTCGTTGGCGGGGACGACGCGCGCGCGCAGATCCAGCGTCGCGGGCGTCGGTCTCCTCGCCTGGCTGCTCTCGTCGATCTCGTCTTGCGGGTGGCTGCGGCTCATCGTCGTCTCCGGCAGGAGGCCGAAGACCGAGAGTCACCGAGCGCGACCCGCGGCCTTCAGCCGGGGTCGTCTCGAGGTCTGACGTTCAGACGCGCGCGACCCGGGCCGGACGGTCCTGGAGGACCATCGAGCACATCGGAACGTAGCGGCGGGTGAACTTCGACATCGGAACTGAACCAAGATAACGGATCGAACTGCCCAACACAATCTGCTTCTTCTTGCCGAGTCGGGAAGTTCCGGTCATTTTCGGCCGAATTCTTTCTCCAAACCAATCCACTCGTCGCGCGCCGCAGGAACGAACCGCTCGTCGAAGCCGCGAAACGAAGGACGGCTACGCCGTCGAGCGCGCGGCCTGATCCTTGATGTCCTTGGCTTCGAGCACCCCCTTGGGCGCGCCGTAGCGGACGCAGTTGATCATGGCGAGCCCGACCCGGCGCAGCGGGATTGCCGGGAAAAACAGAGCGAGCAACGGGTACAGCACCAGGGCCACCCGGTAGCTGCGCTTGACGTTCTTCTGGCCGGGCGCCGGCTTCATCAACGACGGGCGGAAGTTGTAGACCGCCTTGAAGGGCAGGCCGGCCAGCGCATTCTCGGCCCGGCCCTTCACGCGGGCCCACATCACCTTCCCCTGCTCGCTGCTGTCGGTGTGGGCGCCCGAGACATGGACCAGGACCATGCCGGGGTTGAGGCGTGCCACCGTCTGCGTGAACTGGACGGCGGTGTCGTAGGTGATCGCCGTGTAGTCGGCCTCCGTCATGCCGATCGAGCTGACCCCCGCGCAATAGAAGCAGGCGTCGTACCCCGCCAGCTCCGCCTCGACGCCCGCGAGATCACGAAAGCTGGCGACCAGACATTCGGTGAGCTTGGGATGCGCGTGCCCGGACGGCCGGCGCGAAACCGACAGCACCCGCTCGACCGCCGGATTGTCGAGGCACTCGAGCAGCACCCCTTCGCCGACCATTCCGGTCGCGCCCGTGATGATGACCTTCATGCTCGGAGCGTAACCCGACGCCTCGGCCGAGTGGATATCGCTTGCAAGCCGCCGGCGCGATGGCTATACACTGAACCACATGGTTCAGCATTTGAATCCTCGCCTGGACGCCTCGTTCGCCGCGCTCTCGGACATCACCCGGCGCGGCGTGCTGGAGCTGCTGGGGCGTGCCGACGCTTCGATCACGGAGCTGGCCGAAGAGTTCGACATGACCCTCACCGGCATGAAGAAGCACGTCGGCGTGCTGGAGCAGGCCGGGCTCGTGCTCACGGAGAAGGTCGGGCGCGTGCGGACCTGCAAGCTCGGCCCGCGCCGGCTGGAGGAAGAGCTGGCCTGGATCGAGAGGTACCGCCAGCTCTGGGCCTCGCGCTTCGACGAGCTGGACGACGTCCTCGAGGAGCTGAAGCAGAGAGAGATGGTCAATGAACGCAAGAAAAGAAAGTGAGCCACCCCCATGAAGAACCGTACGACCGTGGAGCGAAATTCCGAGCGTGAGGTGGTCATCACCCGCACCTTCAATGCTCCGCCGCACCTCGTGTTCGAGGCGTGGACCAAGCCCGATCTGTTCAAGCGGTGGTGGGTCCCGAAGTCTGCCGGCGTGACCCTGCTTTCATGTGACCTGGATGTTCGAGCCGGGGGCAAATACCGCCTGGTGTTCGCCCACGGCCCCTCGAACACGATGGAGTTCTTCGGCAAGTACCTCGAGGTGACTCCGCCCTCTCGGCTCGTCTGGACCAACGACGAAGGTGGCGAAGGCGGGGCCGTCACCACCGTGACCTTCGAAGACAAGGGGGGCCAGACGCTGCTGGTGGTGCGCGACCTCTATCCGTCGAAGGAAGCGCTCGACGGCTCCGGCAGCACGGATGCGATGCCCGAGACCCTCGACCAGCTGGACGAGCTCCTGACCACGCTGGGCGCGAGCGCGTGACGGATGGAAGGGGCGACGGGCGCTCAGGCGCGGGCTGACGTGCCCAGCCGCAACGCCCGTCGCACCACCGTCATCGTCAGGCCCGTGCGCGCGGCCAGCGCCGCCGTGGTGGGGCGCTGGCCCGTCTCGGCCGCCAGCGCGCGCGCCGCGATCAGGACCTGTCGGAGCTGCTCCGGCTGCGGCGGCGGCTCCGCTCCCACCAGGTCGACGCCGGCGTCTTCCAGCGCGCCGATCAGCTGCTCGATCTCTCCGTAGTCGACGGGCTTGTCGACCAGCTCTTCGCTGAGCGTGTTCAACGTCAGCCCCTCGGGGTGCCCGGCCCTGATGGCATCGAAGATCGCCTGCAGCTTTGGTGATAGGGCCATGATGGCTCGGATCCTATTTCAAACGTCGCTGCGGTCGAGGAGGTAGCCGAGGCCACCCATCCGGTACCAGCGATAGCCGTACGGCTCCATCACGATGCGGTGGCGGCCCCGCCCGTCGGCGTCGCTGTGATCGGCCGTGAGCAGGTTGACCAGCTTCTGTCCGCCCTGGCGCCCGGTCCTCAGCTCGATCTGGACGGCCTCGTCTCGAAAGTTGTGGACCAGCAGGACGCTGTTGTTGCGCCAGTCGTAGCGAAGCGCCAGCACGCCCGGCTCCGCCAGGCGCAGAACTTCGAAGTCTCCCCACCCGATCTCGGGCACCTCCTTCCGCATACGGATCATCCGCTCGGTCCAGTTCAGAAACGACTCCGCATCCCGTCGCTGGGCGGCTGCGTTCACCTTTTCGAAGCCGTAGGGGCCGCCCGAGATCACCGGCAAGATCGGCCTCCGGGCGCGGGTGAACCCCCCGTTCGGCTCCGTCGACCATTGCATCGGCGTCCGCGCGGCGTTGCGCTCGGGAAGGCGCAGGTCGTCGCCCATGCCCAGCTCGTCACCGTATCTGAGGACGGGCGTGCCCGGGAGGCTGAAAAGCAGGCTGTACGCCAGCTCGAGCCGGCGGCGATCTCCGCTCAACATGGGCGCCAGGCGGCGGCGGATGCCGCGGTCGTAGAGCTGCATGTCGGGATCGGGGCCGAAGGCGGCGAACACCTTCTGGCGCTGCGCCTCCTTGAGCCGACCGAGATCCAGCTCGTCGTGGTTGCGCAGGAAGAGTCCCCACTGCGCCGTGGCCGGACGGGCGCGCGTCGACTCCAGCGCCACCGCCAGGGGGCGCACGTCTCCCGCTGCCAGCGCGTAGAACAGGTTCTGGTTGACCTGGAAGTTGAACATCATGTGCATCCGGTCGCCGTCGTCGCCGAAGTAGTGCATGTCGTCCTTGGGCAGGACGTTCGCCTCCGCCAGGACGATGGCGTCGCCCTGACGCCATTGCAGGAACTCGCGCATGTCGCGCAGCATGCCGAACTGCTCGACGTGCTTCTTGCCGGCGCCCTTGGTCTCGATCACGAAGGGAATCGCGTCCATCCGGAAGCCCGCCACCCCGAGCTGGAGCCAGAAGCCCATGATCTTCCGGATCTCCGCCTGCACGGCCGGGTTCGACGTGTTGAGGTCCGGCTGGAAATCGTAGAAGCGGTGGTAGTAGTAGGCCTTCGCGACCGAGTCGAAGGTCCAGGTGGTCTTCTGCACCCCCGGGAACACCATCCCTTCATCGAAGTCCTTCGGGCGCTTCTTCGACCACAGATAGTAGTCGCGGTACTTGGACCGCTCGCTCTTGCGCGCGTCCTTGAACCAGGGATGCTGGTCGGAGGTGTGGTTCACCACCAGGTCGATGATCACCCGAATCCCACGCTGCTTGGCCTGGTGGGTGAACTCGACGAAGTCGCCCAGCGTGCCGTACACCTCGTCGACGGCGTAGAAGTCGGCGATGTCGTAGCCGTCGTCGCGACGCGGAGACTTCTGAAACGGGTGCAGCCACAGGCATGTGACGCCGAGCCCGGCCAGATAGTCGAGGCGGCGCACCAACCCCTCGAAGTCCCCGATGCCGTCTCCGTTCGAGTCCATGAACGTGCCGACGTTCAGGCAGTAGATGACCGCGCTCTTGTACCAGAGGTCCTTGATCACGGGGCAAGCTTGCAGGACGCGGGACGACGAGTCCACGCGGCAACAGCGCCGTTGCGCTGTCGGGCCGCGAGCGCGTTCGACGCTGGAAGCGACCTCAGTCCAGCATCTTCTGCATGACCTGCCAGGTTGCCGTGTCCTGGCACAGCGTGCAGGCCGGGCCATAGAACATCGACCGCAGGGCGGTGTCGCCCATCAACTGGACGCGCATCCAGCCCGTGAGCGCGACGATGAACGGGTTCAGGGCAGCTCCACCACCGCCGCCGCCACCGACCCAGCTCGTGTGGGTTGCCGCGAGCTGATCGGCCAGCATCACCGGCTGGTTGGTGATCCCGTTGAAAGACGTGACATGACCGCTGCAGGGGAGCGTCGTGTCCATGCCACCGCACATGAGGAGCGCCGGCCCGTGAAGACTCTTCGTCGCCATCGATCCTTCGATGGGCGCGATGGTGACGATGCGCGCGTCGGCGCCGGCGCGCATCGTCGAGAGAGCGCCCTCCGAATGGCCGCTGGCGCCTATGTGCGACGTATCGATGTGCTGATAGAGCACGCTGGTCGGATCGCTGTTCTGTTCGAGCACCCAGGTGACGCCCACCAGCATCGGCGGTGGATCCCCCATCGATACCTGCGAGCTGTTCGAAGCGATGACCACGAAGCCGTGTGACGCGAGCTGGTTCAGAAGGCGGGCGTAAAGGCTCGGCGTCGTCCCGTGGCCGTTGCCCCAGGTGATCACGGGGTGACACGACCCGAGGTCCTTCGGACGAACGAGGGTGAAGGTCGGTGGTTCGCCACCGTCGACACCGACCCCCGCGGCCGGGCCGACGTTGTTCTCGGTGACGACGGCGAAGGGTCCCGCTTTTGCCGGATCGGCGGTCGGGAAACCTCCCGGAGCGCACGCGCCGGAGCCACCGTCCGCCGCGCCCGCATCGGGCGGACCACCGCTGCCGCCACCGGCTCCGCCGCTGCCGCCACGAGCACCACCGCCCCCACCCCGGCCAGCGGTGCCGGGGCCGGCGCGGCCGCCCGAGCCGACGGCGCCGGTCGCTCCCCCTCCGCCTGTCGTCCCGCCAGTCCCGCTTCCCCCGCCGCTGCCCGAGGCCGCATGACCGCCCGAGCCAACGGCGCCCGTGGCTCCCCCTCCGCCTGTCGTCCCGCCTGTCTCGCCCGCGGCGGCTCCTCCCGTCGCTTGTGCTCCGGATTGAGGGGAGCTGCAGCCGGCCCCGTTCAGGGCCATCATCGCCAGGATCCCTGTCAACCGGGCGGGTCGGAACGTCAAGGTCATCGGGGCCTCCCTTTGCTCAATCGGGTCTCAGGAAGTTCCAGTTGGCCCCGGAATTGGCTCATTCCCAGGAACGGGCAAACGTCGTCATCCAGACGGCGGACTGACGATCCTCGAACGATCTCAGGGCGTTCCGCCGACGGGAGGAGGCGATCTCGCGACGAGCGCGGCGATCTCGCTGGCGCTCAGGGCGCGGTTCCAGATCGCGAGGTCGTCCAGATCGCCGCTGAGCAGACGGCCATTCATGTTCCAGCGGCCCACGTAGAGGGTGGAATCGCCCGCCGAGATGTCGGACGGCCGGGTCTCCTGATCCCCGATGTTTCCGTCCTTGTACAAGGTGACGAGATTCGCGTCGACGTCCACGACCGCGGCCAGGTGGATCCAGCGCGCGGTTTCGACGCATTCGCATTCGACGAACAGGTAGTCCATCAACGGCGCCGACCAGTAAGCGAAGTCGAAGCGGGGTTGGGGGAGGCGATGGTCGATGTTGAGCTGCCAGCCGCCGACCCGGAAGATCTCCGTGCCTGCGATGGCGACCCAGGTCCCGTCGTCCATCGCGAGCTGGTCGGCCGACAGGCGCACCCAGGTCGCGATCGTGAAGCTGGGCGCCGACGCGGGAAAGCTCGGGACACTGACGGAGTCCCCTCGCTCGAGCCGAAGTCCGCCCGCAAAGGGCGCGTCCACGATCCAGGTGCCGCTGGTGAGCGTCAGCTGCCCGTCGTGTCCATTTCCAGAGCTGTCCTTCGCGATCGTTCCCGCCCCTTCGTCCAGAGAAAAGTGCGCGACGAGACCGTCGGTGAGCTCGCGGGGTGGCAGCCCGACCGCGTCGAGCGGGGCTCCCCCGCAACCGATGAGCGACCACAGGCCGGCGATCGCAAGGCGGCGAGCGTCGCCCCTCACGGCATCACCTGAAGCGTCGCGGTCAACAGGAACGACGGATAGCCCACGGTGGCGACAGCGGCGTCGACGAAACGCACGATCGGGTGAGGCGACGCCACCATGGCCTGAATCTCCGTCGTCAGAGCGGCCCGGGAGCCGATGGCGAACGCGACTCCGAGCCCGCCGCCAAACGCGGCGGACCAGCGCTGCGAATCGCGGCCCTCGTAGCGCCCCGCGCCCACGCCCGCGACGCTCACGTGGACGGCGCCGGCGCCGAGGCTGGCTGCCAACCTGACGCGCTTGCCCGATCGAAAAGCGCCCGCCAGCTCCAGGAGAGCGAGGCTCTGGGAGACAGTGGCCGATCCGTACCGCGAATCCACGCGAGGGCGAGTGCCCAACCCCGCCACGGTGGCGCGCGCGGCGAGCCAGCTCCAGACGTGAACGCGGGTCCGTCCGACCGGGATGACCGCGGGTGGTGGCCCATCGATGCTGTGCAAGATCCCGAGGCCCATCTCCACGGCCACGGCGCCGTCCTCGGCCGGCGCCACGGGCGCAGCGGGGCGGGCCGCCGCCTCGACGACCCGATTCGGCTCGGGCGGCGCGCGTCGCGGCCGTGCGGTCTCGCCGCCGATCGCCAGCTCGAGCGCGCTCGCCCGCAGCAGCTCCAGCGCGCGCGCGGAGAGAGCCTCCGGCATGCGCTCCGGATCGTCGACGGTGACGGTCGCCCGACGGACCGCGACGCGCCGGCCGGCGCGTTGGACCACGCAGAGCTCGGCCACCCCCGTTTCGGGATCACCGAACACGGCGAGAACGGCGCCGCCCATCGGCTCCTCCCCTGCGCTCTCGATGATCGCCGCCGGGTCGACGGCGGCGCCGGAATCCGCGAGGATCACCTGAAACTGGTCGGCCGACAGCTCATTCCTGATGCGGGCCAAGCTCCGGCGTAGCGCCGATGACGCGGTCGTCGGCTGCAGGACGATGACCGGACCGGCGTCCAGCGCCACCTCTGCTGCGGCACCGGACGAAGCGGCCAGCGCGGCGGCAAGCACCACCCTCGCAGCCAGCGGCGGGCCCCGCAGCAACCCCTGAGATCGTGGCTTCAAGGTCGCGTTACTGATGTTGTGCCGCGCGCACGAAGGCATGCGCCGCGTTCGCGTAGGTGCCGCGCGGAAATCTCCGCAAGTAGTCTTGCGCAACG
>Ga0207639_10000668_pt1 | contig 23702 bp, 19 predicted proteins | sample KBSCornC32_FD_184299 | JGI IMG/M metagenome (GOLD analysis project Ga0207639, IMG submission 184299) | Corn rhizosphere microbial communities from Kellogg Biological Station, Michigan, USA - KBS Corn C3-2 (SPAdes) (version 2) | ecosystem: Host-associated > Plants > Roots > Rhizosphere > Soil ...
GCTCGCGATCGCCGGCCTCGGCGGCCTGCTCGGCGTGCTGTTCTCGGTGCCGCTGCGCCGCTCGATGATCATCGAGGAACCGCTCGCGTTCCCCGAAGGCAAGGCGGCCGCGGAAGTGCTGCGCGCAGGCGAGAATCCGGGCCCCGGCGTGAAGATCCTCGCGGTGGCGGGCGCGATCGGCGCGGTCGTCAAGCTCGCCGCGGAGAGCGGCATGCGCCTGATCCCGGACAACGCGACCTGGTCCGGCTTCTTCGGCAAGTTCCTCGGCTACATGGGCACGAACCTGTCGCCCGCGCTGCTCGGCGTCGGCTACATCATCGGCCTCAACGTGAGCATCGTCGTGGTGTCGGGCAGCATCCTGTCCTACAACATCGCGATCCCGCTCTACCACGCATTCTTCATGAACCATGATCCCGCGCTCGCCGCGCAGCTCGCCGGTGCGAGCGCGGCCGACGCGGCGGCGCTGATCCGCTCGGCGCAGGTGCGCTACCTCGGCGTCGGCGCGATGCTCATCGGCGGCGTCTGGACGCTGTTCTCGCTGCGCAAGTCGCTCGTCTCGGGCATCAGGAGCGGCATCGCCGCCGCACGCAAGGGCGCCGGCGGCGCGGTCGTCGCGGAAACCGAGCGCGACCTGCCGATGAAATGGATGCTCATCGCGCTCGTCGCGTTCACCCTGCCGCTGCTCGCGCTGTACCAGGCGATCGTCGGCATGTGGACGGTCAGCGTGCCGATGACGATCATCATGATCGTCGCCGGATTCCTGTTCGTGTCCGTGTCGGGCTACCTCGCGGGCCTGGTCGGCTCGTCGAACAATCCGGTCTCCGGCATCACGATCGCGACGATCCTGTTCGCCTCGGTCGTGCTGATGCTGCTGCTCGGCCACGATTCGAAGATCGGCCCGGTCGCCGCGATCATGATCGGCGCGGTGGTCTGCTGCGCGGCGGCGGTCGGCGGCGACAACCTGCAGGACCTCAAGGCGGGCTACCTCGTCGGCGCGACACCGTGGAAGCAGCAGCTCATGCTCATGATCGGCGCCTTTTCCTGCGCGCTCGTGATGGCGCCCGTGCTCAACCTGCTGTCGGCCGCGTACGGCATCGGCCCGAAGACGCCCGACCATCCGAATTCGCTCGAAGCGCCGCAGGCGATGCTCATGAAGTCGGTCGCCGAAGGCCTCTTCGGCGGCCACCTGCCGTGGGACATGATCGGCATCGGCGCGCTCATCGGCGCCGCGATCATCGCGCTCGACGAATGGCTCAAGCGCCGCGGCTCGCATTTCCGCGTGCCCGTACTCGGTGCCGCGATCGGCATCTACCTGCCGATCGAACTCATGGTGCCTATCTTCCTCGGCGGTCTGGTCTCGTGGTTCGTCGAACGCGCGCACGGCGTGCACCCGCACGACGAGGCCGAGCGCGACCGCGTGCATCGCCCGGGCACGCTGTTCTCCGCCGGCCTCATCACCGGCGAGGCGCTGACCGGCATCCTGATCGCGATCCCGATCGTCGTGTCGCAACGTGCCGACGTCCTCGCCTTGCCGGAGAACCTGCATTTCGGCAAGTACGTCGGCCTCGTCGTGCTCGCGATCGTCGGCTGGCTGCTCTACCGCAGCGCCGCGAAGAAGTCCGCCTGATCGTCAGCGCGCTGCGCGGCGCAAGCCGCGCAGCGCGAGCAGGGGCACCTGCAGCACGAAATGCGCCCAGATGCCCACGCGTACGAGCACGCGCAGCAGCGGATTGCGCGCCGCCGGATCGAACTTAGTGAAGTAGCGCCACAGGCCACGGTGTTTGTGGCGCGCGACGAACAGCGGTCGCGAGCGGCTCGACCCGCCCTGCGCGTGCGCGACGCGCACGCGCGCATCGATCGCGACGCGCAATCCCGCGTCGCGCACGCGCCGGCACAGGTCGAGGTCCTCGGCGTGCAGGAAGTAGCCCTCGTCGAAGCCACCGACCCGCTCGAACGCGGTGCGAGGCAGCACGAGGCACGCGCCGGAAACGGCTTCGACCGTTTCCAGGTCGCCCTCCGGCGCCGGCGGCATCTCGACACCCTGCAGCGCGGGCCAGCGTGATTCAAGGCGCGCAAGCCCGCTGAGCGTCGCGAGCGCGCGGCGCAGGGTAGGTTCCCGGCGGCGGTTGCCGCGTGCAGGCGTGCCGTCGGGATCGGTCACCTGCACGCCGAGCACGCCGAGGCGCGGATCGGACGCGAGTGTCGCGCGCAGGCGCACGGCGAGGTCACGCGGTGCGATGCAGTCGGGGTTGAGGAACACGAGCACGTCGCCGCGTGCGATCGCCGCGCCGCGGTTGCAGGCGGGGCCGAAGCCGAGGTTGGCCGGATTGCGCAGCAGCCGCAGGCGTGCGTCCTGCGCATGCGCATCGAGCACGCGCTCGATGCTGCCGTCGCCCGATGCGTTGTCGACGAGCACGAGTTCCAGCGCATCGGCGACGGCGAGCACGGAATCGACGCAGTCGCCGAGCAGCGACCCGCTGTCGGCGGCGACGACGACGAAACTCGTGAGTCCGCTGTCGTTCGCCGCCACGGTGGATTCAGACCGCACCGAGCAGGCGTTCGCCCTGGTCGCGCGCGCAGTTCCACAACGCGGGCCACGCCTCGTAGAACCCGGCGAGTTCGTCCATGTCCGCGCGCAGGCGCTGCGCGCAGCCGGCGGCATCGATGCCGTCGGGCCAGTCGCCCAGGCGCGGCGCGGACGGCGCGATCAGCGCGCGACCGTTCGCCTCGATGATCGAACGGACGTCGGCCTGCCAGTAGATCGGTGCATCGGGCGCACCGTCGTACTGGCCCTGCAGCCGTTCGATGAGGTCCGCGCGCGAATAGGCGAGGTATTCCTGCAGCTGGCGCGCTCGCCCCTGCTCGCTCGCACCGGCGACGTCGCGCAGGTGCGCGGCGAGCAGCCCGAGCCGCTGCGCCGGATCGTCGGCGCTGAATTCGGGCAGGCGCGTGCGGATGAAATCGGCGACGAAATAGTTGAAGCGCGGCGTGTGCGCGGCGAGCGTGGTCGGCGAGCGCTTGCGCTGCGCCTCCTGCACGTGGCCGACGGCGACCGGCAGCTCGAGCATGAGCGCGCCGCCATGGCACAGCTCGGTCACGCGCGAGAACAGCGCGTCCTCGCCGCGGCCATGCGGGTTCGTGCAAGGCAGCAGTGCGCTGTTGTCGAGCGCGAACGGCGTGAAGTTCGCGACGCCGCTCGCACGCGCCTGGCGGAAGCCGTACCAGATGCTGCCCATTTCGACATTGCGCAGGTAGCTGTCGCGGTCGCGCGTGAACTCCGCACGGTCCTCTGCCGACAACTGGTAGAGCCACTGGCCGGCTTCCGAGCGCGAGCTGCCGTAGGCGCCGTGATGCGTCGCCAGCACCGGCGCGTCGCCGCGCAGGTGGTCGAGCCGGCTCAGGGTGAGCCCGCGCAGCGCGGCGGCTTCGATCGCGTAGCGGGACTGACCGGCCACCGCGGCAAGCGGTCGGCCGACTGCGGCGAGGTGCAGCTCGAACGGATCTTCGTCGACTTCCTCGCCCGCGCCGAGCGCGTTCTCGATGTTGCGGAAGAAGCGCGTCGTGGCGGCGGCGGCCGGGTTCGGGTCGAGGCCTTCGCGGGCGTCCTCGAGCCGGCGCAGCGGCAGGCGATGGTCGTCGTCGAGCAGCACGGCGCGCGCGCCCGCCGAGAGCAGCAGCGCGAGATTCCAGCCGCGGCCACCGCCGAAGCGGCTGCGTTCGCCGTTGCCGACGAGCAGGCCGGGCAGGATCGCCGCGGCCTGCGGCACCGCGCGTGCGAACTTCTCGACCAGGCGGTCGCGTTCGGCCGAACCGATGTAGGTGAGCTTGCAGCCGGTCGCGCGCGCGAACTCGCGCAGCAGGTCGCGGTGCCGGTTCGCAGCGTCGCGCGAGGACGAGTCGTCGACGAGCACGTAGTGCCGGTTCGCGCGGTATCGCCGCTCGTAGTCGGCGAGTGATGCGAGCAGGTGCGCGACCTGCTCGGGACGGTCGCAGGCGCGGATGAACACCGCGCGCAGCGGCGCGGGTTCGCGCACCGGTGCAGTCGTGGTGCGCTCGAGGAAATCGCGGTCGGCGACGAGCAGTCGGCGCTTGACCAGGCTGTCGAGCACGCGCATGACGTCGTCGCGCTGCGCGGTCAGGCCGGGAATGGTCGTGAGGATGCGTGCAACGTGCTCGTCGAGCGTGCGGAATTCGCGCGCCTGATCGAGCGCCTGCAGCACGTGGAAGGTCATCACGTGCGTCTCGCCGCTGCGCTTGACCTGGAAGATGCACTCGCTGTTCGACAGCGACGCGACCACACCGTCCTCGGACGCGTACAACGGCGCCGCGGGATCGATGCGCGGTTGCGCGGGAAGCTTGGCGGGCTGCGCGCCGTAACTGATCTGGTAGTTGAATTCGCTCATGACCTATCGCTTTCGTCGCCACCAGCGCCAGTCGCGCGTCGGCGCGGGCTCGGACCGTGCACGCAATCGCTCGACCTCGGCCTCGAGTTCGGCGATGCGCCCGCCGGCGCCGATGTTCTTGCGGATTTCGTGATTGTAATGCGCGTAGACGGATTCGCCGGCATCGCCGAACAGCGACAGTGCGGGGAGGTCCGCGGGCAGGTCGCGTCGGCCGCACAGGGCGATGAAATACAGCGGCGCGTAGGCAAGCCCGGGCGCGACCTGCTCGGCTCGCCCGTCCGCCGTGAGCGTTTCGCAACTCGCAGGCGCGACATCGTCGAGCGCCCACAGCGCCGACTGGAACAGCAGCTTCTGGCCGTACAGGCGTACGTGCGGGAAATGCGGCCCCAGTAACGCGAGCAGTTCCTCGCGATACAGCTCGCGCACGTGGAACTCGTTGCGGAAGCCGGCCTGGTCGCTGTAGGTGCGCTTGTCGGGCGAGGAAATCAGCAGCAGGCCGTCGTCGGCGAGCACGCGCGCGAAGCCTTCGAGCAACGCTTCCTGCGCGGCCAGGTGCTCGAGCGTCTCGAACGAGACGACGAGGTCGAACGCGCGGTCGGCGAACGGCAGCGCGGTCGCGTCGGCCTGCTCGTAGCGCAGCCGCGGGCGGGCACCGTAGCGCGTGCGCGCGTGCGCGACGGACGCCGCGTCGACGTCGACGCCGACGACGTCCGCGGCGACCGAGGCGAGCAGCGCCGAACCGTAGCCCTCGCCGCAGGCGGCGTCGAGCACGCGCCGTCCGGCGGCGAGGCGCCGCGCGAACGCATAGCGGTGCCAATGTTCGTACCAGATCTCGCGCACGCACTCGGGCGTGAAGCGTTCCCCGGTGAACGGCAGGGCGGAGTCGTCACTCATGCGCGGCATCTCCGGCAACCGGCGCGCCCCATCGGTGCGCGAGGCGCACGAGGCCGAACTCGCGCGTCGCACCGCGCACCGTGAGCGTGCGCTCCATCGTGTCGAACACGCGCACGCCTTCCGGATCGAGCGGGTGGACGCGTACGGTATAACTGCCGGGCAGCAGCGGCAACGCGTCGAACGCGAGGCTGCAGGCGTATTCGCCCGTGCCGACGCGCTGCGGGGTGCAGCCGTCCATGTCCGTGCTAACGCCGTACACGGGCGTGCCGTCGGCGCGGGTCACGCCGATCGCGACGCTCGGCACGCGGTCGTCGCGCGAGCGGATGCGGCAGTCCACGCGCAGCGGCGCGCCGAAATCCAGCAGCAGGGGCTGCTCGCTGGAACGTCCGTCGAGGCTCATGCCGAGCACGCTGAACTCGACGTTGTGCCGATCCACGTCCGGCTTCGCCTCCTGCGGCGCGGATTTGCGCTCGTGCCAGGCGAGATACGCCTGCGTGACGTCGAACACGTCGCCGGCCATCGCGACTTCGCCGTCGCGCAGCCAGCATGCGTGCCGGCACAGCTTCTGGATGTGGTACATGCTGTGCGAAACGAGGATGAGCGTGCCGCCATCGTCGAGGTAGTCCTGCATCCAGCGCACGCACTTCTTCTGGAACGACTCGTCGCCGACCGCGAGCACCTCGTCCGTCACGAGCAGGTCGGGCTTGAGCGACGCGATCACCGCGAAGCCTAGGCGTACGACCATGCCCGACGAATAGTGCTTGACCGGCTCGTCGATGTAGTGGCCGATGTCGGCGAAGGCGATGATTTCAGGCAGGCGGCGACGCAACTCGGCGCCGTCGAGCCCGTGCAATGCGGCGGCCATCGCGATGTTGTCGCGCCCGCTGTACTCGGGATGGAAGCCGGCGCCGAGCTCGAGCAGCGCGCCGACCTGGCCACGCACCCGCACGGATCCCGTGCTCGGCGTCAGCACGCCCGTGATGAGCTTGAGCAGCGTCGACTTGCCGGCGCCGTTGGCGCCGATCAGCCCGAGCGATTCACCGCGTCGCACGTCGAGGTCGACGTCGCGCAGCACGCTGATCCGGTCCGCGTCGCCGCCGCTGAACAGCAGGCGGCCGAGCGCACGCAGGCGATCGCTGCTGCGATGCACCTTCGGGTAGGCCTTGCCGAGGCCACGCGCTTCGACGAGGAGCTCGCTCACAGGAAATCTTCGAAATGCGCGTCGAGGCGACGGAACACGACGATGCCCGCGGCGAGTACCAATGCGGCGACGACCACGGCGACGGCGACGGACTGCCATTCGACGCTGCCGTGGTGCAACAGCGCTACACGGAATGCGTCCGCGTAGAACGTGAACGGATTGAGCGACAGCCATGGCTGCACGGCCGGTGGAAGCAGCGCACGATCGTAGAAGACCGGGGCGCCGAACATCATCAGCGGCAGCAGTTGGCCCAGCAGTTGCGCGAGGTCGCGCACGAACACCTGCACCGCCGCGCAGGCGAGCGAGATACCGAGCGCGAGCGCGAACAGCGGCACGTACAGCAGCAGCGCGATCGGCAACCCGCGGATCGCGATGTCGCCGGTGCCGACGCGCAGGACCAGCAGGATCGCGACGAAGCCTGCGATGTGCACGGCGAAGCTCGTGCAGACGCTGGCGAGGACGAGGATTTCGCGCGGCAGGGCGACCTTGCCGATGAGCGCCGCGTTGTTCTGGATCACGCTCGTCGAGCGCAGTATCGCTTCGGAGAACGCGTTCCACGGCCACAGCGCGGTGACGAGGAAGGGAACGTAGCCGGGCGCGTCGGCACCCGGAATTCGCGCCTTGAACACGTGCACGAACACGAACGAATAGACGCCGAGCTGGATCAACGGCTGCAGCAGGGCCCAGGCGCTCCCCGACAGGCTGCCGGTGAAGCGCTCGCGGAACTCGCGCTGCAGGAAGCGCAGTGTCAGCGTCGCCGGGGGCATGGCGTTCATGCGGAAGCCTGGTTGGCCGGTGGCCATGGTATCCGGCGACGGGCCGGTACGTGCGGTCGGGACCGCGACCGCGCGCGGCCCCGTGCGCGGGTCAGTGCTTGGCGGCCGCCGGCGGTGGTTCCGCGGGGGCTCCGTAGCGCGAGCGCAGCGAAGCGACCGCCTGTTCATTGGCGTCGATCGGCAGGTTGCGCAAGGTGTCGGTATGCAGGCGCACCTGCTTGTCGACGTACTCCGTGCGCAGGCGCGTGACGATCTCGTCCTTCACTTCGGCGAAGGCATGCTGCTGTGCCGGCTTGCGGTCGAGCAGCTTGATCACGTGGAAACCGTAGGTCGTGCGCGTCACCGGCGAGACGTCACCGACGTTCTTCAGGGCGCGTGACGCAGCCGCGAACTCCTTCGCGTACTTGGTCGCGCTGCCGGCATCCTCGACGCGCCCCTTGCCCGTGGCCTTGTCCGGGTCTTCCGAGTAGGTGTCGATGAGGGCGTCGAACTGATCGGGATGCGCTGTCGCGTCCGCCGCGACCTTGTCGGCGATCGCCTTCGCGGCGGCGATCTGCTCGGTGCGATCCATCGGTGTCTTGCCGTCACCGCGATCCTTGATCTTGATGAGCACGTTCTGCACCGTGAGGTCGGCCGGCACGCCGTACGTCTCCTTGTGCGCGATGTACTCTTCCTGCGCGAGCTTGCCGAAGTCCGGCAGCGCCAGTTCGGTCTTGAAGTGCTCGATGCGTGCAGTGGACAGCGCCTCTTCGTCGGGTGCCTTGCCGTCCTTCGCCAGCGCCGGATCCTTGTCGATGCCGAGCTTGCGCGCCTCGTTGGCGAGTTGGCGCTGCAGCAGCAGTCCGGTCAGCATCGTTTCGATGCGCTGCGGACTGCTGAAGAAGCCCGGACGCTTGCCTTCGGGAATGCGGCTGACGAACGCGTCGACATCCGCCATGGTGACGGTGGCGTCGCCCTGCGTCGCGACGACGTCGTCCGGACGTCCAGCGGCAAGGCAGGAAAGGCTGCTGAGGAACAAGGCGGCCATGAGCATCGACCGCAATGGATTCGGCATCGTTGTGTTCTCGTCTGAAAATGAAGCGCGGCACCGAAGTGCCGCGCTCGTGGATGGCCGGCGTCGTCGACGCCGGCGTTTGCGCATGGACTACTGACGCCAGGCTGCTGCCGGGCAGACGTTGCCGCTGCACTCGAGCGTCGACGCCTTGTCCGTCTGCATGATGTTGACGTAGTAGTTCGTGTTCGGCTGCAGGTTGCAGGTCGTGTTCGGGAACGTCGTTCCGAACCACCAGTACACCATCGGCGCGTCGGCGGACGGAACGTTCGGCACGAGGCAACCCGGCGAGGGCAGATGCGCGCTGAAGTCACCGCACTCGGTGCTGATCGCCATGGTCAGATTCGGACCCGGGTTGGACGTCGGATTGAACCACGTGCCGGCGCTTCCCTGCGGCGGCGACACCGGCGTCTTGAAGTGGATGCCGACATAGCTGTCGCGCTTGAACCCGAGGATCGTCGGCGCGGAACCGGACACCCCCGGCCACGGCGTGATGCTTTCACCGGGGCTACCGGTGCCATGACCCCAGACGTTGTCCCATTCCGTGACGCTGACGCCCGGGCGCGTGCCGCTCTGCGTGCCGTAGCGCACGTCGCTCGTGACGAGCAGGGTGCGCGCGCCGTCAGCGGCCGAGATCGTCGCCGGGCAGTTGCCGGCGGTCGGCGGGGTGACCGTAATGTCGCCTGTGGTGCCGGTCGCCGAAGCGGAATTGTCCGAATTCCAGCACGTCAACGTCAGCTTGAGCGTTCCGGTTGCGGTAGACGGCACGACCACGTTGCGCGAATTGGCCGCGGTGTTGCTGACCGTAGTGACGGTATTCCAGTCGCCGAGCGACGTCGTCGCCACGCCAGCAAGAGTGCCCGTGCCGACGCAGCGCGCGGCATTCTGCATCTGCGGCCAGGTCACCGCGAAGGTGACGCCGGCAGTCGCCGTGGTCGGCGCCGTCAGCGGGACGGGATTGGGCGTCGGCCCCGGCGTCGACGGCTGCGGCACGTTCACGCCCGACGTCGCGGCATAGCCGCTCGCGTTCGTGCAGGTGACGCTGAAGCTGTAGTTGCCCGCGGCCGTCGGCGTGACCTGCACCGCGTGGGTGGCCGAGCAGGACGTTCCGTCCGTGCACGCGCGCGAGCCGAGGTTCCAGCCCGTGATGCCGCTGCTGAAGTTGCCGCCGTACGTGCATGCGGTCGCATCGTTCGAAGCCGACCAGATCACGTAGAACGGCGCACCGACGGCGGGGGTGAACGACGTGCCCGGCGTCTGGCTGCCGGACGTCTGCACGTTCGCCTGGAACATCGAGGACGAACCGCCCACCGGATTGCACGCGCCCGGCTGACCGGCCGTCAGCGTGACGCCCGTGGCGCGCAGGCTCACGCTGCCCGGCGTCGTATCCGTGCTCAAGCCGGCGGAGTCGGTGACGGCGACGCAATTGCCGCTGGCGGTGTTGAGGTTGATCGTGGTCTGCGCGTGCGTGGACGACACACATGCGAAGAGGAGGACACCGGCTGCGGGCGGCAGCAAACGCAGGGATTTCACGGGCATGTGACCTGGATGACGACGAGAGGACGGCGTCTACATTCTACCTGCCGGGTGATGATGTAGCCATAAACAACATGTTAATCCTTCTTCCGAAGCTGCGGCTCACGTCGCAATCCACTTGTAAAAGTCGATCCCCGGAAAAAAGAAGGGGCCCTTTCGGGCCCCTTCCGCACATCGATCCAACAACCTGCGAATTACGAGCAGGCCGGATCCGCACCGTTGGCCGAGCACGAGCGGTGCGCGCGATGACGCCACACGCCGCTGTAGTTCGCCAGGAGGCCCGGATTCGCGTTGGTGTTGATCACGTTCTGAGCGTAGAAGCCGGTGACCGGCAGACCGTTCAGGTTGACCGCACCGCCGCCCGCCAGCGTACCGCCGGCAAGAACGTGGCCGCCGTCGCCGCTGAACAGGTCCAGGCTCGCCCAACCGTCGAGACCGACCGCGTTGACCGTCTTGAACAGGTTCGAGCCGAGCACCGTCGACTCCGACGGCGTCGCCGTCGCCGGGCCGAGGAACGACAGGACGTTGACTTCGTGACCGAGGAACGGCGACTGCGAGAAGCAGGTCACCGGATTGACCGGCGACGGGCAGCGCGGCACGTTCACGACCGAGTTCAGCTCTTCGCGGTCATACGTGACGATCGCGAGGTTCACGCGCGACTCGCCGTCGGCCGTGTTGTCGAACGGCTCGACGAACGGAGCCGTGATCGCGAACGGATAGACGTACTTGTCGACGTAGAAGCGCTTGGTCGGGAACGTGAGCACCCAGTCGGAAGCCGCACCGAAGTTCACGTCGTCGACGAAGTACTCGTTGTACACGGCGTCGGCCATGAACACCGCGCTCACCGCGTCGAGGCCGCGAGCGTAGTTCGCGGTCAGCAGCTGGCCGTTGTTCAGGAACAGGAACGCCTGCGCACCACCCGGGACAGCCGCGTTGCTCGCGGACTGCAGCGACGGCAGCAGCGAGCCAGCCGGCGTGTACAGGTTGCCGGTCGGGTTGTCGTAGAAGCCTTCGATCGCATCGGCGTTGTACGCGAAGTACGTGCCGACGCTGACGTTGGCGACCGCGCCCGAGCCGAACAGACCGCTGGTCGGGGTCTGCAGGTCGGCGGCCGTGGCCGTGTCGTTGCCGACCGGCGCGCCGCAATCCGGCGTACCCGCGTCCGGCGTGCCGTTCTGCACGTGCGTCGTCACGACGTCCAGGTCGCTGCCCGGAATGATGTCACCCATCGTGATGATTTCGACGTAGCCTTCACGCGTACGCGAGATGTCCTGCGGGCCGTTGTCGGCCGGCTGCGCCGGAGCGAGCGAACCGTCGTAGGCGTACGGCAGGAACGGCTGCGGATTCGTGATCGTGTCCGTGCAGCTGTGGTCCGACGTGACGAGCTGGGCGCCACCGTCGTCCGAAACCTGCGTCACGGCAGCCGTCCACACGTCGTGCGGCGACAGGAACAGGTTGAAGTCGAGCACTTCGCGGCTGTTGTAGCCTTCGAGGAAGCGCACCTTCACTGCCTTGCCAACGTCGGCCGTGTTCACGACCGAGAGCAGCGTGTCCTGGCCCTTGTTGACCGTGAAGTACGGATAGATAAGAACCTGACCGACGCCATCGGGATTAAGGTCGACGGCGTTCGCCAGGCCCGCGAAGCCAGCGACGCCGGCGATACCGGCGACGACGGCAGTCGTCAAGCTGTTTCTCTTCATCGCAACACTCCTAAATTTGACCACAGGGCTTTTTGCTTTACCGCCAACCCCGCTCCGATAGCCACGTGCCCCATAGGGCATGGGCAGGGTCAGGCAACAGCGCGGCCATGTTAAGACAAAGGAAAGGGTCGTGCAATCCCTCTTCCAAACGCCTAGATATGGCCGCGAATTCAACTACTTGGGAAGGAAAAACCACTCGCCGTCGACGCGGATCCAGGTTTCGGTGAGCGTGCTCGTCGAGGCCACCGTGCCAGCCACTCCGCCGGGCATCTTCAGTGCGTATGCCACGTCCAGGTAAACCGTACAGCGGTCTTCCTCACACTCCTTGCGTTTGAACGTCGCGCCCTTCCACTGCATCGGCCGGTTGTTCATCGACGTCGCGTAGACCTCGCGCGTCTGCGTCTCGCGAAATCCCGGCGTGAGGTAATCGTAGGCCTTCTCGGCTTCGTGCGCGATGAGGTGATTCCAGCGCTCGACCGAGCGGCGATCGACGTTGTCCGGATTCGCCTTGTCGGTGCAGCCGGCGAGCGCGACGAGCGTGCACGCGGCGAGCACGGCGAATTTCGGCAGTTTGTCAATGATCACGGGGCGGCTCCTTGTTGGCGTCATCGCGCGGCATGGCCGCATCCTGCGCGGGATAAGTCCTGGCGGGTTCCGGCGCGGGCTCCCGTGCCGGCGCGGCTTGCGCATTGCTCGTGCGCAACGGCCGCAGCGATTCGAACTGGCGGCTGTAGTCCTCGGTGACCTGGCGTGCATCGTCGCTGCTCGCGATGACGCGCGGCGTGATCAGCACGATCAGCTCCGTGCGCTGCTTGTCGTGGCTCGTGTTGCCGAAGAGATTGCCGATCACGGGAATGCGCCCGAGCAGCGGCACGTGCTTGTCCGTGGTGTTGTCGATATCGCGGATCAGGCCGCCGAGCATGATGGTCTGGCCGCTCTGCACGGCGATCTGCGTCTGCAGCTGGCGCTGCTCGATCGCTGGATTCGTGCCGGACGTGGAACTGTATCCGGCAGGGGGATTGCTGACTTCCTGCTGCACGTCGATGTAGACGAGGCCACCCGGATTCACGCGCGGTGTCACCGACAGCTGCACGCCGGTGTTGAGGTACTGCACGCTGCTGTAGCCGGTGCCGGCGGTGCTGCCGACGCCGTTGAGACCGATCACCGACGTCTGCGTCACCGGCAGCTGGCTGCCGACGTTGATCTGCGCTTCCTGGTTGTTCAACACGACCAGCGACGGCGCGGACAGCGTCTTTGCCTGGCCACTCGTCTCGAGTGCGCTGATCGCGACTTCGAAATTCTTGTTGAGGAACGAGTAGAAGAACCCGCTGGCTGCGGTCGGCGCGACGCCACTGGCGGTCGCACCGAGCGAAGTGCGATGGCGATCGTGCGAATTGCCGGTGAAATCCGGATACGTGTAGTTGCCGTTGCCCTGCGCCGAACCCGGGGCGGTGCCGATCAAGCCCGCGAGATACCACTGCACGCCGTACGAAAGACCACCGGTGAGGCTGACCTCGAGGATGCGCGCTTCGATCTGCACCTGCAGCGGCTGCACGTCGAGCTTGCGGATCGCGGCCTGGATCTGCTCCCACTCGACCGGCTGCGCCATGATCATCAGCTGGTTGTTTTCCTCGATCGCGGAAATGCGGATGTCGGTTTCCTTCTTGCCGCCCGCGGCACCGCCCGCCGCAGCCGCCGGCGACGACGACACCGGCGCCGCCTTTTCTTCCTTCGCCTGCGGCCGCAGCGAATTCTGGTAGTTCATCGAACTGCCGCCGGAGCCGCCGAGTCCGCCGAGCGTGATCGGTCGCAGGCCCTGCCCGACACGGCCGGACGAACTGCTGCTGTGCGACGTGCCCGCCGTGCCGAGGAAGATCTGGCTGAGGTAATCGGCGATGTCGACGGCCTTGAGGTTCTTGACGTTGTAGATGTACAGCTGCGTCGAATTCTCCGCACCGCCGCGATCCAGGCGGTACAGCCACTCTTCCGCCTGCTTGAGGTATTCGGGTTGCGGGGTGATCACGACCATCGAGTTGGTCTGCTCGATCGGCATGAAGCGGAACATGCCCGCGAGCGGCGACTCGCCCTTCGCGCCGAACAACGTGTCGAGGTCGGGCATGAGCTTGGCGACTTCGACGTGCTGCATCGCGAACACGCCGATCGACATGCCCTTCATCCAGTCGATGTCGAACGTGTCGATCGTGCGCTGGTAGTTGTCGAGCTCGGCGGGATTGCCCGCGAGCACGAGCAGGCTGCGATTGGGATCGACGCTGACGAAGGCATCCGGTTTCGCGTACGGCTTGAGCAGCTTCGCCATCTCGCTCGGCGACACGTACTTCAGCGGGAAGATGCGCAACGCGTAGCCCGGCTGCTGCGTCGCGCTCACGCGCGGCGTGAGCTTGCCTGCGATCGCATCCTTGGACTGCAGCACGGTGTAACGCCCGCCTTCGCGCACCATCGCGTTGCCGGTCCACGACAGCAGCATCTCGAGCACGGCCATCGCGTCTTCGCGGCGGATCGGCTTCGAGGTCGAGTAGGTGACGTTGCCGCCGACGTTCGGCGCGATCGTGTAGTTCTCCTGCAGCATGTCGCCGAGGATCGCCTTCACGACCGCCTGGATCGGCTGGTTCTCGAAGTTGAACGTGACCTGCCCTTCGCCACTGGAACCGGTCGAAGGTCCGGGCTGCTTCTTGTAGAACTGTGCGGTGCCGACCTCGATCTCCGGTTTCGGCGGCGGGCGATCGGACCGCGCCTCGGGCGAGATCGCGATGCCGCTGACACCGTCGTCGGTCGGCAATGGCGTGGCCGGCTTGAGAATCGTGTCGGCGGTGAGGATGTCACCGTCCGCGCGCCGGGCGTCTTTCGGCCCGGGCGTCGCACAACCGCCCAGCAGCGCGAGGCCGAGGCTCAGCAGGAGGATGGTCAGTCGGAATCGCACGTGGCTCACTCCATCACTTGTTCTGTTGCGCGGGTTTGCTGCCGTTGCGCAGGCGTTCCGCATCTTCGCGCATCTGCTTGCGCCGTTCTTCGATGCGTCGCGCCAGGTCCTGGCTCGCGTCGCCCTTCGCGTCGGGTTTTGCCGCGCCCGCATTGCGCGGCGGCGGTCCGCCGCCCGGGCGGTTCGCCGGCGGCTTGCCGGCAGCCGCGGGGGCGGCGCGCGGCGCGCCGCCCTGGGTCGGCGCCAGCGCCGTTTCGAGTTCGACTTCCGTCGTCTCGTTCGCGGCGCTCCTGAATACGGCGCCGCGCGGCCTCACCTCGACGAGGGTCCAGCTCGCCTGGTCGCCCTCGAGCGGCATTCCGACCTTCAGCGCGACCGATTGGTTCCGTGTCTTGTCCAGGAACATCGCCACGCGCACGTGGTTCGCGTCGTCGAGGATCACGCCGGTCAAGGCGATGTTGAGCGGGTTCACGACCTCCACGGCGTCCGAGCCGGCCTTCGCGTCGACCGGCGTCGGCTGGCGGTCCTCGTTGAACAGCGGATGCTGCTCGACCGCGGCGAATGCGGACGCGGGCGGCATCTGCAGCGTGCGCTTGTCGATGCCCGCGAGCGGCGCGTGTTCCTCGCTGGACTCGGCGTCGGGCGACCACGAATAGCCGCGACCGAAGCCCGCGTACTGCAGGATCGCGATCAGCACGAGCACGGCGCAGATGCCGGCGAGCGCGTTCGTCATCAGGCGCGCGGTGCGGACGTTCATTTGGCCGCCTTGCCCGGCTGGCGCAGGTAACCGTTGACGTTGAAGCGCACGTCGAGCGGGACCGGCGCGACCTTCGCGCCCGGGGGCGTGTAGGTCTGCTGCTTGTAGATCATCACCTGGTCGATGAACAGGTACGGCTTGCCGTTCTCGAGGTCGTACAGGATCGCGGCGAGCGGCTCGAGATCGCACTTCAGGCGCGCCTGCACCGTGACGCGCTTGTACAGCTCTTCTTCGCCGCCGTTGTAGCTCTGCGTACTCACGTTCTGGCAGCGACTCTCGTCCTTCGCGTGCTCGCTCATCGCCGCCTTCAGGCGCTGGATCAGCGCCGCGGATGCCGCGTTGGCGTCGGCCTCCGAAAGGAATGCCTGGTTGCCCTGCTCGTACGCACGCACCTCGGTGAGGCGCTTTTCGATCTCCGGCTTCTCGGCGACCGTCTGGCGGAAGCGCAGTTGCTGGTCGCGCAGATCCTGCATGTCGCTCGAATACTGCAGGTGCGGTGCCACGAACCACCAGTGGATGCCGATCAGGTAGACCAGCATCAGCACGATGAGGAGCAGCACGACGGCGAGGAAGCGCCCGTCCTTCGGCTGGAATCGACTCGGCGTCACTTCTTCTTCTCCGCGTCGCCTGCGGCGGCCTGCTTGCCCACCGACTCGCCCCCCGGCTTGACCGCGTTCGCGGCGCCGGCCGCAGGCACGTCCTTGCGCGACGCGGGAGGCGCGAGCGACTTCTTCGGTTCCGCGTGCGGCGCGGCGGGTTTCGCCTTCGCATCGGCGGGAGCGGCACGCGGCTCGTGCTTGTCGCCGGCCGCCGCCGCGGCATCCTTCATCGCCTTCGCCGCGCCCGTCGGCGGAGGCGGCTTGGCGTCGTTCTGCGGACTGCATTCCTTGAGGTCCGCGTTGATCTGGAAGCGCTCCTTGCCCGTGCGCGCATCCGGCTGCACCTGGCCCTGGAATCCCGGATTGCCCAGGCACGGCGATGCGCCGAGCAATGCGATCAACTTGGCCGCTTCGGTCGCCTGTCCCTGCAATTGCACCTGCTTGTTCTCGATCTGCAAGCGCTCGAGGTAGGTGTCTTCCGGCAATCGCCGCGTGAGGTCGTCGAGCAGCGCGACGGTGAGCGGCCCCTTGCGCTTCTTGTCGGTGAGGAAGTTCGCCCCGCCGATCGAATCGGCGAGCGTCTTGCGCAGCGCGGCGACCTGCTTGGCTTCGTTGCCGGCCTTGTCCACTTCGGCCTTCATCGTCTCCAGCGCGGCCGCTCGATTCGCCAGCGACTCGTCCATGTTCACGACGAGCAACACGAGCGCGAATGCGGCGAGGCCGAGGTTGAGCGGCAGGCGCATGTCGCGGCGACGCGTGCGTTTCTCCGGCGGCAACAGGTTCGTCTGCCGGCGACCGGCGCCCGGCGCGGCGCTCCAGCTGTCGACCGCATCCAGTTCGGCCGCCGCGGGCGGCAGCCCGCCGAGTTCCTGGTCGAGCTGCGCGCGCGGGATCAGCACGAGCTCGACCCGCGCGTTGCGCCCGCTCGCGTCGTGGCCGAGCACGCGGCTGTCGAAGTAGACCTGGTCCGCCTTGAACGGCGTCTGCCGGTCCATCTCGAACGAGAGCACCTGGCGCAGGTTGTCCGTCGCCGCCGCGGGCAGGCTCAGCACGCGCGTGAGCACGCGCGAGGCGGGGATGCAGAACACCGTGCGCACCTGCGGATCCTCGATCGCGTCGCGCAAGCGGCGGAACTCGGCGTCCTGCGCCTCGGCCGGCAGGTCGCGGCGGATGCGTGCGTATTCGGTCGATGCGCCGCCCTTCTCGCGCCAGACGACGAGTTCGTCGCCTTCGAGGCCGAGCAGCATCGACTCGGATCGTTCGGACAGCACGGCGCGCCAGCGCGCCGGCAGGCACGCGAGCAGTTCGCGCCCCCACCAGGCGAAAAAACCCGGCAGCGGCGTCTTGGCAAGGCGTGTCCGCAGACGCGCCAGTTGTCTGTCGAGTGTCGGGTTCACGGTTTCAGGAAGTTTCCCCATCACGCCAGCGCAGAATCACGTAAGGCCGGCCGGCCGGATTGATTCCGCCCATGCGGATGGTCGCATCCAGGGTCGTGCTCGCGCCATTGGGCAGCTTCGCACGGGATTTGACACTATACGTGAGGCCTCCGCCGCCCGCTACGCCCGACAGGGTCACGCCGCAGATGGTCTGCGGCGACCCCGTGTCGCCGGGTTGCATCGTCTGCTGCGCGTCGACGATCTGCTGGGCGCATTCCGGGGTCATGCCGTCCTGCGCGAGGATCGCGTCGTAGTTGGCGAAGCCGACGTCGGGTGCGGAGCGCCCCGAATAGATGGTCAGCGCCGGCTCGAGCTTGGTGTACAGCTCGTAGTTCATGCCGAGCACCTGCTGCAATTCGGAGATCGTGTCGAACGGCGCGTTGCGCGGACCGTAGGACAGGCCCGCCGCCTTGTACTGCGCGATCTCGGCGCCATTCGGGCGCGTCTCGTCGTCGGGATCGACCCAGTCGGCGACCGCGTCGGCGAGTGCTTCGGCGCGATCCTGCGGCACGCCGTGCGACGTGAACAGGCGCACGAGCATCTGCGCGTCGCCGTTGGCGATCGAGTTGAGGTCGAGCTTGCCCGAATCGTCGTTGATGCGAACCTCGATCTCGGCGTCGCCGTAACCGAACGTGTACGGCCGGCCGTCGCCGACCCAGCGCTGCAGCGGATCGTTCTTGCGCAGTTCGTAGACGGCGAGATTGAGCCCCGCTTCGGCGGCGTAGCGCGCCTGCGTCGAATCGAACAGATGGCGCGCCTGCAGGTTCTCCGTGCGCGCGACGAGCGCGAAGCTGCCCAGCAGGATCGACAGCATCGCGACCACCCACAACACGAGCAGGAACGCGATGCCACGCTGCGACGCACGCGGGCGACGGCCTGGGTGGATGCCCTGCACGTTCATTGCGATCGCCCCGGCTTGAGCGGGCTGCGGACTCCGGTCGCCTGGAACGGCTGCTGCCGTCGGGCGGATCCGGCGTCCAGCATCAACGGAATTTCCATCACCGGGAATTCGACGCGCGCCTCCGGCCGCATGCGCACGACGATGCGGACCATCACCGGCGTCATGCCCGGGTCTTCCCAATCGTCGGACCAGTCGGTGAGTTCACCGTTCTCGTCGAGCGTGCGGAATTCGAAGCGGCCTTCGTCGATCTGGTCGAGCAGCAGCGAAGGTTCGTTGTCGGATTTCGCCTCCAGGTCGAAACCGTTGAGCATGTCGTCGCTGAACATCAGTTGCCGTCCGCTGCGACCACCCTTGAACGCGAGCGTCTGCACGTAGGGACCGCCCTTCGACAGGTAACCCGGCATCGGCGCGACGAAGCGGATGAAGTCGCGTCGGCCTTCGAAGATCAGGTTCGAATTCGTGCTCTCGTCGCGCGCGAAGGGCAGCGGCATGATGCGGCTGATCTGGTGGCGGATGAACTCCTGCGCGACGCGCAGGCGATTGGTGCGATCGATCGCGCTCTCGCCCGAATGCATCGCGTGCACCGCGGTACGGATCGAACCGTAGCTGCCGGCGAGCAGCAGCGCGAGCAGCATGATCGCGAGCATCACCTCGAGCAGCGTGAAGCCACCGGCCGACGTGCGCTTCACTGCCGGCCCCCGGTGCGCATCGACATGCCGCCGGACGCACCCTGCGGACGATTCGGGTCGGGATTGACCACGCGCAGCGTGCCGAAATGCGCGGTGCGCGGCTGCGCTCCGGCCTGGCCGCCCCACAACACGACGAGATCGACCTGGTAGATGTCGAACGGCGACATGTCGATCGCTCCGCCGTTGCCTGCCTGCGACGCGGATATCGTCGCCGGCGCCTGGCCGCGAGCCTGGCCTTGCGCGTTCCGCGCGGGCGCCGCCTGCTGCGGCTGCGGCTCGACCGCGGTCGGATCCACCTGCTTGATGTCGAGCGACCAGCTGTAGACGTCGTCGAAGCGGCCACTGCTGTGTCCTTCCTCGACCGGCTCGCCGACGCCGACGACGTCGAGTTTCGACTGCGCCCACAACGCGGCCATGGTGTAGTCGGACGACATGCGCGTGTTGCGGATCGAAGCGGCGAGCACGGACATCAGCACGCCGATCGCGATCGCGAACACGAGGAACGCCGCGATCATCTCGATCAGGCTGAAGCCGCGCATGCGGGCACGGTCGGCAGGTTGTGGGCGTGCGTGGGTCATGGTTCAGATGGACAGCGAGGCCACGCCCGAGTTCGCGCTGGTGTCCGCATCGCGCTTCATTCGGGCTTCTCGTCGAGTGCGATCTCGCCGGTCAGCCACGCGACGTTGATGCGCCATTCGCGCTGGCCGAGCAGGACCGAGATGTGGCCGCCGGTCGAGCTGCCGTCGGGGAAGAAGCGGATGCCGCCGCTGTGCGCGCCGGTTTGCTCGATGTCGGCCGTGGTCAACTGCAGGGTCATGTCCTTCGGCAGCTTCTTCGATCCCTTGCCCGGCGCGACGTAGGAGTTGTCCTCGAGGTTGAGCACGAGCGCCTGCGACTTGCCCTTCACGATCGCCTGGCCGCGCGTGTAACGCAGCGCCGCGACGAGGTCGCGGCTCGCCGCGCGCACCTTCGCCGCCTCCAGGCTCTTGGAGAAACCGACGGATACGATCGTCAGCGCGATCGCGAGCAGCAGGATCACCGCCATCAGCTCGATGAGGGTGAAACCGCGGGATCGACGGGATCGGACAGCGAGGATCGAGGATTCGGGAACGCACGGGCGCGACGGAACGGACCGCTCCGCCGAATCCCGAATCCCGAATCTCGAATCCCGGCTCCTCACTGCCAGTTGCCGTAGTCCGCGTTGGCGCCGTCGCCACCGGCGGTGCCGTCCTTGCCGAGGAACACGATGTCGAAGTCGCCGTGTTCGCCGGGTGCCTTGTACTGGTAGGCGTGGCCGAACGGGTCCTTGAGGTCCGACGCCTTCGCGTACGGCCCCTGCCAGTTCTGCGCGTTGCCCGGCTTGGTCACGAGATCCTCGAGGCGCGACGGCGGCGCGCCGTTGTCGAGCGCGTACGAATCCACCGAACCGGAGAGCTTGCCGACGGCGGCCTTGCCCGCGCCCCACTTGCCCTTGTCGACGTTCTTGCCGACCTGGTTGACGACGATGCCGGCGACGATGCCGATCAGCACGATGACCGCGAGCATCTCGATCAGGCTGAAGCCGCGCGAACGCGAAATGGTCTTGCGGTGCGATTGCATGTTCATGGTCCGTGTAACCCTCCAGTGGATTCGCGTTGACGATTCGCGGTATCAGCGCACCGCGCCGGCGATGTTCATGATCGGCATGACGATCGCGAGCATGATCAGCGCGACGATGACCGTCATGACGATCGTCGTCGCCGGCACGAGCGCCGCGAGCAGGCGGTCGAGCGTGTTCTTCACTTCGACGTCGAACGTGTCGGCGACCTTCATCAGCATGGTGTCGAGCTCGCCCGACTCCTCGCCGACGCTGATCATCTGCAGCGCCAGTTTCGGAAAGCGCTTCGATTGGGCGAGCGCGTAGCCGAGCCCGCCGCCGGTCTTGACGTCCTCGGCGGCCGCGCCGACCGATTCCGCGAGCGCGGTGTTGGTCATCACGTTGCGCGCGACCGACAGGCCCGCGAGCAGCGGCACGCCGTTCTTGAGCAGGGTGCCGAGCGTGCGCGCGACGCGCGCGGTCTCGACCTTGCGCACGATGTCGCCGACGACGCGCATGCGCAGGAGGCGTTCGTCGATCTTCAGGCGCGCGGGCGGGTCGGCCATCTGCCGGCGCAGCCAGCCGGCGGTGAGCACGATCGCGACGAGGATCAGCCACCAGAAGCTCTGCAGCGCGGAGCCGACGCCGAGCACGATGCGGGTGATCAACGGCATCTCGATGTTCATGTCCTCGAACATCGGCGCGAACTGCGGCACGACGTACACGAGCAGCACCATCAGCGACACCAGCACCATGCCGACGAGGAACGCCGGATAGATCATCGCGTTGATCACGCTGCTCTTGAGGTTGGCGCTGCGCTCGAGGTAGTCGGCCAGGCGCGCGAGCGTGTCGTGCAGCGACCCGCCCGCCTCGCCCGCGCGCACCATGTTGACGTACAGGCGCGAGAAGCTGCCGTGCTCGGCCTCGAGCGCGTCCGACAGCGGCGTGCCGCCGCGCACCTGGTCGCGCACGCGCTCGAGCATGCGCTTGGCCTTCTCGCTCTCGGGCAGGTCGAGCAGGATCTGCAGCGCGCGATCGAGGGGCTGGCCGGCACCGAGCAGGGTCGCGAGCTGCTGCGTGAACTGCACGACCTGCGCTTCGCGCAAGGTCGCGCGTTTGAACAGCGCGGCGAACAGGCTCGCCGAGTCGCCGCTGTCGGCTTCGCGCACCTCGAGCGGGATGTTGCCCGCGTCCTGCAGCTTGCCGATCACCTCGTCGCGCGTACCGAGGTCGAATTGCCCCTCGAGCGTTTCGCCGGACGACGTGACGGCCTTGTAGTAGTAGAGGGTCATTGAGCCGGGATTCGGGATTGGAGATTGGGGAGTCGGAAAAGCGAGAAACGGGTCCCCGGACTCGCGGGCGCCGCCTGCGCGAATCCCGGAACCCGGATCTCCAGTCCCGGCCTCATCAGTTTTCCGACGACGTCACGCGCAGCACTTCCTCGATCGTCGTCTGGCCGTGCAGCGACTTCACCAGGCCGTCCTCGAACATCGTGCGCATGCCTTCGCTGCGCGCCTGCTGCTCGATGTCGCCCATGCCCGCGTGCTGCATGATCTGGCGACGGATCGAATCGCTCATGACGAGGAATTCCATGATCGTCGTACGGCCGAAGTAGCCGGTCGGATTGGTCGCCGACGCACCGGGCTTGTACAGCCGGATCGGGCGGTCGTCGGTGAAGCGCTCGAGTTCGTATTCGCGGATCACCTCGGGCATCGCCTCGTACGGCTGCGCGTTCGGCAGGTCCAGCCGCCGCACGAGTCGCTGCGCGAGGATGCCGTTGACCGTCGACGTGAGCAGGTAGTCCTCCACGCCCATGTCGAGCATGCGCGTGATGCCGCCGGCGGCGTTGTTGGTGTGCAGGGTCGACAGCACGAGGTGGCCGGTCAGCGCGGACTGGATCGCGATGCGCGCGGTCTCGAGGTCGCGCATTTCGCCGATCATGATGATGTCCGGATCCTGGCGCACGATCGAACGCAGCGCGTGCGAGAAGTCGAGGCCGATCTGCGGCTTGGCCTGGATCTGGTTGATGCCTTCGATCTGGTACTCGACCGGGTCCTCGACCGTGATGATCTTGACGTCGGGCGTGTTGAGCTTGGACAGCGCCGTGTACAGCGTGGTCGTCTTGCCCGAGCCGGTCGGGCCGGTCACCAGCATGATGCCGTGCGGCAGTTCCAGCACGTTGAGGAACTTCTGCAGGAACTGGTCGGTGAAGCCGAGCGTGTGGAAATCGAACACGACCGCCTCGCGGTCGAGGATACGCATGACCACCGATTCGCCGTGGGCGGTCGGCACGGTCGACACGCGCAGGTCGAGCTCCTTGCCCTGCACGCGGATCATGATGCGGCCGTCCTGCGGCAGGCGACGCTCGGCGATGTTGAGCTTCGCCATGATCTTGATGCGCGAGATCACCGCCGCGGTCGACGCCGCCGGCGGCGACTCGACTTCGTGCAGCACGCCGTCGATGCGATAGCGCACCTTGAGGCGGTTCTCGAACGGCTCGACGTGGATGTCCGACGCGCGCTGTTCGACCGCGCGCTGGATGATCAGGTTGACGAGGCGGATGACCGGCGCTTCCGAAGCGAGGTCGCGCAGGTGTTCGATGTCGTCTTCGCTGCGGTTGTTCTCGTCGGTGAGGTTCTCGACGATCGTGCCCATCGCCGAGCGGCCGGAACCGTAGTAGCGCTCGATGAGGTCGTCGATCTCGCTGCGCAGGCCGATGTTGAGCTTGACCTCGCGACCGGTCGCGAGCTTGAGCGCCTGCAGCGGGAACGCGTCGGCCGGATCGGCGACGAGCAGGGTCACGTCGCTTTCGGTTTCCGCGATCGGGCAGACATGGTGGTGCTTGAGGAAGCGCACCGAAGCCTGCACGTTCGCCGGCGGCGCTTCGGGGAATTCCTTCGCCGAGAGCAGCGGCAGCTTGAGCAGCTCGGACACCGCGTCCGCCATCTCGCGCTCGGACACGAGGCCGAGCCGCGTCAGCAGCGACACGAGGCTGCCGGCGGCGGGATCCTCTTCGTGCAGGCGTCGGCCGCGCGCGAGATCGGTTTCCTTGAGGCGGCCGCGCGCCACCAGGAACTGGCAGATGCGCTCGTCGAGGCTGGCCTCGGTCGCCGTGGCGACGGCATGTTCTATCGGTGCGACGGCGGCCATGGTTTCCTGAACGCGAAAGTCGGACGGGGGCGGCATTGTTCCATATCCGGCGCCCTCGTCGGGACCGGCCGGGGATGCGGGGCCATCGCCCTCGT